>ERZ651776.136-NODE-136-length-105633-cov-19.452774_pt1 | contig 105633 bp, 99 predicted proteins | sample MGYA00514761_ERZ651776 | MGnify/ENA metagenome assembly ERZ651776 | reverse complement strand
TTTACAACATTATTCATTGCCTCTTGAATAATACGATAAACATTTATATTCACAACCTCGCCTAATTGATCAATATCTCCTTTTATTTTTAAATCTACTTTGAGAGATGGATGTTGAGATTGCCATTTATTCATTTCATCTTTGACAGTTTCACTCAAACCTAAGTTATCCAAAGAACCCGGTCTGAGCTTTCTTATAATATTATGCATTCCATCATAAATTTGATTAGCAGCTGATGTAACTGATACAGCACTTGTTTCAATTGCCTCATCTTTGCCCTTTGAGCGATTTAAAATGTTCTGTGAAAATATTTTAATAGCAGAAACATACTGTCCTAATTCATCGTGAAGCTCTCTTGCAAGGCTCTTTCTTTCATCCTCAACATGTTCTTGAATAATGGATGTGAGCTCTCTGTTTTTTTGAAGCTCAGCTCTTGATTTTTTTGCGACTATTTTTTCTGATATGTCCCTCATGCTGACAATATCGCCTATAACTTTTTTTGTTATAGGATCAATAAGCAATGATGCAGAAATTGAAACATCAACCAATTTACCTGTTTTAGCCTCTCTTTGTGATTCAAAGTTTTGTAAAAAATTTTTACTTTTAAGTTTTTTTAAGTTTTTATTAAATTCTTCTAACAAAAATTTGGGCACAATTACTTTTGCAGATTTACCTAAAATCTCTTTTTTCTTATATTTAAAAATTCTTTCTGCTGAGCTATTCCAAAAAGTAATTTTAAGTTTTTCATCATGAATCATCACAGCGTCTGCAGTTTGTTCTGCAATCAAAGCCAGTCTTTCATTATCAACAATTTGTTTTTCAAGTGATGCACCCATCATATTAAAATTGTTAGCAATTGCAGAAAATTCTGGGACATTAAATTTTGGTAGCCTTGCTCTAAGGTCACCCTTTCCCATTTTTTCAATTGCTTTTATCATCGGTCTAATAGGGCGTAACCAACCACCAAGTGCTTTATAAGCAATAATGTTTATTAAAATAAAAAACAGCATCGCAGTAAAAAAAATTGATTTTATTTGAACCCAAGCTTCACGAATTGCGCCTGATGGATTAGAAGAAACAATTAATCTTCCAGAGCTAATATTTCTTGTATCAATCATTTTCGTTGGGGCGAGAAAGTTTGAAAACCATTGGGGTGGGTGAACGTCGAGTCGGTAAGTTGATTGAGGAGTTTTATACACAAGGTTATTCTGTGAATCATAAAGGTATATGTCGTTGCTTCTAACATAACCTAACTGAACTAAAAATTGTGCCATTGAATTATTTTCATTACTCCAATTAGGATTCTGAGCTGAACTCACAATAACAGTATCTAGTAATTGCATTGTGACTTTGTGTGCTGACTCAACCCCCTCAAGGATTGAATTTTTTGAGGATGTCATCATGACAAACATGAGCGTCACAATGAAAAAAGTCATGATCAAAGTCAGTAAAAGATTAAATCTATATCTAAGTCCCATAAATATATTTTAAAGATAAATTTGTATAAGTTATTAAAACTTTTAACATAGGAATCTGTTTAATTACAATAGTATATTCATGAGTTTAATTTTTTTGCTAAAGTTCTGTATCAAACATATATATGAGTTATAAGAGTTGAATTCAATTTAAATTATGGTAAATTACTCAACAAAGATTTCTTTTAAATTAAGGTAAGGTGTTTGTTAAGTTAATTTCACACTTAAAAATGTCAATAGAATCCATACAAACAGAAGACAGAATTTTTTATCCCAGCAAGCAATCTTCAAAAAATGCTAGGGTATCTAGCCTATCTCAATATAATGCGTTATGTGAAAATTTCAAAAATGACTATCTTGGTACCTGGGGTGATTTAGCAAAAAAAAATCTTATTTGGGATAAACCCTTTTCTAAAATATTGAATGATAAAAATCCTCCTTTTTATCAGTGGTTTGATGATGGAGAATTAAATGCTTCGTTCAACTGTCTAGATAAACATGTCAGCTCTCAGCCAAATAAAACGGCTATTATTTTTGAGGCGGATAATGGTGAGGTCAAAAAAATAAGTTATTTACAGCTTTATCAAAGAGTATGTCAATTTTCAAATGGTTTAAAAACTCTTAGCTTAGATATTGGTGATAGAGTCATTATCTACCTTCCTATGGGCATTGAAGCTGTAATTGCAATGCAAGCTTGTGCAAGACTTGGGCTCACACATTCAGTAGTATTTGGTGGCTTTTCCGCTAAAAGCCTTCAAGAGAGAATATCAGATACTAAAGCAAAACTTGTAATTACCTCGGATGGACAGTTCCGCGGGGGCAAGGTAATTCCCCTAAAAAAAGCTATAGACGACGCAATCGATATGGGGGGTTGTGACTCTATTGAAAAAGTCATTGTTTTCAAGAGGACAAATGAGCCTTTTATAAAAAATAGTCGGGATGTCATGTGGGATGAATTAATAAAAAATCAATCAGATGAATGCCCCGCAGTTCCATTGCCAGCCGAACATCCCCTTTTTATTTTATACACCTCTGGTTCAACCGGGAAACCAAAAGGCGTTCAACATTCAACGGCTGGGTTTTTATTACATGCCATTAATACCTGTCGTCTAACATTTGATTTAAAAGATAGTGATATATATTGGTGTACAGCGGATGTTGGTTGGATAACTGGGCATACCTACGTTGCATATGGTCCTGTTGCAATGGGGGTTACACAAATTATTTTTGAGGGCGTACCAACCTATCCAGATGCAAGTCGTTTTTGGCAGCTAATTGCAAAGCATAAAGTGAGTGTTTTTTATACTGCACCAACTGCAATAAGAGCACTTACAAAAGCATCAGATATCAACAAAGACACGCACCCTAAAAAATTTGACCTGAGTACTTTAAGAATTTTAGGGACTGTTGGAGAGCCTATCAACCCAGAAGCATGGATGTGGTATTACGAAAATGTGGGCAATAGCCAATGCCCTATCGTTGATACATTTTGGCAAACTGAGACAGGGGGGCATGTTATCACGCCCCTGCCCGGAGCAACGCCATTAATACCAGGTTCATGCACACTCCCCTTCCCAGGAATAGATATAGATGTTGTCGATGAGAATGGAGATGATTTGGAATGGGGGAATGGCGGTCTTCTTGTAATAAAAAAACCTTGGCCATCTATGATAAGGACAATATGGGGAGATCCAGATAGATTTAAAAAAAGTTATTTCCCGAAAGAGATTGGAGGTAAATATTATCTCGCTGGTGATGGTGCTGTTAGAGACAAAAAGAATGGTTATTTTACTATAATGGGAAGAATTGATGATGTGCTCAATGTTTCTGGTCACCGCTTAGGAACCATGGAGGTTGAATCAGCACTCGTCTCGAATGAGATGGTAACTGAGGCTGCAGTTATTGGAAGACCTTGTGATCTCAAGGGTGAGTCTATAGTTGCTTTTGTGGTCTTAAAGGGCGATCGCCCATCGAAAGAAGACTATCAATCAATCGTCGATGAATTAAAAAATTGGGTTGCAAAAGAAATTGGGCCAATTGCTAAGCCTGAAGAAATAAGATTTGGTGATAATCTTCCTAAAACACGCTCTGGAAAAATTATGCGTCGCCTTTTGAGGACCATTGCCAAGGGCGAAGAAATTACGGCAGATGTTTCAACACTTGAAAACCCAAAAATCCTAGAACAGTTAAGTGAAAAAATATAGACAACCCGCCTAAAAACATTAGAATGTAGACTGTTAATTTAAATTTGCCTACATGAAAAAAGCTCATATAAGCCTCATAAAAAAATTATTTTTATGGATTTCAGGCACAATTTTTAGTCTATTTATAGTTGCCTATATAGCCTTTTACTTCCTTGTTCAAACCAACCTAGACTATTATAAAAAAGAACTGGTCAATATAATTTCTCAAGAGACCAAAAAAGAAGTGACAATTGAGAAGTTTGATGCCAACTGGAATGTCACCAACCCTCAGTTTATTATTGAAAATTTTTCAATATATGCCAACAAGTCTGAAAAAAGCTTTACTTTCAAAAAATTTGAGGTTGATGTCTCTTGGTGGTCCTTGATAAAATTTGAATTGGTTTTAGATCAGGTCACTCTTTATGACCTCGCAGTTGAAATTCAAAAGAATAGTGAATCAGAATTTTTAATTGGTGGTTGGAAGGTAGCATTTGATCCAAGTTCTGAAGATGAGTTTGATGGAAAATTAATAGACTGGCTTTTAAATCAAGATGAGTTACAACTTGTAAATAGTAAAATTATATGGATTGATAAAACTCGAGCTAATAGTCCTCCTCTTGTTTTAAGTGATATAAACATCTCTTACCACACCTCAGATCTTCTAAGTTATTTAGATCGTCATGTGTTTTATCTTGATTTTTACACATCTGCAGGTACTTCGAAAAAAGTCTCATTGACAGGCCATTTTGATGCTGATTCCATAAATGAACTTCAAAAAGCTGATGGTGCATTTACATTTAAATTTGATGATCTAAATTTATACGCCTTTTCACCTTGGGTTGATTACCCGCTATCTATCAATGATGGTTCTGGATCACTTTCTATTAACATGGAATTTGAAGATGGTAAATTAAGAGAGGGGGGAAGTAATTTTTCAATTAAAGACCTTAATGCAAATACTTTAAAAAATGGCAATCAAAGTATGGTTTTTCAGGAAATAAAAGGAGATGTAAATTTAAAATTAGTTAATGATGAGCTCAACATTATTCTAGATAATTTATTTTTAACAACCAATAGTAAACTTAAATTTGAGGATTCTTCAGCATCGGTAAAATATAATTTAGAAACAAGTCAGGTCAATAAGCTTACTATGATTGTTGATAGATTTGATCTAGCTTCGGTCAAGGAGATATCAAACCAATTCCTATCAGAAAATGATGAATCTAATATTATGATTAATGCGCTGTCCGCAGAAGGAGAGATAGATGATTTAAAACTTAAATGGCAAAGAACTCTTGAGGAAGAAAGTCCAAAAATTAAACTTAGCGCTAAACTTCTAAAAATTGAAGTTAATGAATTTGAAGATTTTCCTGGACTTAAAAATATCACGGGTGAGATTAAGATAGAAAATGAAAAAGGCATTATTAAGTCTGTTTCTAGAGATTTAACCATCACAAAAAATAATGTTTTTAGAAGCCCACTTAAATTAAATCAATTTACAGGTGCGGTAACTTGGAAAAATAAAAAATACATATTGAGTGATATTGCAATTAAAGATAATTTCATGGAGGTGTTCATTAATGGGGATGTCGAGTATCAAAGTTTAGATGATCTTTATGTGGATCTTAATATAGATAGTCCAACTATCAATATCCCCAATTTTAAAGTTTTTTACCCAAAACAAATTGGCAAAGATGGTTTAGGATGGCTTGATACTTCACTTCTAGAAGGGACTGCTGAAAATACAAGTTTACAAATAAAAGGAAAGGTGAAGGATTTTCCTTTTATCGATGAAAACAATAAGCCTGACCTAAGCAAAGGTTTCTTTAGAGTTCAAACCTCAATAAAAGATAGCTTCATAGAGTATGGTGATAATTGGCCTGAAATGGAAAAGTTCGATGCAGAAGTAAGTGTTAACGGCGGTGATGTATTTATTACAAGTCAAAAAGGTGAATTAGATAAAAGCCAAGTAAAAGTTTTTAATGGATCCATAACGCCATTTACAGCTGATGAAGTAGTTTTGAATATTGACACGGTTTTAGATAGCTCTGCAGAAAACATAATTTTTGCAATAAACAATAGTCCCATTAAAGAGGCCATGAAAGGTATGTCCGAAGATATGGAGGGAAAAGGAGATGGAGAGCTAAAACTTGTCCTTAATGTAGGTTTTGATGATTTGGATAATATTCCATTTAAAGGAACATATGAGTTTCTTGGGAGCACTCTTGAAAATCCACAACTTGAAATACCACCCATATCAGACCTAAGGGGAGTTCTTGAGTTTAATAATGATGACGTAAAAATTACTAATTTAGATGGCAAACTTTTCGGGGAACCATTAAATTTAAAACTGAAAAATGCTGATGGAGCAACTATTATCGACCTAAAAGGCGTCATTGGTGAGAATATGATAAAGGAACTTCTGGGGGAAAATTGGTTAAAAAATATTAATGGGCAAGCTGACTGGGAAGGATTGATTTCTCTGAGTGAGAATAAAAGTGAATTTAAAATTACTAGTGATCTTTTAGGCATCCAAATTAAAAATTTATCTTTTCTCGATAAAGCAAAAAATAAATCTGAAGACACTGCACTAAAACTCACTATAAATAAACAATCTACTGGCGAAGATTCAGATGTCATCAATATTACCTTAGGAGATCATGTAAAAGGCTTAATTAATAGTGCTAATGATGAAAATGGAGACCCGTCTCTTACTAATGGACTTATTGAGGTCAATTCAGACAAAAAAATACAAATTCCTGAGTCGGGTATTGTTTTTATAGCAAATCTTAATGAGGTTGATCTCGAAGAATTAGTGGACTTAATTCCAGATAATGAATCAGAAATCTCTGACATAGATAGCTCTCAATCAAAATCTATGAATATCGAAGCAGTGCTAAACATTAAAAAACTTAATGCTTATGGTTATATTTTCAATAATTTTAATTTTAAATTAAGGCCAGAGGACTCAGGAATAATTGTTCAATTAAATGGAGAAGGTGCAAGAGGAAATATTCTTTGGGATCCAGAGAAAAATTTAATTAAGGCAAGGTTTGAGGAATTACATCTTCTAGGTTCTGATGAATCAATTGAGGAATGGGATGATGCCTTCGAAACTGAGGATCCTATAATTAAAAATCCTCCAAAAATTGATGTAAAAATTCAAGAATTTTTACTTAAATCAAAATATTTTGATAATAATTTGAACGGAAATTTAACCTTCCAAGCAAGCAAAAGTAATGATAAATGGTTTATCGATCTATTTAAATTCCTCAACCCTGACTATGCTTTAAAAGTTACAGGAATTTGGCATGATGAATCCCCCAATCCTGATACAGAGATAGATTTTGATTGGAAAATAACAGACTTAGATAAAACGCTTGAGGAGTTTAACCTTGATAATCTCTTGACGGGCGGTACAGGACAATTAAATGGAAAACTTTCTTGGCCACAAAGTCCTTGGAAATTTGATAAAAATAAGGCCTCAGGATCTATTTCAATCAATATTGATAAAGGCGTCATTCTCGAAGCACAACCAGGCGCGATGGGAAGGTTGTTCGGCTTACTATCACTTCAATCACTCCCAAGCAGGCTGACCCTCGATTTTAGTGACATATTTGCGGATGGATTTGCTTTTGACTCAATTGATGGTCTAGCTGAACTTGAAAATAGTAATATACATTCAGATAACTTTGAAATTAAAGGCCCAGCAGCGGATATCTTCATCAAGGGGGATGTCAATTATAAAGATGAAACACAAGACTTGGTTGTGACCATCACGCCTAACGTGACAGACACAATGTCTGTTGCAGCGCTTGCGGGAGGGCCAATTGTTGGAGCGGCAGCTTTTGTTTTGCAAAAACTTCTGAATGATCCGCTTAATGAAGTCCTTACAGATCAGTATAGATTAACCGGTTCATGGGCTGACCCTCAAGAGACACCCATTGATCGAGATACATTAAAAAATGTCGGTGAGGGAATTACTGACCAGATAGACGAGCAAATCATCAATCCAACACAAGAGTTATTTAAATAAAGATTTAATAATATGCAAGACTTTCAACTTTCAAACAAATTTATTATCAATAAAAGTGATCTGAGTCATCACGACTTATTAAAATATCTTGATACTATTAAAAGTAAATCAGTAGATTATTCAGATATTTATTTTCAATATAGCAAAAATGAATTCTGGTCACTAGAAGATGGGGTTGTTAAGAATGGAAGCTTTTCAATTGATCAAGGGGTAGGTCTTCGTTCAATATCGGGAGAGCAAACGGCTTTTACTTATTCTGATGATATTTCTAATTCTTCAATAAAAGCAGCCGTTCAGGCTATAAAGTCAATGGAAAGTAATGGCAACAGTGCTGCTTATCAGATTCCAAAAAATAAACAATCAAGCCAAAAATATACTCAAAATGATCCTATTGAAAGCATAAATAATCTTGAAAAAATAAAAATTCTTGAAAGCATTGATAGTATTGCAAAAAGTATAAGTCCTTTGGTTACAAGGGTATCTGCTTCCCTTGCTTCCAGCTTTGATGTTGTATTAATACAGAATCATTTTGGAAAGCTAGTAGAAGATATAAGGCCCCTAGTTCGATTGTCTGTTTCAGTTATTGTTGAGTCAAAAAAAAGGCGAGAGCAAGGTTCATCCGGTGGTGGTGGTCGATATAATCTCACCTATTTTGATAATCACCTGATATCTAAATATGCAAAAGAGGCTGTAGACAATGCGCTCATAAATTTAGAAGCAGAAGCATCACCTGCAGGCTCTATGACGGTTGTTTTGGGCTCTGGTTGGCCAGGAATACTGCTTCATGAGGCTATTGGCCATGGATTAGAGGGTGACTTTAATAGAAAAGGTACCTCAGCATTTAGCAATAAGATGGGGCAACAAGTTGCATCTAAGGGAATAACTATAGTTGATGATGGGACTATTAAAGATCGTCGTGGATCCTTAAACTATGATGATGAAGGCAATGAAACAAAAAATACAACCCTTATCGAAGATGGAAAATTGGTGGGTTATATCCAAGATGCGCAGAATGCAAAATTAATGAATATGAATTTAACTGGAAATGGAAGAAGAGAGTCATACGCTCACCTTCCGATGCCTAGAATGACCAATACTTATATGCTAAATGGAAATCATTCAAAAGAAGAAATCATTACTTCAGTTAAAAATGGGCTCTATGCGAGTAATTTTGGGGGTGGACAAGTCGACATTACAAGCGGAAAGTTTGTTTTTTCAGCATCAGAGGCTTATTTGATAAAGGATGGTCGCATAAGTCACCCTGTTAAAGGTGCAACCATTATAGGTAATGGCCCAGATATATTAAAACAAGTTAGTATGGTGGGTAATGATATGTCACTTGATTCAGGGGTCGGTACTTGCGGGAAGGACGGTCAAAGTGTTCCTGTCGGAGTTGGACAGCCTACATTAAAGATTGATAATATCGTCGTTGGTGGAACGAATTAAATACTTTATTTAACTCGATTTTTATATTCAAGCGTTCTTGTATCAATCTCAATCTTGTCACCATTGTCGCAGAATATAGGAACCATAAGCTCAAAATCTGTACTCAGCTTAGCCGGCTTCATAACCTTACCTGATGTTGTGTCACCCTTTACAGCTGGCTCTGTATAGACGATTTCTCTAATTACTGAATTTGGGAGCTCCACCGATATCGGTCTTTGTTCATAAAAAACGATTTCGCAAGCCATGCCATCCTCTAGGAATTTTAAAGTGCTCTCCATTGCATCTTGATCAATTTCATATTGATTAAAATCTGAATCCATAAATATATAATTTGGATCAGAAAAATAGGAGTATGTTACGTCTTTTTTTTCTAAGATAACCAGATCAAATTTATCAGTTGCTTGATAAATCTTTTCAGCTGCATTGTCAGTCAATAAATTCTTCATTTTCATTTTGACAATAGCTGCATTCTGTCTTCGGCCTGACTTTGAAATATTATATTCTGACTTGAGAACCACCATTGGATCTCCATCAACAATAATTACATTTCCTACTCTGACTTCTTGTGCCGTTTTCATTTCACTTCCTCGGAATTAAATTTTTTGTGATTATACCTTTTTAATAATCAATATTAATAATTGTATAGGCTGTATTTATCCCATCAATATTCACATCAATTGTTTCCCTTTTTTTTCTCCCTAAGAGTGCCTTTCCAAGTGGAGAGATCCAGCTTATATAATGATCTTCATGACTAGTCTCATACTGACCAACAATTCTTAATTTCAGAGTTTTGTTACTTTCCTCTTGAAACAATTCAATTAATGCACCAAAAAAAATTTTAGTTTTATCTATTTTCTCACCAGGATGAATAATATTAGAGGCTTCAATGATTTTTGTTAAAAACCTAATCCTACCGTCAATTTGTCTTAATTTTTTTTTCCCATAAATATAATCTCCATTTTCACTTCTATCTCCATTTCCAGCAGCCCAGGAGACTATCTCAACAATTTTAGGACGATCATGCTTGATTAACTCTAAAAGCTCTGTCTGGAGTTTTTTATAACCCTCTGAAGTGATGTAATTATTACTTTTTGTCATTTGGTTCTGAAAATTTTTTTACTATGATTTGAGTTAAAATTCTAGAAGATGAATCATAAACCATACACCGCCGTAGTCTGTGAAAATCAAATTCAAGTGAATGATATTCGGCTTACCTATAAAAAACAATCAAATAATAATGTTTTAAAGATTCCTAAAATCCAAACGCTAGATAATTGGATTGCAAATGAATATCAAGATTTTCTAATGAGAGAAGCAGCGAATGAATTTTTAATACTAAATGGGATTGAAGAAAAGATTTTATGGGAAAAAATTATCAGAGATGATTTAAGAAAACGTCAAGAAAAAAAAATAACTGATATCACAAATATTGCTCAACAGGTGATTAATGCTAATAGGATAATTTCAAACTATCACATTAATCATAATGAGTTACAAAAGCATATAGCCTACAAAGAGCCAAAGTACTTTCTTGAATGGAGGAAAGAGTTTCAGAAGGAGTGTTCAAAAAACCAGCTTATAACAAAATATGATTTTTTAAACGTCTTTACTTCGCTGCAAAAAGAAAAAACTATTATAGAAAATGAAAATATATTGTTTGTAAGCCTCGATAAAAGCAAACCTAGCCACAAAAACCTATTTGAAGCATTACAAAAAAATAATGAAGTCTCAAATGACTTAGAAGCAGAAAAATTTAAATCTATACCCAAAGTTCATGCATTTCAAAATTATGATCACGAAATTTCAGCAGTTGTTGAGTGGATTAATAAAAATAAGTCAAAAAATAAAAATAAATTGCTAATAATGTCACCAGCATTAGAAAAATTTCAAGTTAACCTACAAAATAAGATAGACAGAAGTATACAACCAAATATTTTTTCTGATATACAGTCCAAAAGCATATTAAATACAAGTCTTAAAAGACCATTATCAGCAGAACCCATTATAAGAGCTGCAATAATATGCATTAAGATTAATGAAAATAAACTTTTATCCGTAAAAGAACTAAACGAATTATTGTTGTTTGATAATTGGGTTTCAAGTGCTAGTTATGAAAGCAAACAACATTTTGCAAATGCACTAAAGGAAACAAAAAAAAACTATATATCGTTAGTAAATTTACAAATGCTGTTAAGAGATAAAAAATCGACAGACCAAAAACATAATTTTCAGAAACTCGAAAATATTTTCAAAATTATACAAAATAATCAAAATAAATGGCCAAAACATAATAAAGCATCATCTTGGAATAAGTTAATATATAGTTTTCTAGAAATAATAAATTTTGGAAAAGTAAATAATCTTTTATCATTTGAAAACAATAATATAAAACTTTTATTTAAAGTAATTAATCAATTAAGTAATAGCAAAATTACGCCTAACAAACTATCACTTTCTGAATATGTAAGTTACTTAGAATATTATTTAGAAAATTTTGTACCGAATCAAATCAATGAAGACTCTACCATCGATATTTATGGGTTTTATGAAAACCCAACAAGAGAATATGATGCTATATGGTTAATGAATATGAACGATAATTTTTGGCCAAATCAGGAGGAATACAATCCATTTTTATCAAAAAAAATACAAGAAAAAAATAATTTATTTAACGCTTCCTATCACAAACAATTTTATCAAGATAAAGTAGCTAGACTATCAAAATTATCAAAAGAACTATCGATTTCATTTTCATTAAGGGACAATGACATTTCTCTATCCCCCTCGCCTTGGAATAAAGAAAAAATTAATATTCATCGACTGTTTGAAAACCAATCAAGATCACTAGTTGAAGAAAACCAGTGCTATGTTACTGACCATCAAGCTCCTGCCATAAAGGTGAGTAATGAATTAATAATTAAGAGTGGATGCAAAACTATTGAAAACCAAAATAAATGCCCTGCTTGGGCTTTTTATGCGAACAGGCTAGGTTGCTCTAGATACGAAGAAGATGAACAATATGAGATCACTAGAAGGTCAGAGGGAACACTAGTCCATAGAATTTTAGAATTGTTTTGGAGAAATTGTAAAACATCGGATCAATTACTATCTTATGGTGATGGTGAACTCTCAAACAATCTAGAGATAGCAATATCTGAAGCCTTAAGTGAATTTGAACTTGAGCATAATGAACTGGATAGCCGACTGTTATCGATGGAACAAAATTTTTTAAAGAGCTTGATTTATAGTTGGCTAAAAGAAGAAAAAACTCGACCTAAATTTTCTATACATGCGCTTGAAAAATCTTATGAAATAAAGATAAGTAAGCTTAAATTTAATATTCGTATCGATCGAATAGATTTTATTAATAAAAAGAATAAATTACTTATTGACTATAAAACAGCAAAAAACCCAACATCTAGAAAAGAATTATTTTCTGACAGTCTTGAAGACCTCCAATTGCCAATTTACGCTTGTTTTATTCCAATTAAGGATCTCTCAGGCATTGCAATAGGTCACATTAATCGAGATAAAATAAACTTATACGGAATCCTAGCAAATGATTCTAATTCCATTGCAAAGCAACTTAACTCCAAAATTGATAACTCAAATATTACTGACTGGGACATGCTTATAAAAGTATGGAAAGAAAGAATTGAAGCAATTGCTGAACATTATTTATCAGGTGATGCTTCTGTAAAATTTAAAGAAAGAATAGATTTTACTTACTGCGATGTTTTATCACTTCTGAGATTGGCTGAAAAAAAACATCAATTTGAGCTATATGGCTGAAATATCAAAAAAACCATCTGATTATAAGGCCAGAGAGGAAGCTCTGGGAATGGGGTCGTTTATTGTCCAAGCACCTGCAGGATCTGGAAAAACATCATTATTAGTTAAAAGATTCCTAAACCTTCTCCTTAAGGTTAAATCACCTAAAGAAGTACTTGCCCTTACATTTACAAATAAGGCTGCTGCAGAGATGGCTCTGAGGATTAAGGATGTCCTTGAGAGTCAAAGCGAAGACAACGAAATAAAAAAAATAAAAGAAAAGCTATCCAAACACGCCCTCAAAAACAAGTGGGAGGAAAGTTATATAGACTCTCTGATGATAATGACCATTGATAAGTTGGCATTAAAATTAGTTAAACAAACTCCTATACTTAGCAAGTCAGGTGTAAATTTTTTGATAGATGAAGATCCTGAAGAACTATATCGAGAAACAATAAAGGAAACCATAACTGCCAACGCGGATAATCATGAATTAATAAGATTCTTTAATTATGATTTTCATAAATTAACCGAGCAATTATTAACATTAATAAGTAAAAGAGATCAATGGTTACCGACATTAAGTGCATTATTAAAATCTGCAAATAATGCAAAGGAGAATTACGATACATATTATTCAAAAGAATTAGAGAAATGGATAAATAAAAAAATTAAACCCATTTTTACAATGGAAGAGATTGAAGAATTAGAATCAATAATAAACTTTGTTGCTGACAACAAAAATATAAGCCATAAAGACGCAATAAGGTCATCAAAAAACTATGAGTTTTGGTTCTATTTTAGAGACCTTATACTAACAAAAAATGGTAAAGACATACGTAAAGAATTCAATAAAAAAAATGGTTTTCCGGGAAATGAAGGGAAAGAAAATAAAGAGAAATTATTTAAATTAATAAATAAAAATATAATAAAAATCAATTATATAAAAGATTTTTATAATGTAGTTTATCCTAAAAATATCCAAGATATTATACCAATCATATCTTCTTTTTGCTTGATGTTGGTGGATATGGTAACCAGATTAAATGAGAAATTTAACTCGCAACGAATTGTTGATTTTACTCAAGTCATGGGTAACGCTGTTGAGGCTCTTAGAAGTACTAATCTACCCCTAATTCTAGATCAAAATATTTCACATATAATGGTGGATGAATTTCAAGACACCAATGAATCCCAACTTAATTTTCTAGAATTGCTTACTGAAAACTTTGCAGGTAATAATAAAAAATCTTTTTTTGCAGTTGGTGACCCCATGCAATCAATTTATCGATTTAGAAAAGCTGAAGTTGAAATTTTTAATAGAGTTCAAAAAAATGGTATTGGTGATTTAAAACTAAAATCACTTTTCCTAAAAGTTAATTTTAGGTCAAATAAAAGTATTATCGATTGGATTAACGATAACTATTCAAAATCATTTCCTGTATTAAATATTAACGAAGAAGGATCAATCCTCTTCTCTCACTGTGAATCAAGTAATAACATTCAAGAAGGTGGGGTTGAATTAACACCACTTGTTTGCGATGTTGAAAATAAAACACAATTATATGACGCTGAGGCCTTATATGTTTTAAATTTAATTAATAACATAAGAGATTCAAATCCAAATTCATCAATTGCTGTCTTAACTAGATCAAGAACTCATCTCAATGAACTTCTTACTCTTATTAATAAGCAAAATACAACACTGCCTGTAGATGCAATTGAAATGTCAAAAATTTTATCTAATCAAACATTTCAAGATATTTTTTCTCTAACTAAGGCTTTGTATGATTTCAGTGACAGAACTGAATGGATTGCCACTCTAAAAGCCCCATGGTGCGGCTTAACGTTAGAAGACTTGGTCATATTATTCGAAAAAGATCACAAATCATCAGTCTGGGAAATCATCAATCATGAGGATATAAAAATTAAGCTTAACAAGAATAGCTTAAGAAGATTAAATAATTTTATTAACGTAATTAAAAATAATATCGAATACCGCAGTAGAGTTGCACATAGATATTTTGTCGAAAGTGTTTGGCGACAATTAAGAGGTGATAAATCTATGATTGATACGCAAGATATAGAAAATATTAATCTATTTTTAGAGTTTCTTGATCAATGTAGCGATATATTATCAATTGACTTTAAAAAACTAGAGCGGCTTATACAAAATAAATATATTTCAAAGACAAGTGTTGAAAAAAATTCAATTAAGTTTTTGACTATACAAAAGTCAAAGGGTTTGGAGTTTGATTATGTAATTATTCCAAATCTTAATAGAGGAAGTAAAAACTCAGAATCTGATTTAATTCTTTATGACAAAACTACCTTATCTATCAAAAATCCTTTGAATGAAAAAAATCTTCATAGCTATCATAAGTATAAAGAACAAAAAAGATTAGATAACGAAAAAATACGATTATTATATGTCGCAATCACAAGAGCGAAATATAAGTCTTATCTCATAGGTGCATTAAAAAAAGAAAATGATTCAGTTACTCCAAACTCAGGGACATTTATGGAAATTTTATGGCCATACACAAACAACCATTTTAGGGAAATTGATGCTCTAAAACCTTCGAATAGCTATGAAGAGTTTGTTCCTAAATTACGAAGGCTGAATGATGAATTTTTTAAAGATAATCATAACAATATACAACAAATTGATGTCAAAGAGACTTCATTTTCTTACCCCTCTGATGATATAGATATTCAAAGATTTACCGGTACTATCATACATAAATATTTAGAAATAATAGTTAAAAAACAATTAGATATTGATATTATTTTAAGTAATAAGTTAAATTATATTAAGTCACTTTTTATATCAAAAAACTTTAAAATAAATGATATTAATATTGCATTAAACTTAGTTAAAAAATCACTAGAAATGCTAAAAATAAGTCCCGATGGGCAATGGATTATGAATCGATATTTAGATGATAATTGTGAAGTTAGCTATCTTGTTGAGGATGATAATACTATCAATGAATTAATTCCTGATAGAAGTTTTATTGAAAATAATACACAGTGGGTAATTGATTACAAGACACCTTTTTTACCTATCAAAAACTTAAACGTAGAGGCTAAAAAACATTACGCTCAACTGGGAAAATATGAAAATTTATATAAAGTTAATAAACTATCTATTCAAAAGGCTATTTATTTTCCACCACAAGGTAAATTAATTAAACTTTAAGTTCTTTTATTTTTTTCGTGATAAACATTACTCTTTTTGTAATATTTTCTTCCTCAAGTAAAATTTTTATTTTATCAGGTCCATTCATTTTAAATCGATGATCACTTTGTATGAGCTCAATTAACTTTATTGGATCAATATTGGCATTCTTTTGAAAAGTAATTTCTGTTGATTTTTTATTTGAATCAATTTTTATTATTTCAGTAGATGAAATATCTATTCTTAATTTATGAAATGTAACTAGATCATTTGTTTGCTCTGGCATAAGACCAAATCTATCAATTAACTCTTCCTTGAGGGCTGATAAGTCATCTTGGCTTTTACAACTTGAAAATCTTTTATAAATCACCAATCTTTCGTTTGTATTGGGGCAGTAGGTTTGAGTTAATATCATCGGAGTATGTAAATTAATTTCTTGGTTGGTTACTAATGATGCATTCAAATCTAATTCATCCCCCGCCTTTAGGTGCTTGATTGCTTTATTTAACATCTCCATATATAAGCTAAATCCTATTTCATGCATTTGACCGCTCTGATTGTCACCAAGCAGTTCTCCAGCCCCCCTAATTTCTAAATCATGTATTGCAAGATGATAGCCCGCTCCTAAATCTTCCATGAGCTGTATTGCTTCAAGACGTTTTTTTGCGTTTGAAGTTAGCTTTCTATCTTCATCTACCATTAGGTAAGCATAGGCTTGATGATGTGATCTCCCTACCCTTCCTCTAAGCTGATGAAGCTGGGCGAGACCAAATTTATCAGCTCTATTCATAATAATTGTATTCGCAGATGGAATATCGATGCCTGTTTCAATGATCGTTGAACAAAGTAATATATTAATTCTCTGTTGATGAAAATCTTGCATTACACCCTCAAGCTCTTTTTCTTTTAATTGACCATGTGCGATACCGATTTTAGCCTCAGGTAAAAGGCTTGAGAGCTTTTCATACATAAAATGAATGGTATTTACCTCATTGTGAAGAAAATAAACCTGCCCCCCTCTATTAAACTCTCTTGAAACAGCCTCATTAATAATTCCCTGGCTAAAATTTACTACGAAAGTTTTAATTGGGAGCCTTTTCTCAGGTGGAGTCGAAATAATTGAAAACTCCCTCAGGCCTTCCATAGCCATTGAGAGTGTTCTTGGGATTGGGGTGGCTGTCAGTGCTAAAAAATCGACGTTTTTTCTAAATGACTTTAACTTTTCTTTTTGACGCACTCCAAAACGATGTTCTTCATCAATAATTATGAGGCCAAGGTCTTTAAATTTTACATCTGACTGAATTAAACGATGAGTTCCAATAATAATGTCAGTCTGCCCTCTATTAAGCCTGTCTAGCGATTCTAATTGCTGCTTTTTAGTCTTAAATCTAGATATTTCATCAACTCTTATTGGCCACTTTGCAAATCTATCAGAAAAGTTTGTGAAATGCTGCTCTGCAAGAAGAGTGGTCGGAACAAGAACTATAACTTGCTTATTATTCAATACTGAAATAAAAGCTGCTCTTAGAGCAACTTCCGTTTTTCCAAAACCCACATCCCCACAAATTAACCTGTCCATTGGTTTTGAGGATTCCATATCTTGAATTACTTTTTCAATGGCTGTTTTTTGATCTATTGTTTCTTCAAATGGAAATTCTTCACAAAATGCATCATAGTCTTTGAGATTTATTTTTGAACTATAGCCCTTCTGAATCGATCTTTTTGCATATAAATCTAGTAAGTCAGCGGCTGTATCATGAATTTGTAACAATGCTTTCTTTTTTGCCTTATCCCACGCTCCGCTACCTAATTTATGTATTGGTGCTGACTCACTAGGACCGCCAGAATATCTTGAAACTAAGAATAGATTTGATACAGGAACATACAGCTTGTCATCCCTTTCGTAGTGCAGAACCAAGAATTCAGTAATGCCGTCACCATAATCCAAATCAACCAAACCTTGGTACCTCCCAACACCATGAAGCTCATGTACTACAGGATCACCGATGTTAAGCTCAGAGAGATCTTTAACAATTCCATCTTCATTAAAACTTTTATTTCTATTTTTTTTCTTAGTTAGCTTAATGAAGTTTGGGAAGATTTCACTTTCTGTCACAACTATAAAGTCATTATGAAAAAATCCCTTATGAAGTGGGCTTGATATCAGACATACCTGCTGGCTTGATGCAACAAAGTCTTGCCAAGCTTCAATCTCATTAAAATTTTGGCCTGACTGTATTAATAATTCAGCAACAGACTCCCTTCTCCCTAAACCATCAGTGCAAATCAAAATCTTTTTTTTGTCTTTACCTATGAATTTTTTTAATTTTCTTAATGGAGGTAATTCACCTCTCTCAATTGCAACATCAAATTTAACTGGAGCTTTATTTTTTGTTTTATTTATTTGTTCAAATTGATTTATTTTTTTAAAAAAATGATCGGTGGACAACAATAAATCACTTATTTCTAAAATAGGTCTCTCAGGATCGTGAGAATAAAGACGGTATCTACTGTATGCTTCAGTCTGATAATCATTAGATGCTTTAGATACATCTCCTAATTGAAGCGTCATATCTTCAGGATTAATATAGTCAAAAATTGTTTCAGTTTCATCAAAAAATAATGGGAGATACCATTCAATGCCTGCAAAAGGAGTGCCTTTGCTAATACTTTTATACGGCTTTGATCTGGATAAGTCCCCGTCAATTTTAGTGCGATAATTGTCGCGAAATTTACTGATTCCATCTGCATCAAGAGGAAATTCTCTAGCAGGTAAAAGTTTTATTTTTTTAGTCGGATACAGACCACGTTGAGTATCCACATCAAATGTTCTGATCGAATCAATTTCATTTCCAAAGAAATCAATTCTGTATGGAACAACAGAGCCCATTGGGTAAATATCAATGATACTTCCTCGGATTGCAAACTCACCAGGACTTAGTACCTTATCCACATTTAAATAACCATTTTCAATTAGTCTAATTTTAAAAGCTTCAATATCAACAACTTGCTTAACTCTAAAATCAAAACTAAATTTCTCTATATAGGTTTTTGGCGGTAAATAATGTAAGGCTGTTGTGATTGGTAATAAATTAATATCGAATTCATTCTGAGATATTTTATAAAGCGCTAGCAACCTTTCTGAAATTAATTCAGGGTGAGGAGATATTTGATCGTAAGGCAATGTTTCCCAGTCCGGTAGGTGGTTTACTCTCAATTCAGGGTAAAACCAAGCTATTTCCTCTTTGAGTAAAATGGCGTCATAAACATTCGCAGTGAATACATTTAATGATTTTTTTTTATCTTTTAGATGATTGTAGAAAATCCTACCAATCTCAATGCTATGAGAGGTATTAGATTCAAAAATAAAATCCTTACTAAAAAGGTGATTCTTTTCTGGTGTTGCCATTAATTACAATCTTTAATCAAGGAAGTATTATAATCATGAATGAATTAAATGAAATAGGCTTAATATGAATGATAAAGAATTAGTGGCGCATGCCGCTTTAGAATATGTAAAAGATAACTCGATTATTGGGCTTGGGACAGGGTCTACTGCAAATATTTTTATTGAAATGCTTGCAGAAAAAATACGTAGTCGTTCACTAGACATATCTGTTGTTGCGAGTTCTGTTTCAAGTCAACAGAAAGCACATGATGCAGGTTTAAAATATATTTCTCTTGATCAGATAACTGAAATTGATCTATACGTAGATGGTGCAGATGAAATAACAAATAATTTAGAAATTCTCAAAGGCCGGGGCTTTGATTTGATTCGAGAAAAGTTACTTGCAAAAATTAGTAAGCAATTTATTGTAATTGGTGATAATTCTAAAATTGTTTCTAAAATCGGTCAAAATTACCCTATTCCTATCGAAATTACGCCAATTGCATGGAAAATTACAAAAAACCTAATTGAAAAAATAGCTAAAAAATGTATTGTTAGAGGAAATATGGAGAAAAATGCATTTGCTATTACTTCCTATGGAAATTTTGTGCTTGACTGTGAATTTTTATATACCGATTTAAATATTCTTGAAAAAGAAATAGCCAATACACCTGGAGTTTTTGAGCATGGTTTATTCTTAAATATGTCTAAATTAGCGATAATAGCGAATAGTGGCGAGGTAAAAAAAATAACAAATTAGTTTAATCGGAAGCTTTAATAACCGAAATTCCATTCATGTAAGAAATTAGGGCGTCGGGCACTTTTATATCTCCATTCTCTAACTGGTAATTTTCGATGATTGCAACCATGGCTCTCCCAACAGCAATTCCAGATCCATTTAATGTATGGATTAATTTATTTTTCTTATCATTATCTTTGAATCTTGCCTTAAGTCTTCTTGCTTGAAAGTCCTCACAGTTCGAAATAGAAGAAATTTCTCTATAACATCCCTGTGATGGCATCCATACCTCAATATCAAAAGTCTTTGCGGCTCCAAAACCCATATCACCCGTACACAAGGTCAATACTCTATAAGGCAATGCTAATTTCTGTAAGATTAGCTCTGCATGACCAAGCATTTCATCAAGGACATCATAGCTTTTGCTTGGATGACATATTTGAACCAGCTCTACTTTATCAAATTGATGTTGCCTTATCATGCCTCTTGTATCTTTTCCATAAGAACCAGCTTCAGATCTAAAGCAGGGTGTTAATGCAGTAAGTTTGATAGGCAATTCTTTTGGATCAATGATGCAATCTCTTACGAAATTTGTAAGAGGTACCTCCCCTGTGGGGATCAAATAGAGGCTATCCTCACTTCCACCCTTTTTTGTGATAAATAAATCTTCCTCAAACTTTGGTAATTGCCCTGTACCTTTGAGTGATTCATAATTTACCAAATATGGTGTGTAACATTCTTCATAACCATTTTCTCTCGTTTGAATGTCAAGCATAAATTGGCCCAGCGCTCGATGAAGACTTGCTAGGTTTGACCTGATTACGGTAAATCTAGCTCCTGACAATTTTGATCCTAAGTCAAAATCTAAGCCTATCTTCTGACCCAGATCAACATGATCTTTTACTTTAAAAGAAAATTCTTTTTTCTCGCCCTCTTCCTTAATAACTTCATTTTCTTTTTCACTTGAACCGACAGGAACTGACTCATGAGCAATATTGGGTATATTTAACAAAAATTCTTGAATGCTAATTTGTATTGCTTCTAGAGCATCATTTTGCTCTTTTAGTAAGTCATTTGTTTCACTAACTGACTTCATATACTCTGATACGTCATTACCTTTTGATTTTTCGATACCTATTTTTTTTGAGAGATCATTTCTTGATTGCTGAAGCTCTTGAACTTTAATTTGCAAATTTTTTCTTTCGTTTTCAAATTTCGTAAAAATTTTCTTATCCAGTTTAAAGCCCCGATGACTCAATTTAGATTCGACTTCATCAATATTATTTCTAAGTAAATTAATATCTATCATAAATAATTATTCCATATTATTTTTTTTGTAATATTCATCGAGTTCCTTAAGAAATTCTTTTTTCTCGCTTATTTTTTTTTCTAATCCCCTATCTGTGGGTATGTAAAATTCTACAGGTTCTAGCTCATCTGGAAAATATTTTTCACCTGCAGCGTAAGCATGCTTCTCATTATGAGCGTAACGATAGTTTTTTCCATATCCTAAGTTATCCATTAACTTGGTAGGGGCATTTCTTAAATGAATTGGAACGTCCAAATGACCTTGATTTTCAATGAAAGACTTAGCTGTATTAAATGCCTGATATGCACTATTACTTTTTGGTGCCATTGAAAGGTAAATAACTGCATTGCTCAATGCAAGCTCTGCCTCTGGAAAACCAAGTCTTTCATAAATTTGATATGCCTCTAAAGCAATTGTTTGTGCTCTTGGGTCCGCTAAACCTATATCTTCAATAGCAATTCTTATAATACGCCTTGCTAGGTAAAGAGGATCTGCTCCTCCATCGAGCATTCTGAGTAACCAATAAAGTGAAGCATCTGGATTAGAACCCCTAACCGATTTGTGCAAAGCAGAAATTTGATCATAAAATTGTTCTCCGCCTTTATCAAATCTTCTTGATTTATCAGACATATTTTTTTTAATGTCATCAGAGCCAATCTCTAGTTTTTTTTCAACTTGAGCATTTAAACAAACAATTTCTAACAAGTTAATTAGCTTACGGCCATCTCCATCTGAAAACTCAAAAACTATTTTTTTTGCATCATCAGTAATTTTCAAATCACTAAATTCAGCCATGACCTTTTCAAATATTTTATCTAACTCAACAATTTCTAGTGATTTCAAAGTATATACTTGGCAACGACTCAATAATGCTGAATTTACTTCAAATGAAGGATTTTCTGTTGTCGCACCAATAAAAATAATCAGTCCTGATTCAATATGAGGTAGAAATGCGTCTTGTTGGCTCTTATTGAATCGGTGAACTTCATCAACAAATAAAATTGTTTTTTTATTTTGTTGATCCCTCATAAATTCAGCTTTATCAATCGATTCCCTAATTTCTTTGACGCCTGATAAAACCGCCGAAACCGAAATAAAATGAGCATCTATAGTATTTGAAATAACTTTTGCAATACTCGTCTTACCTACACCTGGGGGTCCCCAAAGGATTATAGAAGGTAAATTTCCAGTCTCAATTGCAACTCGCAAAGACTGACCTTTTGCAAAGATATCAGTTTGACCTACGATTTCATCAAGGAATTTTGGTCTTAATTTTTCAGCAAGTGGTATTGAGATATCTGATGTCATTTAATTTTTTATAACATCAATATCATCGGGAAAGTTAAATAAGAATTTGCCTTCATTAATGCCTTTATTTTGAATTATTTTATGAAAGTTAATTGTAGTTAAGTTATCAAAATTATCTAAAACCTTCATCCCGTCTAATTTATTATCCTTAAAATTAAAAATAACCTGCTTAAAAAAAGCCGCCTCTTCATTTTTTGGTTCTGCTATGAACTTAGTATTATTTTTTGAATTTGAAATCAACTTTGTATTAAAGAATTCATTTACATTATCAGACACCAAAAGCATTGCAGGGCTCATATTAATTTGCCTATCAAGCTTACTCACAATCACCTGCTTAAGGTCAGGATCATATAAATACAAAAATTCACCATCACTTACAATTTCATTTTCTGATGGAGCCTTATATTCCCAACGGAAAAAGTTTGGCTTCAAAAACATAACCTTTCCAGCAGATTCATCAATTACTTGATTAGAAGAATCTGTTACTTTTTGAATAAAATCAGCTTCAAATGAATTTAACTTAGTTAAGATTTTTTCTAAATTTTCATTTTGAGCAAAGGCGCTTAACGAAAAAAAAAATATTATTAAAAATTTAATCATTCGTACTAGATGAAATAATTTCTCTATTACCATTGCTTTGCATTGGTGTTACTAATCCTGCTTTTTCCATGTCCTCAATAATTCTTGCCGCACGATTATAACCAATTCTTAGATTTCTTTGCACATATGAGATTGAAGCTTTTCTTGATTGAATTACGATTTGAACGGCCTCGTCATAAAGCGGATCTTTTTCTCCACCAAGATCTCCTACATCAGATACACCCTCGATTTCAATTGGGTTTAAAACCTCATCTATATATTGAGGTGAGCCCTTTGACTTTAAAAAATCAACTACCTTATGTACCTCTTGATCTGAGACAAATGCCCCATGAATACGATCTGGATAGCTCGTCCCAGGTGGCATATAGAGCATGTCACCTTTGCCAAGTAAGGTTTCAGCACCCATTTGATCAAGAATGGTTCTTGAATCAACCTTACTTGAAACTTGAAATGCAATTCTTGAAGGAATATTTGCTTTTATTAAACCAGTAATAACATCAACTGAAGGTCGCTGTGTTGCCAAAACCAAATGTATTCCTGAGGCTCTTGCTTTTTGTGCCAATCTCGCAATTAATTCTTCAATCTTTTTACCCATCACCATCATCAAATCAGCTAGCTCATCTATTACTACAACAATTAAAGGTAATTCTTCTAATACCTCAGGGTCATCAGGATTGAGGCTAAAAGGATTGGTTAAAGGATTTCCTTTTGATGCTCCTTCCTTCACTTTTTGATTGAAACTGGCTAAATTTCTCACCCCAAAAGCTGACATGAGTTTATAACGCTTATCCATCTCTGCTACCGCCCAATTAAGGGCATGGCTAGCTTGACTCATATCAGTAATTACTGGAGAGAGTAAATGTGGAATATTATCGTAGACTGAAAGCTCTAACATCTTTGGATCAATTAAGATCATCTTAACCTGTTCAGAAGTTGCTTTATATAACAAACTTAGAACTAGTGCATTGATGGCAACTGATTTACCTGCACCCGTTGTTCCAGCAATGAGCAGATGTGGCATTTTTGATATATCAGCAACCGCCGGGTTACCGGCTATATCCTTTCCAAGAGCGACAGTCAGTAAGCTCGCAGTATCGGCAAATATCTTTGAATTCATTATTTCAGATAAAAATACTATTTGTCTATTTGGATTTGGTATTTCAAGGCCCATATAAGTTTTACCCGGAATTGTTTCAACCACTCTTATGCTAGAAACTGATAATGCCCTTGCTAAGTCTTTAGATAAATTTATTACTTGACTCCCCTTAACACCGGCAGCAGGTTCAAGTTCATACCTGGTAATCACAGGACCTGGTTGAGCTGCTATGACCTTGGCTTCAATTCCAAAATCAAGCAGTTTTTTTTCTATAAGTCTTGATATAAATTCTATTGTCTCAGCACTTTGTGGATTAGTTTTCTCCGCTGGCTCGTCTAACAGATGGATTGGGGGGAGATCTTGCTCACTTTCACCAAATAAGTTTTTTTGTTTTTCTTTAATTGCTCTTTTACTTTCCTCAATATTTTTTTGATTATCAACAATGGTCACTGGCGCCCTATCAATAAGCCTCTTTCTCTCTTTTTCAACAATAACAAACCTTTCCTTTTCAAGTTTTTTACCTTCTCGTCTATCTTGCCAATCAACATAAAAATCTTTTACAAATGTAATAAAATTAAAGATAAAATTTCCCAAATATTCTGAAATAACAATCCATGACCACCCTGTAAACAAACTAAATCCAATAGCAAATGAGAACAATAAAAAAATTAAACCCCCCTCATAACCGAAAGTTTGGACTATGAACTGATTAGCTAAATGCCCTGCCATTCCTCCCTGCTCAGTAGGAAAAATTATATTAAGCTGAATTATGTATCCTGCTTCAAATGCTGATGAAGACAATATTAATAATAAGAATCCAAGGTAGTGAACTATTAATAAATGTTTCTTGTTGTATCCCTCATCCTCAATTCTTGGATAAATTAAAAAAATACTATAGATACTTAAGAAAACAAGCCACCAAGCAGAGAAGCCAAAAATAGATAGCATTAAGTCAGAAAAATAAGCTCCAACGACGCCTGCTAAATTTTGAATAATTTCATTGCCCCCACTGTGTGTCCAGGCAGGGTCATTCACTGAAAAACTTCCAAGTGCTAGAGTTATATACAATCCCAGAAAAAGAAGCGATAACCAGGTAGCTTCCCTCATAATTCGACTGGCTAACTTTCTTGTTGAGGCCTGCGATTCAATAATTTTTTTATTGGCAGCTTTTGATTTTTTTGTAAATAACAATTTTATAAATTTTTGATCGTGAGCATTCTCAAATTATATCAGCATGTTTATAAATTTTACTTCCAAGCAATTAAAAAGTTAATTTTTTAAAGTTAACAATTGCTTCAAATTGATTGCTCATCTAAAATTAATGTTTATTTAAACCCCAATAGAGCACATTTTTATGGCAAAACATTCTCCCTTAATAATTCTTGGTTCAGGTCCTGCAGGTTATAGTGCTGCAATTTATGCTGCCAGAGCCAACTTAAAACCCACACTCATTACGGGGGTTGAGCAAGGAGGCCAATTAATGACAACGACTGATGTAGATAATTGGCCTGCAGATGTCGATGGAGTTCTTGGTCCAGACCTAATGACTCGATTTGAAAAGCATGCGCTTCGCTTCAATACTGAAATTATTTTTGACCATATCCATACAGCCGACCTTCTCAAACCTTCAAAAGAAAAAAAACCTTTTCGCCTAGTTGGTGATGAATCAGAATACAGTTGTGATTCTCTAATTATTTCAACTGGTGCTTCTGCTATGTATTTAGGTCTAGAAAGTGAAAATAAATTTCTCGGCAAAGGGGTTTCTGCTTGTGCTACCTGTGATGGATTTTTTTACAAAGAAAAGGAAGTGGCTGTTGTGGGGGGTGGGAATACAGCAGTGGAAGAAGCTTTATATTTATCAAATATTGCAAGTAAAGTTACATTGATTCATAGACGGGATAAGTTTAGGGCTGAAGCAATTCTCGTTGATAAAATTTATGAAAAGGTTAAAGAAGGTAAAATAGTTCTTGAGCTTCATAAAACTCTCGAAGAGGTGATTGGAGATGATAGTGGTGTCACAGCTATTAAAATAAAGGATGTAAACTCAAGTGAAGTAAAAGAAATAAGTTTATTAGGTGTTTTTATTGCTATCGGCCATAAACCAAATACAAGCCTATTTGAGAAACAACTAAATATGGAAAATGGTTACATCATTACAGAATACGGTAGAGATGGAAACTTTACCCAAACAAGCATACCTGGAATTTTTGCAGCTGGAGATGTTCAAGATCATGTTTATAGACAAGCTATTACGAGTGCTGGGACAGGATGTATGGCAGCTCTTGATGCTGAGAGATTTCTTTCAAAGAATGAATGATGAAGAGGATATTTTTAGAGACGCAGTCAAAGGAGTCAAGCCCCTAAAAATTAAGTCGCCTAAAATTCAAAAGACCGTCAATAAACCAAAGCCTATAGCAAAAAAATTTTTAGAGGATGAAAAAAAAGCTTTGCTTGACACATTAAGTGATGATTTTATTACATCAGAAAATGAGTCTGGGGAGGAACTAAGATATTTAAAAAAAGGACATTCACCTGATATCTTAAACAAACTAAAAAAGGGCTACTGGGTCACACAGAAGTCTATTGATTTACATGGTTTAATTTCCGAGGAGGCAAAAGCTTACATAGTAAACTTCATCGGTGAATGTAAAAAAAAGAAAATTAGGTGTATTAAAATAATTCATGGAAAAGGCTTAAGATCTTTTAACAAAGAACCAGTTTTAAGAAATAAAGTAAAAAATTGGTTAGCTCAAAAAGATGAAGTTATAGCCTATATTGAGGCTCCTAGGCATGATGGAGGGAGCGGTGCCGTGCTTGTTTTGCTTAAAGAATATTAAAGCCCTTCAATTGACTCAATTAAACAAGCACATTGTGCAGCAATGCCTTCAGACCTACCAATATACCCCATCATTTCTGTTGTAGTTGCTTTTATATTGATCTGTGATTTTTCACATTTGCAATCTTCTGAAATATTCTCAATCATATCAGGTATATACTCAGACAATTTTGGTGTTTGACAAATGATTGTTGCATCAATGTTTCCTATTTTATATTTTTTTAATTCAATTAATTTCATCACCTCTTTTAATAAATCTCGAGACTTAATATCTTTGAAATTTACATCAGAATCGGGAAAATGCTGGCCAATATCTCCCAACCCGGCAGCTCCAAGAATTGAATCTATCAGAGCATGAAGCAAAACATCTGCGTCAGAGTGCCCCTTTAAACCAAGATGAAAGTCAATTAACACCCCACCAAGAATTAATTTTCTTTTCGGCACCAATTGATGAACATCATAACCTTGACCTACTCTTATCATTAATCTGATCCCTTTATAAGCTTTTCAACTCTCATTAAATCCTCTGGATAAGTAATCTTAAAATTAACTAAATTTCCCTTAACAACCTTAGGTGAATGGCCTAGGGCCTCTATCGCTTCAGACTCATCCGTTGGGTTACCTTTAAATGATTTAAGTGCATCTTTTAAAAGGTCAAATTTAAACATTTGAGGAGTTTGAGCTAACCATATTTCATCTCTTTGTTCAGTTCCTATTATTTGTTTTTTTTCATTTACTCTCTTTACAGTATCAAGAGCAGGAATAGCCAAAATGCCCCCTACTTTATCACTCACAACCTCACGGATAAAATTATTGATAAGTGACTCATTGATGCCTAACCTAGCTGCGTCATGGACCATGATCCAATCTTTGGTATCTATATTCTCCTCAATGATTTCAAGTGCATTCAAAACAGTTTCTGACCTTGATGAGCCCCCACAATTAATAAGACTTGTTTTTTGTGAAAACTGACAACCTAAGTTCTCAATAAATTTTTGATTTTTATTTAAAGCGATTGTAATGCTAGATATGGAAGCTAAATTCGAGAATATCGATTCAACAAATTCAAGAATTGTTTTTCCATGAAAATTTGAAAATTGTTTTGGAGTGGCACTTCCCATCCGAGAGCTTTCACCTGCAGCCGGAATAATGAGATGTATTTTCTGCATACTTTAATTTTAGCATGCAGAAAAAAAATGTTGCTTTAATATTTCACTTTTTTATTCTGAAGAAATGGAATTAATCTTATGGATTGAAATATCTGCTCCGTTAAATTCCTCCTCCTCTGTTAACCTAAAATTAAAAATTTTATGGATGACAGAGTAAACAATATAGCCACCTACAAGGGCCACAAATACTCCAGCAATCGTACCAACGAGTTGTGACATGAAGCTCACACCTCCTAAACCACCCAATATTTCTAAACCAAAAATACCGGCAGCAACACCACCCCATGCTCCGCATATACCGTGAAGTGGCCAAACTCCTAATACATCATCAATTTTCCATTTATTTTGAGTGAGTGAAAAACTCCAAACAAATAACGCTCCTGCTACTAAACCGACAATTAAAGCGCCGAGAGGATGAAATAGATTAGAACCGGCACATACAGCAACTAAGCCTGCAAGGGGTCCGTTATATAAGAATCCAGGGTCGTTTTTACCAATGACTAATGATGCCAGCGTTCCGCCAACCATTGCCATTAATGAGTTCACTGCAACAAGACCTGAAACCCCTTCAAGAGATTGTGCCGACATAACATTAAAACCAAACCATCCGACAGTTAGTATCCATGACCCTAGAGCAAGAAACGGAATACTTGATGGTGGAAATGCATTCAATCTTCCATCCTTTGAATATCGACCAAGCCTTGGGCCTAAAACCAATACTGCAGTTAAGGCAATCCAGCCACCCATGGCATGAACCACCACTGATCCTGCAAAATCATTAAACGGAGCACCGAATGTATTGTTTAAGAAATCTTGAAAACCAAAGTTACCATTCCAAATTATTCCCTCATATAGCGGATACAAAAATCCTACCAGGACGAACGAGGCAATAAGTTGCGGCTTAAACGTAGCTCTCTCAGCAATCCCCCCTGAAACAATGGCAGGGATTGCGGCTGCAAAGGTTAAAAGAAAAAAGAATTTGACAAGTTCATATGCACTTTTTTCAGAGAGTACGTTGGCTGCCTCATAAAAATTTATCCCATATGCCAAACTATAACCAATAAAAAAATAGGCTATCGTTGAAATCGAAAAATCTGCCATTATTTTTGCAAGTGCATTGACCTGATTTTTTTCTCTAACCGTTCCAACTTCTAAAAAAGCAAAGCCTGCATGCATGGCGAGGACCATTACAGCCCCTAATAAAACAAATAAAACATCACTCTGACTGACTAGATTTTCCATATTTAACCTATTTAATTATGTTAGAAGTTATAAAAATTAAAAAAATTTTAATATAGAGAATTACATTTATCTATAGAATGATATTTTTTTAGTTTAAAACTTAATTAAATTTAATTTTTTGCATTAATTTGGTGCAAATATAAAATATTTTATAAAAAACTCGTATGCCATACACTTCAGAATTTATTATTTTATCTTTCATCTGCTTTGCTGTTTGGCTATGGTATGACATCATTTCAAAGAGAGAGTTGGCTATCTGTGAAGGTAAAAGGCTTGCCAACAATCTCAATCTTCAATTACTTGATGAGAGTGTCCACTGCAATAAAATAAGTATTGTCCGCACTTCCTCAAATTGGCCTTCTTTAAAAAGGGTATATTTTTTTAATGTAAGTAGTACCAGTGATGATAGATTAAATTGCCAACTAACCCTTATTGGTTCCAAGCTTATTGACTGGTATGTACCGCCATATCCGAGCGATTTATAATGTACATAGGTCGATTTGCACCAACACCATCTGGTGATTTACATTATGGGTCGCTAGTCACAGCTATTGCAAGTTTTCTTGATGCTAAAAAGTTTGGTGGAAAGTGGTTGCTTAAAATAGATGATTTGGACAAACAAAGAGTGAGAAAAGGCTCAATAGAATCGATTCTCAAAACATTAGAATGCTTACACTTATTTTGGGATTCAACAGAAACATATCAAAGCCATCGTCTTGAAGCTTATGAATTTTATTTTAAAAAATTATTAGAAACGAGAAAAACTTATCATTGTAATTGCTCAAGAAAATTTCTTTCTGAAAATGCAAAATTAGGCGAAAGTGGGTATATTTATCCCGGATTTTGTCGTAATAAGGTGCTTGGTAATAGCACTATCAATGCTTGTGCGACACGATTGATAGTAGATGATCTTCCTATATTTATTGATGATCAAATTCAAGGAAAACTAAGTCAAAATTTATCCAAAGAGATAGGTGACTTTGTAATCAAAAGAAATGATCAGCAATTCTCATATCAATTTTCAGTTTGTATTGATAATAAGCTGGATAAAATCACAAATATTGTTAGAGGGGCAGATTTATTGTCATCGACACCTCGTCAGGTATATTTACTAAATTTATTAAATTTTGATATTCCAGAGTTTTCTCATGTTCCTATTGCAAATATTGGTAAAAAAAAGATCAGTAAAAGTGATGATTATAAGGTTTCAATAAATGGCAATCAAAAAGCTATTTGGATGAAAGTTTTAAAATTTTTAAATCAACCTATTTCAAAAAATACTTCTGAAATGAAGCTTGATGAAATAATTAAATATGCAATAAAAAATTGGGAAATTTCAGAAGTTAGCCCTCTAAATTCAATTGAAATTTCCTAAAGTGTTCATAGATAAAAATACCCGCGGCAGCCGCTACATTTAATGATTCAACACTTCCATGCATTGGAATAGAGATGGATTTGGTGGATTTTGAAATTATTTTTTTATCTATCCCCCTTCCCTCATTACCTAACACAAGAAATAAGTCTTCTGGAATATCTTCTTTATAAAGAGATTCTCCACAAAGGCTTAATGAATATATAGGCAATTTGATTTGGTCACACAACATCAGTAAATCATGATTTTCGTGGCATTCTAAATTAACTTGAGCCCCCTGGCTTCCTCTGAGTGTTTTTGGTGACCATAGCTCTGCTGTCTTCTTAGATAAATATATAGAATTAACTCCTGCAGCTTCGGCAGTTCTTAATATGCTCCCTAAATTTCCTGGATCTTGAATGCCATCAATAAATAAATTTAAACCCTTCTGAATTTCTGCGTTTGGCTCTGATGGAATTTTTACTAGCGCAATTAAACCATTTGAAGATTTTAAGTCTGAGAGCTCAAGAAATAATCTATGCTTCAATGTAAAAATATCTATCTTTGTATTTACTTTGGTAATTTCATCTATTTCTTGCGATTGTGAATGTTCATCTTTTATAAGACATTCAATCTCTTTTTTAGCATCGAGAAATGTTTTGATAATATGCGGGCCAATTAGCATAGTTTTATTTTGCTCTTTTCTAAATTTTTTTTTGCTCGCTACTTTTTTAAAATATTTGTACGAAATATTATGTTTTGAATCGATTGACTTATTAGCCATTAGTTAGATTTTTTGAACGCTTCAAGTGGTTTTTTTTTGAAGCCTGCATGAACAAATTGATCTAAAACTCCATCACTACCACCTAGATGGGAAGCCCCAACAACAACAAAAAGATTATTTTTTTTTAATAAAGTCATTAATCTTTCAAAAAAAAGTTTGTTTCTTTTATGGATAAGCTCATTTTTTACATACCCCCAAGATTTATTTGGTATGGTCGATTTTGTGATTTTTTCATCTACGCTTAAAATTTTATCCAAATCAAATGTTAAATATGTTTTTATCATAAGTTCGTAGTTTTGTTCTTTCTTTTCTTCACTCAAAAGTAAAACATTTTTTAAAATTTTAAACTGCTCTTCTACCGGGAGTTTATCCAGTACCGTATAGTGCTCATCAATAGTTTCTAAACCTTTTAATGAGAGCCCATAATCTCTTCCCATTACCATCAATAGATTATCTTGACTAAAGGGGTTCATTGGCTTTGGAGAGCTAAAAATAAACCCCAGCAACCATGGTTTTAGTTTGATAGCAAAGCTCTCTTCGATGGAGTGGAAATTGGATAACTCATTAATTTTTTCGAAATCACCATCACTTAAATAATTAGCGTATTCATTTTCCAAAGCTTTTAAAACCTCTGGATCTTTTACAACATTAGTTTCAGTCACCAGTAAGTCAGATTTTTGCATTGCCTCTTTAACAGAATCACTGAAATTAACCAATCGATTATCATCTACATGAATGCTTCCAAAAATATAAAGCTCTTGTCCTTCTGTATTTTTAAGCTGCCAAAAAATTGAATTTTCATTCGCATTTACATTAAAAATCCAAAATGAAATTAAAATAATTAAGGTTTTTATTTTCATGTGTTTACTTTAATCTATCTTGATAAAATTAGTTAAAAATTTTAGCTATACAATGAAGAATTCTAGTAAAATTTATCTATGGATTTAAATGATAAGCCCTCTTTTGAGAAAATTCATTTTTATACAACTACCAAATATAGTTGTAGTTATATAGACAAAATGAATGCGCAGTCTTTAGTTGTTACGCCTTACAAATCCATTAAACAAAATATTTTTCAGGATCTAGTTGAAAAAGGTTTCAGGAGAAGTGGTCAATACATTTATAAACCTAATTGTGAAAGTTGTACAGCATGTATACCAATTAGACTTGTGGCAGATAAGTTTTTACCCTCAAAAACTCAAAAGAGAATTATCAGAAATCATAGCCATTTGAGAACTCAAGAGGCACCACTTATTTTTAAACAAAATCATTTTGATCTTTATCTTAAATATCAAAATAAGCGTCATAGCCCTCTAGAGAATAAACAAAATGACTTAAATGATTACAACGACTTCTTAATTAAAAGTAATGTGAAATCAAAGCTTATCGAATTTTGGGATGGTGATTCACTAAAGATTGTAACAATAGTTGATATCCTTAATGATGGAATCTCAGCAGTTTATACATTTTTTAACCCTAATGATAAAAAAGTAAGTTACGGCACCTACGCAGTCACATGGTTAATTAATTGGTGCAAAAAAGAGCAATTAAAATATATTTATTTAGGTTATTGGATTGGTGAATGCAATAAAATGAAATATAAAACTAACTTTAAGCCATATGAGCTATTTATAGACGGATATTGGCAAGAAAATACCAGCTAACGCCGTGTTACAATCCCTATAAACTTAAATCTTAAAAAAATATAATGAAGAATTTACTTATTTTTGGTGTGGGGCTGATTGGGGGTTCTATCGCTCTTGAAAGCCAAAAAAAACGTATGTTTAATCAAGTGATTGGGGTTCAGAGAGACGGTGGTACAGCTTTATCAAGCTTTGTATCAAATGGGATGCTTGATAAAATTTCAAAAAATCTTAATGATGATATTAAACAAGCAGATTTAATAGTCATCGCAACCCCGGTTGCGCAGGTTCAAAATATATTAAAAAAAATTTACCCTTCATTATCTTCAAGGACAATCGTGATTGATGTCGGGAGCACGAAATCAAATATCATGCATTTCGCTAAAGAAGAGCTTAAAGAAAAATTTTCACAATTTGTTGGTTCTCATCCAATTGCAGGATCAGAAAAGCATGGCCCTACTGCAGCAATAGTTAATTTATTTAAGAATAAAGATATTATATTGACGCCTGAAGCGGAAACTGATTCAAGTAAACTTGAAATGACTGTAAGGTTTTGGGAGGATTTAGGTGGAATTATTAAGACTATGGATCCCCTTGAGCACGATCAAATTTTTTCTACAGTAAGTCATATTCCACATCTTATTGCATACAATATGGTAAATTTAATTGCTCAAAAAAATAATACGGACACTTTGCTTGAATTTGCCGCAAGTGGATTTAAAGATTTTTCTCGTATCGCTGGAAGCTCGCCAGAGGTTTGGAAAGATATATCCCTCGCTAATAAAACAGCAATTTTAAATGATCTTGATTTATTTATAAAAGAAATCAATAAAACCTCTAACTTAATTAAAAATAATGACTATGTAGCTCTAGAAAAATACTTCGACGTAGCGAGTAAAATCAGAAAAAACTGGATCAAAAAGAACTAGCGATGAAGGAAAAGATTTTAAAGGCTTCATCACAAGTTAAAGGATCGATTAAATTACCTGGCTCAAAAAGTATAACAAATAGAGTTCTTCTGATGGCAGCACTTGCCAGTGGAACAACTAAGATAGTTGACCCTCTCCGCTCAGAAGATACGGATCAAATGATTAATGCCCTAATTCGACTAGGCATACATGTCGAAAAGAATAGTGATAGCTTCATTGAAATAAAAGGAGCTAGTCAAGATTTTCCTAACAAAAATACTAAGCTCTTTTTAGGTAATTCAGGAACAACTTTTAGGCCACTTACAGCAGTTTTAGCAATGATGGAAGGTGATTACTATCTTTCAGGTATTGACCGTATGCATGAACGGCCGATAAAAGATCTTGTAGACTCTCTTGAACAAATGGGGGCAGTTATTGAGTATGAGAATATTATTGGTTACCCACCAATAAAGATTAAAAATAGTAAAATTAGACTTGCAAAGCCAATTCAAATTAAAGGCAATATATCAAGCCAATATCTCACTGCACTTTTAATGGCAGGGCCTATTGTAGGTGGTGAATTTACAATTGAGATAATTGGTGAATTAATTTCAAAACCCTACGTTAATATTACTTTAAAGTTACTAGAAAAATTTAATATTTTTTATGACAACAAAAATTGGCATACATTTTCACTTAAAGCTAATTCAAGGTATAAAAGTCCAAAAGAAATTTTTGTTGAAGGAGATGCTTCATCAGCATCTTACTTCTTTGCAGCAGCTGCTCTTTCTGGTGAAATTGAGATTAAAGGTATCAATCAGAGGAGCATTCAGGGTGATTTAAAATTCTTGGATATTATCTCTAAAATGGGTGCCGAAGTTGAGTATAAATCAAACTCTATAAAGGTATCAAAAGCCAAGGTCCTAAAAGGTTTTGAAATAGATTGCATAGAAATACCAGATGCAGCTATGACGCTTTCTATTTTAGCAGTGTTTGCTGATGCACCAACAACATTAAAAAATATCGGGAGCTGGAAAGTAAAGGAAACTGATAGAATTTCAGCTATCGAAAAAGAACTTAAAAAGCTTGGCGTTGAGGTTGCTTCAACACAAAACTCAATGACAATCTTTCCTCAAAATAACCTCAACAACAATGTTGCAATAGAAACTTACAATGATCACAGAATTGCTATGTGCTTTTCCCTATTTTGTTTAAAGAATTTAAATATTATTATTAAGGATCCAGAGTGCGTAAATAAAACTTACCCTAATTATTTTAAAGATTTAGAATCGATCATTGAGTAATTTGTCCAAAAAACCTTTTATAATCACTATTGACGGACCTGCTGGAGCAGGTAAAGGTACAATATCAAAGCTTGTAAGCCAAAATATGGGTTTTCATTATCTAGATTCAGGTGCAATTTACAGAGTTATAGCATTCGAAGCAAACCAGAAAGGGCTTGCAACAGATCAAATTTCTCAAATAACAGAATTAATTGATGAAATAAATATTCAATTTATTGGTGATAAAATTTTTCTTACAGATAAAGATGTATCAGAGTTGATTCGGTCAGAAGATATAGGAAAATTTGCGTCTGAAATTGCAAAAAATGAAGAAATAAGAAAAAATATTTTAGAATTTCAAAAATCCTTCTTCAAACCACCAGGACTTGTTGCTGATGGACGTGATATGGGAACCGTAATTTTTCCAAAAGCTAAAGTAAAAATTTTCCTGACTGCTAGCATTCAGGAGCGAGCCAATAGGAGATATAAACAGTTGATATTAAAGGAAAAGGATGTTAACCTTACCGACCTGTTTCAAAGAATAAAACTAAGAGACGAAAGTGATAAAAACAGAAAAATATCACCTCTTAAAGCTGCGAATGATGCTTACTTAGTTAAAACAGATAATTTAAGTATAAAACAGTCTTATGAAAAAGTAATGGAGATAATTAAAAGTAAGATAGATAGATAATTAAGTGATCTAATAACCCAAAAATTATTAGGTTTTTATTAACAAGCCCATCGCTAGTTGGGATTTTAAAAAGGTAATAAAATTTAAATGGCAACTCTAGAAAAAACAACACAAAAATCGTCTGAAAGCTTCGCTGATTTATTTGAGGAAAGTATGGCGCTCAAAGAAATGCGTCAAGGTGAAGTAATTACTGCAGAGGTTATCTCAATAGATAATGACTTTGTAATTGTAAATGCAGGTTTAAAATCAGAAAGTTTAATTAAAACAGAGGAATTTCTAGATGATAAAGGCGATGTTGAAGTAAATATTGGCGATCATGTAAAGGTCTCAATTGAAAAATTAGAGGATGGATACGGGTCTACATTACTATCAAGAGCAAGAGCCAAAGAAATGCAAGCATGGCTCGACTTAGAAGATGCAATGGAAGAATCAAGGATTGTTACTGGATATGTAAGCAGTAAAGTAAAGGGAGGGTTAAGGGTTACCGTCAACGGTATTATGGCTTTCTTGCCTGGCTCATTAGTTGATACTCGTCCAATTAAAGACACAACGCCTTTTGAAAATAAAGAATGTGAGTTAAAAGTAATTAAAATTGACAGAAAAAGAAATAATGTTGTTGTTTCAAGAAAAGCAGTTTTGGAGGGTCAAGGTGGAGTTGATCTCGAAGCCCTGATTGAAACACTTAAAGAAGGTTCTGTTGTGAAAGGAATTGTCAAAAATATAACAGACTATGGTGCTTTTGTTGATCTAGGTGGTATTGATGGTCTGCTTCATATTACTGACTTAGCATGGAAAAGAATCAAGCACCCATCTGAGATACTAAATATAGGGGATGAGATTGACGCAAGAGTATTAAAATTCGATAAAGAAAAAAATAGAGTATCACTCGGATTAAAACAACTTGATGATGACCCGTGGGTTGGGCTGTCGAGAAGAACACCTGTGAAAACAAAAGTTTTCGGAAAAGTGTCAAATTTAACTGACTATGGGGCTTTCATTGAAATTGAAACAGGAATTGAAGGGCTAGTTCATGTTTCAGAAATGGACTGGACAAATAAAAATATACATCCTTCAAAAGCAGTTCAATTAGGAGATGAGGTTGAGGTAATGATTCTTGAAATTGATGAGGATAGAAGAAGATTGTCTCTAGGCATGAAGCAATGCAAAGATAATCCATGGAATATATTTGCAAATAGCAATAAAAAAGACGATAAAATCAAAGGTAATATTAAATCAATAACAGATTTCGGAGTTTTTATCGGGTTGCCTGGAGATATTGATGGGCTGATACATCTCTCAGATATAGCTTGGTCAGATCAAGAAGCAGCATTAAAAAACTATAAAAGAGGTGATGAAGTTGAGTCAATCATCTTATCAATAGATGTCGACAAAGAAAGAATTTCTTTAGGTATTAAGCAACTTTCGGATGATCCAAATGAGGATAAAAAAGTAGAAGCTAAAGAAAAACCTAAAAAAGATGCAAAGAAAAAAACTGATGAACCCGAAAATGCAGGTACAACAAATTTAGGGGCGTTATTAAAAGCAAAATTAGATGATAAAAAATAATGACTAAATCTGAATTAATAACATTACTGTCTGATAGATTTTCTCAGCTCGTTCATAAAGACGCTGAGCTATCAGTTAAGACAATTATTGATTCTCTTAGTAAGAGCTTAAGTAGCGGTGGGAGAGTTGAAATAAGGGGTTTTGGTAGTTTTAGCCTAAACCACAGACCAGCTAGATTAGGGAGGAACCCAAAAACAGGTGAAAAAGTGAATATTCCTGAAAAGTTTGTTCCTCACTTTAAACCTGGCAAAGAATTAAAATTAAAAGTTGATAAATAAATTAAGAATAATTAATAAAAAAACATATTCATTTTATTATTAAATTTGAATATGTTTTTTTTTAAAAGAATATGATTGAATTTGAATTCTGGTGGTTATTAGTTATACCTTTATTCTTTATCTTAGGGTGGGTTTCTGCTCGTGTTGATATTAAACAGATTATTTCAGAAAGTACCGATCTTCCCGCCTCACTTTTCAAAGCCCTTTCATACCTAAACTCCAATCAAAATGAGAATGCCATAGCTGAACTTGAGAAAGCTGTAAAGTTAAAGAATGATTCACTTGAAATACACTTTGCTCTTGGTTCAGCCTTAAGGAAACAGGGCAAGTATGATAAGGCCATAAATTTACATGCCTCGCTTTTAAATAAAAGAGAGATTACTGCCGAACAAGAAAGCTCTATAAAAGCTGAATTAGCTCAAGACTATTTTAAAGCCGGTCTTTATGGAAGAAGTGAATCTATCCTTAAACAACTTAAAAATGAAAAATATTTTCAATATTCATTAAACCTTCTTAGGGAGATATATGTTCGAGAGAGAGATTGGGATAAAGCAATTGAATCTGCTTCAGATCTAGAAAAAATTTCAGGGGTGTCTTTCAGAATCTCAATAAGTCATTATTATTGTGAATTGGCTACCAACAAATTAATGAATAAGGAATATGGCCTAGCAAAAACTTACCTAAAAAAATCTTTAGATGAATATAAAAATTGTGTGAGAGCTAATATTCTGCTGGGTGACATTGCCTATGAAGAAAAAAAACATGAAGAAGCAATTGTTTACTGGAAAAAAATTGAATATCAACAGCCAGAATATCTTGGCCTGGTCACCCAAAAAATTATTTCTGCTTATGAAATACAAAATAATATCAATGAAGCGCTATCAATTCTCTCGAGGTATTATGACTTATACAAACTCAAAACAATTCTTAGTTCAATCTATGAATTAGTATTAAAGAATGAAGGCGTTGAAAGAGCTGAAGAAATAGCAAGAAATGAATTAATTCAAAGACCAAGTCTACTATCGCTTGATCAATTGTTTCAAATCCTTACTATAAAAAAATCAAACGAAATTGAAAATATTGAGCTCATTCAGCAAACAGTAAAAAATTCAATTGGGGAAAGAAGGTTTTTTAATTGTAATGAATGTGGTTTTAAAGCGAAGCAATTTCATTGGCAATGTCCTGGATGTAATTCATGGGAATCACTTCCATCAGAGCCTATTGATATTACTCTAGAAAATTAATTAAATGATAAAAAAAACTGATATCTATGTAGCAATTGACACAGAATCACTCAGTGATGCAAAAAACATAATTAATCAGCTAAATTATAAATATTGTGGGATAAAAATTGGAAAAGAATTATTTACTGCATGTGGTCCAGAGATTGTAATTTGGGCAAAAAAAAAGGGCTTTAAAGTCTTCTTAGATTTAAAATTTCATGATATCCCTAATACAGTTATGAAAGCATGTGTAGCCGCCTCAAAGCTTAATATAGATATACTTAATGTTCACGCTCTGGGTGGCAAGGATATGATGGTGACAGCAAAAGATGCTATTAAAGATAAACAAATAAAATTAATTGGGGTAACGCTACTAACAAGCCATGATAAAAGCTATCTAGAAGAGATTGGTCTGGTCGGGTCAATAGATGATTGCATAAAAAGACTTGCGATATCTGCTGCTGAAAGCGGTCTTGATGGAATAGTCTGTGCAGCAGCTGATATTCCTAATATTCGTAAATATCTTCCAAATGCATTTATCTACATTACACCAGGAATTAGATTAGAAAAAATTATTAATGATGATCAAAAAAGAGCTGCAAACCCAATTGACGCAGTTAGTTTTGGATCTGATATTTTGGTTATCGGTAGGCCTATTACAGGCGCTCCAAACCCTCAAGAAAAGTTGATAAAGGTATATAACCAAATAAATTCATAGATTCTGACTAGCTTTCTTTGTTTGAACTAAGCATCAAATCAATTGACTCTTGCTCTATTCTCTTTAATAAATGTTTATATGGTTCAATTTTCAATATATCACCTTCAATTAATGCAAAACTATTAAAAGATGCCTCCCCATAAAACATTGCAATTTTTTCGGAAAGACTTGGGATAATTGGTGACAGGAAAATAGAAATCATTCTGAATGATTTAAGGCAAACAGAGCAGATTTCATGCAGTGATGAGTTTGATTTCAATTGGGCCTCATCTTTCGACAATTTCCAAGGCTCAGTTTTACTAATATATTCGTTTACATTCTCAACTAACTGTATTATTACTTTCACTAATTTACTAAATTCTCGGGCTTCATAATAAGTTTCAATGATTTTTTTTGATTCTTTAATTTTTTCTAATAATGCCAATGCATCTTTAGATTTTATTGACGCTAAGGGCATCAGTTCAAAGTTAAAAAATTTACTTACAAATCCGGATGTGCGACTTGGGATATTTATAAACTTTCCAATTAAATCACTATTATTTTTAGCGACAAAATCATCGAGGTTCAAATCTAAATCTTCCATTGAAGAATTCAATTTTGTAGCATAGTAATATCTCAAAAAATTTGGGTCTTTTATATGATCAAGATAGCTCCTTGCTGTTATAAATGTACCCCTTGATTTTGACATCTTTTCTCCATTTACTGTTAAAAACCCATGTGTAAATATTTTTGAAGGTGTTCTATAGTTGGCGTAATTAAGGGTAGCTGGCCAAAAAAGTGCATGGAAATATAAAATATCTTTTCCAATGAAATGAATTAATTCTGCTGTACTATCTTTGCTCCAAAATTCATCGAATGATAAGTTATTCATTTGTGCAAACTTTTTAAAGCTTGCCATATAACCAATTGGGGCATCCAACCATACATAAAAATATTTTCCTGGTGCGTCGGGTATCTCAAATCCAAAATATGGCGCATCACGAGATATATCCCAGTCTTGGAGGCCCATATCAAACCACTCTTTTAATTTATTTTCAGCTTCAGGTTGAAGAGTCTCATTTTTAATCCACTCTTTCAAAAACTCTTCACATTCCGAAAGTTTAAAAAAGTAATGTAGGGTCTTTTTTCTTATCGGTTCAGTTCCAGATAGCACTGAATATGGATTTTTTAATTCTGTTGGGCTATAAGTGGCCCCGCACTTCTCACAAGAATCCCCATATTGATCCTCTGCTTCGCATTTAGGACATGAGCCCTTAATAAACCTGTCAGGTAAAAACATTGCTTTTGATTCATCATAAAATTGATCAATTTCTTTTGATGAAATTTTATTATTTTCTTTTAATGTGTTGTAGATAGATTCAGATAGTTTTTTATTTTCAGGTGAATTTGTTGAATAAAAATGATCAAAATTTACATTAAACTCTTTGAAATCATTATCATGTTCATCGTGGACTTTATTTACTAAATCATCTGGTGAAATATTTTCCTCTTCAGCTTTTAGCATAATAGGCGTTCCGTGAGTATCATCAGCGCAGATATAATATGTTTCATTGCCAGACATTTTTTGGAAACGAACCCAAATGTCCGTTTGGATATATTCCACTAAATGACCTAGGTGAATACTGCCGTTTGCATAAGGAAGGGCTGAAGTAACAAGAAGTTTGCGCATTAGATGGAAAATTTAATCTATAATCCTTTATTCTAGCAAACAAAATGCTAATACACATTATAAAACCTTAGAAATGGAATCAAAAAAGTGGAAATAGAAAAAAGAATAAAAGACTATATAAAATCTCTGAAATTTCCTATTTTAAATAGACAAATCTTTAACGAAAAAACAATTAAAAATGTTAAATGTGAAGGGGATCGTGTACAAATCGATCTTCAATTAGGTTTTTATGCAAAAAATATAATCACAGAATTTAAAAAAATGATTCTTGAAGGTATAAAAGATTTTACGAAGAATGAAATAAATATAAATATAACTAGCAAAGTTCAATCACATAAAGTACAAACTGGAGTACAAACTCTACCTAATGTAAAAAATATCATCGCAATAGCGTCTGGTAAGGGGGGGGTTGGTAAATCCACAGTTACGGCAAACTTAGCATTAGCCCTTTCAGCAGAAGGTGCGAATGTAGGCATATTAGATGCTGATATTTATGGTCCAAGTCAGCCAACAATGTTTGGTATTAACCAAAAACCCAAAAGTTCTGATGGTAAAACAATGGACCCTTTAAATGCCCATGATATTCAAATCATGTCTATAGGTTTTTTAGTAGATCAAGAAACACCTATGGTTTGGAGAGGGCCTATGGTTACATCCACACTTGAGCAATTGTTGAGAGAAACAAAATGGAGCAATCTTGATTATTTATTGATTGACCTACCTCCTGGAACAGGAGATATCCAGCTTACATTAGCACAAAAAATTCCAGTAACTGGTGCCATTATTGTTACAACGCCACAAGATATTTCGCTCCTTGATGCTAGAAGAGGCCTAAAAATGTTCGAAAAGGTAAATGTACCAATTATTGGTATTTTAGAGAATATGGCGCTTCATATCTGCTCTAAATGTAATAATGAGGAGCATATATTTGGAAAGGATGGAGGGAGTAAGATGAGTGAAGATTATGATGTAGATCTATTAGGCAGTCTTCCGCTTGATATAAAAATAAGAGAAGACCTCGATGGCGGAAAACCAACAGTTATAAATGATCAAAACTCCCCTATTACAAAGATTTTTTCTGAAATAGCGGTAAAAATAGCATCAAAGGTTGCTGGCTATAGCGAAGATCATACAGTCAAGTTTCCAAAAATTGTAATTGACAAAAATACTTAATTAACACCTGAAATTAAAACTTTAAAGTTTTTTTGTGCCGTTATCCTGGTTGCAGGAATATTCTCAGAGTTTTTAAATTTGTCTAATGCATTTTTTTTATCCTTTCCCGTTACTAAAAAAATTACATTATCTGCCATACTCAATCTATTTGGTGTTAACGAAACTCTATTTTTTGGGGGTTTAGGAGCATTTGATATTGGAACAGCTTGTTTACTTTCATCAAATTCTGAATTAGGAAAAATACTTGCTGTATGACCATCCTCTCCTAAGCCCAGAAGAACTAGGTCAAATACCATGTCTGAATTTAATTTTCTATTATACACCTCAGCACCCTCTTTCTTTCCAAGTTCAGCAGGAATGTTATGAATCTGATTCTTTGGGATTGAGACTTTTGAAAAAAAACTTTTTTCTGCCATTAAGCTATTTCTATCATCATCATCAGCAGGAAGACATCTTTCATCGCCAAAATAAATATGCCAATTAGCCCAATCACAATCTTTTGTTGATAATGTTTCATAAATTTTTTTAGGGGTATTACCTCCTGCTAAAACGAAAGAAAAATGACCTTTTGTTCTAATTGCTTCATCAGCAAATTCTTCAATCATTTCTGTCGCCCTAAGCTCAAATTCTTTTTGACTTGAGCATAAAAGCCAATCATTTTCGTTCACTGGCATAGATTTCCTTAGTTAAAATCAAAACTATCTTTAAGAGGATTGGAGTATAATGCCAATCTTTCAGAAAGAAAAAATTAATCCAAAAGATTAACAAACTTTAAACCTACATCAAAGGGAAAAAAATGAAAATTGCAATGCTTGGGCTTGGAAAAATGGGTGGGAATATGTCGGCAAGACTTATCAGAAACGGTATTTCAGTAGTGGGGTATGACAATAATCCAGAAATAATAAAAAAATTAGAAGCCGATGAAAGTTTAATCCCTTCATCATCAGTTAAGGATGCGCTATCAAAGCTGGAAGGTCAAAAAATAGTTTGGATGATGTTGCCAGCAGGTGAAATTACAAAAAAACAAATTGCAGACCTTATTCCACTTCTTAGTGAGGGAGACGTGATCGTTGATGGTGGAAACTCAAACTTCAAACAGAGCATTAAAATGGGACGTATGTTAGAAGAATACAATATTGGATTCATGGATTGTGGCACCTCAGGGGGTGTCTGGGGCTTAGATAACGGATATTGCTTAATGGTCGGGGCTTCTCTAGAGGTTGCTAAATCAGTTGAACCTGTCTTAAGGGCACTAGCACCAACGCCACAGAATGGATGGCTACATGTTGGGCCAGTTGGGTCAGGTCATTTTACAAAAATGATTCATAATGGTATCGAATATGGAATGATGGAATCCTTTGCTGAGGGACTTGAGCTCCTTAAAGGAAGGGAAGAATTTGCCATTGATATCGCCAAAGTAACAGAACTTTGGAGACACGGCTCAGTTGTTCGCAGTTGGCTTCTAGACTTGACAGCTGAAGCATTACAAAGCGACCAAAACTTAGAGGACATTGCCCCATTTGTTGCAGATTCAGGCGAAGGCAGATGGACAGCTGTTGAGGCTATTGAACAAGGCATCCCGGCTCCAGTTCTCACACAGGCACTTCAGGTAAGGTTTAGAAGTCAAGAAAAATCAAAAGGCTATGGCTATAAAATACTCTCTATTATGCGAAATGCATTTGGTGGCCATATAATGAAAAAAAAGGGTTAATTTTTAGATGATAGATAATTCCACGCTAGTTTTATTTGGTGCAAGAGGTAATTTAGCTAAAGTTAAATTGATACCAGGTCTTTTTCATCTGGATCAAGCCGGCAAACTACCTAAAAATATGAAAATATTGTCTGTAGGAAGGCAAAAGGTTGATGAAAGTGCATGGCATTCAAGTATTAAAAGTATGCTTGATGAAAAATTCAAGTCTTATGATAAAAATGTTTTTGAACGCTTTATAAAAAGAAACCTTTACCATGCCAATTTGCCAGACGACCCGGAGGCTTTTGTTAAGTTTGCAAAAAGATTAAAAAATAAAGACATTTTTCCCCAAAACCTGGCGTTCTTTCTATCTGTAAGGCCTTCAGATTTTGCTCTTATTGTAAAACAATTGTCTGAAGTAAGCTTGCTCGACGAGTCAGAATTTTGGAAAAGAGTTTTAATTGAAAAACCATTCGGTACATGTCTTAAAAGTGCTATCGAACTTCAGACTTCCATTGAAAAGCACCTGAAAGAAAATCAAATATATAGAATAGATCATTATCTAGGTAAGTTTTCGCTTCAAAATATTTTGACTACTCGCTTTAAAAACGCAATATTAGAACCGCTTTGGTCAAATGAGCATATTGAACAAATTCAAATTACTAACCATGAGACTCTTGGTGTGGGTGATAGAACAGTTTTTTACGAGGCAACGGGTGCGCTCAGAGATATGATACAAAGCCATTTGTTACAAATGCTAGCGTTAGTAACTATGGAACAACCAAAAACCATGAGCCCAGAAGATGTAAGGCTCGAAAAAATAAAGCTTTTAGAATCTATCCAAGCTATCCCTCTAGACAAGATTAAAAATTTTGCTTTTCGTGGCCAGTACGCAGCAGGCAAGTTAAACGGAGAAAAAGTAAAAGGTTACTTAGAAGAGGTTGAAAACCAAGATAGTGTTGTGGAAACATACGCAGCCATCAAATTATTTATTAATAATTCGAGATGGAAAAAAGTGCCAATTTATCTTAGAACAGCAAAAAGACTTTATGAAAACGCAACCTCAATTTCTATAAAATTTAAAAATTATGAGAACTGGTTAACCATAAATATTCAACCAAGTGAGAATACTTCGTTTGAAATAACTACACTTCAACCTGGACTTGATATGAATGAATTCAGGCAAACTGCTCTAAAGGGAAATAACCGTATTGAAGGAGATGAAACAATAGATGCTTATGAAACTCTGATGCTAGACCTTCTCAGCGGAGACCAATCAAAATTTCTTCATATCGACGAAGTAAAAGCTGCATGGAAGCTTGTTGATCCAATTATCAACTATTGGAGTAATAATAAATCTAAACCTACTCAATATAAACCTGGCGAATTTGATCCAGAAGAATCAAAAATTATTTTTGAGAACGATGATCAATTTTGGAAAAAATAATATTTTAATTCTCATATGATTAAAGTTTTTGCTTAACTGTTTTTAGGAGAAAAAATGACAATCAAGTCTGATAAATGGATACGGAAAATGGCCGAGGAAAAAGAGATGATCAGCCCATTTGAGCCCAAAATGGTGAGGGATATTGAAGGACGGAAAATTGTATCTTATGGAACATCAAGTTATGGCTATGATATTCGCTGTGCCCCTGAATTTAGAGTATTCACAAATATTAATAGCACTATAGTCGACCCAAAATCTTTTGATCCAAACTCATTTGTTGAGTTTAATGGTGATCATTGTATTATCCCCCCCAATTCATTTGCGCTTGCGAGAACAGTTGAATTTTTTAAGATTCCTAGAAATATTCTTACAATATGTGTAGGTAAGTCAACATATGCAAGATGTGGAATCATTGTTAATGTAACCCCATTTGAGCCAGAATGGGAAGGATACGTAACACTCGAATTTAGTAACACCACCCCATTACCTGCAAAAATTTATGCTGGAGAGGGATGTGCTCAGGTTTTATTTTTTGAATCGGATGAGATATGTGAAACTTCATATAAGGATCGAGGGGGGAAATATCAAGGTCAAAGTGGAGTTACCTTACCAAAAATTTAACAAATTTTTAATTTAGGAGAAAAAATTACATTGGAATACTGGGGATATCATCTAATATTGGATTGCAAGAATGGAGATTTAGAGAAAGTAAGGTCATCCGATAATATTAATAAATTTGTCAAAACATTAGTTGAAAAAATAGATATGGTGGCGTGTGGCGAACCAAAAATAGAACATTTTGCAGCAAATAATCCAAATGCTGCAGGATTTAGCTTAGTCCAATTAATTGAGACTTCCTCCATAACGGGTCACTTTGTTGATCTTAATGGGGATAGCTACATTGATATATTTAGTTGTAAATCTTTTGATATTGAAAAAGTTAAGGAAGTTGTTAAACAATTTTTTTCACCGAAACAAATAAAAGTGACTTATTTAACACGTCAAGCTTAATCTCAAACTATTCTTTCGTAGTGTATAAAAGAAAATTTTAACTCCTCATTTGTCTTCTTATCATTTTGGGTTAAAATTTTCCAATCACTAAGATCAAATGCTGGAAAAAATGCATCGCCCTCAACCGTGCAATAGACTTTTGTGATATGCAAATTTGTAGCGATAGGCATTGCCATCTTATAAATCTGCTCACCTCCAATTATAAAAATCTCATTTTCATCTTTCGTAAGACAAATCGCATCATCTAAAGAATTAACAACCTCAACTCCTCTAATCTTCAAGGCTTTATCCCTGCTTATAACAATATTTCTTCGATCTTTAAGTGGCTTACCAATTGATTCAAAAGTTTTCCTACCCATAACTACACTATGATTTGTTGTTATTTTTTTAAAGTTTTTTAAGTCCTCAGAAATATGCCAAGGAAGAGCATTTTTATAACCAATGACTAAATTTTCTGATACAGCAACGATAACAGTAATTTTTCTCATTAAACTGCAACAGGTGCTTTAATTAAGGGATATGGATCATAGCCTTCTAAATAAAAATCATCATATTTAAAATCAAAGATGTTTTTGATTAGTGGGTTCATATTCATTGTAGGTAATTTTTTAGGTTGCCGTCTTAACTGCTCATTTACTTGATCCATATGGTTCATATATATGTGTGCATCACCTAAAGTATGAATAAACTCTCCACATTTCAATTCACATACATGCGCTATCATTTTTGTAAGAAGTGCATATGAAGCAATATTAAAAGGAACCCCAAGAAAAATATCTGCACTTCTTTGATAAAGTTGGCAAGAAAGTCTGCCATCAGCAACATAAAATTGGAAAAAGCAATGGCATGGTGGTAACTTCATCTTGTCAATTTCTCCAACATTCCAAGCTGAAACAATCAGCCTTCTCGAATCAGGAGTTTTTTTTATTTGATTAATAAGGTTAGATATTTGATCAATTTCATTACCTTCTGAAGTAGCCCAACTTCTCCACTGATGGCCGTAAACAGGCCCTAGATTTCCATTTTCATCTGCCCATTCATCCCAAATAGATACATTGTTATCTTTTAAAAACTTTATATTTGTTTCGCCTGATAAAAACCATAAGAGTTCATAAATTACTGATTTTAAATGTATTTTCTTAGTTGTTACAAGTGGGAAAGTATCTTTAAGATTAAAACGCATCTGGTAACCAAAAACTGATAACGTTCCGGTTCCGGTTCGATCTTCTTTTTTTAGACCATTTTCTTTTACATGTTTTAAAAGGTTTAGATATTCATTCATTCTATGTATTGTCAGTTATGTACTTTTTAACTAACTCAGCATTATTTTCAAAAACTTCAAACTTTTGATCAAGTAATTCTAGATCTTTAAGGGTATGAGGTCTTTTAGGATGGACTCCAATTGATTCAAAAACTGATTTTTCAAACTTAATTGGTAATGCTGTTTCTAAAACAATCATTGGGTTACTTGCTATAGAATGATCCATTGCTGCTTTTATCCCATCTGCTGTATGTGTATCAATTATCGCCCCAAAATCATTATATACAGACCTAATAAAATTCATCCTGTTGGAGTGCTTACTTGAGGAAGAAACAAATCCATACTTTTTAATTTTTTGAAAATCTTCATCACTTAATTTAAATGCTTTACCGCTATCTATTTTTTTCCAGTGTTCGCTTAATTTTGAAGAATCTTGCCCTAACAAATCAAAAATAAAGCGCTCAAAATTTGAGGCTTTTGAAATATCCATCGATGGACTTGATGTCTGAAAAGTATCATTTGAAGACCTAGGTGCATAAGTACCCGTCTTAAAAAATTCATCAAGGACATCATTTTCATTTGTAGCTACAATCAGGTGGTTGATTGGTAACCCCATCATTCTTGCTATATGACCTGCACAGATATTCCCAAAATTTCCTGTCGGTACAGTAAAATCAACCTTCTGACTATTTTTGTTGGTCACATCAAAATAACCTTTAAAATAGTAAACAATCTGAGCAAGTATACGCCCCCAATTTATTGAGTTAACTGCTCCAATTTTTTTTGCATTTTTAAATTCAAGGTCATTTGAAACAGCCTTTACAATATCTTGACAGTCATCAAACACACCTTCTATTGCAATATTAAAAATATTTTTGTCTTGCAGACTATACATCTGTGCTGCCTGAAAAGGGCTCATAGTGCCATGAGGTGATAGCATAAAGACCTTAATACCTTTTTTACCCTTCATTGCATATTCCGCCGCTGGGCCTGTATCACCCGATGTTGCACCTAAAATATTTAGGGTTTTACCTTGCTTATCCAAAACATATTCAAAAATATGTCCTAAAAATTGCATTGCAATATCTTTAAAGGCTAATGTAGGTCCATTTGAAAGTGAAAGTAAAAATAAATTATTTTTTAATTCTAATGTAGGGGTAATATCTTCTGCTGTTTGCTCTTGTCTAGCAAAAGAGAATACCTCCGCACTGTAAGTTTTATTTACAATCTCTCTTAAGTCATTAGTTGGAATATCATCTATAAATTTTTCAAAAATATTAAAAGCCAAATCCTGATAAGTCATATCTCGCATATCGTTCAGCTCATCATTTGAAAACTTAGGATAGTGTTCAGGGAGGTATAAACCACCGTCTGGAGCAAGGCCCGTAAGCAAAACTTCTGAAAAATTTAATTTAGGAGAGCCGCCCCTCGTTGATATGTACCTCATTAATATCCCTACTTTTTTAAATCTTCAGTTCTGATTTTAACAATTTTTTCAATATTTTCAGGTAAAAGCTCTATTTCATTGATGATTGCATTAATATCAGATTCTTTTGTTTTTGAAGTGATAAGAAATATATCTGGATTTTGATTATCCTCCTGCACTTCTTTGTGAACCATTGAGTTAATAGAAATTTTATGCTCAGCAAAAATCTGCGTAATTTTAGCAAGAAGGCCCGCTTTATTTTCCATCGTAAATCTCAAATAAAACTCAGAAAAAATGTCTTCTATAGATAAAATGTTTTTTTTCTGGATCTTGTCTGGCATAAACCCTAATGTAGGAATGAGTGTTTTATTAGAAAGTTTTGATTGTCTAGCAATATCTATTATATCAGCAGCAACAGCACTAGCTGTAGGTTCCGACCCAGCACCGGCACCATAGTATAGAGTTGGGCCTACCATATTGCCCTGCACAAGAACTGCGTTCATAGCTCCGTCGACATTAGCAACTAATCGTTTTTCAGGGACTAATGTTGGATGAACCCTTATTTCAACACCCGATTTATCTGATTTCGCAATACCAAGTAACTTGATGCGGTAACCAAGCTCTTCGGCATATCTAATATCTTTTTGATTTAGGTTGCTAATACCTTCTATGTGGACTGCTTCAAAATCTATAGGTACCCCAAATGCAATTGAAGCTAAAATTGTAATTTTGTGTGCTGCATCTATTCCTTCAATATCAAATGTTGGATCAGCCTCTGCAAAACCAAGATCTTGAGCCTGCTTCAAAGCTGTTTCAAAGGGCAAATTATTATCTTTCATTTCAGTTAAGATATAGTTAGTGGTGCCATTCAAAATACCCGCAACCCAATTAATTTTATTTGCTGCCAAACCTTCTCTTAAGCTCTTGATAATCGGAATGCCTCCTGCTACTGCAGCCTCATACGCAAGAATTACATTATTTTGATTTGCAATCTTAATAAGTTCTTCACCGTGCATGGCAATAAGGGCTTTGTTAGCTGTAACGACATGTTTCCCCGATTCTAAAGCTTTGCGAACAATATCAAGAGCAATGCCTGTGCCTCCAATTAACTCAACAATTATATCGATGCTGCTATTTTCTAGAAGTGCAAAAGCATCCTCTTCAATAATTATTTCTTTGTCAACTGTATCCTTTGCAAGCTTAAGGTTTTTATCAGCAACATGCGTAATCTTTATTTCAATGCCTATCTTATTAAATATTTCATCAGCATTTTCTTTTAGAACACGATAAGTTCCGCCCCCAACAGTTCCAATACCTATCAAACCTATATTCATCTATTTTTTATACCTTTTTTTATAATCTATTAAGTAATCTGCAAACCTTTTAATTGCCATTTTCAAATCATCCTCGTTAGGTAAAAAAACCATACGAAAATGATTATTATCATGCCAGTTAAACCCTGACCCCTGAACCATTAAAACTTTCTTTTTTTTCAATACATCCAAAACGAAATCTTGATCGTCCTCGATAGGATATAACTTTGGATCTAATTTAAAAAATAAATACAAAGCTGCTGATGGCTTCATACAGTGGACACCAGGTATTTCCATCATCAATTTGTATGCCAAATCTCTTTGTTTACACAATCTTCCAGCTGGAGCAACTAAGTCATTAATACTTTGGTAGCCACCAAGTGCTGTTTGAATAGCAAGTTGCCCAGGAACATTGGCACAAAGCCTCATTGAAGCAAGAATATTTAAGCCTTCAAGGTAATCTTTAGCCCTTCGTTTATCACCTGACACTATGAGCCAGCCTGCCCTATAACCGCAAGCTCTATAATTTTTAGATAGCCCATTTAAAGTAACAAACAAAACATCGTCCGCTAGTGAAGCAATTGAATTATGTTTCTTATTGTCATATAAAACTTTATCGTAAATTTCATCTGCAAATATTATTAAATTATTTTTTCTAGCTATCTCAATAATTTCCTTAAGGCACTCATCAGAATAAAGCGCACCCGTTGGATTATTTGGATTAATAACCAATATTGCTTTTGTTTTTTTTGTAATCTTGGCTTTTATATCATCTAAATCTGGAAACCAATCTTCATCCTCATCACAGCGATAATGAACCGGATTTCCACCCGCCAAAGTAACAGAAGCCGTCCACAAGGGATAATCTGGTTTGGGGATCAATACTTCATCTTCATTATTAATCAGCCCTTGCATTGCCATGACAATAAGCTCAGAAACACCATTTCCTAAAACGATATCATCCACCTCAACATCAGAAATATTTTTTTGTTGGGTGTAATGCATAATTGCTTTTCTAGGCTCAAAAAGTCCAAAGCTTTCTGTGTACCCAGATGATTTATTGATATTCCTAACCACATCCTGTGTAATTTCATCAGGTGCTTCAAAACCAAACGCAGCTGGATTCCCAATATTAAGCTTAATAATCCGATGGCCCTCTTCTTCCATTCTTTTGGCATGTTCCAGGACAGGTCCACGTATGTCATAACAAACATTATCTAGTTTTTTTGATTTTCGTATTTGGGACAAAATTTTATCTCATTTATTGTTTGGTAAATTAGGTGATATATTACCTTTCAATTAGAATTAATCCAATAAGTACCTGTTGATTAATGATTTAATTCAGATCTATGAAATTTCATGAAATAAATTCAGATAGTTTAAATATCATAAATGCCTATGATCACAACTCAGTAACAATAAAAAAAAATACTTTTCACAAAGGCGTTATCATATTTCCAGAGAAGATAATCTCTAAACCCTTACTTACAAGCTATAAAGATTTAAAAATTGATAATTTAAAAGAGGTTTTTGAATATAAACCCGAGTTAATTCTCATAGGATCCAATTTTAGTAATAAAATCATTGATAAACATGCACAAATTTTATTTATTGATAAAAAAATCGCATATGAAAGTATGAATTTTGATTCGGCATGCAGAACATTTAATATTTTATTATCAGAACAAAGAAAGGCTGTTTTGATTCTTATGTAAGTTTTTTAAAGCTTTGCTTTTGAAAAAACAAGAGATGCGTTAACACCACCAAAACCAAAACTATTAGACATTGATGTAATTACCTCTTGTTCTTTTTTTTCAGTCAAAATTGGAAGTCCTTCACCTGCCGGATCTTTTTCATCAATATTGACCGAAGCACCTAAGAATCCCTCATTCATCATAATTAAGCTGTAAACAGCTTCATTTGAACCCGCTGCCCCAAGTGCATGACCAGTAAGCGATTTTGTTGATGCAATTGCTGGTATTTTTCCAAATTCTTTAGATCCAAAAACTGTTCTTATGGCCTCTAACTCTTTTGAATCACCCACAGGCGTACTTGTACCATGTGTATTCATATAATCGACATTTAAGGTGTTTTTTTCTTCAAGAGCTGCTCTCATGCACCTTATAGCACCTTCTCCACTTGGGGCAACCATATCAAATCCATCTGAAGTCGCGCCATAACCGACAACTTCAGCGTAAATATTCGCGCCTCTTTTTTTCGCGTGTTCATATTCCTCAAGCACCAGAATACTTCCTCCACCCGAAATCACAAACCCATCTCGGTTTACATCAAAAGCTCTGGATGCCTTGTCTGGTTGATCATTATACTTAGATGACATCGCTCCCATTGCATCAAACAAGTAACTCATAGTCCAATGTTCTTCTTCAGCACCCCCCGCAAAAATAATATCTTGTTTTCCCATCTGAATCTGCTCATATGCGTTTCCAATGCAATGCGCGCTTGTAGAGCAGGCTGAAGTAATTGCATAATTGATGCCCTTAATTTTTGCCCCAGTAGCCAAGCATGCACTCACACCGTTTGACATGGTTTTTGTTACCATGTAAGGACCAACCCTTCTAATTCCTTTTTCCTTTAAAACTTCAGTACCATTGAGCATACTCTCAGTCGAGGTTCCACCAGCACCCACAATTATTCCCGTTCTATTATTGGACACTAAGTTATCAGTGAGTTTTGCATCTTCAATAGCCTCTTGCATCGCAATCCATGCATAGGCATGTCCATTAGCCATAAATCTATATAATTTTCTATCAATTAATTCTGCAGGCTCAATATCCAGTGAGCCGGCTACATTTGATCTAAGGCCTTTTTCTGCATAAACTGGTTGGAATGTAATTCCAGATTTTGCATGGTATAAACTATCTTTTACCTCTGCGTAATTATTTCCTATACTTGAAACAATTCCTATTCCTGTAATAACAACTCTTTTCAATTTAGCCTTACCTCATTAAAAAATATCTGTTTTAACAAAAAGTCCAACCTTTAAATCATTAGCTTGGTAAATTAACCGACCATCTACTTTCATAGATGCATCAGCAATTCCCATTACTAATTTTCTCATTATCACCCTCTTTAAATCAATAATATAGGTAATTTTTTTTGAAGAAGGAAGCACTTGTCCAGAAAATTTTACTTCTCCTGCCCCTAAAGCTCTGCCCTTCCCTAAACCACCCTTCCATCCAAGATAAAACCCTAATAACTGCCACATGGCATCTAGGCCTAAACAACCTGGCATTACAGGGTCACCCTCAAAATGACATTTAAAAAACCATAAATCATCCGTTAAATCTAATTCGGCAATAATTTCTCCATGATTATACTTGCCACCTTTATCCTTAATCGAAACTATTCTATCGAACATTAACATCGGGGGAAGTGGAAGTTGTGCATTGCCTTTACCGAACATTTCTCCCCTACCACAGCTAATTAAATCTTCTTTTGTGTAGCTCTCTTTATGCATAAGTCAGTTCTTTAAAAAATTGTTTATAAGAATTTAATTAATTCGATCCTTTGCTACAAACTGTAATCAGTTGGAATTTCTATGATAAAGTTAACTCAAAGTAAAACATTAATAAATTATCCTAGGAATATATCATAATGAGCGACCAAAATCTGACCGATTGGAGAAAACTTGCACTTAAGCTTGAGGCTGAAATAAATAAAGTCATTCTTGGACAAGAGCTGCCAATTAGGCTTGTTACAAATGCGATTTTTTCACGAGGTCATGTTTTACTCGAAGGTGATGTTGGTGTTGGAAAGACAACATTATTAAAAGCTTTTGCTAGAGCAATCGGAGGAGGTTATGAAAGGATTGAGGGGACTATAGATTTAATGCCAAATGATCTTATCTATCATACCTACCTGGGTGAAGATGGAAAACCACACGTAGACGAGGGACCTATCCTAAAATCAGGTGAAGATCTTTCAATTTTCTTTTTTAATGAAATAAATCGAGCTCGTCCGCAAGTCCACTCATTATTATTAAGAATCATGGCTGAAAAAACTTTATCAGCTTTCAATCAAGAATTTACATTTCCTCACCTAACAGTTTTTGCGGATAGAAACCAAGTAGAAAAAGAAGAAACATTTGATATCCCCTCTGCTGCTAGAGACAGGTTCATGATGGAGATACCCATCATAATTCCACAAGTCGATAAATTAATGAACCAGCTAATTTTTGACACGAAATTTCATGATGCTGATAAATTAATATCTGAAGTTACGCCAAAAATGCTTAAATTTGATCAATTAAATAAGCTGTCTAGTGAAATTCAAAATACAATTAAATCAACTTCTGCGCTTGAAAAATATTCATTAAATTTATGGAAAGCCACTAAAAACCCAGAAAAATATAATATAAAGATTAGCGGCATAGATACAGAAAGATTAATTGTTTCAGGAGCAAGTCCTCGAGGAATTAGTATGATGATGAAATGTGCGCGAGTAAGTGCATGGTTAAATAATAGAACCTCTATTCTCCCTGAAGATATTCATGCTATCTTCCATGAAACAATTGCGCATAGATTGGTTTTTAATCCTGTCTATGAGCTTAAAAGAACTGAAATATCACGTGAACTATCAAATGAAATCTTAAATAAGGTCAGTGTGACTTAATGCATAATCCACTCGATTCATTTAGCTATCACATTAATTGGAAATCTAGAGGACATCATCCTGGCCAACATAAGAGTGGCCAGAGAGGGATGGGGATGGAGTTTGCAGGTCACTCAAACTTACTAGATTACCCAGATCCCAGAAGAATTGATATAAGACAAACCATTAGGGATCCCCTTGAGCAAGTTCATGTAAGGATATTTAACCAGAGAAGCGCAACACCAGTCATTATTATGACTGACTTGTCATCAAGTATGGGCTATGGCCTTAAAAAAACTAAATTTGAAGTCTCATCTGAAATTGCAGAAATAATTACAAACTCTGTTACCGCAAAAAGTGATGCATTAGGGTTTATTGGCTTTAATGACAAAATTAACTCAGAATGGTTAGCCCCTCTTTCGTATAAGCCTTATCGAACAAAATTATTGGTAGAGAAATTAAAAAAATATAAATCCAAAAATTCATCTCATGCAGGCTTGATGAAGATTTCCGATATGCTGGCTAAAGATCGTACATTAATATTTTTAATTTCTGACTTTCATATGCCAATAGGAGATATAGAAGAAGCTTTAACAAGCTTAGTAAAACACCAAGTTGTTCCAATTGTCCTATGGAATAAAAGTGAATTTGATAACTTACCTAAATTTGGTCTACTAAACATTGAAGATGCTGAAACAGGAAAAGAGTCAACTTTATTTCTAAGAGAAAAAATTACAAAAAAAATTAAAGCTGATTTTAAGGCTAGAAAAAAACTTCTTAAAGACACTTTTCTTAAATATAACTTTCCACCTTTTTTTGTTGAGGATGATTTTAAATCTCTTGAAATGACAAATTATTTTAATGAATACTTTTATGCGTAAAATTCATTTACTTTTTTGCTTGTTAATATTTTCTTCAGTAACTCTTTTTGCTTACGAGGACCCAAGAAAATTTCCTGATATCGATCCAAAATACATAGAGATTGATATTTTAGATCCCAATCAAAAAGTTGGCTACACAGTTGGGGATTATATAGTTAGGGAAATTAATTTAACTGTTAAAAAGCCCTTTAAGCTTATAGAGGAGTCATTACCGATAGTAGGTTATGAAAAGAGATATCGAGGTCAACTGTTGGGGATATCGCTTAAGGAAATTGACGTATCAAAAGAGTCTAGAGATGAATTTTCAAGCTATCTCATCAAGCTTAAATATCAAATCTTTACGAATAATGTCGTTGCAAAACCCGCCTCAATTACAGCTGATTATTATAGATTCATTAATCCTAACGAACCAAAAAAAATACAAAAATTTAGAGTACCTGAATTTACCTTTGCCATATCACCTATTGCGATATTTGGGGATGTAAAAATTGAAAATGATATGAGCCCTTACAGAGGCCCTTTTTTCTTAGATAAAATACAGGGTGAAAACAAAATTAAATACTCCTTAGTCGCCTTATTACTAATCTCTTTAATTTTTGTTTATATTTACGGTAGATACACTTGGCTTCCGACTAGAACTTTTAGTATGATTTATCGAAAATTCAAAAAACAAAAACCTTCTGCGGCCAATACAAAAAAAATTATTACTGCCCTTCATGCAGGTTTTGATAATCTTATAGATCAAAGTCTTTTTGAAGATAATATTCCGCTATTAATTAAAAAAAACAACAGTTTTAAACATATAGAAAAAGAGCTTCATACTTTCTTTAAAATTTCTCGGGCATTATTTTTTCAAAAACATATTAAACTTGATCAAGATGAACTTAATAAGTGGCTTATAAATTTTGCACTTCATTGCAGGATGTGTGAAAGAAGACTTATTGTGAATCCTAAAGAAATAAAAGGTATCTCGTTTTAATGAATTTTGTATACCCACTTGTTTTAATTCTTCTACCTCTATCACTCATCCCTTTTTTCATTAATCAAACTAGCAAAAATATATATTCGTGGAGTGAAATGCTTCATATCGACATAGTCTCTCGAATTGTTTCTTTATTTTTTAAAATTGTAAGCACAATAATTATTTTTTTAATAATCCTTACTTTAAGTGAGCCTTACGCAGATCAAAAAATTATTCTTAAGAAAGGAAAGGGTGCTCAAATTGGGCTTGTTCTTGACAGAAGCGCCTCGATGGATGACCCTTTTGCAGGTGGTGACAATAATGAATCTGTTGGAGAGACAAAGTCGGCTGCAGCAAGTAGGCTCATTGTAGATTTTTTTGATTCAAGAACAGATGACATGGTTGGTGTCATTACCTTTAGTAATTCAGCGATGTTTATCTTGCCTCTTACGCATAGTAAGGAAGCAATTAAGGCTGCCGTAAATGCAACCGCAGGAAATGCTTTATTTCAAACAAATATTGGTGCTGGCTTAACAAGTAGTGCAGAGCTTTTTACATCCATTGAAAACTCTGGTTCAAGGGCGGTTATTTTGCTCTCTGATGGAGCAGGAAGAATTGATGCAAAAACACAGCAAAAAATAAAAGAATGGTTTGATAAATATCAAATAGGGCTCTATTGGATTGTCCTTAGGCAGCCAGGTGGGATAAGTATTTTTGAGGAAGATGTTCCTTTACACCAAGATTATCAATTGCCTCCCCAGGTTGAGCTTTATGAATTTTTTAAAACTTTCAAGTCACCATTTCAAGCCTATGAAGCTGAAGATCCAAAGTCGTTAGAACAAGCAATTAAGGATATTAATTTAAAAGAACGTAAACCAATTATCTATGAAGAGAAGGTACCAGGAGAGAAGTATGCTCCAATGCTTTTATTAACATCTTTAATATTAAGCTTAATGCTTCTATTCTTAAAATTTATTGAGGTAAAATCATTAAAATGAAAATTATTAAACTACTTAATGTTAAAAATATAACAGTATTTTTGTTTATTGCGGCAGGATATTTTATTTATCTTTTATCTTTTTCTTTATTTGAAATTTATCAAATTGATAAATTTAATGCGGCCCTCAAAAAAGGTGATGCACCTCAGCAGTTTGAGCAAGGTTATGAAGCTCGCTTCTCCACTGCCTTCCAAATTGCAAAGAAAGGTCATTTTAAAGAGGCAACAATTCTTTTTAATAATTTATCTAAGGAAGGGACGGATGATCAAAAATCTGCTGTGTATTATAACATTGGCAATATTTACTTTAAACGCGCCCTCCTTGTTAATGGAACAAGCAATAGCTCAACGGTAAGGGATGAAGCTGAATACCTAATGCGTCAAGCAAAAAAAGCATACGAGCAATCACTAGCCTTTAATAATAATCACTGGGATGTGAAACATAATTTAGATCGAGTACTAACAATGCTTCCCAGTGAGCCTACGCCAGGAATTGGAGATTCAGATTCCCCAGGTTTGATTATGGGTAATATACCGGTAGGATTGCCATAATTCTTTATGAGGTATATTTTTAAAAAAATTATTAGTGATAAAAATATCGGTTATTTATTTTTATCTATTATTTTTCTCATTGTAGGACTGATCAACCCTAAGGTCACGATAGAAAGAGATATTCATAATTACATTTTCGTTGTCGATATCTCACAAAGTATGCTCACAAAGGATATGACTATCGATGGCGAAAAAATTTCTCGACTAGATTTTTCAAAGAAATTATTACAAGGCATAATGGATCAACTTCCATGTAAAACAAATGTTAGTGTTGCTATGTTCGCAGGTGTAAGTGTTGCAGCCACTTATACACCAATAAATGTCTGCGATAACTTTAGTGCGATTAGCTCAACTATTCAATACTTGGATTGGAGATCGGTATGGTCGGGAAACAGTCGAATCAGGGAGGGCTTTAGTAGCTTAGCAAGATTAATTAGAAGTTTTCCTCAATCGGCTCGAGTCGTTTTTTTGACAGATGGAGAGGAGGCACCAAAACTTCATGCATTTAACACACGAGATTTAAGTCAATTTCAAGGAGAATCTGATTGGTTGATAGTGGGTATTGGTTCTGAAGAAGGATCAGCTATTCCGAAATATGATAGTGAAAATCAACTGATAGGATTTTGGTCAAATGAGAGTTTTGCTTTGCAACCCGGAATTGCTCAAATCTCAGAATCAAATATTGGATCTAGAAGTGACATCATTGCATTCAGTGAAAGTGATAGATATATCTCAAAATTAAATGAAAAGTATTTGGTAGAAATCACATCAATGATTAAAGGTAAGTATGTGCGAGGTGATAGTGTAAACACAGTTATCTCTGAAATGAACAATATTCCTCCCTCTTGGAGAGATGATTCGGAGTTGCCTCTGAGAAACTTATTTGTCACACTAAGTTTAATTTTCTTTCTTTTAAGGTTTAATAAATTTATCACATCAATTTCATTTTTAAAAAGAAATAAAAAAATAATTGGATAGTCTTCAAAAAGAACTAGATGTTATTCAGATTTCGGGTAATGATGCTGAAACATTTATACAAGGTCAAATAACAAATGATATAAAGATCTTGTCTGATGAAAAAAAATCTATTTATACTGGCTATTGCTCCCCAAAGGGAAGATTACTGGCTATTTTTTTTATAATAAAAATCAAAAAAAATTATTACCTTTTTTGCCCCCCATGCATAAGCAAATCCATCAGCAAGAGACTTATGATGTACGTACTTAGATCTGATGTTGAAATAACGTGCTCACCTGAAAATATTGATTATTATTTAGTGAATAAAGACAATATAGAAACACTTTCTGATGACCTTATATCGCTACCCAAAAAAATTATGCAAACAACGCTCAATCAAAATGAGTCATTGGCTATTACAATGCTTGGAGGTTTTGAAAATTATTTTTTTATTGTCGGCGAAAAAGAAACTTTACATATTTATAAAAATAAAATTAAGACAAACCTTTTTAGTTGGAACCAGATTCATATTGAAAATATTATTCCTAATATTTTCAAGGAAACACAAGATATGTTTATTCCACAATCTTTAAATCTTGACCTAATAAACGCTATAAATTTTAAAAAAGGTTGTTATACAGGCCAAGAAGTTGTAGCAAGGACGCACTACCTAGGAAAACCAAAAAGAAGGCTATATCAAGGCTGTATTGAATTAGAAGAGATACCAAAAATAGGATCGGATATTTTAGTGGATAATGAAAAAGTAGGAAGTCTTATAAATTTTTACAAGCAAAAAAATAATGTTTTTAAGATTTTAGTTGAATTAAGAATCGAAAAGGTTGATGCCCGTCCAAATTTGAATGGATATGAAATACACTCACTCATAATGCAACATTAACTACTTATTTAATACCTGAAAAAAATACTCGTCATCTTTGACCATCCCTAACTCATGCCTAGCTCTCTCCTCAATTGCATCAGTTCCATTTGTTAAATCTGACACCTCCGCCTTTAAAGCGAAATTTTCTTTTGATAGTACTGAGTTAATCTTTGCTTGATTATTAAATTCTTGTTTTAATTTAAAAACATCATACCAACTCCCCTTTCCAAACCAGAGTGGATATTGAATCAAGACTAATAAAGATAAAAGAATGATTGATAAGATTTTCAATTTATATCCTTATGCCTGAGAAAGCTTTCAACCCTGCATAGCTGACTTGAGATCCCATCATTTCTTCGATTCTTAATAATTGATTATATTTGGCAGTTCTCTCTGATCTTGACATCGAGCCAGTTTTGATTTGCATTGCATTTTTTCCAACAGCAATATCCGCAATTATTGTATCTTCAGTTTCTCCTGAACGATGAGAAATCACTGAGCTATAATTTGCTTTCTTAGCAATAGTGATAGCCTCAAAGGTCTCTGTCAGCGTTCCTATTTGATTAACTTTTATTAAAATAGAGTTTGCAATATTTCTTTGGATACCTTGCTTAAGAATCTTAGGGTTTGTAACAAATAGATCATCCCCTACTAGTTGAATATCACTTCCTAAGCTTTTGGTTAAAGTTTCCCAGCCTTCCCAATCATTCTCATCCATACCATCTTCAATACTGATGATTGGATATTTATCACAAAGAGAAGAGAGATAATCTGTCATTTGTCTTGAGTCGAGAGAAATGTTTTCAGAATCAAGTATATATTTTCCATTCTTAAAATATTCAGAGCTAGCACAGTCAAGGCCTAAAAATACATCTTTTCCAGGTTCATAGTCGGCTTTTTCAATTGATTCCATGATAAGTTTTAGCGCGGACTCATTTGATTCTAAATTCGGAGCAAATCCACCCTCATCGCCAACAGTTGTAGATAATTTTTTTTCACTCAATGTTTTTTGAAGCACTTGAAAAACTTCACTCCCACATCTTATTGCTTCCCCGATAGTAGGTCTTCCGGCTGGAATTATCATAAATTCTTGAATATCTAAGTTATTATCTGCATGAGCCCCTCCGTTGATAATATTCATCATGGGGGTAGGCATAGATATCTCCTCACCTAGACTTAAATACTCGAATAATTCAACTTTTTTAAATTTTGCTGCCGCTCTTGCCGTCGCCATAGAAATTGCTAATATTGCATTTGCCCCAAGGTTTTTTTTATTCTCCGTTCCGTCAATTTCAATCATGAATCTGTCTATTCTTTCCTGATCAAGGGCATCCATACCAATAATTTGTGAAGATAATTCTTCATTTATATTAGCTATAGCTTTTTTTACACCTTTACCTAAAAAGTTATCTTGATCATTATCACGAAGCTCAATAGCCTCCTTACTTCCTGTGGAGGCGCCAGATGGCACAGATGCTCTCCCCATAACATCCCCGTCTAAAAAAACATCAGCTTCGACAGTGGGGTTGCCTCTTGAGTCTATTATCATTCTTGAATGAATTTTTTTAATTTTAGACATTTACTTAGAGTACATTCCTAGTTTTAACTAAAGCGTCAATATCCTTTAAAGTATTTAATAGGCCGCTCATATTTTCTAGTGGCACTGCATTAGGGCCGTCCGATAAAGCTTCTTTCGGATTTGGATGTGTTTCCATAAAGATACCCGAAATACCAGATGCAACTGCAGCTCTTGCCAATAAAGGAACAAACTCACTCTGACCTCCACTTCTATCACCTTTTCCGCCTGGTTGTTGAACTGAGTGTGTTGCGTCGAAGACTACAGGACATTCAGTTTCACGCATAATTGATAAGCTTCTCATATCCGATACTAATGTGTTGTAACCAAAAGAAGCGCCTCTTTCACAAACCATAATATTGTCTTTATTTCCATTAGCTTCTTTAGCTTTTTTTACTACTTGGGCCATATCATGTGGAGCTAGAAATTGTCCTTTTTTTATATTTACTGGTTTTCCGGATTTTGCAACAGCAGTAATAAAATCTGTTTGTCTGCACAAAAAGGCAGGGGTTTGAAGTACATCGACAATTTCTGAAACAGGTTTTACTTGTTCAATTGTATGTATATCAGTTAAGACTGGAACTTCAAATTGATCTTTCACTTTTTCAAGAATTCTAAGCCCCTCTTCCATCCCAAAACCCCGAAATGTACTATTTGAGCTTCTATTTGCTTTGTCAAATGAGGATTTAAATATGAAGGGAATATCAAGTTTTATACATATATTTTTAAGCTCATCCGCAACGCTCAATGTCATATCTTCTGACTCAATCACACAGGGGCCAGCAATTAAAAACAAGGGTTGATCAATACCTACATTAAAGTTTGAGAGTTTCACTTATTTTCCTTTTTAAATTGAAGGGCTGCTTTTAAAAATGACAAAAACAAAGGATGGGCATCTTTGGGGTTTGAAGTGAATTCTGGATGAAATTGACAGCCTAAAAACCAGGGGTGACTTTCTTTTGGTAGCTCAATAATTTCACATAATTTTTCTCTCGAGGTTCTTGAGGAAATTGTTAAACCCGAATCAATAAGAGCTTTTACGTAATTATTATTTACCTCATACCTATGTCGGTGTCTTTCATTTACAAAATCACCGTAGATATAATTGGCCAGTGTATTTTTTTTAACTTTCGATTTTTGAGCCCCAAGCCTCATTGTTCCGCCGAGATCAGATGCTTCATTTCTTTTTTGAATTTTTCCATCCATATTTTTCCATTCACTTATCAATGCAACGACTGGATGTGGTGTCCTAGAATTAAATTCTGTACTATTTGCTTTTTTTAAACCTACAACATTTCTAGCATATTCAGTAATTGCCAATTGCATCCCAAGACAGATACCTAAAAATGGTACCTTACTTTCTCTAGCAAATTGAATAGCCTTGATTTTCCCTTCTGTTCCTCTTTTACCGAAACCACCCGGTATTAATATTGCGTCCATCTTTTTTAAAGAAGCCACTCCCTTCTTTTGAATATCCTCAGAATCAAAAAAATGAATATTAATTTTAGCGTTGTTGTGAATACCGGCGTGAATTAGAGCCTCAGTAAGTGATTTGTAAGATTCTGTTAAGTCTATATATTTACCAACGAAGGCTAAATTAATAATTTGAGTTGATTGATCAAGTAATTTAGTTATTTTCTCCCATTGTTTTAAATTTGCTCTTTTAGGCTTTATATTTAGTTTTTCACAAACAATTTGATCAATCAGTTGTTTATGAAGCATTACAGGGATTCGATAAATAGAGTCTGAATCAACAACCGATATGACAGCCTTTTTTGGTACATTTGTAAAAAGTGCTATCTTATCTTTTTCTTCCCGAGGTAATTTCTTTTCTGATCTACATAAAAGAATATCAGGCTGAATTCCAATCTCTCTTAATTCTTTAACAGAATGCTGGGTAGGTTTTGTTTTAAGTTCACCTGCAGCAGAAAGCCAAGGCAGTAATGTCAAATGGATATAACAAGTATTTTGTTTTCCTTCCTCAAATCCCATTTGTCTTATAGCTTCTAAAAAAGGGAGGGATTCAATATCTCCAACTGTACCGCCAACCTCAACAATAACAATATCTGCATCATTTGCTCCATCACGTATGTTAGATTTTATTTGATCAGTGATATGAGGGATTACTTGAACAGTCTTACCCAGGTATTCTCCGCGTCGCTCTTTTTTAATAACGGCATCATAGACCTGCCCAGTTGTAAAATTATTTTTTTTGGTCATCTTTGAGGATACAAATCTCTCATAATGCCCAAGATCAAGATCAGTTTCTGCCCCATCTTCCGTTACAAAAACCTCTCCATGTTGAAAAGGGCTCATTGTCCCTGGATCAACATTAATATATGGGTCTAATTTGATTATTGTGACTTTTAAATTTCGAGATTCTAAAATTGCGCCAAGACTTGCCGCAGATATACCCTTTCCAAGAGATGAAACGACGCCGCCTGTGATAAATACATATTTCGTCATTTAATTAAATTTGCAAAAGGGTTGCTGACGGGTAATCATTTTACTTTAAAGAGCTTAACCTAACAATGAAATCTTTAATCTTTTAACTGGCGACCATATGAATTAAACCGACTCAAAACTTCATCCATCTCTTTTTTACTGAGTAATTTCGGTTTGCCAATTTTTTTTGCCTCTACAAATAACCTAGCTAAATGTTCAACTTCTTCTGCAATATTGTATGCCTCATTTAAATCCCTACCCATTGTCACAAGGCCATGATTTGATAATAAGCATGCTTTTCTATTATGAATTGCCTGTAAGATATTTATTGATAATTCCTTTGTTCCAAACATTGCGTATGGAGCACAACGGATTGAATCACCTCCAGCAATAGCAATCATATAGTGGAATGCTGGAATATCTTGCCCTAAAACACTTAAAGTACTTGCGAAGACTGAATGGGTATGGACGACTGCGTTCATTTCTGGATATTTCTCTAAAATTGCCTGATGAAATTGCCATTCGCTTGATGGTTGAAATTTGCTTTCTGATTGAGAAGTGCTATCTAAAAAATTCATTCTTACCATCATGTCTGCGGTTAAATTTGAGCTATCAACGCCTGTTGGGGTAATTAAAAAACCATCCCGATCTCGACAACTACAATTACCCGTTGCCCCATGATTTAATCCAGCTCGCAAAAGCCTATTTGTGATTTCAAGAAGATCCTCTCGCAGGTTTATCATAAATTTATAATTTCTTTAATTTCATTTGTGTCAAAAACACCTTTTTCACATATAAACTTAGATACATACTCTTTTGGAGTGATGTCGAAAGCTGGGTTATATGCTGGTGAATTACCTATATTTATTTCAATTATATTCCCCATTTTATCTATACCTTTCATTGTCATTACCTCTTTTGCATCTCGGCACTCAATTTCAAAATTACGACTCTCTCCAATGAAATTCTTATCTATAGTACTCAAAGGAGCAGCTACATAAAAGGGGATATTATTTTCCTTAGCCACCACGGCTTTTAAATAAGTACCTATCTTGTTACAAACTTGCCCATCCATGGCGATTCTGTCAGCACCCACTATTACAAAATCTACTAAGCCCTCCTTCATTAATAAGCCCCCTGCATTATCTGTTACAACTGTATGTTTTATTTTATATTGTTCTAATTCCCAAGCAGTAAGGCTCATCCCCTGATTTCTTGGTCGTGTTTCACCAACCCAAACATGAACATCAAAGCCTTCATTAAATAATTTAAAAATTGGGCTTAAGGCAGTTCCATGATCCACCGTTGCAAGCCAACCCGCATTACAATGCGTTAAAATATTAATTGGTTTTTTATTATGTACCTTTATTAAATTATATCCATGAAGCCCAATTGAGATGTTCTTTTCAATGTCCTCATTTGCCAATGTATCTGCAAGATCCCAACCCAGCTCTTTTCTTTGTTCAGGGGCTATACTTATTAACCTGTCAAATATTTGATTAACAGCCCAGGATAAGTTTACGGCCGTAGGTCTGGCGTTTATCAAACTCTCCTTACATTCTTTAAGAAATTTGTTTGAGGTATCAAAATTCATTGAAAGTGCAAAACCATAGGCAGCTGTAACACCAATTAATGGGGCACCTCTAACTTGCATAAATTTTATTGCCCTTACAACCTCTTGCAAAGTCCTCAGATGAATTATTTTAAATTCAAAGGGAAGTGTGGTCTGATCAATTATTTTTACATAAGAGCGATCTTCAGAGGCCTCTATGGATCTATAATTATTTGAGCCTACCAACATATTAATTTCTCCTTAATATACACATCTAAACAGTCCACAAAATCTGTGGATAAGATTGTGCATTAATTAGTATTAAAAATGCAACCTCTGAATTTTAAAGGATTTTTTTCAATCGCTTAAATATTGAACTAAAAAAAAACCTATATAAATCAATGGTTTATTGTATCCCATTGAGATTATTAACTTTTTTATGATAAGTTAAAGTAACTCATTAGGTCATGTGTATAACTTACTTAATTTCGGCAGTGCCTCAATAGTATTTTGTTTTAAAATGCCCCCTAATTCTCTAGCGTCTACACCCCTCAAATGGCAAAGAACTTGTGATATTTTTTCCAGTTGAGCGGGTTCATTTGGACACTCATTCTCTACCCAAGCTGGCTTCATATCTGGAGAATCTGTCTCAAGAACAATAGACTCTAAAGGAAGGTTTTGTGCTAAAGACCTAATATGTTTTGCTCTTTCATATGAAATGACGCCACCAAATCCTAGTTTAAATCCTAATTTTATGAGTTGATCTGCTTGCTGAAAGCTTCCATTGAATGCATGAATGATGCCTCCCTTAATTTTTCTTTTTCTTATAAGTTGTGTTACACGATCTATCATTCCTCTTGCGTGAACAATAATTGGAAGATCATGTTTTTCTGCTAAATCCAATTGAGCTTGAAATACTTCATCTTGAATATTTAATTGAGACTCTCCTGAGAATTTATCCAACCCAATTTCGCCAACCGCAATTGCATCATGCTCAATCAATAAAAATGATAGTTTTTTTAAGTCATCTTCACTAATGTTTTGAGCAAAAAAAGGATGAAACCCTAATGCAAAAAAACACATATCAAACCGATTACATATTTTAATAACTTCATCAATGTTTGATGGACATGTTGAAGGAACAACAATACCCTCAATATTACATTCTTTACTAAGCTTGATTACCTTTTGAATATCTTTTGATAAGACTGGTTGATCAAGATGGCAGTGCGTATCAATCCAAGTCATTTTTATATAGATTCAAGAGTGATTCTTATATCAGAGCCAATACTTCTAATATCTTTATAAGAAAAATTTATTCTTTGTTTCATGGTTTTTATTTGTGTTAATTTAATAAGGTTGTTCGCCTCAGAACCTAATAAAACTGGCGCTATATAGATAATTAAATCATTAAAAAAACCAGATTCTATCATTGCGCCAGACAAAGTTGGCCCCGCCTCTACCAATAAATTATTTATGCCAAATTTATTAAAATATGAAATTACGTAAGATAAATCTATTCGATTATTTTTTTGTGGCATTTGTATTAACTTTGCTTTTATATTTTTAAGCTTACTTAAATTGTTGTTTGGGTCATCTCCATAAACTATAAAAACATTTTCCTGTTGTAATATCTCAAGGTTGGATTTAATAGATAGATGACTATCTAATATAAATCTTTTTGGCTGCTTATCATGATTCCTGCCTCTAACATTTAACTTTGGGTTATCACTATTGACTGTTCCAACTCCAGATAAAATTGCACAAGAGTGAGCACGAAGTTTTTGTACATCATCTCTTGAATGTTCTGAAGTAATCCACTTACTTTCTCCAGTCTTAAGGCTCGTATTGCCGTCTAACGAGCTTGCTATTTTAATTTTGATGTATGGTTTTTTTTCTTTCATACGATGAAAAAAACCTTGATTAAGAGCAATCGCCTCATTTTCAAGGATACCTAAGTCTACCTCAACATTGTTTGATTTAAGGTATTCTATTCCCCTTCCAGACACTAGGGGATTATTGTCTTTACAGGAAATAAAAACTTTTTTAATGCCTGACTTTACAATTAATTCTGCGCAGGGTGGTGTCTTTCCATGATGGTTGCAGGGCTCCAATGTAACGAATAGGTACGCATCTTTTGCTAAGCTTCCAGCTTCATTAATAGCAATCACCTCTGCGTGATCATCACCTGCCTGTGCATGGTATCCTTGCCCTATTATTTGATCATCCTTTACAAGAACTGCTCCTACACATGGATTAGGTGAGACAAAACCGAGCCCTTTTTTTGCTAGATTAAGTGCTTCACGCATATAAAAAAAATTGTTGTTTGAGTTTTTATCCAAGGTCTTTGATTGCAGCGTGAAAGTCTTCAGGGTCTGAAAAGCTCTTATACACCGATGCAAATCTAATATAAGCGACTTTATCGAGTTTTTTTAATGCTCTCATAACCTCTTCGCCAATATCCCTAGAATTAATTTCTCTCTCTCCAAAAGACATTATTTTTGCAATAATTTCTTCAATTGCCTGATCAATGTACTCTATTGGAACGGGTCTTTTGTGAAGGGCTCTAGAAAAAGAATGTAAAAGTTTTTCGCGGACAAAGTCTTCTCTTTTACCATCTTGCTTTATAACAGAAGGTAAAGAGAGCTCTATGTACTCGTAGGTCGTAAATCTCTTATCACAACTAGCACAGGTTCTTCGACGCCTTATGGATACTCCATCCCTAATTACACGTGAATCTATTACTTGCGTATCATCAGCCTTACAGAAAGGACATTTCACTTTAAATTAATTTCCATATACAGGGAATGCTTTAGTAAGTTCGCCTACTTTAGCCTTAACTTTTATCAAATTACTTTGGTTATCAGGATCATCTAGGACATCTGCAATAAAATTACCAACTAAAGAAGCTTCTTTTTCCATAAAACCTCTTGATGTAATGGCAGGTGAACCAATACGAATTCCTGAGGTGACGAATGGGCTCTCGGGATCATTCGGTATAGAGTTTTTATTTACTGTTATGTGAGCTTGGCCTAAAACGAGATCTGCTTTTTTTCCAGTTAGGTTTTTTGGGATTAGATCGATGAGAAAAACATGCGACTCTGTTCTCCCCGAAACAATCCTATAACCCCTGCTCTGTAAAGCCTCAACCATTGCTTGTGCATTTTTTACAACTTGTTTCTGATATTCTTTAAATTCTGGTTTGAGAGCTTCAGCAAAAGCTACTGCTTTAGCAGCAATCACATGCATTAAAGGGCCTCCTTGTAATCCTGGAAAAACGTAAGAATTAATAATTTTTTCATACTCTGGCTTTGCAAGGATGAATCCTCCTCTGGGACCTCTTAAAGACTTATGTGTGGTTGAGGTAACAAAGTCAGCATAAGGTGTTGGATTAGGATAGGCACCGCCTGCGACTAAACCTGAATAATGAGCAACATCCACCATAAAAAGAGCCCCTACTTTTTTTGCGATATGACTCATTCTCTCCCAATCAAATTTAAGAGAATACGCTGAAGCTCCACCAATGATCAATTTAGGCTTTGATTTTATTGCAAGTTTTTCCATTTCATCATAATCAATCACCTCTTCCTCATTTAATCCATATGGAATTATGTTAAACAATTTTCCAGAAAGATTAGCAGGAGAGCCGTGAGTTAGATGGCCACCATGCCCAAGATTCATTCCCATTATGGTATCTCCAGGCTTTAGCATTGCAAAATACACTGCTTGATTTGCTTGACTACCAGAATGAGGCTGAACATTGGCATACTCTGCTCCGTATAGCTCTTTTAATCTATCTATAGCTAGCCTCTCTACCTCATCGATATACTCACAGCCGCCATAAAATCTTTTTCCTATATAACCCTCAGCATATTTATTTGTAAGTTGAGAGCCTTGAGCTTCCATAACAGCAGGTAATGTATAATTTTCTGAAGCAATTAATTCAATATGCTCTTCTTGCCTTTTGTTTTCATTAATTACTTGCTGCCAAATTTCTGGATCTAAATTTGCTAGGCTATCTGATCTTTTAAACATACATTGCTCTTCTTTAAATTGTTAATCTCTATTTTATCATGACACTCAACAAAATATGTCTGTAAATAGCCCCCTATAATTAAACAAATACACTCATTACATAAGTTATAATTTGTCTATTCATTCAATTAAAGTTAAAGGAAAATTAATGCTTTGGACAGATACGCTTGAAATAGCTGAAAAACTTTTTGACACCCTGCCCGATGTAGATCCAAAAACAATCAGATTTACAGACTTAAGACAATGGATTTTGGATTTAGATGACTTTAACGATGATCCAAATAAGTGTGGCGAAAGAATTCTAGAGGCCATTCAGCTTGCATGGATAGATGAATATGAATGAAGAGGTGATGCCTAACAAGAATATATTTAAGGCATATGATATTCGCGGTGTTGTTAATCAAGACTTAACAACACCCATCGTAAAAAAAATTGGCCAAGCTATTGGTTCAATGGCCTTATCACAGAAGCAAGAAAATATATGTGTTGGTTATGACGGTAGATTATCAAGTCCACAGTTAGCAAGGGAGTTAATAAATGGGATATTGTCTACCGGAATTGATGTGACTAATATTGGTCTATGCACTACCCCCATGCTTTACTTTAGCAACTATCATCTCTCTACAGGGACAGGTGTGATGATCACCGGTAGCCATAATCCTCCTGAATACAATGGCTTTAAGATAGTTATCAATGAAAAAACACTTTCTTCTGATGAAATTCAACATCTTTATAAAATAATTCTAAATTCAAGCTATCAAAATGGAAAAGGGCAAGAAAAATCTCTAAGTGTAAAAAATGATTACCTTAAAAAGATATCCAGTTCTATAAAATTAAAAAGGCCCATGAAAATTGCCATCGATTGTGGGAATGGTGCAGGAGGAGTATGTGCCCAAGAATTATTTGAAAATCTAGGGGTTGATGTTGAAGCAATATTTTGTGATGTGGATGGTAATTTTCCAAATCATCATCCTGATCCTAGTGACCCCAAAAATTTTCAGGATTTAAAGAGAATACTCAAAGAGGGAAATAGTGAATTAGGCTTAGCATTTGATGGGGATGCAGATCGATTAGGGGTAATAACTAAAGATGGAGAAATAATTTTTCCAGATAGGCAATTACTGTTATTTTCAGAGGCTGTCTTAAAAAAAAATCCGGGTTCATCAGTGATATTTGATGTTAAATCTTCTCGGCATTTATTCTCATGGATTCGTCAAAGGGGCGGAAAGCCAATCATATGGAAAACAGGTCATTCATTGATAAAACAAAAGATGAAAGAAATCAATGCTTCATTGGCTGGTGAAATGAGTGGGCATACTTTTTTTAATGATAAGTGGTATGGTTTTGACGATGGAATCTACGCAGCAGCTCGATTACTAGAAATTTTAAGTGAATTTAAAGATCCTTCAAAAATTTTAAAAGACCTTCCTAAAAGTTTCAGCACACCGGAATTAAACATAAAACTCAAGGAGGGCGAGCAGCATACTATAATTTCCAAGCTTCAAGAAACAGCAGAATTTCCTGAAGCAATAGATATCATTAAAATTGATGGATTAAGGATTGAATATACTGATGGATTTGGCTTAATGAGAGCTTCTAATACCACACCTGTTATCGTTTTAAGATTTGAAGCTGAGAGCAAGGAGAAATTAAAATCAATTCAGGATGAGTTTAAATTGAAACTAATAGAATATATTCCTCCAGAGAATATCCCCTTCTAAAATATACTCTTGATCAACATAATTTTTTTGAGCATTCCATTTCAATTTTACTACAGCCTAAATTTAGAAATAATCCATTAACTGTAGAGGGCATAACTTGCTCCCATTTGAATGGACGGCCTTTAGAAAAAACCACCTTGCCTTTGGCCATAGACTTTTCATATAGTGAATAAGCTAAAATTCTCATATTTTTGGATTGACAATTAATTTCAACAAGACTTTTGATTGACTGATACTTAATCTTTTTTGTGGCTTGAATGTTTCTATAATCTGTTAGAGTCCACATTCTTAACCTTTCAGAACTGCCTCGAATATTTTCTAAATCAATAAAATATGCAGTATCCATAGCTTCGTTTTGATTAAGCTTAATCCACCCAGCAAATGCTGAAGAGCAAAAGAAAAGAAGTGAGAAATAAAGAAAAATTTTCATCTAATCATTCTATAACAAATAAAAAAAGCCCGATATAAAATCGGGCTTTTAGGTAAACAAATAAATAATTACTTGTTCATTACGTACATGGTTACTTCAAAACCAAAACGCATTTCTGTAGCAGCTGGTTTAGTCCACATAATATTTCTCCTTAAAGAAAAGTTTAAATTAAGACTTGGTTAAACATAAAGGGCAATTGCATTGCCAATTATGAAATAACCAATCGGTAATTTCTGTATCTTTAACAACTTCAAATTTCATAAGAAATTATTTATTGCAAACATACATAGTTACTTCAAAACCAAAACGCATTTCAGTCGCTTGAGGTTGTGTCCACATAGTATTTCTCCTTTTTTATGTTAATAATAATATTAAACATAAAGCAGATCATTGGAGATGCGAAAATTTCTTTTCACAAGGTCCAACTTGAGATTTACATTAAACATGTTAATGATTTCAGTAATTTTTAATATGATGATAGACATGAAGATTGTCTAGGTAAAATCATTAGATGAAATTTAAAAAATTCACCCAAAAGGTATTCTAAATTTACAAAAAAAACGCACACTCTTCTAAGTATGCGTTTTAAATTTTTATAGTTTTATATTACAACTATTCGTTCTGGTCAAAGTTCACCACTGACTCATCATCATTGGTTGGATTAAAACCGCCGTTACCACCAATCAATAAAGCATCAGTTGGGTGAAATGCTTTTGCTTCAGTATCAACAGGATCATCATCCAAACCAAAATCAACTTCTGAACCATCACCAATCTCACCTTTACCGCCTTGAGCGTTGGAATTTACATCATCTGTTGGATGAAATTCTTTCGCAGGTTGTTTTGCAGCACAACCTGCAACAAGTGCAGCAACTGCTAATAGTGCTAATAATTTCTTCATTTTATCCTCCAAGTATTTAATTAAATTAAACCTAATAAAATTTCAAATTTATTCACAATCTTTACTATAAAAACAAGTTCAAATTTAGAATTTCGTTTTTAATATACTTACTTTGACAATTTTATGACAAACTGTCAATACACAAAAAATCCAAGCTTATTTAAATAAGATTTTGATAAAGTAATTATTTATTTAAAAATGAAGTTGCAAAACTATATCCTAGGGCGCTCGATTCTTTAAAAAGTTTAATTGCCTTTGTTTTTTGTTCTGGAACAATATACCCATAATAATAAAGAAGGCCTAATGCAAATGTTGCTCTTGGATGTTTATTAAAGGTTGCTTTTTTTATCCATACGTAAGCTTTTGGTTTACTTATATGAAGATCGTTGACATAAAGCAACCACAATAAAAATTGAATATCGGAATTTCCCTCCTTTGCAATTTTTTTCATTTCTAATAATTGGTCAGCTGTGTATTGCTTAACTTTAAATTTTAATTTTGCATTTGTTGTGATGAGTGCACTCATAAATTTATCTTTCTGATAGTCAATATTTTGCTCTATCCAAAAAGTACTTTTAAGGTGGCCTTGCGCTGCGGCTATTGTTAGCCAGTTTAATGCTTCACTTTTATTACCTTTTTTAAGTAAACTCATTGCATACAGATATTGGTATTTAGGTTGTCCATCTTGAGCACCCTTAAGATGGCTCTCAGCATATGTATACTGTGATAAAAAAATAACTAATAAAATCAATAATTTAAGACTTTTAATCAAGTTTACTTCCTTTACGAATTAACAGTTGGTTTTATTAAAAATAATATGTTAACCTGATTGATGTTTTAAAGTAAATTGCCACATTTACATAGTTAAAATAATATGTATTTGGCAGTTAAGATGAACTTTAGCGGATTAACTTAATCCTATGAGTGTAAGTGATAATTTATGAAAATTTTATTAAAAATTATTGTTTCATTTTTAATCTTAGTAGGTTCTTTCAACTTAAGAGCCGATGCTAGTCCAGACCTTTGGCCATATATCCAAGAAAAAATGTTTCCAGATACTGAGATTGTTGAGGCAGATTTTATTAAAATTGATGGGCCAAAAAGGGCAGCAAGCGGAGCACAAGTTCCTGTAAATATTAAGTTAGCAAAAACTGAGGGTGTTCATATTCAAAAAATACACCTTATTATTGATGCAAATCCAACACAGCACGCAGCAACATACCACTTAACTGATGAAACTCAGAATTTAGATTTATTCACCAGAATTCGCATGGAAACTGATTCTTTTGTCCGTGTGGTTGGTCAAGATACGGATGGTAATTTATACATGAGTAAAGTTGCTATTAGGGCTTCCGGAGGCTGTAGTGGTTATATGGATGTCCATGACCCCGCTTTAACTAAAGATCTTGGTAAAGTATTAGTCAAAACTAAAAATGACTTCATTACAACCCGAATAAAGCACCCTAATTTTACTGGATTACAAAAAGACCAAGATTCTGGTGGGTATATACCTGAATGGATTGTAAAACAAATACGTTATGATTTTAATGGTAAAAGAATCCTTGCTGTTGAAAACGACATTAGTATTAGCCAGGATCCATATCTAAAATTTAGATTCGTTACAAATAATGAAGGAACTCTAACAGTTTCGGCAACCGACACAAAAAGTACAATCTTTCTTAAAAGTAAAAAGATTTAATTCTTTCTCTTCCTCCTTTGCACTAATGACCTTATCCCCGCTACTAGGTAAGGGATCAATCCGATAAAAATAAAAGCAAAAAATATTTGAGCAACTTTAATAATATACATTTCATAACTCTTAATAATGGTATTTAACTCAATGAGTTTGAGCTGGTTTGCATTCAAATTTGATGGGTCTGCATTAACAAGTTGATCTAAATTACATTCGCTAGATAATTCAACACACATTTGCATTTCAGAATTAAAACGGTCTGTTGCAATCTGATTTAAAAAGTATTCATTCACAAAGAGAAATATGGCTAAGAAAAAACCAATTATGGCAAATAACCAAAAAAATTGTTTGTTGAATTTTTTATTCATAAGAAAATTATGTTTTACACACTAAGAAAAAATAAATTTAAAACCGGCTATGATTATAACCACCCCTAACGTCTTTTTAACAGCTAATTGATTAAGTTTCTTAATTCCCAAATGAGTTCCAATCAAAGTCCCTATAAGAACCGCAAAGACATAGACAAATATCTCATCGGGAACTGAATGTACAGAAGAGACATTACCCAATAAACCTGAAATAGAATTAAATAAAATAAAAACTGCAGCAGTTCCAGATGCACCTTTTACACTCGTCCAGCCTAAGAAAATAATTAGTGGAGATAAAAAAATTCCCCCCCCTGTCCCTGTGAGGCCAGATAGTAGACCGATTAAAACGCCTATAAATACAGCGAATATAATGCTTACCTTCTCATTTTTGTCAGTTTGATTACTTTTAAAAAATTGAAAAATAAGCTGTAAGCCTGCGATAATCAAAACAATCCCTACTAAAGGCTTATAAAGCTCTGAGGGTAATGATATATAGCCTCCAACAAAAGCTGCAGGGATAGAGCCTGAAACAACTGGAATGAGAACTTTTAAGCTAAATAACTTATGCTTTATAAAACGAATACTCGCGATAGATGAAACTACAATATTTAAAATTAGCCCTATAGGTTTTATGATTCCTACTGGAGTCCCAGATAAAGCCAAAATTGCAATATATGCTGAAGCTCCTCCATGGCCAACAGATGAATATAAAACCGAGCCTATAAATAACAAAAAGGCTGTAAATGAATTAGCTATTAAATACTCTATTATAAAATTTCCATTCAAATAAAGATTAGTAAAATATTTATTGGTCGGAGCGGTGAGATTCGAACTCACGACCCCTTGCACCCCATGCAAGTACGCTACCAGGCTGCGCTACGCCCCGAATAAATAGTATATGATTACTTTAGAATTTTTAAGATGTCACCCAGCTGACCCTTAAAATTATTTAAGTCATTTAATGTTTCCGTTTTCGAATCAGTGGCTAGAGGTAATTCTGATTGTGATTTTTGAACTTCTTCTTCTGATGTAACTTCTTTAATAAATTGACGATTAGATAACTTAGCCTTTGCCCCCTGGATTGTAAATCCTTCAAAATAAAGTAATTCGCGTATCTTTCTAATTAGAAGTATTTCATCTTTCTGGTAATATCTTCTGTTACCTCTTCTTTTGCTTGGTTCTAATTGCGCAAACTCTTGCTCCCAATATCTAAGTACGTGGGGTTTAAGGTCACAAAGCTTACTTACTTCTCCAATAGCAAAATACCGCTTTTGGGGAAGTGGTGGTAGATTTTTTTTATGATTGCTTTCCAGAATTGCTCTCTTCTACATTTGATTTAAGCTTTTGACTGGAGTGAAAAGTAACAACCCTTCTCGCTTTAATTGGAATTTCTTCACCTGTTTTGGGATTTCTTCCAGGTCTCTCAGATTTAGATCTAAGTTCAAAATTACCAAAACCAGATAACTTTACACTTTCTCCTTTTTCAAGAGATGCACGTATTTCTTCGAAAAAAGCTTCGACCATTTCTTTGGCTTCGGTTTTATTTAAACCAACTTTTTCAAAAATTATCTCAGCAAGTTCTGCTTTGGTTAATGTCATTTATTCTCATATTTCACAAATTAAAATTACAACTATCTGAGGGAGGCGTTGAAATGTTGTTGAAGAACCTTTAAGGCATGCTTAACAGAATTATTCACTTGCTCCTCTTCAAGCGTTTTGTAAGTATCTTGCATAAGTATCAGAAATGCAATACTTTTTTTATCTTTTTCTATATTTTCTCCCTCATAGACATCAAAAACATTTACCTCTTTTATATAGTCGATTTTTGCTTTTTTTATAGCCTGAACCATATCACCAACTTCTATTGTATTATCCACCAAAACTGAAATATCTTTCCTAATGGGCAAAAGCTTTGAGGGTAAATCGAATTCACCAATAATTTTTTTTCTAATTGATTCAAGATCAATTTCAAATAGAAATACATTTTCTTTAATATCATAATGTTGTTTCCATTTGGGGTGTAATTGACCTACCCAACCAATCGATTTTCCATTTTTTAATATACTTGAGGATATTCCTGGGTGAAGAGCTCCGGGTGCTTTATTCTTTTTAAAAATTATTTCATTATCTGAAATAGTTTCAAGATCGCCCTTAACTTCATAAAAATCAATTTTTTTTGATTTTATGCCCCACTGTTCAGGATAAGCACTTCCATATAAAACGCCTGATAATATTTGCCTTTCCTTATATCCATCGCTTAATTTTTCATATATTGATGCCACCTCGAAAAGCCTAATTTGATTTTGACCTCTATTGATATTAAAGTTGAGAGCATCAATATGACTCCCCCACAATTTAGATCTCATAACACTCATTTGTGAGGCAATGGGGTTATCAAGTTTTATCAAATTATTATTTTCATGAAATTCTTTTTCAACACTTTCTTGAATAAAGCTGTAGCTAACTATTTCATTGTATCCAAGTGCTGCCATTGAAGACTTGATACTAAAAGGAGATCTCCTTTTAGAGTCCAGCCCTAGCATTTCGATGTTTGTGGTTGGAGGAGTTGCCTTAATTTTATCAAAACCATAAATGCGAATTACTTCTTCAATAAGGTCCTCTTCAATATTAATGTCAAACCTATAACTTGGTGGAGTTACTAAAAATACTTCGTCCGATTCTTCAATGGTAAATTCAAGAGAATTTAAAGTTTTTTTAATATCGTTTTTACTAATAATCAAACCCAAGACTTGAACGACTTTTTCGGTATGAAGCATGATTGAATTTCTCGCAGGCAGTTTACTTTGTACACTATCAATATTAGATGCACTCCCCCCAATGAGATCAACTAAAAGCGCCGATGTTTTATTAAGTGTATTGAGTGTTTGTTTGAAATCAACTCCCCTTTCAAAGCGATGGGATGCATCAGTATTTAAGCTATGTTTTCTAGCAACTCCTGCAAGACTAATTGGGCTAAAAAAAGCAGACTCTAATAAAATATTTTTTGTTTCAGCAGTTACGCTTGTCTCAAGACCCCCCATTATTCCAGCAAGGGCTAATACATTTTTATCATCAGCAATTACAAGTTCGTCACCATGAAAGGTAATTTCTTGGTGGTTTAATAATAAGAGCTTTTCTCCTTTAACGGCATTTCTAACTTGTACAGATCCTTTTATTTTATCTATGTCAAAAGCATGCATCGGCTGCCCATACTTCAACATCATATAATTTAATACATCAACGGCTGGGTTAATTGAATCAATCCCTCCTTTAGATAATCTTTCTTTTAACCAACCAGGTATTTCAACTTTATTATTTATTTTTTGAATTTCTTGAAGACAGTATAGTGGGCATGAATCCTCATTTTTTACTTTAACTTTTATATTTAAATTATTGTTTTTAAATATATCTTTATTTGATTCTTTCTTATAGGTTAAATCTGTCATCGCAGATATTTCTTTTGCAATACCTCTCATACTTAAGCAATCTGGACGGTTAGGCGTAATCGATAAATGAAATATTTGATCATCAAGAGACAGACAATTTTTTAAAGTATCACCAACTTTACTATTTAAATCTAACTCTAATATTCCTTCAGATTCATTTGATATGTTCAACTCTTTACCTGAGCACAACATGCCACTCGAATCTACGCCCCTAAGTTTAGTTTTTTTAATTTCAAATTTATCTAGTTTAGCTCCAACTTTTGCACAAGGTATTTTAATTCCTTTTTTTGCATTAGGAGCTCCGCAAACAATTTGAAGGTGTTCTTTTTCACCCACATCTACTTTACATACATTGAGCCGATCAGCATTGGGATGTTTTTGAATTTCAATAATTTCAGCAACAACGACAAGATCTGAAATTTGAGATAAATCTTCAACTTCTTCCACCTCTAAGCCTCGTTGGGTTAACAAGTTACTCAGATCAATATTACCTAAATCTCCATCAATTAATTCATTTAACCATTTTTTAGAAAATTGCATGACTAAACCTTAAATTGATTCAAAAAACGAATGTCATGATTAAAGAATGGTCTCAGATCATTGATGCCATACTTAAGCATTGCAAGCCTTTCGACCCCTAAGCCAAATGCAAAACCCTGAAATTTATCTTTATCAATTTTTGCTTTTGATAAAACATTCGGATGAACCATGCCACATCCTCCAATTTCAAGCCATCCATTGTTCCATTTCATATCTATTTCAGCAGATGGCTCTGTAAATGGAAAAAAAGAAGGCCTAAATCTAATTTCTAAATCATCATTTTCAAAAAATTTTTGTAGGAAACTTTGTGTCACCCATTTTAGATTTGCAAAACTAACTTTTTCATCAATCCATAAACCTTCAATCTGATGAAACATCGGTGAATGTGTTGCGTCCGAATCGACTCTATAAACCCTCCCAGGTGAAATAATTTTTAATGGCGGTGGATTATTTTCCATATATCGAATTTGAACTGAAGAGGTATGCGTTCTTAAAACATACTCTTTATTTAAATAAAAAGTATCATGCATCGCCCTAGCTGGATGAGATTCTGGTATATTTAATGCTGTGAAATTATGGTAGTCATCCTCAATTTCAGGACCTTCTGCAGAGCAAAACCCAATCGAATTAAAAATTGTTTCAATTTCTCTTATGGTAATTGATATTGGATGCAGTGTTCCTTTGTTTTGTTTTTTTCCATCTAAAGTGACATCAATATTTTCATTTTTAAGTTGATCATTCATCAAATCAACTTGAATCTCTAATTTCCTATCTTCTAGTGCTTTTTCTATAGATTTTTTTATATCGTTTATTAAAGCACCTGCGATAGGTTTTTCTTTGTTTGGTAAGCTTGATAGCTGTCTCATAGCATCAGTTAAAGGCCCCTGCTTTCCTAAGTATTTTGACTTGATATGATCTAAACCTGATACATCAGAAACCTTTGAGAAGTCATCTTTTGCTTCTTGAATTAATTTTTTTAATTCTTCCATAATCTTTTTTTAAATAAAAAAGGAGGCTCAAAGCCCCCTTTCAAAAAATTTTTTAATTTAAGCAACTCCGAGATTTGATTTTGCAATTTCTACAAATTTTGCAAAAGCAGGTTTATCAAAGACAGCCATATCTGCTAAAACTTTTCTATCAACTTCAACAGAAGCTTTCTTTAATCCATTCATAAACCTACTGTAAGTAAGTCCACATTCTCTAGCCCCTGCATTGATTCTCGCAATCCATAGCACCCTGAAGATTCTCTTTTTCTGTCTTCTATCTCTATAGGCATACTGCCCAGCTTTCATTACAGCTTGCTTTGCTACTCTGTATACGTTCTTTCTTCTTCCACGGAAACCTTTTGCAGCTTCAAAAACTTTTTTGTGTCTTGCTTTGGCAGTTACGCCTCTTTTTACTCTTGGCATATTTTACTCCCTAGCGTGTTGGCATCATCGAACGAACTCTTTTTGAGTCAGTTGATGAAATAATGGTTGTACCTCTAAGATTTCTTTTTTGCTTAGTTGTCTTTTTGGTAAGAATATGACGAAGGTGTGAATGGGTTCTTTTAATTAAACCATTACCAAGGAACTTAAAACGTTTCTTAGCTCCACTTTTTGTTTTCATTTTTGGCATTTTTTTCTCCTTATTATTGTTTTATAAAAGTGCTTCGGCATGCCTATTAGCCTTATCACAAATATTTACTACTTTTCTTCTACTGCTTTTTCCGAACTTAGTGCATCACTCTTAATTTTATCTTTTGCTTTTGGATTTTTATGAGGTTGGAGCACCATTACCATTTGTCTCCCTTCCATTTTGGGAAACTGCTCCACAACCGCATAATCCATTAAGTCTGCCTCTACTCTTTTCAACAAGGCTAAACCTAGTTGTTGGAAGGTGATCTCTCTCCCTCTAAACCTTAAAGTAACTTTAACTTTGTCGCCAACAGTTAAAAAAGCGATGATTTTACGTAATTTAATGTTGTAATCACCATCATCTGTTCCCGGTCTAAACTTTATTTCCTTAACCTGAACATTTTTTTGTTTCATTCTAGCAGCATGCATCTGTTTACTTTGTGCATACTTATACTTACCAAAATCCATTAATCTACACACTGGTGGTGCAGCTTTAGGAGCAATTTCAACTAAATCCGTATCAAGTTCTTCTGCTTGGGCAAAAGCTTCAACCAGCTTAACAATTCCAAGCGCCTCACCTTTAACACCCACCAACCTTATTTCATCAGCAGTAATATCTCGGTTAATGCGAACATTCTTATCTAGCGCTATAACATACTCCCTAATTCATTAATCATATTTAAAACGTTAAGATTTATCAGAAATCTCTTTTTTTAAATTCTTTACCAATTCGTCCAAAGCCATTGAGCCTAGGTCTTCACCTTTTTGATTTCTCACAGCCACCTGTTTAGTTTCTTTTTCTCTATCACCCACAACTATTATGTAAGGAACTCTCTGGATGCTGTGTTCGCGTATTTTATAGGTAATCTTCTCATTTCTCAAGTCTGAATTACATCTGATATTATTCTGTTTTAATGCGTTGGTTACTTCTTTTGCATATGATCCATGAGCATCTGCAATGTTTAACACTATTACTTGTGTTGGCGCCAACCATAATGGCATAAACCCAGCGTAATGTTCAATTAAAATACCAATAAATCTCTCCATTGACCCAACAATTGCTCTATGAAGCATCACTGGATTTTTTCGGCTATTATCTTCGGCAATATATTCAGCACCCAATCTCTCGGGTAGGTTAAAATCCAATTGAATTGTTCCGCATTGCCAAATCCTCCCTAAACTATCTTTTAGAGAGTATTCTATTTTTGGCCCATAAAATGCTCCTTCACCCACTTGAACCGTATATTTTATTCCTGTCTCTTTAAGCGCTCCTTCTAATGCTAATTCTGCCTTTTCCCAAATATCATCAGTTCCTACCCTTTTTTCCGGTCTAGTTGATAACATCACTAACACATCATCAAACCCAAAGTCTGCATAGACTTCATACAACATCTTACTAAAGTCTTTTACCTCGCTTTTAATCTGATCTTCGGTACAAAAAATATGAGCATCATCTTGTGTAAAACCCCTAACTCTCAATAATCCATGAAGAGCACCAGACGGCTCATTTCGATGGCATGAGCCAAATTCTGCTAGCCTGAGAGGGAGATCTCTGTAACTATGAAGATTGCTATTAAAGATTTGGACATGCCCTGGGCAATTCATTGGCTTAACTGCATATTCTCTATTCTCAGATGCTGTAGTAAACATATTTTCATGATAATTATCCCAATGCCCTGAGCTTTTCCATAGTTCTTTATCAAGAACAGTTGGCGTTTTTATTTCATCGTAACCATAATCTAAAAACTTTTGACGAAGATAGTTTTCAATCTCAAGCCATATTGACCACCCTTTTGCATGCCAGAAAACCATACCAGGTGAAGTATCTTGCATATGAAAAAGATTTAATAGTTTTCCAAGCTTCCGATGATCCCTTTTCTCAGCTTCCTCTAACCTTGTTAAATAATCTTTTAATTCGTCTTTATTATTCCAAGCCGTACCATAAATTCTTTGTAACATCTCATTTTTTGAATCTCCACGCCAATATGCACCAGCGAGCTTCATTAACTTAAAAACCTTTATCTTTCCTGTAGATGGAACATGAGGACCTCTGCATAAATCAGTAAAATCTCCTTGCTCATATAAAGAAACTTCTTCTCCTTCGGGTATCGATGAAATAATTTCAGATTTATATTTCTCACCTATAGAGCTAAAGTAATCAATTGCTGCTTTTCTTTTCATGACCTTTCTGTTTATTTCTAAATTTTGCTTTGAAAGTTCATTCATTTTCTTTTCAATTAGAGCAATATCATCAGGAGTAAATGGTCGTTTATAAGAAAAGTCATAATAAAATCCATCTTCGATTACAGGACCGATAGTAACTTGAGCATCAGGAAAAATAATTTTTACAGCTTGAGCTAATAAATGAGCAGCTGAGTGCCTTATTACATCTAAACTCTCAGGACTTTTTGAAGTTATGATGGATAGATTTGTATCTTCAACAATTTCATGACTTAAATCAACAAGTTGATCTTGAATTTTACCTGCTAGAGCTGCCCTGGCTAAGCCTTCACCAATATCTTTTGCTACATTAGCAATAGTGACAGCTTTATTGTACTTTTTTACTGAACCATCAGGAAGGGTAATATTTGGCATATTTTAAAACTTAAATAATAAATATTTTATAAGGTTTTTCTTAATCAAGATAGCATTTATATATTAAATGGTAGGCACGATTGGATTCGAACCAACGACCCCCACAATGTCAATGTGGTGCTCTAACCAGCTGAGCTACGCGCCTATAATTTATGCGCCATTCTATACTAGGCAGAAGACTGAATCAAATAAGCATTCTGCCTTATTAGTTTTTCTTTGCCTCTTGGATTAACTCTTTATAACCTTGCTTGTAAGTCGGATATTTATATTCAAATTTAAGTGATGGAATGATTGAAGATCTTAAGCGTTTTCCCAAGATAGGATCTGAAGTAATATTAATTTTATTTTTTAAATTTAGGTTCTGTCTTATCCAATTTAAAAGTCTAAAAAGTGTAACTGGTTCTTTATCGGTCAAAAGGTATAATTTTTCTGGTATTTCACCTTGAAGGCATTGATTGAGTAAAAAAATAATAAAATTAGCAGCATCGTCCTCATTAATTCTATTTGTCCATCTATCAACTTTGGGCCAACTCTCTGCATCTTGTGATAGCTTGATCATATAATTTCTTCCCGATCCATAGATACCTGAAAGACGAAGAATAGTGCTATTAAATTTTACAGTGTTCAATAAATTCTCAGCCTCCAGCAAAATGGTACCGCGAAAATTTTTTGGGGACGTTTCTGAAAATTCATCTATAAATTGATCATTGTTATCTCCATAAACACTAGTGCTAGAAACAAAGAAAAGATGCTGAAAATTATTTATATATTTAATTGACTTGATGACTTGCTTCAAACCCTCAACATAATTTCTCCGATAACTTTTTTCTGATTGCTCATCTGCAGAAAGGGAATATAAAATAAAGTCTGGTGAATGTATTTTTACTTTATCAAAAAATGATTTATCAAAAATATCTTGCTGTTCTATTCTAATGTTTGTTGATGTTATTTTTTTTCGTTTAAAACCTAACAGATCTAAAGGTGTTTTTTTAGCGAGAAGCCCAAGCTTTTGTCCGAGCTTACCGCACCCAATAACCAATAGTTTTTTATTTTTTATTTCCAAATGACTTTATAAATAAAACCAGGAAATGAACAGACTAAAAAAAGAAAGAAAGTGACAACATAAAATTCCCAATCTTGTGGGTGCACATTACCTATAGATTTATGCTCAACAATCAAAAATAACAGGCCAAGTAAAAAATACATGCAAATTATCTCAATCAAAACAATTGGTAAGGTTTTTTCCTTTTTTAAAGACTTAAAAATTAAAAAAGATTTACTAAACCATGGTAAATTTGCTGCAAAAATAGAAATAAAGAGTAATAGCCAAATTAACATTACAAACTCCCTCCAACTGCAAGTGCGCTAATACTCATGAGCGTTTTGGGGAAAATACCTAAAACTAATAAACCACCTGCATTGATCGTTAAGATAGATAGCATGGGAACATGTGTTTTGATATTAATTTTTTTAGTTGGTTTCTCAAAATACATATATCTTATTATTCTTAAATAATAATACATTCCAATTAATGCAGAAATTACAGCTACTATCGCTGGCCAAACAACTTCTTTATCAACCACCACTTGAAGGATAGAAAATTTTGCATAAAATCCAATCGTCGGAGGAATCCCTGCTAAGCTGAACATCACTATCATCATTAAAAAGGCTTCCCATGGATGGGTTTGACTTAGTCCTTTAAGGTCATCAATAAGCTCTATTGATTTTCTTGAGCTTGACAGAAGAATAACTAATCCAAAGACAGCAAGGGTCATAATAATATATGTTGATAGATAAAAAATTGAAGCTTGGACCCCGCTGATCGTACCTACATAAAATCCAAGCAAAACAAATCCAATATGAGATATTGTTGAATAGGCCAACATTCTTTTAATTTTTTTCTGAGCTATCGCAGTGATGTTTCCGATAACCATTGATAGAATGGCCATGATTAATAACATTTGTTGCCAATCAACGATAAGGGATTCTAAGCCTTGGAAAAGGAACCTGATTAACATTGCTACAGCAGCAAATTTAGGAATCGTACTTATCATCATTGTAATTGGTGTAACAGATCCCTCATAAACATCAGGGACCCACATCTGAAATGGGACTGCCCCTAACTTAAAAGCTATGCCGACAACAATGAACACCAATCCAAATACGAGTATTTCTGAGTTTATATTTTGTGTTTGAATAACATTGCCAATTGTATAAAGATCTAAAGAGCCTGAGAATCCGTACAACATTGACATTCCGTACAAGAGAAGACCTGAAGCTAAGGCGCCAAGAACAAAGTATTTAATAGCTGCTTCATTTGATTTTTTATCATCTCTATTTAATGCAATAAGAGCATAAAGACTTAAAGACAGTAACTCTAAACCCATGTACATAAGTAATAGATTCTTACTTGAAATCATTAACATTACCCCAAGAAGCACAAAAAAAGACAAGCTAAAGTACTCACCATTAAGTAAATTTTTATCAAATAAATATTTCTTGCTGTAAATAAACACAATAGATAACGTGATATAGCTCATCATTTTTAAAAATAAGGCTAAGCTATCAAATATAAACATATCATTAAAGGCAAATTGCGGTTGACTAAAGCCAATTGAAGCCGTAATTAAGCCTGCACATAGAAGTGTGAATTGTGATAAACCATAACTTATGTGCTTATTCTTATCATCAATAAACAAGCCTACTAGTAAAATAAACATTGCCATAATGGCAATAAATATTTCGGGTAATAATAAATTTAATTGTGGAATCAAGTCAGTCATAAGATCGCTGCCTTAGAAAAGCTAATTAACTCAATAAATTGCAAAACTGATGAATTCGTAATATCTGAAATAATTTTTGGATATACACCGACAAATAAAATTAATGAAGCTAAAGTTCCAAGCACTATAAAATCTTTTGATTTTATATCAGACAAATTCCCTACTTTTGCATTTCCAATATCGCCATAAAATACTCGCTTTATTAGCCATAATGAATAAGCTGCGCCTAAAATTAGTGTAGTTGCTGCAATAAAAGCTATCCAAAAGTTTTCTTTCATAGCTCCAAGAATAACCATAAACTCGCCCACAAAACCAGAGGTACCCGGTAGACCTGCATTTGCCATTGCAAAGAAAACGGCAAAGGCAGTAAAAATAGGCATCTTATTTATGACCCCCCCATAATTTTTTATCTCCCTGGAGTGAGTCTGATCATAAAGAATACCAACACAAATAAACATCGCTGCAGAAATAAAACCATGGGATATCATCTGAATATAGGCGCCTTCAACAGCTAATGGTGACATTAAAAACAAACCTAAAGTTACAAATCCCATATGGGATATTGACGAATATGCAATCAATTTTTTCATATCCTTTTGAATAAGCGCTACAAATGCTATATAAACTATCGCAATTAAGGATAATGAAATCATAAAAGGTTTGAGAAACAAAGATGCATCTGGGGCGATTGGCATTGCAAAACGAATAAAGCTATACCCACCAAGCTTTAACATAATAGCGGCTAGAATTACTGATCCTCCCGTTGGTGCTTGAACATGCGCATCAGGAAGCCATGTATGTAGAGGCCACATTGGAATTTTAACTGCAAAAGCCATAAAAAAAGCTAGGAAAATGAAGATCTGAACCTCCAGGGAAATGGGTAAGTAGTAGTAATCAATAATTGAAAAGGTTCCGCTTTTAAAATATAGGTATAGGAATGCTATTAACATTAATAATGAACCCAGCACTGTATATAAGAAAAATTTTATAGTGGCATAAATTCTATTTGAGCCACCCCAAATGCCTATAATTAAAAACATAGGAATGAGCATTGCTTCCCAAAAAATATAATACAAAATAGCATCAAGAGAACAGAAAACGCCTATCATTAAACCGGACATAATCAAAAAAGCACTGTAATAACCTGCTTTTTTAAAAATTCCTGATTGATATGAAATCAAGACAACTAGCACAGTCATAAAGCTTGTTAGTAAAATTAATGGTACCGAGAATCCATCAACACCTAAATGATAGTTAATATTAAAAGGAATAATCCAGTGATGAAACTCTTGAAATTGAAATGTGCTGAGCGCTGTATTAAAGTTTTTATAAATGGGGATAGTCACAATAAAAGAGACAAGGGACCCGAATAAGGCAACATAATTTATTTTTCTAGTGCTTAATCTATTATTTAATATAAGAATTAACACGCCAAAGAATATTGGAGACCAGATGGCAATAGATAAGATATGGTTTGCTATCAAGCTAAGTACTCACAAAAAAAGTAATTAACAAAAATAATCCAATGATCATAAAGAATGCGTAATGGTAGATATATCCGCTTTGAATTAATCTTAGTTTAGTTGAAAAATAAGAAACTAACCTTCCTGCACCATTAACAAGGGTGTGATCAATAATTTTTATATCAACCTTGGTTGATAAAAAATTACCGAATTTTAAAATGCCATTAGCAATAAACTTTTCATTAAAATCGTCAAAACCATAATTATTCTTTAAGATATTATTAATTGGTGATAAGAACTTAAAATCAATTTTTACTTTCTTGATGAATAATAGCCATGCTAGAAAAATTCCACCTACCATCATCCATAAAGGTAAAGTAAATAAACTATGTGTTGCCATTGACCACACACCATGAAAGTGACTTGCAAGTAAGCTTATATTTGTATGGTTTTCATGATCTACGAAGATGTTGCCATCAAAGAAGCTCCCGTAAACCAAAGGCTCAATCAAAACTAAACCAATTAGGACAGATGGTACTGCTAGAATTATCAAGGGTAGCGTAATAATTTTTGAACTCTCTTGCGGGTATTGTTTATTTCTTAGCCCATGATCATTTTTCTTCCTTTTCACCTTATGCCACTTTTCTTCTCCACAAAAAACTAAAAAATAAAGTCTAAAAGAATAAAAGGCTGTAAAAAAAACACCAATCAACAATGCATAATAAGCAAAATTTGCTCCCCAAACTGTGCTTAGGTTTACCGCTTCAATAATAGTTTCTTTTGAATAGAAACCAGAGAAAAAGGGAGTGCCTATGAGAGATAACGAACCAATTAAAAAAGTAAAAGCGGTAATAGGCATGTATTTTTTTAATCCCCCCATTTGAGTAATATCTTGATCGTGATGCATCCCAATGATTACCGAGCCTGCACCTAAAAAAAGTAAGGCTTTGAAAAAAGCATGAGTAAGTAAATGAAAGATGGCAACAGAATAAGCCGAAACCCCAAGTGCAACAGTCATATAGCCAAGTTGTGATAATGTTGAATAAGCAATAATCTTCTTTATATCATTTTGAATTACTCCCAAAATACCCATTGAAATTGCTGTGATCGCTCCAATAACGATTACCACAGAGAGCAAAACATCAGATTGCTCGAATAATGGTGACATTCGTGCCACTAAAAAAATACCTGCTGTCACCATAGTGGCAGCATGAATTAAAGCGGAAATTGGAGTGGGTCCTTCCATTGAATCTGGAAGCCATACGTGAAGTGGTACTTGCGCGGACTTACCCATTGCCCCAATGAACAAACAAAATCCTATTAATGTAATTAATGAAATTGACGTATTAAATAAAATTACATGTTGTGATAAAAGTGCGGGTAATCTATTAAATACCTCTTCATAATCTAAAGTCCCAAACCAGAACATGATCAGAGCAACACCTAAAATTAAACCAAAATCACCTACTCTATTGACTAAAAAAGCCTTTAAATTTGCATGAATTGCTCTTGGTTTTTTGTACCAGAATCCTATTAGTAAATAGGAGACCAGACCAACAGCCTCCCAACCAAAGAATAGTTGTAAAAAATTATTACTCATCACAAGCATTAGCATGGCAAAGGTAAATAGGGAAATATAACTAAAGAAACGGCTAAAACCTTTGTCATCTTTCATGTAATTGATCGTGTAAATATGGACCATCAATGATATAAAAGTCACAATAACCATCATTACTGCAGATAAAGTATCAACTAAAAAACCAATCTCAAATGTATAGCCTCCCGAAGTCAGCCAGGTATAGACAGTTTCATTTAATTTAAAGCCATACAAGGTTAGGTATAAAGCATATCCTGATAGGATAAATGCTATGGTTACACCAAAAATAGGGACTAGATAAGAAAAATATTTTGGTAATTTTTTACCAAATAAACCTACAAAACAAGCTGCGATCAATGGAGACAAGGGGATAACAGTTAGAATATTTAACATAATTGCTTTATCCCTTTAATTGATTGATATCTTCAACGTCAATCGTCCGATTATTTCTAAAAACAATAATTATAATTGCTAATCCAATAGCAGCTTCTGCTGCTGCAACTGTCAAGATAAAGAAAACAAAAATTTGACCTGCCAAGTCACCTAAATAATAGCTAAATGCAATGAAATTCATATTTACGGCGAGCAACATTAATTCAATTGCCATCAGAAGGATGATGATATTTTTTCTGTTAAGAAATATACCAACAACCCCTATCATAAATAGTAATGCTGCTAAGATTAGAAAATGAGATAGATCAATCATTTTCTTTTCGTGCGCTTTTTAATTTTTACCTTTTCACTTTTCATTTCTATCATTTTGATTCGGTCAGACTTTTGAACGCCAATTTGTAATGCAGGGTCAATGCCTTTATGCATTTTTTTTCCTCTTAATGTAAGGGAAATTGCTGCGATAATTGCGACCAATAGGATAATTGCTGCTACTTCAAAAGGTAATACATAATCACTATATAAAACCTCACCTATAGCATCGGTATTACTCTTTTTTGGTGCCTCAAATAAAGCCGGTGCTTTAAAAAAAGGTTGATTCAGGACAAGAATAATCTCAGTCAACATGACAATGGAAACAAAAGCTATGGCAGGAAAATAATTCCAAAATCCTTTCTTCATGACTTCAACATTAATGTCGATCATCATGATTACAAATAAAAATAAAACCATCACAGCACCCACATAAACAAGTACAAGAGCTATAGCTAAAAATTCAGCTTGCAATAACAACCATAGCCCCGCTGCACTAAAGAAGGAGAGTACAAGAAATAAAGCTGAAAAGATTGGGTTTCTAGATGTAATGACCTTGATTGCTGAAAAAAGCAAAATAAACGAGAAAAAATAAAAAACTGCTGATGAATAATCCATTACCTGTAGTTTTCCTCTTCTTTACGATCCTTTGCAATTTGATCCTCGTATTGATCACCGACTTTTAATAACATTTCTTTTGTGTAAATTAAATCTCCTCTTTCCTCTCCGTGGTAGTCTAAAATTCTTGTCTCAACAATTGAATCAACTGGGCAAGATTCCTCACAAAATCCACAAAATATACATTTGGTAAGATCAATATCATATTGGGTTGTCCGCCTTGTATTGTCCTCTCTCATTTCTGATTTAATAGTAATTGCCATTGCTGGACAAACAGCCTCACAGAGCTTGCATGCTATGCAACGTTCTTCCCCATTAGGGTATCTTCGAAGTGCATGTAAACCCCTAAATCTAGGTGACTGTGGTGTTCTTTCCTCTGGGTATTGAATCGTAATTTTTTTTGAAAAAAAATACCTTCCAGTCAGAGCTAAACCGATAATTAGCTCATAAAGTGTCAGGCTTTTTATAAAATGTTTTATTTTTTTTAGCATAGTTTTTTAGTGAAACATCTCCCCATAAGAAGTTTGCATCATAAGCCCAACAAAGATTATCCAGATTAAGGTAATTGGAATAAATATTTTCCAGCCTAATCTCATAATTTGATCATAACGGTATCTTGGAAATGTTGCTCTAAACCATAAGAAAAAGAAAAGTAAAAAAATTACCTTCAATAATAACCATAAAATTCCATCAGGAATAAATTCAACGGGTGATAACCATCCTCCCAAAAACATCAATGCAGCCAACATCGATACAAGAATCATGTTCGCATACTCCGCTAGAAAAAATACTGCAAAAGCCATTCCTGAATATTCAACATGAAATCCAGCCACAATCTCAGATTCTCCTTCAGCTACATCAAAAGGTGCTCTATTTGTTTCTGCAACAGCGCTAATAAAATAGATAATAAATAATGGAAAAAGTGGCCAAACATACCATTGAGAGATACCGCCTGATTGTCCTAAAACAATCTCACCTAAATTCAAACTGTTTGCACACATTAGGACGCCGACCAGAGTAAAACCCATAGCAATCTCATAAGATACAATCTGGGCGGCTGAACGTAAACTCCCTAAAAATGCATACTTAGAGTTTGAAGCCCAACCCGCAATAATGACACCATAAACAGCAATTGATGTCATTGCCAAAACATAAAGAAGTCCTGCATTGATATCCGATAAAACAAGTTCTGCGTCAAAGGGTATAACTGCCCAAGCAGCAAATGCTGGTGCAATAGTTAGTATAGGAGCCAAAAGAAATAAAAAATTATTTGATTTTGTAGGGCTAATTATTTCTTTAAACATTAACTTAAAGGCGTCTGCTATGGGTTGTAAAAGTCCGAAATATCCAACTCTATTTGGGCCTATTCTTCCCTGCATAAAACCAATAACTTTTCTTTCAAAATAAGTTAAGTAAGCAACAGAAATCATCAATGGAAAAACAATGGCTACTATCTTCAAAATGGTCCAAATTGTTGTACTGATGACTTCGGGAAATTGTTGAAAAATATTATCCATATTTATGAGCTTCTTTTAATTTTCAATTTATGATTCATACCTAGTGAAGCTGTTGCAAGTTGTTTTCCGAAAATTAAAATAGAGTTTAAACTGACTTTTTCATCACTTTTTATTTTGATTGTAATTTCTGCTTCCTCTGAAGATACTTTAATTTTTTGATCATCGATTAAATTTTCTTTCAACATAGTTTTGGGATTTATGTAAGCAAAAGCTTGGTCTATGTTTTCATTTTGATGGAGTGCAGAAGCACGCCTTACAATCATATCTGAATCTATTGCCCTAATAGGACTAATCAATTCCAAGCCCTGTGGTATTTTATTTTTCTTTGAGTTCTCAAAATCTTTTATGTTGTGACTATAATTTTTATTAATCTCCTCTATTGCTTCAACCTTTATCTCATCAGAAGAATCATAGGAAAAGTCTTCAAGCTCTAAAAAATTAGCCAACACACGAAGTATTTTCCAGCCCGGTCGGGACTTTCCATGAGGGGGTGTGACTGCAGCAAAAGATTGCAATCGCTTTTCCATATTCATGTATGTGCCTGATGTTTCAGTGGGTGGGGTCATCGGTAAAACAATATCAAATTCTTTTAAAGAGTCCGATACAAATGGAGAGATAGCAATATTAAATTTTGCACTCTTGAGTGCTTTTGTTATTTTTTTAGGAGAGTGATAATCAAAATATGGATCAAAATTTATCATAATGAATGATTCTTTTTTTTGATTTATAACTTCATCAGTATTAACCTCATCCAAACTAAGATTAAGTTCACTTAGTCCAACACTATTTGCATAACCGGGTATCACACCAAAAGTAGCCCCAATTGCTTTAGCAATATGCATTGCAATTATTTTGATATTATCCCCCTCAATTTGAGCTAAAACTTGATGGCCAATAAATATCGCATTTTTACTTTTATCCCTAGTAAGGGATTCCGAAATTTTTTTTGTTTCCTTGCTAACTTTTATTTGTTTCAGCGCATTCTTAATAGATTCTGAATTGATTTTATACTTGGTAACTGACTGAACCTCTTTAAGTATTTCTAGTAAATAATTTAAATATGTTGATGGGTTTACAATAATTTTTCCTAAACATGGGGTTGAATTAAAGTCGTCATAAGAGGTAATAATTGAGAAACTATTGTTCTTCATTGCGAATCTTCTAAACCGATGTGCAAGTAATGGTTGATCATTTTTTAAATTTGAGCCAACAACCAAAATTGAGTCATGAGATTCTATTTCTTCAATCTTGCACCCAAGCCAATTATTATTTTTTGAAAAACTTTTTTCTAATAACCTATGATCGATATGCGTTGTATTTAGTTGTTTTGAAATCTTCTTCAATAAAAACCCTTCTTCAATAGTGGTTTGAGGTGAGCATAGAATGCCCAGTTGATTAGGTTTTTTTGTATTGATAGTATTAATTTTATTTTTAATTAATTCATAAGCCTCTTCCCAGTCAATCTCTTTCCATTGATTTTTAACTTTTTTTAATGGATTGTTGATTCTATCTTTATGATAAAGACCTTGATAAGAAAATCGATCTCTATCAGAAATCCAACACTCATTTATTGATTCATTTTCTTTTGGTATTACTCTTTTTATAATATTGTCTTTCACATGTACTTCAATGTTCGACCCCAGGCTATCATGGCATGAGACTGTATTTCTCCTTACCAACTCCCAACTTCTTGCAGAATATCTAAATGGTTTAGACGTTAAAGCCCCTACTGGGCATAAATCAATAATATTTCCGGATAATTCAGATTCAACAGATTTGTCAACATATGCAGAAATCTCAGCATGCTCTCCTCTTCCTACCAATCCAAGCTCTGCCATCCCTCCAACTTCTTTTAAAAATCTTACACACCGAGTACATTGGATACATCGTGTTAAATCAGTGGATATTAATGGTCCAATATTCTTATCAAAAACAACACGCTTTTCTTCGGTATATCTTGTTTTACTTGCCCCATAAGCAACGGCTGTATCCTGTAAATCACATTCTCCACCTTGATCACATATCGGACAATCAAGAGGGTGATTAATGAGAAGAAATTCCATTACACTTTTTTGCGTATCTTTTGTAAATTTTGATTTAGTGAATATCTCCATACCCTCCATCACTTGTGTTGCACAAGCCGGTAAGGGTTTAGCAAAGTTCTTTACTTCAACCAAACACATTCTACAATTTGCAGCTACACTAAGTTTTTTATGGTAACAAAAACGAGGGATATCTATGCCAACCTGATCAGCCACCTCAATAATTGATGTCTTTGGTTTAACCTCTAAATCTTTACCGTTGATTTTAATTTTAATCATGAGTTTTAGCCACCATACTTTTACCATTCTTAATAAAGTATTCAAATTCACTTTTAAAATATTTTATAAAACTTAATACAGGCACTGCTGCAGCATCTCCAAGCGCACAAATAGTTCGTCCTGAAATTTTTTGACTTACATCCTGAAGTAACTCCATGTCTTCAGGTTTACCTTTGCCTTCAACTATTCTTTTAATGACACGGTATACCCAACCTGTTCCTTCACGACAAGGCGTGCACTGTCCACATGACTCCTCATAAAAAAAGTAAGATAATCTTTTTAGGGTTGATACCATGCATGTTGTATCATCCATAACAATCAGTGAGCCAGCACCAACACTTGAACCTGCATTTTTTAAACCGTCATAATCAAGGGTTGTTTTCATTATTTCTGATGCAGGTAAAACAGGTGTTGATGGTCCTCCAGGGATGACAGCCTTAAGGGTTCTACCTTTCCATACTCCGCCTGCTAACTCTAATAACTCATTAAATGGCATGCCTAATGGAATTTCATAGTTTCCCGGATTCTCAACGTGCCCTGAAACAGAAAATATTTTTGTGCCGCCTGAATTTTCAACCCCAATATTTGCAAAACTCTCTCCCCCATTTTGAATAATCCAAGGGATTGAGGCATATGTTTCCGTATTATTGACATTAGTGGGTCTTCCATAAATACCATAGGTTGCAGGGAAAGGGGGTTTGAATCTTGGTTGACCTTTTTTACCTTCAATCGACTCTATAAGAGCTGTTTCCTCACCACAAATATATGCACCATATCCATGAAACGCAAATAATTCAAAATCAAAATTAAATCCACAAATTGATTTGCCTAAAAAATTTGCTTTTTTCGCTTCGGCCAATGCATTTTCAAATGACTCGTATTCTTCCCATATTTCTCCATGAATATAGTTATAGCCAACTTGAGCGCCCATAATATATGCGGCAATTGTCATTCCTTCAATTATTTGATGTGGGTTATTTTTAATGATCTCTCTATCCTTAAATGTCCCAGGTTCACCTTCGTCGCTATTGCAAACTATGTACTTTGTTCCTGGTGAATCGTTTTGAATGAAAGACCATTTAATTCCCGTAGGAAAGCCTGCCCCTCCTCTCCCCCGAAGGCCAGAAATTTTTATCTCTTCAATTAATTTTTCTGGTGAAATCTTTTCCCTTAAAATCCTTTGAATTTGTTGATAGCCACCAATATCCAAATAAGTCTTAAGGCTTGCTGAATCATCCAAATGTGATGTTCTTAAACATATAGGGAATGTCTCTTTTTTTTCAAACGCTTTATTTTGTCTTCCCTTTTCCATTATGAATCTAATTCCTCAAGAATCTGGTCTACTTTTTGTGGGGTAAGGTATTCATACATTTTTTGGTTATTAACTGTCATTAGGGGTGCTCCGCCGCATGCCCCCATGCACTCGCTCTCTTTTAAACTAAATTTCTTATCTTTTGTTACTTCATTGAAATCAATTTTTAACTTCTTTTTAAGGTGGCATACAATATCATCAGCATCTCTTAGAGCGCATGAAATATTCGTACAAATTGAAATTTTATACTTACCAGCCGGTTTCAATTCAAACATGTTATAAAAAGTCGCAACTTCCATGGCTGCAATTTTTGGCATATCTAAATAATCTGCAGCCATTGCGATCAAATCATTTGTTAAGAAACCATTCTCTGTTTGGATGATTTGAAGTGCTGCAATAATGGCTGATTGTTTTTGGTCATCAGGGAATTTTTTTAACTCTTTATCTATTTTTTGAATTGTTATTTTCGTCAACATTATCTATCAATTTCCCCAAATACAATATCCTGAGTGCCTATGATGGCTACTAAATCGGAGAGCATATGTCCTTTTGTCATTTCATTGATAGCGGCCAAGTGAGGAAATCCAGGTGCTCTTATTTTTAAACGATAAGGCTTGTTTGCACCATCGGATATAATGTAAGTCCCAAACTCCCCCTTTGGGTGCTCGACAGCTGCATAAGCCTCCCCTTTTGGAATATGAAAACCCTCGGTGAATAACTTGAAATGATGGATCATTGATTCCATATCTTCTTTCATTTCTGTTCTTGAAGGGGGTGTCACTTTATTATCACTTGAAATAACAGGGCCGGGGTTGGTTCTCAACCAATCAATACATTGCTTAATAATTTTGTTGGATTCTCTCATCTCCTCCATTCTTACTAAGTATCGATCATAGCAGTCACCCTCTTTACCAATAGGAATTTTAAAATTAAATTCGTTATATGTCTCATATGGTTGTTTTTTTCTTAAGTCCCACTCAACACCAGATCCCCTGAGCATAGGGCCTGTCAATCCTAATGCGATTGCTCTATCTGGATCAACTACACCGATACCTACGGTTCTTTGTTTCCATATCCTGTTATCAGTTAGAAGGGTTTCGTATTCATCAACATTAGCTGGGAATCTGTTTGAAAAATCTTCAATAAAATCAAGCAGGGATCCGGTTCTATTTTTATTCAGTTTTTTTATCTCTGATGCACTCTTTGTTTTAGATGCTTCAAACTGTGGCATTTTGGTGGGTAAATCTCTATAAACTCCCCCTGGTCGATAGTAAGCTGCATGCATTCTTGCTCCAGATACCGCTTCATAACAGTCAAACAAGTCTTCTCTTTCTCTGAACGCGTACAAGAAAACCGTCATCGCCCCGACATCAAGGGCATGTGCGCCAAGCCATAATAAGTGGTTTAGTATTCTTGTGATTTCGTCAAACATGACTCGTATGTATTGTGCTCGAATAGGAACATTTATTTTCAATAATTTTTCTATTGTCATGACATAAGCATGCTCATTCATCATCATTGAAACATAATCAAGACGATCCATATAAGGAACTGATTGAAGATACGTTCTATTTTCAGCAAGCTTTTCTGTGGCTCGATGCAGTAAACCAATATGTGGATCGACACGCTGAATTACTTCACCATCCATCTCAAGTACTAGCCTCAAAACACCATGTGCTGCAGGATGTTGTGGTCCAAAATTCATTGTGTAGTTTTTAATTTCAGCCACGATGAATTCCCTCATCTCTTATTAACCTGGGGACATTGTTTCTCTCTTCAATTGAAACTGGTTCGTAGATCACCCTTTTGAGGGTTGGGTCGTACCGCACTTCAACTTTGCCAATCATTGGAAAATCTTTTCTGAATGGATGGCCAACAAAACCATAATCTGTTAAGAGCCTTCTTAGATCAGGATGATCAACAAACATTAAACCAAATAAGTCAAACGCTTCTCTTTCATACCAGTCTGCGTTGGGCCATATTGTTGTTGATGTTGGAAATAGAGGAAATTCATCATCATCAGCAAATACTTTCACCCTTAAGCGCGTATTATTCTTCAACGATAGCAGGTGATAGACAACACAAAATCTTTTTCCATCTAATGCTGCGAATTTATACTCTTGGTAATCAACCCCGCATAAATCTATCAGTTGTTTAAAATTAAACTCTGGTTTGTCTCTGAGAGATTTTAATGCTGGAATAATATTTTTCTGATCGAACGTGACAGTTATTTCACTTTTTTCGTTTGTTATGGATAGAATTTTTTTCTTAAAGAAGCTTTTAAGGTTCTGTGTTTGTTTTTTTATATCTTGACTCATCTTGCAATTGTGTTGGTGCGTTTAATTTTCTTTTGAAGCTGTAAAATGCCAAACATCAGCGCTTCCGCAGTTGGAGGGCAGCCAGGAACATAAATATCGACTGGGACTATTCTGTCACTTCCTCTAACAACTGAATATGAGTAATGATAGTAGCCGCCGCCATTCGAACAAGATCCCATTGATATCACCCACCTAGGCTCTGCCATTTGGTCATAAACTCGCCTTAATGCTGGAGCCATTTTATTCACAAGAGTGCCTGCAATAATCATGACATCCGATTGCCTAGGGCTCGGTCTAAAAACAACACCAAAACGATCTAAATCGTATCTTGACGCACCCGCGTGCATCATTTCAACAGCACAGCATGCTAATCCAAATGTCATAGGCCATAGGGAACCAGTTCTCGCGTAATTGATTAACGTATCAACATTTGTAGTTACGTAACCTTTTTCTAATATGCCTTCTATACTCATAATTTTATTCCCAATCTAAAGCTCCCTTTTTCCACTCGTAGATAAACCCAATGACCAAGATAAAAAGAAAGATCATCATAGCGATAAACCCAAAAAGTCCAATTTTGTTGATAACAACAGCCCAAGGGAAAAGAAATGTGATTTCTAGGTCGAAAAGGATAAATAAAATTGCAACAAGGTAATATCTAACATCAAATTTCATACGCGCATCTTCAAAAGCTTCGAATCCGCATTCATATGGTGAGTTTTTTTCTTTGTATGGTTTACTGGTACTTAATATTTTACCGAGGATGAGTGGCCCTAGTCCTATAAAAAGGCCTATGATGATGAATACTAATATTGGAAAATAATTTTCCAGCACGAACAATCCTTAAATTTTTAAAAATACCATCAAAATGGTGCCGTCGGAGAGACTCGAACTCTCACGACTTTCGTCACTACCCCCTCAAGATAGCGTGTCTACCAATTCCACCACGACGGCTAAGCCAACAAAGTCATGTTAATTTGGAATATCTTGAGTATTATCTATTCCTTCTGACTCATTTAGTTGCTCATTGGTTTCAACTGATTGTGAGCTATTTTCTTGAATCTGATCTGCAGCTGAGCTTGCATTTTTATTGCTAGCTATAAAGGCTAGCCCAATACTTGTGCAAAAGAATATTGTGACGCAAATAGCTGTTAATCTTGTGACAAAATTACCTGAACCTTGTGCCCCAAAGACGCTGCCTGAAGAATTTCCACCAAATGCGGCTCCAGCATCAGCCCCTTTTCCGTGTTGAACTAAAACTAGCCCAATTACACTTAAGCTGACAACCACATGAATAATTGTTATTAAGTTTTCCATATCATTGAATCTTTTTAAAAATTTAAATTATATTTTGCTGATGCCATTACATATTTCATAAAATTCGTTTGTGTTTAGGGATGACCTTCCCATCAAAACTCCGTCAACCCCATTAATTTCACATAATTGTACCGCATTTTTGGCATTAACACTTCCACCATAAACAATATTTACCTCATCATTGTCAGTAGAATTTATATTGATTAACTGCTTTATAAAATCACACATTTTTTCAATTTGATTTGGACTTGCTGCTGAGTCAGATCCAATTGCCCATATTGGCTCATATGCAACGATTGATCCTTTAAAAATATCACTACCGTACATATCCAGGATAGTTTTAATTTGCTCAGCTACTACTTTTTCCATTATTCCTGCTTCACGCTCATTGAGATTTTCTCCAACACACAATAAAGGGGTCATATTATGCTTTTTAATCATATTAAATTTTTCAGCTATATTTTCATCTGATTCACAGTAAGCTGTATTCCTTTCTGAGTGACCAACTATAATTAATTTACTTTGAAAATCTTTAATCATTGAGGCACTTACTTCACCAGTGTATGGTCCCTCGGGTTCTTTGGCTACATTTTGACAACCCCAGTTTATGTTTGACCCAGTCAATATTTTTTGCGCCTGAAATAAATAGGGGTAAGGCACACAGAGGGTTATTTCAAGATTATTGAATGTATTCAATTTCTGCAGGAGATTTTTAAAATGATCCTCATTAAAAGCTAATGAGCCATGCATTTTCATATTGCCAATGACAATTTTTTTTGATTTTTTTTTCATTCCACAATATTTTTTATGATTATTTGAATGCTTGTCTTTCCATTAAATTCATTTGCATCAATCGAGTAAACTACCTTTATTTTATCAGGTAGTGTCTGGTTATTATTAAAAAATATTGCATCATAATTTTTATCTTTTCTTAGTAGGCATTTTGTATGTTTATCTGAAAGTACTTCTTGATGAATTACATCAAAAGTATCCACAAAAAATGGTGCAAAAAACTCCTGCCCCCAAACTTGATTATTAATAATCTTAGCCACAGAAAAGCTTAGATATTCAGATTCTATACTTTCATCATACTCTATGGTTTTGCTGAGCAAATCTGGATTAATAAGCTCTCTACACGTAAGTTCAAATACTTCACTGAACTTACTAAAGTTATCTTTTTTTATTGTCAGGCCCGCTGCCATCGCATGACCCCCAAAAGTTTGAATTAAACTTGGATGACGCTTTGAAATTAAATCTAATGCATCCCGAAGATGAAATGAGTCTATTGACCTTCCAGAGCCCTTAACTAAATCATCACTATGATTTGCAAATGCAATTGTAGGTCGAAAATACTTCTCTTTTAATCGAGAGGCCAGAATTCCAACCACCCCTTCGTGCCAATCTGCATTAACTAAAACAATCGAATACTGATGTTGACTCTTTTTATTATCTAATAAATCAAATGCTGATGAAACCATGGAAGATTCTATATGCTTTCTATTCTCATTAAATTTTATTAGTTCTCTAGCATAACTTGATGCTTGTGTTAGATTATCTGATAAAAGGCATCTTATCCCAATCGTCATATCACTTAATCTTCCTGCTGCATTTATCTTTGGCGCAATCACAAAAGATAAGTCAGTTGTCTTTAGGCTTGAATTTTTTTTCTTTGACTCATTGATAATTGCCTTAATCCCAAGGTTAAATTTATTTCCTCTAATAATATTCATACCCGCAGACACTAAAATTCTATTATTAAAATCAAGTGGCACAAGATCGGCAATGGTCCCTAAAGCTACCAAGTCAAGTAGGTCAATTAATGTGGGTTCTTTGTAATCTATATTTTTTTTTCTAAAAGCAATTCTTAATGCAAGCAATACATAAAACATGACCCCTACACCGCATAGGTTCTTACTTGGAAATGAGCAGTTTTTCTGATTTGGATTCACAATAAACTTTGCGTTTGGTAACAAATTTCCGGGGAGGTGATGATCGGTTATAATTACCTCTAATCCCGCCTTATTTGCAGCTTCAACTCCATCATGACTTGCAATTCCATTATCAACAGTAAGAATAATATCTGGGTCTTTTTTGAGTGATAACTCAACGATCTCAGGCGTAAGTCCATAACCATATTCGAATCGATTTGGTACTATGAAATCGACATTTGCACCGAATTTTTTTAATCCTTTCATACCGCATGCACAAGCAGTGGCTCCATCAGCATCGTAGTCACCGACAATCACTATTTTTTTATTTGCTAATATTGCCTCATATAAAAAATCACCTACCTCTATGTTTGATAGAAGTAAATCCGGCGATAAAAGTTTATCGAGTTTGTAATTTATCTCGTCTGCGTTATGAATTTTTCTCGCTGCAAAAATTTTAGCAAGTACAGGATGGATGCCACTTTCAATGAGTTCATGCTTAAGGGTATTATTAATTTTTTTTTCTTTAAGCTTCATTAAGTATCTCTTGCAGATTCTTTTTTTTCTTCCAAAATTTAAGCCTCATAAACAAACTGGTTTTAAATAAAATTTTATAAAGGCCGAAATGAAGAGATAAGTTTAAATTTTTTATTTTTTTTGTTTCAAATGTCTCAAAGATAAATTTAAAGATATCTTGATTATTAGATTGGAAAACCTGATCATAAAAAAAATAATTTTTTTTTGGATTTTTGTTATACGAATAAGGGTCTATTAAATTAATTTTAGGATCTAAAATTGCTATTTTTTTTAATAACGTTAAATTACTGTATACATCCTTTACGTCGCTGGTTTCATTAATTTGTATTTGACTACCTCCACCGCAAAACCATATTGAATTAATTGGATAATCATTTCTTTTTTCTCTATTTCTATTAATCTCATGGTTAAATAAAAACATTTGTAATTCATTAATAAATTTATGCCACCAGCTTTTATCTGGCCCAAATGGTAAAAAGTCTCTATTTGGCACTTGATTGATTTCCTCTGGAAAATAGGTAGATATATTAAATTTTTTTAAGGTTGCAAAATATAATTTTTTTTCAAACATAAAGAAATTACATTCATCATCTGAGAAGTGTTGGTTGAGTTCTTCACATAACCTTTGCAGTTCATCAGAACTACATTCATTCTCTAAGTTTCTTTCAAATTTATAAAAATCTCTTTGCAGAGAAAAATAGCAAGGTGTTGCTTGGAAAAAAGTATAGTTTGAATCTTTAGAAAATTTTTCATTTGCTAAAATAGCTGCAATCGGATAATCATTTTGCTGAGCAATATTAAAATCATTGCAGACTTCTTTTTCAAAAGAAGTATTTTTTATGATTGAATAATCACACTGGTTTACTAGTCGATCTAAGTATTCACTCTGGGGGATATGGTCACATTTAATTTTATAAAAATGTGTCAAACTTTAATCACGAATAAATAAACTAATAAACCAAAATAAAGGAGCGCAAATATAGCGACAATGAAAAAAATAAGGAATAAATTTTTGTGAATTTTATTTAAAATAACCTTAATTTCATTTATGTCTTTATCTATCTTCATTGAATTGGTGCCCGGGGCCGGAATCGAACCGGCACGACCGTGAGGTCGAGGGATTTTAAGTCCCTTGCGTCTACCAATTTCGCCACCCGGGCTTCGCAGTAACAGTATGGTGTGGCGAGATTTTACCACATTTTTAGTCACTGCAATTCTTCTCTTTTGTGCCATTTTTATGGCACACTTTTTTTATTACTTGCTCAAATAACCCTTCGAAGCAGTAGATATTTTACTTGACTAACGTCAAGCAATATCAATGCAGATAGGTTCTTTTTTGAGAGTTATTCATGTTGATAAAAGGATTAAATTACTACGAGATATTATTTCAGATCTTTATGTTAAATCTTAAAACACATCGTACTTAATTAAAACTTATATTGCAGACCCACCATCAGTTCTTGGGTTTTGATTTTACCGCCATTAAGTCCAGCATCGAAGCTACCTAGAAGCACGCCATTACGATACAAATCTTTACCTCCCTTAAAACTACCTAAATCTACGTATTGGTAGTTAATATCCAAAGATAGCTTTTCCGTTAAGCTAAACAATGAACCTGCTGATAATTTATAAGCAAACTGCGAAATTGTTTTATCATTAAAAGTGCCTCCATTTGGAGCTCCCTCATCATATTGTTTTTGTGAACCTACTTTATTTCTTGAGATACCCACTCCACCACCTAGATAAGGGGTCACAGAAGTACTGCTTATGTCAAAGGATTTAAAATCATAAAAGGCATTGATAAATAAACTTGTAGAGTCGATATCTGCTTTGTCTCCTGCTTCAGGGGCAATGTTAAAAGCAGCATCAAATTCATAACTTGTGCGTTTTATTGCTTCCAGTTCTAATCTGAAGTTATCTGATATATATTTACCCACACTTAAACCGAAAGCCGTGCCCGTACCTAAATCTTCATCTGTGAGGGAATTAGTGTTCCCACCTGCCGACTCATAAGTTGTCCCAGTATCCATTGATTTTGATACACCGCCTTTAGGAGTAATGTAGAAACCCTCTAAATCTATAGCAATAGCCATTGTAGGAAGTGTGAGGATGAGTGCAGCAATTATTTTTTTCATGGATACGTTCTCCTTAAGTTTAATTTAAGGAGTAACGTAAAAGAAGCGTCGTTATCGGGATCCGAATTGATCACATTATACATGTTTTATTACTAATCTTATCGAGAATTTTTAACAGGTGAGAATAGATAACAAGAGGAGTTTCGGTGAGTCAAGAGTGAGTCAAGAGTTAGTCATTTTGAATTTTTTAGTGCTCTGGAAGGACCATAGACACTGGAGATGTGCCTTGATTTTAGGATTTTAAGTCCCTTGCGTCTACCAATTTCGCCACCCGGGCAAAAAAAAATCATTGTAACACTACTTTTAAATTCACAATACAAATGGAGGCGCGTGCCGGAATCGAACCGGCGTCTAAGGCTTTGCAGGCCTCTGCATAACCACTTTGCTAACGCGCCTTTGACTACACAAAAAAAAGGGAATGAATTCCCTTTTATCAAAAATTTGGAGCGGGAAACGAGGTTCGAACTCGCGACCTATACCTTGGCAAGGTATCGCTCTACCAGCTGAGCTATTCCCGCAAACAGAAGGCAGTATTTTAGCTATTTTTCGCATACTGTCAATGATAGTAAAAATTGTAGCTTAATAATCATTACATTTTTTTTACGGCATTTATTGATATTTTCAAATAATAAAACATCGATATAACGGTCAGTAATGCTGCTAGATATATCAAGATTTCTCCTATTTTTTGTATCGGAATAAATCCAATATTTTCAAAATATAATAAAAATATAATAGCCGTCATTTGTGCGGTAGTTTTTAATTTGCCAATAAAGGCAACAGCAATACTTTGCGACTTGCCTAACTGCGCCATCCATTCTCTTAAAGAGCTAACCGTAAATTCTCTTCCAATAATAATTAATGCAATCACTAAGTTAATGCGCCCTAGATCTAATAACAAAAGCAATGCTGTAATCACAATTAATTTATCAGCGACTGGATCAAGGAAGGCACCAAATTTTGATGTTTGTTTTAATTTTCTCGCTAAATACCCATCAAGCCAATCTGTAATTGCTGCCACAGAGAAGATAAAGGTTCCTAAGATATTTTTTTCCGCCAGGCTGAGAGTGCTATTGGGTACATAAAAAATAATGACTAAGACAGGGATTAAAGCT
>ERZ651776.135-NODE-135-length-105694-cov-7.833919_pt1 | contig 105694 bp, 75 predicted proteins | sample MGYA00514761_ERZ651776 | MGnify/ENA metagenome assembly ERZ651776 | reverse complement strand
AGACGTTTGGTACGGGACGATGCCGAATTGGGACGTGAGTTTGGTGACGGATATGAGTGGATGGGACAATGGTCCCCGAGGTTTTCATGGTTTATCTAGTTTCAACGCCGATATCTCGAAGTGGAACACGTCAGCACTAATGGCTATGAACGCTATGTTTGAGGGTACCACGTCGTTCCAACAAGACATCGGGGGTTGGAAGACGGAAAAAGTTACAAACATGTGGGCGACATTTAAAAATTCTGCTTTCAACAGAAATATTTCGGGATGGGACACGTCTGGAGTAACGGCTATGAACGCTATGTTTCGTGGTGCCACTGCATTTAATCACGACATTTCCTCGTGGACTGGAGCTGCCGCAACTACTCAGCAACCGTACATGTTTGAAGGCGCGACTGCATTTCAAGCGAAATTCTCGTGCGACGACGCCGTCACTGGTCCTGCGAGATCGTGTGTATTGAATCAAAGCTAGTTGGTTCGCACGGAGTGTCCGACCGCCAAAATCGCCAACATGGGTTCAGAGGGTGATTGTTGGTGTCAATATCACGACGGTTCAGTCACGGAAATCGTCGCCACCGGCACGAGCGGTTATATGGCGTGTCTTTTGGCATAAAATCACGTTGTTTTTAAAAACCACCTTTACTTATATACCTTAGAAAAGTATCGTCACGTTTTGGGGCGACGCTGTGGCGAGAGCTCTAAATAGTAAGTGTAGCGATAAAAACGTCTAAATACATGAATCGCTTAAAACTAAACCATCACCTTTGTCATCTCATAGGGAATTAGGCCCTACCGGCCCCGTTTCTCTGTCCATTTTCTGGTCGGTTTCACATTCCACGCTGTTTCCCTCTTGCAGTCTTGCAACTCGCGCTGAAAAAATTCAAAACATCTCTCACTGCTCACCACCCGACAAAAAAGTAAAAACTGACCAATTCCAATTTCTCACACTTCAAAAACCACACAGCGAAAGAACATTGCGCAAAGCAACAACAACAACACGAACACGAACAACAAAAACAACAACATCAAAGAAGAAGAAGAAGAGCAACACTTCTTCGACGAAGACTGCCACGTCGTCCCGGAATACGTTCCAGTTGAGCTCATCGACGCGAACGACGTCGAGCAAGTCTCGGAGTTGTACTCTTCGGTGAACACCGGCGTCGAGTTTTTTCCGTCTGCCGCCGCTACCACGGCGAACGTGTACGTGCCCACGGCGAAATCGCAAAAGAGATCTTCCTTTGAAGACTTCTTGGGTGAATTCATCGGGTACGAAGAGACGATCGACGATGCGATTGTCCCGACGTTTTAATTTTGTATTGAAGCGTTCAAGCAATCGGCGACGAGGCGTAAAAAATTGAGGAGGTGGAGAGAGAAAAAGAGGTGGTTGTTGTGTGTGTTCGGCGGCGCAGTGTGCGCGCGCTCATTTTGGTTTTAAAGCAAATTTCAAAATCAGAGACACTTAAAGTTTAAAGAAGGAAACTTTTTAAAAGTCAAAAGAAATAATCCATGACACGTCTCGATGGCATGCGGATCTTTTTGTACCGCACAGACGTCGACTCTGGTGGGTGATTGGATGTTATTTCGTTGTGATTACAGAGACAAAATGTAATATATAAACACTTAAAACGAATCAAATTATCAAATGCTATCTTTAACCACAACACAGCTATCGTCTTCTACCGCCGTAGGCGCTTTTTCGCTCCGAGCTTAAGAAGGAAGGCTGTGCGTCTTTCTTCTTATCAGACTCCAAGTCTCGATGAATCTCCTCGTTCGTCTCTCTCGCGTCTTTGTCTAATTTATCCCTTCTCGAGGAGCGGTGCGAATCGTAATTCTCCGCCGCTTCGTTCATTTCTCTCAACCTCTTCTCTTTCTCTTCTTGCGAAAGCTTTCCAGCTCTGTGCCCGACGTTATTTCGTCTCGAATCCCATTTTGGTTGTTCCACTTTCGGCGCTCTTCGTTCTTTTTCTTTTTCGCTCTCGCGCCATTCATGTCTTCGATTTCTTCTCGCCTCAGCTGCCTGTTCCGCGCGCTCGTTTGCGTACGACATGCCGTATTGATCGTCTTTTTCTCTTTCGATGGTTGACTTTCGACGAGGTGGCGGTGATCGGCTTCTCGACCTCGAAGATGAAGGAGATGAATGTCTTCTTTTTTTTCTCGAGGAAGATTCTTTGCTGCGTCTTTTTCGTCTTCTCTCTCGAGAATACGAAGACGTGGAGGAAGAATCGTCGTCGTCGTCGTCGTCGTCGCTACCACTGCTGCTGCTACCACTATAGTCGTCACGACCCCGGCGACTACGACGCGAGGATTTTCCTCCTTTTCTCCTCTCTTCCTCGCGAACTTCTTCTCTGATTTTCTCGCGATACTTTTCCTTCTTCCGTTCCTTCTTCGCGCGTTTGCGTTCTTTCTTCTCTCTCGCTTTTTCCTTCTTTCGTCTTTTCCTCTCGTCCACTTCTCGTCTTATTTGCTCTCTCCTCACCGGATTGCTCGCGATATTTTCTCTGGCTTGTATCTCGCGTTGTTTCATCGCCAACAGTGGATCGTTGTTCATTTTATTCCACTGCTCGACTCTTTGTTTCGGGTCGTCCATATTCGGCGCGAGATATTCCGCCCTCCGTTCCGGTCGTTCCGGCGGCAAGTCCTCTCGTCGTTCTCGTTCTCGTTTCAACTCTTCCGGTTCTTCCTCTCCTTCTGCTCGAGTAAATTTCGTATCTTCTAATCTCGTCCCTTCCGCTAACGAACCTTTATACATCCAATCCAACCGTTCGCTCTTCTTTGAATGTCCGGCGTCCACGGCGTCTTGTTGCAACTCCGCCAACTTTCTCTCCTCTTGAATTTCCTTCTTCATCTCCTCCAGTTTTCTCTTCTCGTGTTCGGCTTGTTGCTCTCGCTTCCAGACCTCTTCGATCATTTGGAAGCCACCGGTGTGCCATGATTTCTTGTTTAAAAACGCTGTCGTATCGTGTGACGATTGATGAAAAAGAGAGAAACACCAAACACGGTTAGTTTTAATAAAAGACCACAACATCACAAAAGAATTGGAGAGAGCGGCGACGAATTTTACTCTTCCAATGATTGATGGTGATGAAAGAGAGACGACGAAAGATTTTCAAACGAATTAAAAAGAAAAAGAAAAAGAACGCACCTAAACCGCCCCCCATTTTGAACCGACGACGACGTTTTGCGTTATTCTTCTCGTGTTCTTCTCTTATTCACGGTCGGTGGTTTAAGAAGAAGATTCGCGGTATATAATTGATTGTTTGATGGTGGGGCTCCACTTTCTGCCGATTTAAATGAATTTTTTTCTCTTTTTTTCATTCTTCACTTTTCAGTCACTTTCATCTCCCTCTCTCTCCCTACAAACGCGCATGCTCGGCGGCGGCAGCATCTTGTCGTTTACGTCGTTTACGTCATCGTCGTCGTATCTCACATCTTTGACAACTTCTTCCCTTCTGGCGAACAACAGAAGAAAAAAATCATCATCATCATCATCATCGTATTCGATTGCAAAGAAAAAAGCTTCATTCATGAATAAGAAGAAGAAGAATATCACCACCACCATGGCGACCCCGAAAACCACCGAGGAGGAAGCCGCGCATCCGAACGAGAACGACGAGAAAATAACGAACGCTTCGTGTTATTGCGGTAAAATTAAAATGGAGATTTTAGGTAAACCGATAGCGGTTTCCATATGCCACTGCACGGTCTGCCGTAGACTGTCTGGAGGTGCCTTTAGTTTGCAGTCGTTGCACTCGCAAAAAAATTTTACGTGCGCGGCGACGGAGAACGATTTATGGTCGATTCAATCCTCGCCAAACGTCACCCGGTATAGATGTAAAGAGTGTGGTAGTCCTGTGTATGCTACTTTGGGGAAAGGGAAGACGTACGTCGTGCCTCGAAGCGCGTTGACGAACATCGCCAAGGACGACCAGAGTTTCAAACCCACGCATCACATGCATTATAAACAACGATGTATAGATATAGAAGACGAGCTACCAAAATTTGTGGGGACGAGTGCCCCAGGACGAGCGGAAATTTGGAATCCATCTTTAGATTAGCGATCACTTAGTTTGTAAATTGTCTTTAGTATTGTTGCATTTGTATATTCTAAACCAATCTGTCTATCGTTCTCTCTCTATGTTCGTCACCGATATCCCACTTCCATCGTCCATCTCTTCTATGCTCGAATACGCGTCTAACTTGACGTGCTCTGATCCCACGAAGACTCCCGTGAAGAGTAAAAATAACGCCAGAAACACCGCCGTGTCTTGTATCAACGCGCGAGTTAACTGCACTAAAGCTACGCGAACGCCAGCCGCCCACCTCGCCGCAAACCCGGGCAGTTTCAATCGAGAGATGACTCTAGAATCTAAAATTGTTTTCTGTTGTTCCATGTCTGCTTCTGTTAACGTCGTCGGCAAGAGCAGCACGAATGCGGTCGATAGAACCGTAAACTCAAAAGCGAGGAACACCAAAAATGGAGAAGAGAGATAGGCCACGTGCAATTCTCGTTCGCTCACTTCTATGTATTCTATGTACGCGGACAAAATCATGGCCGTTAGGGAGAGAATCAGTTTCCTCGTCGTATTCGTGTGTTTCAAAGTCAACGCCAAACACATCGGCACGCGAACGTTAAACGCCACAACTTCTTTCTTGCTCTCGTTCAGCGCTTGCGTTAGCATTTCCCGGTTCCAGGAGTTCTCTCTCGTCGCTCTCCCTGGGGATTTTATTCCCGTCGAAGGACTTCTTGCACTGCTTCTCTTCACTTTTGATCTCACATCGTCATCACTATCACTATGAATACCGTCGTCGTCTGATTCTTCTTCTTTATCCTTTTTTCTCTGCGATCGACGCATTGTTGTTGCTGTTTCAGATGATATTGCGCGTTTGGTATCTTCCTTGTTATGAAGAAATTTATTTTGATATAACGTCTAACGGTCTTGGCAGTACGGTGCTACGGTTACGTTCAAAAATGTTTATCTATCTGTACAAATGCAATATGCTGCTGCTTTAACTATAACAATAGTAAGAAGAAGTTCGCGCGTATAAAACTACTTCCTTCATCAATCTTCGCCCAACCGTTTACTCTCTACGTCCTGGAAACTCATGACGCGTAAGACGGCTTCGGAGAGTTTTGAAACGCCTTCTTGAATTTCCGAGGCGCTCAAATGCGCAAAACATAACCGAATGTATCTCTCTAAATCCTCTTTACACGCATCGTTGGCTGAACATCTTTCACCGGCTAAATAGGCAACTTTTAAATGCTGCGCGTACGGCTCTAAACTTTTGCTCGTCACGCCTTCCGGAAGTTTTATCCAGACAAAATAGCCTCCCGACGGTTTCTCAAACTCCCATCCGCATCCTTCTCGTTCGAGTTTGTTGCACAAAACCGCGCAACGACTGGCGTAAGAACCCTTCAAATCGTTCATGAATGCCTCCGTTTCGGTTTGCTTGATTGCTTCACACACTACGTTTGCAGAAAATCCAGCGGAGTTGCCACCGGAAATAATGTACCCTCGCTTTGAAAATTTCCCTCGCATGACAGAATCCGCGGTCTCAATCCAACCGACTCGTAACGCCGGCGCGAGAATTTTAGTGAAACTAGACACAGAAACAACCGCTCGAAAATCTCCGTTAGCTTCTTCCGGATTTTTTGCCAAGTATTTTCTTTCAACTTTACAAAATCGATCGGGCAAAGGCTCTTTCGACCAGCTCAGAATGTGGTACACTTCGTCGGCGATGATGTGGAACTTATATTCGTGCGCGAGTCTTACCAACTCCTCTCGCGCTTTTTGCGGCATCGTCACACCTTGCGGATTCGAATGCGTTGGCACGATGTATACCAACTTTGGTCGAAACAAAACTTTTCGTTTCTTCCTCGGCGTCGCGCCGACGTTCTCGAGAATAGAGTTGATTGGGTTGATAAACGTGTCCCCTTCTTCCAATCGTATCTTCAGCGCATTCACGTCCAAACCGAATTCGTTACTTTTCACCGTCGTTATTTCCATATCGTGGTCTTCGAATATCTTCGTTGCCAAGAAGTACGTCGCTTTCTCGCATACGACGATATCGTTCGGTTTCGCTAATATCGACGTCGCCATTTCGATGCCGTGCGATACGCCCGAAGTAAAGAATAGATCTTCCGGTTGCAACACGTTTTTCGTCGCCGTCGTCGCTGACGTCGCCGTCGTCGTCGTCCCCGCCTTACTTTGCATCTTCGTCTCGTCGTTTTCATTTTGCTCTGTTTTTGCTTGATATCCTGTTACTCTCATTTCCTCTTCCTTTTCCTCTTCTTTATATTGTCTTCTCAAGAACGAGCACAACTCTTCCACGGCTCCAGTTGGTCCTTCCGAGGGAATATAGTTCAGATCTAACTGATTGTGCTTCAACTTCGATCCGCATCTCTTCAAAGCGTCGGATATGATCTTATTCGGTAGCTCCGAGTGCATCGGATGCCCCACGGCTAAATTGATGGTATCTTTCGGTTGGTTCGCGAGTAACGGACTTTGCGTCGGTCCAATTTTTGCCGAAGCCATGGTGGTTGTCGTTGGATAGTAGCAGGAGTGTTTCCTTTTATTCGTCGTAGGCGTGGTGGTGCTTTTAATAGTGTTTATGATCTTACTCGGCGAAGATGATGATTTTGGTTGCACGGAGTAGTTGTGGTTCGTGAGAAAGTGATGACTCATATATGATGTGAGATGAGCGACTGGAACGTTTTACGAATGAGGAAGAGGAGGATGCTTCCCCCTTTTGCAAAAAAGCAAAATCTTACTAAAAACTGTGCTCTCCCCATACCATACCACACTTTTTCCTCTCTCTCTCTGGGGGGAGAGTAGAAGGACGACGACGACGACGACGGAGAGAGCAGTCGTGCGCCCGCAATAATGTTTTGAAGAAAAATGTCTTCTCCCTTCTTCGTCTTCTTCTTCTTGGTCTTCTTCTTCGGAGGGGGAGGGACGATTCACATCGCGAGAGGAGAGGAAAGCGTGAGTGCGATGACTATTCGAGGAGGAGGAGGAGGAGGAGGAATAAGAAGAAGAAGACCAAAACGGAGAGAAGAAGAGGCGTGCGGATGTGAAATAGGCGTGGAGGAGTACGATGCGCACGAAGAGAGCAACTGGTGGGATACGAGAACGAAGATACCGTTCGCTTCCGCCAAAGACGCTTTGGAGAAGATGTCGTTCAACAACTCCGTATTGGTGATGATGACGAACGCAGGGGAGGTGGATTTACTGGATAATTACTTGTGTTCTTTGCGTTTGTCTGGTTTGAATAAGTACATCGTCTTTGCGACGGACGAGAGGGCGATGAAACATCTGGAGTATCGCGGATACAATGCCGTGGACGGAACGAATATCATTAAGAACAACAACAATAACGCAAAGAAGAAAGAGGGTGATAGCAAGGAAGAAAACGAGGAAGAAGAGGAAAAGATAAAAACGGAGATTAAACTGAGCAGTAAAGACGCTGAATTCGGGCGAAAAGCGTGGAAGCGCCTGACCCAAGCAAAGCTGAAAATTGTTGAGTTTGTCTTGAAGAGCGGCTACGACGCCTTTCTTACCGACGTAGATATCGTCGCGTTTCATAACTTCATGCCAGAGCTTATCAAAACCTCGGAAAAAAATCTCTGGCTGAGAGATGGCCAAGAAGTGAACACTGGTTTCTACTTTATGCGGAAGAAATCGAGTAATTTAAACTTGCTCGAAGCGGCGTTTCAGCGAATCAAAGAAACGCACGGAAGTCACGACGACCAGAAAATAATCAACGCCATCATGAAATCTTCTCAGCGAAAGTTTTTACCCACCCCTGAGTATGCCAACGGATGTTTCATGAAAACCGAAAGCGGTCGAACGGCAGTGGCAAACGGCAAAGTCAAGGCGGTCCACGTCAACTGCGCGCAATCGAAAGTGGTCAAACACAAAATTATGTGTCGACGAGGCCTTTGGTTTTGTCGCCAGCCTCCTACGTCGGCGCACGTCGCGCACGACGGGGGTCAAACGTGCGTAAAACCTGGTGGAACGTACGTAGTAAACGACGAGAGGAAAGTTTAGAGAGTATTTAGATTAGCATTAGATCGTATTAGTTGTGATAGTTTTCTGTAGATCTGTACCATCATCAGTGTGTATTTGATCGAATATTATGTTTCCCTTCCCAGCTCTCAACATTCATTTTTTAGGGTATCCCCAAACATGCCAAAGCGATGAGAAAAACTCAGAACGAGAAGGGCTTCAAAAAACGAAGAAAAACAACATTTCTTTATTCAAAGCGCCGCACACCGGGTGTTGTCTCAGATGCAGTCACAAAGCGTGATGAGCTCGGCGAAACCGACGAACGGGACTCTTTTCGGGTCTCGTCACGACGTTTCTGCTGCCGCGTTAAAGAAGGCCTCAACGAAAGCGCAGCAACAACAAAGCCGTCGTCGTCTTCAACCGATCGATGCGGTTTCGGCTGCTGGAAAAGAGTTCAGAGCCTGGGACGATGCCAAGAACAGCAAGAAAAGAACCGATCTGAAGAAGATCATGATCATCGGTGCGGGACCGATTGTCATTGGACAGGTAATTACGCTCTCTCTTCTCTCCGTCTTCGTCTTCTTCATCGACCCACCGCCCGTGAGAAGCAGCGGTAGGAGGGTTGGTGACGATACGATGATGATGAGTTTTAAAATAGTTTGTCTGTGTTTTTTTGGTTTGTTTTTGGTTCAAATTTTCAAACAACACCAACAAAAATCGCGTCGGTGTCGCGACACGTTGTTTTTCTCTCCTCTCTCTCCCATAAAAAAGGAGAAGAGAGAGAAATGTGGGTGCTGAAAAATATTTTGGTTTTTTTGACTCTTCTCTCGTATTTTAAACTGACTTTCTCTCTCTACTCTTTCTCTAAGGCGTGCGAGTTTGATTACTCCGGAACGCAAGCGTGTAAAGCGCTTCGAGCGGAAGGGTACGACGTTATTTTAATAAACTCCAACCCGGCGACTATTATGACTGACCCGGAAACAGCGGCGAGAACGTTCATTACGCCAATGACGCCGGAATACGTTGAAAAAATCATCGCCGCTGAAAAGCCAGACGCGGTGTTGCCAACCATGGGTGGGCAAACCGCCTTGAACTTGACCAAAGCCTTGGCAGAGGCTGGTATTTTTGAAAAATACGGCGTGGAGCTCATCGGCGCGAAACTTCCCGCGATTAACAAAGCTGAAGATCGTCAGTTGTTCAAAGATGCAATGACTAAAATTGGATTGAAAACGCCGCAGTCTGGAACTGCGGAAACTTGGGAACAGGCGAAGGTAATTGCTGCGGAAATTGGAACATTGCCTTTGATTATTCGACCGGCGTTCACGTTAGGCGGCTCTGGAGGCGGCATCGCGTACAACATGAAAGAGTTTGAGCAAATCACGAAAGGGGGCTTGGATGCTTCGGCAACCTCGCAAGTCTTGATTGAACAATCTTTACTCGGCTGGAAAGAGTATGAATTAGAGGTCATGCGCGATTTGGCGGACAACGTCGTCATCGTTTGCTCTATCGAGAACTTTGATCCCATGGGCGTGCACACGGGTGATTCGATCACCATCGCCCCGGCGCAAACTTTGACGGATAAGGAATATCAACGGTTGAGAGATGCATCTTTAGCGATTATTCGTGAAATTGGCGTCGAGTGTGGTGGATCGAACGTGCAAATGGCCGTAAACCCGGCTGATGGTGAATTGATGATTATCGAAATGAACCCGCGCGTTTCGAGGTCTTCAGCCTTGGCTTCCAAAGCGACAGGTTTTCCAATCGCCAAGATGGCAGCGAAAATGGCTTTGGGTGCGACCATGGACGGTATTCCGAACGACATTACCATGAAAACGCCAGCTGCGTTTGAACCTTCGATTGATTACGTTGTCACGAAAATTCCTCGATTCGCTTTCGAGAAATTCCCGGGCGCCGAACCGATTTTAACGACTCAAATGAAATCTGTCGGTGAAGCGATGGCCATGGGAAGAACGTGGCAAGAATCATTCAACAAAGCGCTTCGCTCGTTGGAAACTGGCTTATCTGGTTGGGGCTTGAACAAGAACGATGGTTTCATGCAAAACGACCCGGAATTGATTAAAGAACGCTTAGTTGTCCCATCCCCGGAACGCGTCGTCGCCTTGCACGAAGCTTTCATGTCTGGAATGTCCGAGGATGAGATCATTAGACTCACCACGATGGATCCATGGTTTATTCGTCAGCTTGGTGACTTGTACCAAACCGAATGTTGGTTAAAATCTTTGAGCTCCATGGACGATTTGTCCGTGGAAGACTGGACTCAAGTAAAGCGACGAGGATATTCCGATGCGCAAATCTGTAGAGCCTTTCCGGGAACTGTGGAGGCCGATGTTAGACAAAAACGAAAATCTATGGGTGTTGTCGCGGCAATGAAGCGTGTCGATACGTGCGCGGCTGAATTTGAATCAGACACGCCGTACATGTATTCTTCGTACGATGGCAGCTGCGAAGCGAAACCGACGAATGCGCGCAAAATCTTGATTCTTGGTGGTGGACCAAACCGTATTGGTCAAGGTATTGAATTTGACTATTGCTGCTGTCATGCCGCCTTTGCGCTTTCCGATGCCGGCTACGAAACTATCATGTTGAACTCCAACCCGGAGACTGTCTCTACGGATTACGATACTTCCGATCGTTTGTATTTTGAACCACTCACCGTCGAAGATGTCTTGAACGTTTGCGAAGTTGAACGGCCTGAAGGTATTATCGTACAATTTGGCGGTCAAACTCCGCTGTCTTTGGCTACAAAACTCGAAGCTGCTTTGAAGGCGAATCCGATTCAAGCCGCGTCAGGCAATGGCGTGACGCACATTCTCGGCACACCGCCAGATTCGATCGATGCCGCGGAAGATCGAGACCGATGGATGGATATCCTCAAGGAACTCGATATTCGACAACCGGCTGGGGGTGTTTGCGTTGACGAAAGTGAAGCTTTGAGTACAGCAGAACGTGTTGGTTACCCGGTTATGGTTCGTCCGTCTTACGTTCTCGGTGGACGTGCGATGGAAGTTGTTTCCACACCATCGCAGTTGAAGAGATATTTGAGCACAGCTGTTGAAGTCGATCCGGAACGCCCAGTTTTGGTCGATAAATATCTCGACCAAGCGACGGAATTGGATGTTGATGCTTTGTGTGATTCTTTTGGCAACGTCGTTATCGGTGGTATCATGGAACATATCGAGCAAGCTGGGGTGCATTCTGGTGATTCTGCCTGCTCTTTGCCGACCCAAACGGTTCCGGAATCGGCTTTAGCGACGATTCGTGAGTGGACACCGAAACTTGCTCGACGTTTAGGTGTCGTCGGATTATTGAATATGCAATATGCGGTTATGCCAGATGGCACGCCGTACATTATTGAAGCGAATCCGAGAGCTTCGAGAACGGTTCCATTTGTTTCGAAGGCGATTGGACATCCGTTGGCGAAATATGCCTCGTTAGTTATGGCCGGTCAATCGCTGGAGGAGATTGGGTTTATGCAAGAACCGATCACGAAGCACATTTCTGTTAAAGAAGCTGTATTACCATTCGACAAATTTCTAGGGTGCGACACGTTGTTAGGACCTGAGATGAGATCAACCGGTGAGGTTATGGGCATTGACTTTGATTTTGAGCGCGCGTACTGCAAGGCTCAAATCGCTGCCGGACAAAAGTTGCCAAAGTCTGGAAAGGTGTTCATCTCCGTCAAAAATTCGGACAAAGAAGCTATGGTCCCGGTCGCTAAAAATCTTGTAGACATGGGGTTCGAAATTTTGTCAACGGGCGGAACTGCTACCACTTTAGAAAGCGCTGGCATCAAGGTGACAAAAGTGAAGAAGATTCACGAAGGTCGACCAAACATTGGTGATATCTTGCGTGACGGTGATTTGAAGTTGATGTTTGTCACGTCTTCTGGTGACGCGAACGATTTAACAGACGGCCGCGAGTTGAGAAGAACCGCTGTTGGCTTGAAAGTTCCTATTTGCACGACTGTCGCTGGTATTAAAGCAACCGCAGGCTCCTTGAAAATCTTACAAGAAGGAAACTTACAAATGCAAGCCTTGCAAGATTTTTTCTAGATCCAAAAAATATTTAAATATCTGAAGTTCATATCGATTCTAAATACTAAGTAATGATGATAAAAGTATACACTACTAACTCCGCACATCTTCCCTCTCAGCATGCTTTCATCTCTTCTTCTTCTTCGCATTCTTCGCGTCTTCTCGAATTTGCTCGAAACGCGGTCGTTGTTCAAATACTCGCGAGGATTCTTTGGCTCCTACTGACGCACTTCGTCCATTTGTGGAAGGACGATTCTTCATTTCTCTATATTTTGCGATTAAATCTTCTCTCAAAACTGCCATGTCGTGTTGTCTTTTCAATCCAATGATTGGACCTTGACGCGACCTCGTCGCTTTTTTCTTTTTCATGTTGGAGTTTGCATTGAACATGAGGTCAGCGAAAATTTTAGATTGACGATTTCCAGCGCCTCCATTTATACCATTTTTTGCACCACCACCACCACCTTTCCTCTTTATGGTAATTTGCGGCGGTGCCTCTGCAACTTCTCCGAACTTAGGCAGTTCTTTGACTATGCCGAGAAACTTTTCCTTTTCTTCTTCCTCTATCCTTGCTTGCGCTCGTTGTTCCTTCTTCCTCTCGCGAAGCGATTTATACTTAGTCTTCTTCTTTTTCTTTATCTTTTTGCCTTCTTCTCCGAGGATGTCTTCGTCGAACAATTGACCCTTTTCACCTTTATCGGGCATGTTCCTCCTTCGAATTTCTTCTCCCACGTCTTCACTATCATCATCGCCGCTAAAACTACTACTACTGTTACCGCCGTCGTCGTCATCGTTTCTTTCGCTTTCTCTCTTTTCTTCTTCTTCTTCTTCTTCTTCTTCTTCTTCTTCTTCTTCTTCTGTATCGTCGTCCTTGTCGTCCCTATCGTTCGTCTTCTGAGTTGTCTTTGAAGCCGGCAGTGCTTCTACATCATCCTGAACGCCCGCATATTCTCTCGCATTCGCGAAATCTTCGTCGTAAAAGCCTTCGTATTTCTTTTCGTCCTCGTCTTTCTTCCGTTCTTTCTTCTTCGTCTTATTTTCGTTCCTGTTATTGTTGTTCCTGTTATTCTTTCCATTCTTACCCTCCTCGTCGTCTTCGACCGCTGCCACTAAATCGTCCACGTTCAGTCCGTTTTCTCTTCTTTTCTTGATTTCTTGTCTCATCTGTCTCTTTTTAATCTCCTCTTGCGCGCGCATAAACCTCTTGAAAGACGACGGCGCTTCCAACATGGTGTCCGCTTTCAAAGCTTTTTCCACGTAAGAGACGTCGTGCTCTCGAAACGTGTTGTTCTTCTTATCGTACGTCCTGCCCTCTTTCAGCGCTTTCTGCCGTCGCCGTTGCCCTTTACCTCGCTCGCCGGTGCCCATCGTGTGTGTGTTCTGTTTCTTCTTCTTCTTCTTCTTATATCGCGCGCGTCGTCGTCGTCGTCGTCGCGTCAAAGTTTGTGTCGGCTGAAGCGATGAATTTTTGTAACAAACTCTCATGCATGAAAAAAGCTTGCTCTTCATCAAATTTCCAAAAGAGAACAGCACTTTTGCGTACTCTACATTATTATTTATTGATATGGCACCTCCTTCGATAGACCCACTGGTGGACCAACCGATGAGCTCGGGGAGAAAGGAAGTCTCCTTATCCGCCTTTGCGTTTCTCTTTTCGGAAATCGTCCAATACCATTTGCAACGCGTCTCGGACACGAACGAATTAGAGTTGAAGTTGGAAGAAGCGGGCGCACACGTCGGAAGACGAGTGTTAGAGTTACTCGCGTACAGAGAGAAACCAACGAGAAGAGAGACGAGATTGAATGGAATCTTGACGTTCATACAGAACAACGTGTGGAAGAACCTGTTTGGACGCTCGGCGGATTCGTTGGAAATATATAACGACGACGAGTACATGATTTCAGATCGAGACGTTTTAGTGAACAGATTCATATCGGTGCCGAAAGATTATCAAGGGATGAATTGCGCGAGTTTTGTCGCCGGAGTGGTGAAAGGGTGCTTAGAAAGTGCCGGGTTTGACGCGCAAGTGTCGGCGTATGACGCACCGACCGCGGATGATGGGCACTATTCAGTGGCGAGAACAAACTTTTTAGTGAAAGTAGACGCAAACGTTCTCGAACGCGAGCAAAGTTTTTAGACATAAATGATGGTTCAAATCTTTAGAGTAAACGTAGACGTAGCATATTAACATATAGTGTAATGCATAGTAGTAATAATAGCAGTAGTATATTTCATTCTAATCAATCTAATTGGTCGATGGCCCAATTGAGATGTGCACGGAATTGCATCGCAGCCGGATAACTCATGTCTCTCGGGACACCGACTCGTTCTCTCAAGTAGCGCAGGCACTTTGCGATTTCTTTGTCCTTCTTCGGTTCTGACGGTTGTAGTGGCTCAGCCGAGCCGTCAAGCATAGCGTCGGCGACGATTCGCAACCATGCATCGACCGAGTCCACGTATTTCTCGTTTGGAACTGCGTATGGATCCGCAAGCGGTGCCTGAAATTGTTTCCTTCCTGCTTCGCCGGCGCCGCGACAGGCAAATCTGGCGACATTTTTCGAATTAGATATGAGTTTATACGCAGCTTCATGTCGGGCTTCTTCTTCTTTCCCAACATCGCACGCGTTAATAGGTTCCAAAGAATTCGTATTCAATTGAATCGGGAGTCTCCAGCTATCTCCTTCTCCGTTGATGATGCGCATCGCTTCTTTGACTTCAGCCGTGTTGTCCTCGTAACCAGGTCCATATTGCGGCGGAATGTTCATCACATGCGTGTAATAATCCGATTTCGTGGCTCTATATTCTGGGATCTCCTCAAACGCTTGAAACCATCGTTCGATGTTTTTCCATCTGCTATTTCCTCGCAAGTTTAGCCCTTTCCAATATACACACGAAGCGTTCATTCTCTCCACGTGACTGACAAACTGTAAATCTACGAGACTCGGATGTTCTTGATTTTCCAAAAACCACGGTCCGGCAGTAACTCCCAGCGCTTGTTCAATTCGGTCTAATGTAGCCTCGAATCCGCCTCTCGCCCCTCCGACGCCAAATGGCATCGACGGGCGAAAGATGAATCCACACCACGCTCCAAATAATTCTCTTTCCATTCCCAAAAGTTGGTTTACTCTATCAAACTCTTGTTCGGGAACCATAACTTTGTATTCTGGACCGGTAAACTCTCTCTCAATTCGTGCCATGATTTGAAGACTTTCCGTCATCAATTCGCCGTCGAGCTCTATCGCGGGTAACAGGCCGTTTGGAACTTTATCTAAGAATGCTTTCGGCTTATCACCGTACGAACGCATGTTAATTTTTTCGACTCGAAACGGAACGCGTTTTATGAGTAACATCAAGAGCGTTTTTTGGCAATACGGACACCACGCCGCGTGGTCTCTATATAACGTCAATCGCACGTCATCTTCCGATTTCGCGCTGTATAAATGCAGCAGATTATCCACGTGTGGTTCAGCTTTTCCCCCTTTCCTCTGTTCCGCTTGCTCTTTCATTTTCAATCCCGTTTCGGTGCTTTCTGATTTCGATTGTAAGTCTGCCCAAGAAGAAGAGGATGACGCCGATGTTGTGTTCACCATCCTCATCGTTCTTCTTTCTCTTGTTGTCGTTGTTGTCGCACAGTTCTTCCTCTTATTATTATTATTATTATTCTGTACGTGATGATGATGATAATATCCAGCGGTAGGGCCAGTGGTGAAGACGGAGTTTCTCGCTTGATGTTGCGCGAACATATCTTTCGACGAGACGAATATTTTTGTGTGGACGATGATGAAAGACGAAAGAGAAAAGTCTACAAAAATCGATAGAGCGATTTGGATCGAACATTATTCACGTTGAAGAATTAATACGTAATACATAATGAAATCTCTCTCTCTCTCTTACATATTTACCACTTGACCAAAGAAGGCTCCATTTCGTCCGGAGCTAAGTAACCCATCAAGTTGATGTAAGTTCCGGTGATGTTCGCCAACCCGGCTGCGGGTAAATCGTCTCTCAACTCGACGCTCGCCGGTAAACCAGGGCCGCCGATGGCGACAGGAACCGGGGCCAACGTGTGCGAAGTCAACGGCAAAGGTTTACCATCCGCATCCTTTAAGCACTCCTTCTTCTTGCTTCGCTGTACCATATCGTCGGCGTTGCCATGGTCGGCAGTTACCAAAAATACACCTCCCAACTCATCCACCAAGTCCAACAATTCTTTCAAGCACGCGTCGCACTCTTCGCAGGCGGCAATTGTAGCGGCGAGATCGCCCGTGTGACCAACCATATCTGGATTCGCATAATTCACGCGAACAACGTCGTATTTGCCAGATATCATCGCTTCCTTCCCAGCGGCTGTAATTTCTCTCGCTTTCATCAACGGCTTTTCGTTGAATTGGCAGTTATCCGAAGGAATTTGGACAAACGTTTCCAACGCTTCGTCAAAATATCCGGATCGGTTTCCGTTCCAAAAGAAGGTAACGTGTCCAAATTTTTGCGTTTCCGAGCACGCGAAAGTTCGCAAACCGTTCTTAGCAAAATATTCACCCGACGTTCTCTCGATTAAAGGCGGTGGAACGAGATAATTCGTCGGTAAGTGCAAATCGCCGTCGTATTGCATCATGCCGGCGTATAACATCTTCGGGAAACGTTTTCTGTTGAACGAATCAAAGTTTTCGTATTCCAACGCTTTTGAAATCTCAACGACACGGTCAGCGCGAAAGTTGCAGCACACGACGGCATCTCCGTCTTGGACAGCGCCAACTGGAGCACCGGCCTCGTCGACGATGACGAAGGCAGGAATGTATTGATCGGAAACATCGGCTGTCTTCAGCGTTTTCAAAGCCGTCGCGGCGTCGGTAAACGTATGTTCAGCTTCGCCTAAAATGTGCGCGTTGTACCCTCTTTCGACCATCCCCCAATCTGCTTCGTAGCGATCCATAGTCACGCTCATTCTTCCACCTCCAGAACCAACTTTCGCATCGCATCCTGCTTTCGTGAAGTCATCTAAATCTTTTTGTAAAGTCGCGAGGTACTCGTGGCACGTTCCGTCTGGGACATCTCGGCCATCCGTGAGAATGTGCAAACGCATGCGTTTACACCCATCTTTCACGGCTCCTTTCATGACGCCTAAGAGTTGGTCGTATCGCGAGTGCACGCCACCGTTCGAGAGCAACGTAATCAAGTGCAACGTGTTGGACGCGAACGCCGGTTTTATGTAGTTCCACCCGGGGTCGGTGAACATGGTACCTTTTTCGAGAGAAATGTCCACCAACGAAGCGCCTTGCGCGATGATTTTACCCGCACCTAACGCGTTGTGACCGACTTCTGAGTTTCCCATGTCATCATTCGTGGGTAAACCGACGGCTTTTCCGTGAGCGAGCACGGAGCGGTAGTATTTTGATCCCTGGTCCCGTAATTTGTCCATCGTCGGCGTCTTCGCGACGTGACAGGCGTTGTACTCGTCTTTGATGTCGTTCTCGCCCCATCCGTCGAGAATGCAGACTAAAACGGGTTTCTTCTTTGGAATGACCGGATGCGGTTGTAACTCCATCTTTCAATATACTATTTATATCCGCGCGCGAGATGAATTAAAGTAGTTATATTCCAATAATTATCCGGGTTTTTCCCAGAATTTTCTTTACTGCTGTCAGCTGTACCCTAATTTCTCTCTTTTCTCTCTTGGGAGCTCGAAAAAGCAGAGGGAGGCCTCACATCACAAACTATACGAAAGAGTCATTTTTCCTAAAAGTGTACTACTATTCTATACAACCAGACGAACAACTGATGCCGGCTAAGCGTCCACTCGTCCACGCCCAGAGAAAATTAAACCCACCGATTCTTCCGAATATATCGCATATCTCTCCGCACACGTAAATGTTCTTCATCTCTTTCAGCTCCATGGTTTTGGTATCGATGCCTTCGAGCGCGATGCCGCCGCCGGTGACTTCAGCTTTTCTGTAGCCTTGGTGACCGGTCGCTTTGATTTCGTAATTCGAAAGAATATCGATCAAATGCACCCTTTTCTTCTTCGGTAAGTTTGAGACGTTCGTAGTCAAATCCACTTCGGCTTCTTTCAAAAGCGCTTCGCACAAACGCGTGGGTAAGAGCGGCTTTAAGCGTCTCACGACCAAGTCCGAACCGCTTTTTCCAGGGCTCAAAACTTCGTTCCAATCGCAGGACGGGTTCCAGTTCACGACCAGTTTACTACTGCTACTACTGCTGACGCTGCTACTATTGCTATTTCTACTTGAATTATTCTCGACACTGCCATCTGCAATACTCTTAACCACGTTATGGCTTAAATCTAAAATCGACGGACCAGAATACCCTTTATGCGTAAACAAGAAACCCATTCTCGCGGCTTGCTTCGCTTTCTTCTTTTCAACTTTTTTTATCTTTACTTGACAATCGAGCGATACTCCTGGAAGATACTCGCCGCCTGGATGCTCTCCTACCAACGGCACTAACGCTGGATACGGTTTGTTCACGCCAACTTTCAAATCTCTTTCGGCGATGACGTATCCCGTGCCGTCTGTCCCTACTGCGGGGAAGGAAGAGCCGCCCATCGATAACACCAAGACGTCCGCTTCGATATCTTTTCCGTCCTCGGTATTCACGACGTACGTATCGTTCGCTTCATTTTTTGTGATTTTCTTCACGTTTGTTTCGTACTGGAACGTAACCCCCTCTCGTTTACACGCCTCGACGAGTTTATCTCTCACTTCTCTCGAAGAGTTGGAAAGAGGAAAATATTTGTTCGTCGTGTGTTCGATGCCGAGCTCGAGTCGCACGTCGTCTCGAAGCCAACTCAAACACTTTGGAACCGTCCAGCTTTGTAAAATAGCTTTCGCCAGGCGAGGATTAGAGTCCGTGACGTAATCATCTATGGTCGCTTCCACTGGTAACACGTTACATCGCGCTCCTCCGGACATTAAAATTTTCTTCCCGCTCTCTTTCGTCTTCTCGTACACAGTAACTCTCACGACAGTTTTTGCATCCTTTTGCGTGACGGCGGCGAAATACGCCGCCGTCAATCCAGCTGCGCCCGAGCCTAAAATCGCAACTTCTTTCACACGAGCCGCTGCTGCTACTGCTGAAGATGATGATGATGATGAAGCCGTTATTACTACTGTTCTACATTCCCGTTTCGTAGGACGACAACGAAGTTGGTCGTTATTTTTTTTCCAAGACGAGTGCGAGTCGTACGCTGTTGTTGTTGTTCTTGTTGATGACCTCACTGCTGCCAAAGCACAGCCTCTGATCTGCTGATGCGTCGTCGTCATTTTCGCGGCGCGAAGATGATGAGAATACTGGAAAGCGCGATAATAACGCTGAGCTCCTCCTCCGGTCGTGGTGGTCAGAAGTCTTGCACCCACTTTGGAGGCCAGGAACATTCACCACTACCTTTTTTTTGTGAAGGTCGGCCAAACAACTGCCAAAAAAAGAGCGAAAAAAAGCAAAGAACAAACACAACAGCAAACAGTTTTGTTTTCGCGCCGTTTCGTGTCAGAAGGTCAGGGCACCAACAACAAAGGGCGACTTTTGGACTTAACTTAAAAGGGGGTTGGCGGCCTTTCCAACCACGAAAAAAAAGATTAGAAGAAGAGCATTACTATTATTACGTTACTCGTGGACAAGAAAGAGACGCCGCCAGCACACACAACAACAAGAAGAAGAAGAAGAAAGTATCTCTCCTTCCCACGCATCAAACACGCAAGAAAGAAGAGCTTGTGAATAAACGCATCGTCGTCGTCGCCGTCGTTTCGTGTGAAAAACATTTCGATCGTCTTTTGTTCCAAAAAAAAGTATAATCTCCCGTCGCAGAAGAATAAACGCGCGAGAGAAAGATGAGCAGTAACAACGACAACATGAAGAGCGCCATGACCATTATTGGTGTTTCTGGTTCTGTGTACATCGCCGTGAAGATGTCCTGGTTTCGTAAGAACCCGTTCCACGTCTTCTCTGGCAAAACTGGCGCCATGTCGAAGAGTTTAGTCGACGCCGGGATTCAGTCCTACAACGCCTTCTTCGAACAAGAAGACGGGAAAGGCGTCGGGACGAAAATCGTGTCCACTCCGGATTTTGTGAACAAGTTTTACTCTTTAATCACGGACTTTTACGAATATGGATGGGGTGAATCTTTCCACTTTGCGGCGAGAGAGAAAGGAGAGTCTTTTGAAAAGTCCATCATTCGCCAAGAGCTCGCCATCGCGGAAAATATCGGCTTGAAACCAGGAATGAATGTGTTGGACCTCGGGTGTGGTGTTGGTGGCCCAATGAGAAATATCGTCCAAGGAACCGGTGGTAAAGTCACTGGCATCACGATTAACGAATACCAAGTTGGCAGATGTGAAACGTTGAACAAGGCGGCAAAGTTGGACCACTTGACGGAGATTATCCAAGGTAACTTCATGGATTTAACAAAGGTTTTCAAGGACAGAAAGTTTGACGGCGCGTACGCGATTGAAGCCGCGTGCCACGCGAGTAACACGCAAGCGTTGTACGAACAAGTCTTTGCCGTCTTGAAACCGGGCGCTTCCTTTGCTTCGTACGAATGGTTGCGAACAGATAAATACGACCCTACGAACAAAACTCACGTAGATATCGTCGACGGTATCGCGGAAGGTAACGCTCTGCCAGAAGTCCGCACGATAGAAGATTGCATTCAAGCCGCGAAAGGTGCTGGTTTTGAAGTTACTTTAACTTTTGATCGCGCGACGACGGGTGGCGTTCCGTGGCAACAAGCCATGAAATCTGCTCGCAGAGCTGCGTATTTGACGCACCTCATGACTGGTTTGTTAGAGTTTATTGGGTTTGCGCCGAAGGGTACTCAAGCGGTTCACACTATGTTGCTCAAAGCAGCAGTGAACCTCGAGAAGTCTGGTGACTTGGGTATCTTCTCTCCGATGTACTTGATCGTCATGAAGAAGCCGCTTTCGGCATAAAAAAGGAGAACCTGAACGCACGAGAGAAAGATAAAAGAATGAAGGATTGTTTAAGCGGAGGTTTCGATTACTATATATAAATAAATTTTTTAGACATTTAATGAGTAAACCTATATATGTATTGTGCAAAAGTTGTTCGAATGATTAATGCGCGCATCGAATGTGATGAAAATAAGATATTGTTTCCATTGTCGTCATCATAGTAGGTGTACTGTTTGCGATGAAATACAAAACATTGAATGTGTTGTCGTGTTGAAACTTCTTCATTACATAATGTGAATTTTTTACGGTTTACCGCTGCTGACCTTGACCATGGAGGCGCGCACTAACTTTTCGCCCACTAAATACCCTTTTCTGAACTCTTCCATGATGTGGTCTTCCGCTACATCCTCCGATTCTTCTCTCATAATAGCCTCGTGTACGTTCGGGTCGAACGGTTCGCCTTCGCCTGGAACAACTTTCAATCCCTCAGCTTCTAACGTTTCGAGCAATTGCTTGTGAAGCAGCTGGTATCCTTTGATTATCTTTTCTTCTCCTTCGTTTTCGCCCTTGACGTTCTTCGCCGTCAAGTCAAAGTTATCTAACACTGGCAACATAGCTTCGACCATCTTCGATTTCACCGCCGGCGCCAAGTCTGCTTTTTCCTTCGCCGTTCTCTTTTGGAAGTTTTGGAAGTCCGCCACGGATCGCAAGTATTGATCTTGAATCGCCGCTTTCTGGTCTTGCTCGCCTTGGACTTGCGCTTCCATATCCTTCACGGACTTTTCCAAAGCCATGACTTCTGTTTGGAACTTGGCCAACACGTCCACGTCGTTATCCGAGTTTTCCATCAACTGCGCGAAATAGGAAGTAAACTGGGACTCCTTCAACGCAGACGAGTCATCGTCCGATTTCTCCTCCTCTTCTTCTACTACTTCTGCGTCGTTGTCGTCTTCATCTTCCACTTCGATGGCTTTAGATACGATCAAGCTTCTTTTCGTATCGCGAAGAAGAAGAAAATTTGTTGCCGTCGTCTTCTTCGATTGGTTTCGATTATTTGCATAATAAAAAGTCAAGGAGGAGGAGGAGGAAGAAGAGGACGAAGAAGAGGACGAAGAAGAGCGACGACGACGACTCGAGGCGGCAGACGCGCGAACAACGGAGAACGATGAACAACCAGAGGATGCAAACATTTTTTTTTATCGCGATAGACAGACCCCCTCCTGTTTTTGCCAAAAACGACGGCGGACACACGCAAAAAGGAGGAAAAAACCACCCTCATCTCATCCATTTTTCCTCCTCTCCTCTCTTTCTTCATCACATCTCTCCTCCTCTCTCCTCTCTTTTCTCCTCCTCTTTCCGCAAACAACAAAAGAAGAAAAACTCTTCTTCTCTCTCTCTCTTTTATAACAACAAGAACCAATATATTATAAATAAAACGAGTATTATGCTCAGCGAGGAGGAAAACTACGCGCTTTTACTCTCCACTTTAGCCGGGTTGAGCACCTCCGTCGGGGGCGTTTTAGCCGTATGGAAACGACCCGATGCGAAGCTGTTAGCGTTCTTATTGGGGACGGCTATTGGAGTTATGGCCACGTTATCTTTCGTAGAATTATACGTGAAAAATGTTCTGGAGAATGGATTTTGGGGAGTCACTCTGTCCACCATGGCGGGTGCGGTTTTATACGCCATCGTGGAGCCGTTGTTACCTCACGTCGATTTGTTTGAAAAAGATGGTCCCGGTGGAACCAAACAGAAACAAAATGGAGGAGGATCGGGAGGATCGGGAGGAGGGAAAGTGAAGAGCAGCGAATCGAACACGTCATCATCTTTATCGAAATCAATGTCCTCGTCCATGTCTTCTGCTATGAACGAGCGGGGCAATCCTGTGCCGGGCGAAACCGAAGCTTCGCGCGGTCGTTTGATGCGCTTGGGTATTTTAATGGCGGTTGCTATGACTTTACACAACATTCCAGAAGGTTTCGCCGTGGCATTTTCATCTTTCACTGAAATTGGGCCGATAATGGCCATCGCAATTGGTTTACACAACGTGCCGGAGGGTATTATTGTCGCCGCACCGGTGTATGCTGCAACGGGATCAAGGAGGAAAGCACTGGCATTGGCGACGGCTTCGGGTTTGAGCGAACCGCTCGGAGCATTGTTTGCGTTATTTTTTATTCAGCCATACTTGACGCCTTTGCGATTACAATACATGTTAGCTGCAACTGGTGGAGTTATGTCTGCGGTGTGTTTTATCGAGCTTTGGCCGGAAGGAAAGAAATGTAAAAATGATTTGAGTTTAGCGAAAGGAGTGATACTTGGGAGCGCCTTGATGCTCGGTACGCTCTACGTCGGCGTTTAAGGAAATGAAATATCTATGTATATCTTAGTCATCATAGAGATGGTGTTGCATTTACAAAATAGTTATTGTTGTTAATATTGTTGTTGATATTGTTGTTTAATATAGTTGTAATTTTGATACAAGAAAAGTTAACGCGTGTGGCGTCGCTTTCAATTCTCCATTCATATCAACCACAAATCAATCATCATTCGGTCGTCGTCACAAAATAGCGCACGTGCAAAACACAAACGCAAACCCAAAGAAGAGAGAAAGAAAGAAAGAAGTGATTGATAAACAATGTCCGCGACTGATAACGAGGAAGAAAAGAAGAAAGAAAAAGACGAAGTGGACGAACTCGTCGAGTTTTTGTCGGACAAGCGTTCGGATGTGAGAAAAGAAGCCGCCACCATCGTCGCCGGCTTAACCGGCACGGACGATGGCTTACAAACCTTGACTGATAAAAGAGAAACTTTAATCTCTCATTTGCTTCATTTGTTAGGGAAAGATCCCCCGGAATCTACCCCATCCGCTCAGGCGCTGATCAACTTGACCGGACACTCCTTGGAAGTCGTCTCGTTGGCGGTGAACAAAGGTGCCGTAGAAAGATGCATAGATTTTATTAAAGATGGCGAGTGCGCACCCGTGGATTTACTCCTGTCGCTCTTAGCCAACATAACGAAAGCAGAAGGTGGTGTACACGTTCTTTCTCAAGAAGGTAAACCACTGGAAGGATTTTACATCCAAAGACTCGTGCAGTTGTTAGTCAGCGGGAAGCCTCAAGAGACGTACGCGCAAGCGGCGAGCGTTTTATGCAACGTCTCCAGGCATCCCATAGGAAGAAAAGTGATTCTCGATCGAAAAGGATCCATAGTCAATCTAGTTACTCCGATGTTAGCATCCACGTGCGATATTAGAAGAGAGCGTATCGCGGCGACCATACAAAACTTGTGTTGCGACTCGGAATCTAGAAAAAAACTCTTAGCGTTGGACTCGGAAGAAACGCCTATTGTGAAAGCACTTCTTCGACCAATAAGTGGTGCCAAAGTGAATAAAGAACTTTCCGATAACGTTAGGCGCGGCTGTGCGGGTGCAATTTTACTATTAGCTAAAGAGGCGGAGGGAAGAGAGATCATGAAGAAGCTCGATGCTCCCGTTTTGTTGAAGCAAGGTTATGAGCTGGAAGAAGAATCGGACGTTTGTGACGCGTTGGAACAGACCGGGGACGTGTTCTTAAAACACGGGATGGTCCCGGACGATATGGTTCCAAAAGACGTATCCGCTGAGGTCATTCCTGAAGGAGAAGAAGGAGAAGAAGAAGAATTACCGCCGCTCATAATGGGTTTGAAAAATTCAAGTTTGAATCAAGTCGATTGAAGCATAAAAAATGTAATATTATTCAAGATGAAAACAACTTTGTTGCCTGTTTTAAAGTATTGTACAAAATTTTCTGCGCTGCTGCTACTGCTGCTACTACTATCATCTATTGTTTCTAAAGATACTGTGGTACCTGCTAAATTTCTTTCTGAATGATCACAAACTTTTCAACAAACGATGGGGAGAAATATGGAAATTTCTCTTTTGTTAGCCGCAGCAACTCTTCCGCCGGAGAGACATGTCAAAGTGGTTGAATCGAACCCGATATCGCCCGAACACACTTTACTCTTATTCTCGATATCGTAAATAGTTAAAGCGGAAGTACCTTCACCAGCTGTCACAATCGCTCTTCCGTTGAATGTAAAAGCTGGACAATATAACATCTTGTGTTTTTGAACTCGCGGGTGTTTGTGGGCATTGAATCGGTGAAGCTTTCCTCCATCAACGCGTCGAACGTCCCATAAGTTGATTGAATCATCAAACGCGGACGTAGCAATTTGATTGATATCACCTTCAACGTTCCATTCGACGAAATTTACCGCGCAGCCGCCGTGAGCATTCTCGATGTGGTGCACCGGTCTCGCTTTCGAGTCTCGTGTGTCCCAAATGGCGACGATGCCATCGTTCCCACACGTGGCAAACACGTCCTCGCTCCTCGCTTTCACGCATTTTACCACGCCAGAATGGAAATCATCGAATCTTCTCAAAACCTTGAGTTGACCGTCCTCGGTTATTCTCGAAGAACACACGCTCCTATCTTTTGAAGCCGTAAAAATCGAGTTTTCGTTGAAGACGTTCAACGAAAACACGCCGGCTTCGTGCATGTCTGTGTTTCTGGTTTGTAAGGTCGGAGTTTGCTTTTTGACTTCAACGGATGCGATGTTCCACAAAGCTATAGTACCATCCATACCACCAGCAGTAGCGAGCACATTGTTGCGGTTGTTCACAAACTGCGCGTTTGCGCACCACCCTTGATGGGCCTTGTAAGACAGGAGTAAGTCGGAAGCCGACGAGAAGATTGAAACAATTCCACCATCTCCAGCTGCGGCGATCAAACCATAATTTCTACCTTCATCGATGGAATAGTACCCTTTTTTAATCGATTGGTCGACGAGTTTCTTCTCATTGGCTTCTTTATATCCTCTGAGGAACACCGAAGAAGAAAGAGAAGGAGGAGGAGGAGAGGGAGGAGAAGAAGGCAAAGTCGGAGGAGGCTTGTGTTGTTCTTGTCGTTGTCGTTGTTCACAATAATACCAAACAGCGGACGTTTCAAACAATTCTTCTCCTTCTTCTTGATCTTCTTCTTCTGGTATCTCTTCTAATGATTTGTTTTGCTCTCCGTCTGCTCCTTCGTTTCCGTTCTGTCTCGCTGTTCTTGTTCTCGTTGAGCGTCTTAGTATTTTCGTTTCAACACTCCTCCTCAGCGTCCTCAATGATGATGATAACGGTCTCTTCTTACTCTTCTTATTCATGCCATTAATCGTACTTCCTAAAACATCAATACCCATGTTTTGCATGATTTGTTGGTTTCTTTGTATTCGGGTTAATCTTTCGAGTTCATAGGCGCACAGTGTGCCTCCCGTCCCTTCGGCGTTGTTGTTCTTTTCTTCCTTTGGTTTAAATTCAAAATTTTCTTTTCCGTCGAGAGCCAACGCCTCGGCATCATCGCTCACGATCATCATTCAACCAAACAGACGTTCCGCGGCACTTTGTTAGATCTCACTCAGGTTCGGTACGACCCGATTGAGGTTCCCCTCGCTTGTCTAAACCTTCCTTTAAAAATGACGAAAATTCCTTGTAATTCTGTTTATTTTTATTTTTATTTCCTTCTTTTTTCGAGAAGATGTGATATTCCCGAACTTCTATTCACGTCTCACAGCTTCTGAATTTATTATATGTGTAAATATGTAACTGAATGCGCGAATTTCATTTTTCCGGGGATTTTATTTTATTTTTATTTTAACCAAAATTAATTCGACGAATTGTTTAAACACACTGATCATTTTTTCATACACAAAAAGGAAAATTTCTCATAGTAGTTAACGGATTACTAATTTTCCATGCATCAAGGTGTACTTAAATGCATATTTAATTCAGATTAATGCCGTTTTTGAAAAATTATATTTTATTTATTTATTTATTTCACCGAGAATTTAAAATATTCCCATAATTTGGCAGGTATTCTCAAGTTTAAAAGATCAAATACTTGTAATAATTAATTTAAAGGTGGATAAATTCCTTTTCACTGGGATTATCGCTTGGGAGGAAAAGTTCAGAAGCAAAGAAGCAACCAACAACATCACAAATCTTCATTTTCTGTTGTCTCCTCCAGGAACAACAAACGAGAAGAAGAAAACAAAAATGATGTCGAGAAAGACAACAGTTCGCGTCTTATAACTGTGAAAACGCTGTCAATGTCTGAATTGATGCTGTTTTTGCCGCCCGATAACGACAGCATGACGAATGGAGCGGTTATTTCACTTCTGAATTTGCACTTGGAAAAGCTCCTGGCCTGTTCCTCTGATGAATTTAAGATAGTTCTTCGCCAGGATTCATCGATACAAAAAATATTGGATTCCTACCTTCAGTATCGACAAAGATCGTTCGATAAAGCCGTCGACATTCAACCGAGCCGAGAAGAGGACGATTTAGCAAAACGGATATTTTTATTGCTGATGAGAATTTCCTCTGAAAAGGAGAAAGCAGTCACAAAGAGGTTCTTTACGGTACCGAGAATAATCGACATAGCCACGTTATTCGCTCCTACGAACAGACTCTTGGTGGCAAATTTGTTCGAAAACGTGTACGGGGTAGCTCCTGAGATTTTCACGACGGAATTGAACGAAAGTTTCCAAGTAATCTCGAATAACTTTACCTCGTTGGTGCGCGGGGACATCGCTTCCTCTTCCGAAGTCTCGAAGGAAGACGCGCTTCGCTATCTCCGAGATGCGGCGAGAAGTTTGGTTGCATTCGTCCACGCTCTTCCTTTTGATGACGAGAAGAGAAAAGGAAGATGGTGGGACAAAAGTTTTGTCGATTCAGTGAGTAGAGTTATTGACCACCTGAATGGTAGTAACACTGGAGATGACGAAATGCTTGCAAAAGATGTGTCAAAGAGTTTTGAAGAACTTCGCAGACTTGTTGTAGGCGATGGTGCTATTAATACTCCACCATCTATGTCGAAAGAAGCGAAGTATGTAATTGACGAAATCCGTTCCATATTATCGGACTACAGTGAAGCATTCTTGTTGAAATGCGTGGACGTGTACGGACTCAACGCAGAACGAATCACCCAACACTTATTAGAAGGAGACGTGCCAAAGGAGCTTTTCGAAGAGAAGAAGAAAAAGAAGGAAGTGGCTCAACAACGACCGCCAGTGCCAAAACAACAACAACAACAAAGAGAAACGAAAAGCTTTTTGAACCCCAAAGCGGAAGGATTTTACGTGCCACAACCAAAGAAGTTTACCACAGAGGCAAAGAATATGCTGGATAAGTCAACTCGTTCCAACAAAGAGGCCGTGTTGAGACTCCTCGAAAATCTCGAATACGAAGACGAATACGACGATTCGTTTGACGATTTACCTCCGCCACCTCCAAACGCGGTAGAAAAGCTTGAAGACGACGCGGACCCAGAATCTGAAGAAAAAGAGTTTTGGTTTTTCAAAGGGCGCGTATACAACGCACCTAAAGAAGGTGCTATAGTTATTAAAGCTCGGTCTCCTCAAGAAGCTTCTCGCATAGCAGTGGCACAAATAGACTCCGAGAAAACGTTTGGTTTAGGTGAAGGTGGGAATAAAGCTGTATTTCCTCGACACGATGCGTCTATTTCGGGAGAACACCATCTGCAAGGTGGACGACAGCAGTCGAAAAAAGGAGGAGGAGGAAGAGGGGGAGGAGGGGGAAAAGCTTCTGGTGTCAGCACTCGCGGGGCTGGGTCCAACGCCCCGTCTTTTCAGGAACGAAACAGGCGGAAAGCGGCTTCATCGAGGAAACGCGACGTAATATAGGAAGAAAGATAAAAAGATAGACAGATAGTTAGAGAGAGGTGTTAGCAGCGCATAATAATAATAAGAATAATACTTAGAAGTGTAGAAATGTAGAAGTGAAACACAAAAAGCTCAAAAAGACGTTTTTTTCCTTTCTCGGTCGTTACAAATTTGCTCTCTCGTGTTTTGTAATAAAAAGGAGGATGGAAGATGGACACGGAGAAAGCGAAAATACGGATCCTGGAACGACTACTACAACCACTGGTAAAGAACGCATGAGTGAAAGGGAAAGCGGCACTACCACGACCACGACGTCGTTTTTGTCCACCGCGTACGCGATATCTTTCAGCGATTTCCTTCTCGTCTTTCTCCTGTTTCTTCTCTTTCTGATTGTCTTACGAAAAGTGTATCGGTACGCGTTTAAGAAGAAAGATAAAACGAAAAAGAAGAAGAAGAATTAGAGAACATGAAATCTTCCACTCCACTCCTCCTCGACGCTCTGAAACGACGAAGCGAGAGGCACCGGATGGAATCTCACGTCATTCTCTCCCCCGTTTTCGAAGTTTTGAGTCTCGATTTTTGCCAGAACAAGAAGGAGTCGCAGAAGAGAAGTAGGAGAAAATCAAACGAACATCTGAATCTGGCAGTTGCTGAACTTCAAAGAATAATCAAGTCACAGCTCGTATCGCGGAAAGATGCGATGGCAATGTTACTCTTCATATGGGCAAACTGCGATGGTTACGAACAAAACTTCTTTCCTACTAAATCAGAATACGATGACGGTGTCGACGCGTTGTTAAAACGTTTTCGAGTCAGCACGGAAGCGTTCGTCCACGTGGTCTTGAGTTGTGATTTGCTCCACGAATTCAAATTGGCGTTAGAAGATGCAAGTGATACTTATTTGAATGAGCGAATGGCTTCCGCAGTATTCTCGCTCGCTCAGAATGAAGCTTCGGGACAAATAGTTGACATTATCGAGAAACAAAAGACGGACGGCGGTGACGGAAAGTACCGTACTCCTTTTTTGCAAAACAATACGATTCGCAGGCTAGAAATGCATAAATATGTGGGAGAGATGAACAACAACGACGACGGTAATAGTTTTAATAACAGCTCTCATTTTGAGGGAGTCGTGGAGAAAGAAATGGTTAAAGTCATGAATCGCATCAATTACGAGAAGCAAATGTCTGTGAAAGAAGCAGTTCAGTTCTCCAGAAGTTTACTCCCTCTGAAACTTTCATCTCCGGCAAAGTTCACGCAACTGTTGCTTCATTACGCTGCTGAAAATAGCTCGAATATGCCCTTGATTTTAAGTGCGGCGTATAATTCTCCTGGACTCATTGAATTGGAATTTTTTATTCGCGCTTTTAGAGAATTAGTGGCGACAAAACCGCATTTGCTGACTACACTGAACACATTCATAGCTTCATTATTTAACGAGGACATGGCTAGAATGCACACGGATGGTAATGGGAATTATGATAGTTCTCTATTCGATCCCAGAGAAGGAATTCTGTACGTTGTGCTTCCGTTACTTCACAGTAGCAACGAGAGTGGCATCCTAGAATTTGCGATACATCTTTTGCGAGACATTACTATCAACGACATTCAGTTCGATTACACCTTGGTATTTCGAACGTATCCAGGTAGTATTCTGTTATCTTTGGCCTCTGTGGTTAATTCTCGGAATGCCGATGACGGGTGTTCAGAACGTGTGCGGGAGTTGGCATCTTCGACTTTATCTGTCTATGTTGATAGATTTGGGCAACTCGCAAAGGAGAAAAGAATTCATCTCACAAAGCATGCGTTGGGGTCGATCGAAAAATTGAGTTCTGTTGCTGTTTCCCATTTAGATTGGGACACGCGACTGAGAATCGAGCCGGTGCTGAAGTACGGTCGACGTAAACACGGTTCAGTCAGCGAGAAACCACCGCCAAGTTTGAATTGCAAATTTGATTCTGTCACGCTCTGGATTAAGAAAGTTCTCGAAGATATATTCTGCATCTCTCGGTCTGGCGATGAAGCTTTATCGCGAGTATTACGTTTGTTGTTTCCATTCGAACGAGAGGTTTTAGAAGAAAGGGAAGAGTTCGATTCCAATATCGATGCATGCTTAATTCAGTTCAGAAGTATACTCGTCGAAGTCAGTGTAAAGTATCGAGACCATTTAAAGCTGGCGCTATTATGGGCAAGCTCGGAGGTTTTCCCTCGTTGTACGTTTTCTGAAATTCGGAGAATAATATTTGGTCTGTTTCCAAAGCTTCTTCCTCAATTCTTGAACACGTTTGACGTAAGTGTAAGAGCGTATGAGGATGAGATAGCAACGGATGGTATTGCGCTGGATTTGTTTGTCAAAGTGATCGAGACGACGCAAAATACAATCGACTTTGAAATCTTGACTCGGCAACTCGCCAATATAGTTTCCTCATCGCCTCGAGAGTCGTTCGCGTTCCAGCTTCTAGGCTTTAGGAATTTATGCTCGGCACTATCCATTGTTTCTATGTCATCCAGAGGTGGATCTAAGAGTCGGGCAGAAGGCGCACTTTCTGCTGCTGCTTTTGATATTTTAGCTAAAGTAGTAACATCGAGCGAGTCCGAGGAAAATAAAAGGAAAAAGTTGGAAGAAATGCTCGAGGTTCTTCCGAAACCTGCTCTTCCAGACATAGTAAAACAGATCAAATTAGAAATTAGTAAGTTGTAGCATATAATAAGGATAGCTATGATAGCTTTGCCGCTGACCTAGTAATATATATATAAATAAAAACGTGCACTTTTCTTCGCTAAACTATTGTCTTTCTATTTTCTTTACTATCGTTGCTTCCTATTAATGGTTGAGTTTTGCTCAACGCGTGGTGATCTAAGATTGGATCGAGCTCGTCGTAATTGGGCACAGTAGTTGCAATCCATTTTCCGTTTCGCACGACGAGTCTATCGTGTTGAGATCTCGAAAACAACTCAGAGTATTGTCGACCGCGAAAGATCACAAAGTTTGCCGGACCGCCTTCTTTTAGCAATCCGTGAGTTTCACCTATTCCCATCGCCTGTGCAGGCGTTGTCGTGACAGCTTTAGGCCAGTCCCCAAGAGAAGGACGGTCTAAATGGGCAATGAAGACGCTGAGACGAAAAACTTCGAGCATATCCAAGTCCCCGTATCCGTAAAACTGATCTCTGATGTTATCGCTCGCTAAACATACTGGAATATTTCTTGTGGTAATCTCCTTCAAAAGAGGAATTCCACGACGTCTCGGCGTTTTTTCTCCTAGTTCACACCTATTTTGAAGCCATTGATTTACCATAGGTAGACTAACGATGGTAATATTGGCTCTCTTTGCGGCTTGTAACATGATTTCCAAATTCTCGGCGGTTTGCGCCGCTAAAGAACAACAATGCCCGCAAACGATCTGTCCTTTGTAATTGTTTCTAATCGCTGCGTCAGATATGTGCAACAAACCTTTCGACTCTTCGTTACCGTTTTCATCGACGTGAAAATCTAAGTCAAGTTCAAATTCTATGGCGAGTTGGAACACTTTATCGAGCAAAGCGTGTATCTCGTCCCCGCACGTCGTGTGGGGATCCAAATCTGTCCCTCCGTAGTCAGAACACGACACAGCGGCACCTAAAATCCCTTTGTGCGCTTTAACCGTCCGAGCTAGATTTCTACTAGAGTGTTCGTCTTTGAAAAAGCTCAAAATTGATAACGAGACCCCTTGTAGTTCTATTCGTCCTTTCCATTTTTCTCGAAGTTTCATAAACGCCGGCCAAGTCAGCGCGCCTTGAGTCGGACCAGACATCAAATGAGTTCGAATAGCGGACGTGCCGTGCGCGTACGCTGTCTTTAGAGAAAATTCCATTCTCGCCATGAGTTCTTCTTCCGTCCAGTGTATTTCATCGATTTGACAGGACTTGTCCGCACCGGCTAAAGATCCCGATTCGTTTCGACTTCGTTCGCACGTGTGCGATTTATCCACGTGAGTGTGGATATCGCAAAAGGTGGGCATGCACACCCCTTTCTTCGCGTCGAGGACGGTTCCTTCTTCTTCTTCTTCTTCTCCTTCTGAAGAAGGCTTAATTCGTGCGATTATCCCGTCTTTGACAGTTATGTCTACCAAAACCAATCCATCTCTATCTCCAGATGGGTTCGTTGTTCGGAAAGCGACTTCTGGAGTGCCTTTCGAGGACGAAACTGAATTCAGAACATCATCGGTTTTTGTCCCATTATCCTCGGCGAAAGATAATAAAACCACAGGCACTCTCGCGTTTTTAACGGTATACGACGAAGCAGTGCTCTCCGGTGGTTTTATCCACGCCGCCGCATTCATGATTACGCGCGCGTGTTTATGTTTATGCGTGCGGTCTCTCTCTTTCTCTCACGCGCACAAAACTTCTTCTAAAGTCTTCCAATTTTTGCTGACTCGCGCCACTTTTTTTGCCAAAGGACGCGAAAAAACTCACTTTTGGCGGAGCTTTTTATTCCTTTTTTGAAACGAGACGACGATTCGTCGTCACACAGAAGACCAACGGCCCCTGCCTGTGGACGACGGTTAAAAACGTCGAAAAGTGAAGAAGAAAAAAGAAAGAATCTCATTTGAACGCACACCGTGGCCGGGAAGAGAGGTTGAATAATAATAATAATTAATACTCGAGAGAGAAAGAAGAGGAAGACGAAGAAGAAGAACCACAAATGTTGAACCCGAACGCGAAGACGTTTACGTTCAACCCAACTGCAACTTCTTCCCATTTCAATGCCGCTTCGACTTTGAATGAGAGCGAGGGAGGAGTTCAGGACTTGACATCAAGTTTAGGAGACTTTGGATTCGTAAACGAGGATGATGCGGACGATCTTTCCGCGCTCGTAAAGGGTGGAGAAGGATTAGATGGTGGTGCTGTGAGTGAAGGAGGAGTACACTACACAGAAAGAGACTATTACTACGACAACAACAACAACAACAACAACATTCAGTCGAACGCCAGTAGTAGTCAGCAGGAGCAACAGTTTGATGATATACCCGACGAGGAGAAAATGAGATGGCTCGTGCAAGAATTCCCGAATATAGACGAAGCTATACTCGAAGATATCTTGTTCAACGCCGCTCATCATGATATAAACTGCGCGTTAGATTTATTAGAGGAGTTGGAAGGTGACTACGAAGCGCCGGTGCCAGAAGCGCCGGCGATTAACGAAGAAAATTTTCCTTCTCTCGGTGGCGGTGGTGCTGGATATGGCAACAACAACAACAACAACAACAACATAGCAGCAAAGAAGGAAGAACTACCTCAAAAGATTTATCTCTCTGGAGGAAGATCGAATTACGTTGACAGGCAAGCTCCAGCAACGTCGTCCTGGGCCACCTCCTCGCATCCGCCCTCTTCGATGACCACACGGTCGACGTACTTTGATTCACAGAATGAAATATCGACAAAAACTACCGAATGGGTGGAAACCGGTGATCTAGTGTCCAATCTGTACAAAGAAAATCGAGCAGATGCGCGTGATTTAGCGCGCGTGAGAAACGTCTGCTACGAACAAGCGACGACTGCTTTTCTTTCAGGTAATAAAGCTCTGGCGAAAGAACTATCGGCAAAAGGAAAAGAAGCCGCGAATGCAATGCAACGAGCTCATGAGCAAGCTTCGAATCAGATATACTCCGAAAGAAACAGGAATAACAGTAGCACGATAGATTTACACGGGCTTCACGTAGCCGAGGCGCTTCAAATTCTAAAGCGAGAGTTAGGCGCCGGCGGTGGAAGGTCTCGCGGAGAGTTTATTAGCATCCTCGTCGGTACAGGACATCACACCAAAGGGGCTCGAACGCCCAGTCGATTACCATCGAGCGTCGAACAGTGGTTGATTTCGGAAAAGATTCATTTTACCGAGCCAGTCTCGGGAGAGTTTTTAGTACGAGTTTTGTAATAAATTTTTAATAGTGCTTCGTGCAAGTACTGGTAACCACCACTCTTCCTCTTTTGTCTTTCAAGAATTCAGGTTTTAGCGAAAATGTCCACAAAACAAAGTGATGAGGTAGAGAAAGAGACGTCGTGATCATCATCGCAACTTATCATCAGGTATCATCATGTACTTTCTCGTCTCAGACGAGGAATCTGCACAAACGCCCTCTCGGAAGGATGAGATCGACGAGACGCAAGAGTTTAACGCGCGCTTGTTCGGGTGCGAATTCGTTCGAAGATGCGGTCGCATGTTGAAACTCAATCAATCTTGCATCGCGACTGGTCAAGTGTTGTTGCACAGATTTTACTTCAAGAAGTCTCTGAAGAAATTTGACGTCAAGCGCATGGCAGCAACGTCCATATGGTTAGCCTCGAAGCTCGAGGAGTCTCCTAGAAAACTCAGGGACGTTGTAAATGTGCTCGTTCGAGTGGAAGAACGAATGGAAGGGAAGAAGAGTTCAGAAACCGTCGTATTGGACGTGTATTCAGATCGATTCGAGGATATTAAAGAAGATTTGGTACGAAAAGAAAGGCACATGCTCAAAGAGTTTGGGTTTGTGATCAAAATTGAACATCCGCATAAGTTTGTGTTGAACTATTTGCAAATATTATCCTTGGCCGAGAATAAACAGTTGACGCAGAAAGCGCTGAATCATACGAACGACGCGTTGCACACGACCATATGCGTTCGGTTCAACTCGGAAACGATTGCATGCGCTAGCATATATTTAGCAGCTAGAGAAATGAACGTCGCGTTACCGGAGAATCCTCATCAGTGGTGGTTATTATTCGATGTTGTTCTAGAGGACATCGAGTGCGTGTGCGACTCGTTGGAAATTTTATATAAATACATATACATAGAATATCCACCAAAGTACGAGCTGTTAGGGGAGCTTCCTCCGGGTGACTTCGAGCAACCAAAAGGCGACGGAGGAAAAAGGAAAAGGTAGATGAACATAATAGAATAAAGAGTAGGAAATTAACGTGATGTATGAGATAGATAGAATGTAGAATAAGCTTGGGCGTTGTCGAAAAAAATCGTGACACATAGAAAATAGTGGAAATCATAATACACATTTTTATTACTTCGCTTCCAATAAATCGCTCAACTGATTGGTGTAAAAGTCCGGTACGATGTCGTTCTTCGGGCTCAACAAGCGATCCTCCGTCGTCACGCCAGATAACACCAACAAAGTGGACAAGCCGCCGTCTTTACCGAACAAAATGTCGGTATCGAGACGATCGCCAACCATGCAAATTTCATCCTTCGGAATGGAGTACTTCTCGGCGATGTAGTCCAACATGAAAGAGGATGGTTTCCCGACAACAATCGGCTCTTGTTGCGTGGAACCTTTAATGCATCCAACCATAGAACCGTTCCCGGCCCACTCTTGGGCAGAAGTTAAGTGCGTCACCGCATCCGTGTTGGTTGCGATGAACAAACATCCCGGGTTCTCGCGAATGCAAAGCGTCGCTTGCTGAATTTTGTGATAGTTGAAATGTCTGTCAAAGCCAACGATAACTGCGCTGACATCTTTGTCGTGATCCATGTACAAACCTTCGCTCAAAGTGACTTCTTTACCCTTATCGGCTTCGCAACCGGACCACTTGATGCCGAGCAAGTCGAGTTCTTCCCCGATACCGGTTTCCCCAACAACGTAGACTTTACCGTCGAACTTGATGGATTCGAGGTACGCGGCAGCCGCAAAAGAGGAGGAAAAGATGTTTTCCGCGGTGATGTTCAACCCCAAACTGGTAAACTTCTTCAAATATCCCGCTCGGGACTTGGTGGAGTTGTTGGTGATGAAAAACAATTGCTTGCCCATACTCTTGAGCATGTCAATAGTCTCCGGAACGCCATCAATCAACGAGTCTCCCTTCCAAATGACACCATCGCAATCGAAAATAAACGTTTTGGTCTTATCGAGCAACTTTTTCGCTTCCGCGATGTCCATTTTACGCTGCTTGTGCGCCATAGAAGCAGAGATTTGTGTCGTGGCAGATACTCTCTTCGATTGATTTCTTTTCCCAGAGGAAGCGACTTTGTTTTGAACGAGAACGGAACGCGCTGCGACTGACGAACTGGCAAAGGATGACATATGTGGGTCGTATATGTGTGTGAGTTCGTGTGTGTGAATATATATATATATATATAATGTATATATATATGTATATACTATTACGCGAGAGAAAGTAACGACGATGACGATGTGTTTTTTCTCTTCGTTTGTTCTGATTATCCATCGCGTGTGTGTTCGTGGTCCACGTGTTCCATTGAATATTCCTCTCCTGTCCTGCCGAACAGAAAGAAGGCTCGTCAAAATTTTATCTCTCTTTTTCTCGTTTTCCTCTCGCAAACAAAAATAAAAAACGAGGGACAAGAAGAAAAAAGTGCATTCATACAAAGTTGCGCGCGCGAAGAGTAGTTTTCTGTAAGTACGCACGACGACGAGAGCATGGGAATGCAAGCTTTACCTTTAATTCGAACCACGACATTCTTTTGCGGATCGTTAAAAAACAGCGGTAAATCTTTAGTAAGAAGAGCTATTAAATCATCGAGCACTCGAAGAAACACGACGACGACGACGACGACTGCGACGATGGAAAAACACGATTTTGATTACGATATTTTCGTCATCGGAGGCGGCTCTGGCGGCGTCCGCGCCTCAAGAATGTCATCCACCGCGGGTGCTAAAGTAGGTTTAGTCGAATTACCGTTTAATCCGGTATCTTCGGACACGCAAGGTGGGTTAGGAGGCACGTGCGTCATTCGTGGCTGCGTTCCGAAAAAGCTCTTCGTGTTCGGCTCTGGGTTCAAAGCCGAGTTCGAAGACGCCGCAGGTTTCGGGTGGGACGTAGACCCGAACCCGAAATTGAACTGGTCGAAACTCTTAGAGGCGAAAACAAAAGAAATCACGAGATTGAACGGAATTTACGGTCGATTATTAGACGGTTCTGGCGTGACTGCGTACGAAGGCGGCGGCAAACTTTTGGATAAACACACGGTAGAAATCACGAAAGCGGACAACACGAAAGAGAAAGTTACCGCGCAAAATATCTTAATCGCGACTGGTGGACGCGCAGTGAGACCAGATATACCGGGTAAAGAACTTGGCATTGACTCTGACGACGCGCTATCCTTAGAAAAGTTGCCGAAAAAAGTAGCGATTGTTGGTTCTGGATACATCGCCGTAGAGTTTGCGGGCATTTATCAAGGATTAGGTTGCGAAGTTGATTTGATTTTCCGTCAACCGTTACCGTTGAAAGGTTTCGATACAGAAATCCGCGAAAACGTGATGAACACTTTAAAGTCGCGCGGCATTAACGTGCACGAATCGACGACGCCGGAGTCCTTAAAAGAAGATGGCAAAGGCGGCATCGACTTTGCGCTCTCCGGCGGGAAGACCATCAACACGGAGGTCGTCATGTTTGCCACCGGTCGCGCGCCGAACACGACGAGGCCAGACATAGGATTAAAAAACGCTGGCGTCGAACTCGATTCTGCCGACGCCATCAAGGTAGACAAGTACTCGAGAACTAACATTCCAAACATTTACGCCGTCGGGGACGTGACCAACCGCATCAACTTGACGCCGGTAGCTTTAATGGAAGGCATGGCATTCGTTGAAACGGTTGTGAGAGGAAACGACAAAGAACCAGATTACGAAAATGTTCCGTGCGCGGTATTTTCCCAACCACCCGTAGCATGCGTTGGTTTGACTGAAGAACAAGCCATCGCGGAAGGGCGCACTTGCGACATCTACACGTCTTCGTTCACCCCGATGAAGTTGACTTTAGCTGGAAGAACGGAGAAAGCGTTCATGAAACTCGTCGTCGATACCAAGGATGATAAAGTTATCGGTTGTCACATGGTTGGTCCGGATTCAGCTGAAATCATGCAAGGTATGGGCGTTGCTTTGAAGTGTGGAGCGACCAAGGCGCAGTTTGATTCGTGCGTCGGTATTCACCCGTCCAGCGCGGAGGAGTTTGTAACGATGCGAACGAAAACTCGAACTGTCGGTCCGAACGCTGGCGCCGCTTAATAAAGAACAGGGGGATCGAGAAAGAGAGAGAGAGAGAGAGAAGTCGTTGTTGTGTGTTTTAATTTTTGAGTACAAAATCGTCATCATTATCAATCTTCATTTGTTTAATTTCAGAGTATATTCGTCTATATGGGTTCCTCCCTTTTTGGAGAGAGCTTCTTTTGGAAGAGAGTCTCTGATACACGAGTTTAATTGATGTCACTTTTGCTGACGCACTCGAAAAGATATTTTTGCCAAGATCGCTCCAGAATTTAGTAAAGAAAGAAGTGCGCACGTATACGTGTACAGATCACAGATCTCACAAAGACAGAGTGGTCGACGACGGTTACCGAACGCATTGAAACAGATCGCACTTGATGACTGGGATGAAGCGCAAAAGCGAGGACATTCACGCCTCGTTTGCGAAGAATGATTTACCACAGATTCCGAAACGCGGCGGAGAAGCAGCAGTTGACGTTGACGTTGAAGGAGGCAAAATAATGCCTTTTATCACGACGACAGAAAAGAAGACGACCGAGGAAGAGAACGCGACTCCGACGAAACGAAGAAAGAGCAAACAATCGACGGACTTCTTCAACGAGTTACCGTCGTTGATGGGTTTGGAAACGCTCCCAACGATTTCCAGACAGAACTCCTTCAGCATTTATAACAACGGTGGAGACATCACTCGAGTTTTATCGAGTAACAATTTATTCGCTGCGGAGGAAGACGTCCCGCCTGCATCCTTAGGCGCGGTCCCTCCTCTACGATCTGTGTTGAAAGAAGAAGAAGAAGAAGAAGAGGGAAACGCCATATACAACGCCGATAACATCGTTAATACCACGCATGCAAACAACGAGGTAGCGAATACTTCCAACGCCGCGAACGCCAACAATACTTTATGGGAGTCACTAGACTTGCCGATGCCGCCGATGCACCCGACGCCAATGACGAACAACAACTACAGCGCGCACGAACAAGAGATTATTCTCGGCTCCAAATCATTCACGTTAGGAACACCATATGCGACACAGAACGAATTAATGCGAATGAATGTAAATAAGAACGACAAGAACAATACCAAGAATACCGGCAACAAAAAGGCGAAGGTGACTGCCGGAAAAAATGCTGCAGGCGGTAAGCAAGCACCGTCGAAAGCTCAACAACAAAAGAATCGTCGACAAACCGTCAAGGCGAAGAAGGATGCGATATTGGCGGTTGATAAAATCATGGCGGATAACGCTAAAAACCTCAGCCCACCGCGGAACTTGCTCAACAACGACGCCAGATTGCGAACGACTGAAGTTCAGGAAGCAAATGGGCAGTACCAATACTTCCACGCGCAACAAGAACAAACCATGCAGAAAAGAAACGAGAGAATGACGACTATGGCGACACTCACGACGCCATCAGATGAAGAAAATGCGAATCCGCCCTCTAACGGCTCGCGCGAAGACGAAAATAATAAGAAAAGCGACAACAACAATCGAAGCAGCGATAACAACAGCAACGAGACGAGTTTGGTAAAAGAAGTAGGAAACAGCGCTGATGGCGCGACGAATAACGACGACAAGAACAACAAAAAGAACAAAAGTATTCAACAACAACAACAACATCATCATCATCATCAACAACAGCAAAGAAATTCTCAAGCAGAATTAATGCTCTTGGAAGAGTTTCAAACCGTCGTTCGCAATTTATATTCCGTCACTCGCGAGAATATCAAAAACTCGCTGTATCGATTGGCGGAAGAGGCGAAGAATAGAGCAGCCGGGGCGACCATCCTTAAACAGAAAGACCACGTCATGGTTGATCAGTCCGTGGTCAATCTTCTCTATCAACGATATTAGAGCGAGAGAGATCTCATACAAATAGTCCTTTGCATTTCATGCGCATATTGTATTATATTTTCACTTTGTACTTTGAAATCGTTCACAGTATCTCCCGTATCGGTATCTCGTATTGGGGGGGAATCCAAAATTTTCTTCTTTCCTTCTCCTTCTTCACTTTCTGTCTCCCTTTCTTCGACACACGCGCACAGTATCACATCACACGCAGAAAGAAATGGATCGAGTACTCTTCTCTTTCGCTTCTACTTCGTCCTCCTTCTCCTCCTCCTCCTCCTCCTCTTCTTCTTCTATTAGAAATCACCATAATCAGTTTCAACGATTTACTTTTTACAACGAACAACATCAACGACAACAACAACAACAGCGAATAAGAAGAAGAAGAAGAAGACTCGAGGCATACACTAACGCTTCTAGGTACAATAATAATGATAATATTAAAGACGACGACGTTTTGATCGAGCTTAAAGACGTTCGAAAACAGTTTGGGAGCAAAAAAGTATTAGACGGGGTGTCGTTGAAAATCAGACGAGGTGAAGCGGTTGGTATTATTGGACCTTCCGGGACGGGCAAATCGACAGTGCTCCGCGTCATGGCTGGGTTACTCTTACCAGATTCTGGAGACGTCATCATTAGAGGTAAAAAACGGGAAGGTTTAGCGTCCGATGAGAAGAACCCGAGCTTGAAAGTTGGGATGGTTTTCCAAAGCGCGGCGTTGTTTGACTCGTTAACGGTTGGCGAAAACGTTGGTTTTCGTTTGTACGAACACTCTTCTTTACCGGAATCAGAAATTAGGAAAATCGTTGGTGAGTCTTTAACTGCAGTAGGATTAGCAGGATCGGAGGATAAATACCCCGCACAACTTTCCGGAGGTATGAAAAAACGAGCGGCGTTAGCGAGAGCGATTATCAAAGACGATATCGTCAACAAAGAAAACATGGGATCCACCACAGCCGCCACGGGAAGAATAGAGGAAGTTGTCATGTACGATGAACCTACTGCTGGCTTAGATCCTATTGCTTCTACAACGATTGAGAACTTAATGAGAGATTTGCAGGATACGCCGAACCATCCGTCGTCGAGTGGGGTGTCCTCGTACATTGTAGTTACGCACCAACATTCCACGATTCGAAGAGCCGTCGATAGGTTGGTCTTTCTGCACCAAGGTAAAGTTGTCTGGGAAGGATCGGCTACGGATTTTGACCGAACAAACGAACCAATTGTTCGGCAATTCGCAACCGGGGCTCTAAACGGACCTATTAGCTATACATAGAGGTGCTATTATTTGTCATTTATTATATTCACATCAACGACAACGTCCACGACATCTTCATCGTTTGATACTTCTATTCCTCCCTCGCTACTATTACCACTATCACTGCTTTTTACTTCATCTTCTATTGTGCTTAGTTGTTCTACTTGTGTTGAAGGCGCTGCACTACTGCTGTTATTTTTTACTATAGCTGGAAACTCCGGGAGTGTTTCGCCAGGTAATCGTGGCAAGGTTGGCAACGTCCTGCACCGACCACCGAACTCGTAATCTCGCGGATCGCAAGGGTTCGGTAGAATCTCCTTCCCGGTGATTTCATTGATGAGAAACTTCTTGTTGTAATAATTATCTAATCTTTTCTGGTCCAGCATGGATTTATCCTCTTTCGTTTTCGCTAATAAGTTTTGGATGAGCTCACTCTGCTCCGGGTCGACGCCACTGAAGGAAGGATTTCCAGCTTCCACTTTTTGGACGTTCCCGAACGATGCGATGGTAAGCGCCGCGCTCGCGACTATAAACTGACGGAGTATAATAGGATGTTTTTGATGATCGTATGCACGACGAGGAGAAGAAGAAGAAGAAGGCGTTGGAGGAACGCACGAAGAGAAAGAAGGTGCCACGCAACGAAACATTTTGTTTCTGTGTTTTGTTTTTATGCGGACGGAGTGTTTTGAAAATGCTGACATGATGAGAATTCTTGACTTCTTGAGATATTGAGCGTTCTAAAATTTGTATATTAGTTCTTCTTTGATTTCGAAAACCCGCCGACACCTTTCGATTTCTTGAATCCACCGACGACACCTTTACTTCCTTTCTTCTTTTCCAGTTCCTTTCTCTTTCCAATCGTGCTACTCTTGACCGTGGCCGCGCCGAAGAACGATTCCAAACGATTTTGAGAAGCGACGCCGGCTTTCGCTTTTTTGATTCTCGCCAAGGCGTTGCGAACGCGCTCTTCGTTGAACGATTTCTCTTTGACCAAGAACTCAATAACGCCTTCTTCGTTCGGTTTGGACCATTTCAATTCCAAGTTGTTCGTATCGATGACTTCGGGTTCTTTGAATAATTGTCTGGCTTCTTTGTACATGAAGTTTTCTGGGACGACGTATTTTTTATCCTTGATGTTCTCGAGGATAGTTTCGATATTTTTATATTCGCGAATCAACTGTAACGCCGTCACTGGACCAATACCACGGATTGAGTCCGTGTAATCGCATCCACATAGGATGCACAAGTCGATAAATTGGTCGTAATCCAAATCTAAACCTTTGAGAACCTTATCGAAATCGTACTCCGCGATGTCCTTCTTTTGCGACGCCGGCGCCATCAAGTTACGAATCAAACGCGGGCACGCAAACGTTAACGTATCCATATCTTCCGTAGCCGCTCCGTGCACTAAACCAGCTTTGCACATAGCCGCACACGTCGCCTCTGCTTCGCACGGCGCTTCAAACACAGGCACTCCGAGTAATTTCACCAATCGCATGACTTCTTGGTTTTGTTCCTTGGACACTCTTACGGTTCGTTTTGCCGCCTTCTCAATCGCATCTTTATCGCCCGTTTCTCTCGCCACTTCTAAATCCTTCTCCGCTTGGTCTCTCTTATCTTTTCTTTTCGCCAATTCTCCTCCTTTCAAAGTCGGTGGTTTTCCGTCAAACACGTACACCGGTTTAATCCCGGCTTCAAGCATCCGACACGTGCGAGACAAGACACCGATGAGATGTGCGGTGACTTGTCCGTTCTCGTCCGTTAACTGACTCTCCCCAGAGCGACCGACAACCATCTGTGTAGAAAACGAGAGAACAAAAAATAATAACGCGTCAGATGTGTTCGCAATGATGAGGCTGGATGAAAAAGGGATGCTTTGCCGATGAGAGTGATGAAAGCGTGAGACTGAGGATGAAACAAACTTTTTGAATTTCGAACGACGAACGATGTTTTTCTCACCAGATACTGATAGATGTGCATGGACGCGTCGATGGCTATTTTCCGGTCCAGGTACGATTGGAACTTTCTCTCCATGGAGCACCCCGGAGAGTGCTCGGCCAATAGTTTTGACAGACCTTTGATGCCCATTTTTATTCCTTATACTATATTTGTATCTGATGATGTGAATACATTTTATGGAGAGTCTCCTTGTGCATTTTTGCTTTTCTCTCGTTCTGTTGAACTCAAAAGCTGCTTGAGATCCCTTCGTCCTCATAGTATTTCTCACATCATACAAAAACAGGAATAATAAACCGAGACAACAACAACAACAACAACAAGAGATGGCGGGTTTACTCCAAGGCGATCGAGGAAAAATGATGATGAAGATCTATCACGGATCTTCTTTCGCGTTAGCCGGTTTAGTCCCAGCCGCGATGGTCATTCGAGACGGAAATTTACCCGTCGATTTAGCCTTGGGAGTTGCCTTACCGGTGCACTCGCACATCGGGTTAAACTTTGTGATTAGCGATTACGTGCCAAAATCTGCGCGATTACCCGCTCGTGCATCGGTGTTAGGCGTTACGGTGGCGACTTTATACGGGTTGTTCCAGTTGAACATGTACGGAGAAGGGGTTTCGAAAACAGCTAAAAGGCTCTGGAGATCGTAAAAAGAGGAGATGCGCACGCACTGGAAAAAGAGAAGAAGAAAGGAAAGAAGCTTACACGCAGCGAACCGCCTGTCTAGTAGCCATTATATATCATAGCTTTGTGTAGTAGATAAAAAATCACCTTTGTACAATATTTACACTTTTAATGCTGATCATCTTCATCATCACGAAGAAATCAGCTTCGTCAAGACTATCCATAATCTCGCACCTAAGAAGTTGTTCGTTGTCCGTACGAGAACAGAACCCGCTCTGGAAATTTTTGGGGGCAACTTTTCGTAAATAACTCGTTCAATACCGTTGACGATTTGGTACCTGGTATTCGCAGACACGGACATGTGGATACCTCCCAACATTATGGATTGTACGAACACGCCTGGAAAGAATCCAGCCAAGTTCCCTCCCAAAGCCTTGGCAAAGAAAGTAGCCACCGTACACGTCGCGCTACCAATGACTAAATAAAATTTCGCCTTTGCGAAGTAACACCCTATCCGCTCTTTTATCGAGTAGTCGCCAGCTTGAAAGACGTGCGCCAACGCAGGCTTACCTCCACCGCTACCATCTTTATCAACAGAGGAACCCGTCGGAGCTAAAAAATATACTATTAAGGTATCATTCAACGCCGCAGAGAGCATTTGAACGAGCGCGGCCAGTCGAATAGTTGGCGTCCACGCTTCCGAATTCAACCCCGTCACCCATATCAACACAGAGAGCGTAATGAGCTCATCGATACATATTTCAGTTAATAACTTAAAGACAAAGTTCTTATCGGCTTCTAAGCGCTGATTAATCCCACTCTTGAACGATGCCAAGGCGTTCTCGACGAACATTTTTCCTCTCCCAAAAATAGAGGAAGGGGTCTTTTCTCCATCCTCATCGGGCCAAGAGGAAGCACCTCCGGCAGCTGCCGTCGAATTTGTTATCGTCAACGCTCGTGAAAGCGCGACAGTTTGATAATATTTACTGCTGCTACTACTACTCGCCTGTGTCTCTTTATTCATATCATCGTTTTTACTTCCATCGTCGATGTAATTCGTAATCCTCACGAGCGACGACGACTTGCTCTTATTATTGCGTACGGACGCGATTCGAGGCCGTTGGAACAAAAAAGATGTCGAGGACGATGAAAAATCGTTTCTTCTCGCCGGGCTGCTCGACAGAACATATCGTCCCCGAGACTGACGACGACGAGAGGAAGCGCAAGAGAAGGAAGATGATGTGACGTTCTTCGGGGAAGAGAACGAAGTTGCCATCGTAAACATGGTTGTTTGAATAACTTTATTTAATAGGGGTAAATAAAATAACGACCTTTCGGGGACGTTTGTTGAAGTGAATTTTTTTTTCCGCTTTCCGCGGGATTCCCCCTTCAAAGTCAGCGTGCATTCAAGACAACTCGTTCTCTCTCTTTCTTATTCGTCGGCACGCGAGCTCTGGACACATATCACATTTATACTATTTTCAATTTAAAATTGGTATGTTAAATGGTCATTACAAAGAATATATTAAAGGCTAAATTAAGCGACGACTCGGCTCCACGGGTGGTCGATCTCACCGTATTGTATAGCAGTCAGCGTGTTCGTCATCCTGACTTGAAACGCGTTTTCAGAAAACGCGTTTTTCGGTACGGAATAATCGATGCCATCGTACGATATAGACGAGATAGGTTGAATAACCGCAGCCGTCCCCGTACCGAAAATTTCGTATACGTCTTCTCTAATGAACGCGTCGAGCACTTCCTGCAACGGCAACATTCTCTCCGTGACTTTACACTCGCCCCACTCTCTCGCTAAATCAATCACCGACTGTCTCGTGATTCCGGCTAAAATAGTTCCATCTTCTAAGCTCGGCGTGACGAGCTCTATTTCCCCCATATTATTCTTCCAAAATAGAAAAATATTCATCGTACCAGCTTCAGTGATGTATTGCTCCTTATCGTACACGAATAACGCCTGCGATGCGCCTGCATTCGCGGCGTCTCGTTGCGCCATCACGGTTGGACTGTAGTTACCTCCAAACTTTACGTTACCAGTGCCCCCTGGCCAAGCGCGAATCCATTTCGAATCTACAGCAAGTTTAATAGGAACGAAACCAGATTTAAAATACGGCCCAACTGGTGACATCATCACGTATAAATGAGCTTCTGATGTTTGGGTTAATCCTAACCACGGCGTGGTGCTAAAAATCAAAGGGCGTAAATACATCGCGTAGCCTTTCTTCCTCGGTATCCACTCTTTGTCAACTTTTAAAAGCGCTTCGATGCACTTCAACAATTCCTCGCCGTTAAAGGCGGGTAAACATAATCTAGAGGCGGAAAAGTTTAAGCGCTCCATGTTTTTCTCCGGTCTGAACATACGAACGTTGCCGTTCGAATCGATGTATGCCTTCATCCCTTCGTAACACTCGTTGGCGTAGTGAAACACGTGCGCGAAAGGGTGCAACGCAATCGGTCCGGATTGAATGATTTGTGGATTCGACCATCCAAGTCCGTTCCGCCATTCAACTTTAAGCATGTGGTCAGAAATAACCTGCGTTTAAAAGCGAGCAGAAGAGAGAAGAGAGGTGAGTTTTGAGATTCAGATGTTTTCGTCTCGAGAACTCAGACAGAGAGAGAGAGAGGAAAAGGGAGTCTGAAGGAAAAGAAGAAGAGGATAGATAAATCTTACCTTGCCGAAACCGAGTTGTTCGTCCGGGCATCGAGGCAACGGACGCGTCGTCGGATATATCTCTAAATTGGCAAACTGTTAATGATATTTCAGGAAGATTTGATGAGAAGAATCGTGTATCTGTCAGCGAGATGTTTACGAGAGAAAAAGATGACGAACACTCCCCGTGTTGTTTGAGAAGGAGAGAGAGAGAGAAAAGGAGTTTACAATTTCAATAAGCGCGCGCGAGTTCACCGCTCTAATAATTAAAAGAAAAAAGAAGCACTACTCACGTTCACATCTTGCATCGGTCCGCTGAAGTTGATTGGCGTGTTCGCTCGGTTGAGCTGGAGCGATTTACGCGGTGATCGCTGCGCCATCTTCTTCTCGGATAAAAATATATAAACTCCTTCGTCGTCGTCGTCGTCCGAGAAGTCGCGCTTTTTCGAACCACACGAATGAAAACTCTCTTTTCTCTCTTTCCTTTTTTTGTGCACGGGTCTGTCTCGCTTCTCTTGCTGACGGAGAGAACGCCACACCCCCAACAAGCAAGAGGAAGAAGATACGAAATAAAAATCGGCACAAACAAAGAGAGCACTCTCGCGCTTTTCTTTCTTCTCTTCGTGTGACAGAAAAAGTACGCACACTCTTACTCTCATCATGGCCACCACTTCAACCGTGATGAAGTCGAGCGCGATGATGAACTGCTCTCAGCAGCAGCAGCAAAGATCATCGTCGTTGTCGAGCAGACGAATCTCTTCTTCGAGCAAAAGATCCATCGGGGTCTCTTTGAACCGTAGAAAACAAAATTCCTCTTCGTCTTCCAGAAAGGAAACCGTCGTCGTCTCGGCATCTTCGGCCAAGATTAAGGTTGTCGGATGCGGTGGCGGTGGTGGTAACGCCGTGAATCGCATGATCGAAGCTGGCGTCTCGGTAAGTTTATGCGTAGAGCGCATAGCTCTTCGTTCATGTTTTCTACACAAAGCGCTCGCTCTCTCCACGACGACGATTCGAAATCGGAGAAATTGTCTCAGAACATCTCTCTCTCTCTCTCTCTCTCTCACTCGTCTCGCGCGTTTTTCACCCTCGTCATCGATCGATCTTCCACGTGTTGTTGTTTCTGTGTTGCAAGACGTTGTTCGGCTTCCATTTATCGGCGCGATCTGACTGTTTAAGAGAGAGCTCGCGCGCGAGGGAATCACAATTTTCTCTTTTTTGTTGAATTTGAATCTCCTCGTCTCTTTCTTTCTTTCTTTCAAGAAAAGCAACAACAACAACAACAACAAACAACGACAACATGACGCGAAAGAAGATACTCCTCAAAAACTCACCACACACGCTTCTCCTCTCACTACGAAACGCATCATATGAACAGGGCGTTGAATTTTGGGTCGTAAACACGGATGCGCAAGCGTTAGTGAACGCGCAAACTGTCAATGTATGTCAAATAGGTGAACAAGTTACGAGAGGTTTGGGATGCGGCGGGAACCCGGAACTCGGGGAAGTTGCCGCGAACGAAAGTCGAGATAAATTGAACGAAATCGTGAAAGGATCGGACTTGGTGTTCATCACTGCTGGTATGGGTGGTGGTACGGGCTCTGGATCTGCCCCGGTTGTTGCGAGAATGTCCAAGGAAGCTGGAAACTTGACGGTCGGCGTCGTGACGTACCCGTTCTCTTTTGAAGGTAGAAGACGCATCGTGCAAGCGACTGAAGCTATCGATGCCTTGAGAAAAAACGTGGACACTTTGATCGTCATTCCCAACGATCGCTTGTTAGATGTGTGCCCGGAAGGCACCCCGTTGCAAGAGGCGTTCTTGTTGGCGGACGATGTTCTCAGACAAGGTGTTCAAGGTATTTCCGACATTATCACCGTCTCTGGTTTAGTCAATGTCGATTTTGCCGATGTTAAAACCGTCATGAAAGATTCCGGAACCGCCATGTTGGGTGTTGGTGTTTCTTCGGGTAAGAACAGAGCGGAAGAAGCCGCCGTGGCAGCCATGTCTGCGCCGTTGGTTGAAAATTCCATCGATAAAGCCACCGGTATTGTCTTCAATATTTCTGGCGGTCCGGACATGACGTTGCAAGAGATCAACACGATCTCCGAAGTCGTCACGGACATGGCTGATCCAAGTGCGAACGTCATCTTCGGCGCAGTGGTCGATGATAAGTTTTCGGGTCAAATTTCAGTAACAATCATAGCAACCGGTTTCACTCCTGCGATGACGCAACGAGGTGGATTTTCTTTTGAAGCTCAAGAGCAAGCGCCGCCGCCGCCACCGCAGCAGCCGCCGCAACAAAAGAGAGGGGGATTCTTCGGGAGATAATCATCGTGGAAAGAAGAGATGAATTAAGAGAGAGAGAGAAAAGGAAAATCTGTAAAAAAGAAAAGAATGAATAAAAAGAAATCCGAGACCACCGCGCGCTTTCGAACATCTTTCGAGCAATTTAGAACGTTGTGATTATTTATGATACTCCATTGTTTATAATAATATACACTTTCAAACATAATTGCATCAACCATGTTACTAGTACAGAAAGAAAGTTTTCTTTCTCAATCAATTCGATTTTGCTGATTATCTTCCGGTTTATCGAACCATTTTGATCGATAATACTTCAGCATTCCTCTCATTTTTACTACCCAAACTAAGTTCAACAGGAATCCGCCGAAAATCAAAACAAGCAAGATTCCTCTCACGAAGCTAGGTATAATTTTATCCTCTCCCTTCCCAAACCGAGGAAGTAAAAGCAAGATTCCGTGTCCAAACATGATCACCCGCACAAAAATAAAAACGTAGCTAAAAACGGAGGAAATGTGGTATTCTAATCTATTTCCGGCGGGTAAACCTCTGTACTTCATCCCAACTTTTTGGGCGATATAATCCACAATCGGAAGCGTGTATTCCATCTCCTTACACGACTTGATGAACCATCTCATGTTTAAAAATGGCGTCGACGCTTCACAAATCGTCAAGTATCCCAACATCAACGGATATCCTCCGTAAATATACGCCGAAAATCCAGCCACGAAAAACAACACGTGGTGAACGACCATATCGATGCCCCCCAACTCTGGAAAGAGGTGCACCACGTGAAAGAAATCCTGGATCATGTACGACAAAAACGCCACGGAAATGAATTCACAAAACGCCACGAAGCTTCCATCCGTTGACTCGTACAAAATCACTTGTTCGTTCTGCGGCGCGTTGTACAACGCGCAGATTATTTTCACCCCTCCCCAGGTGAGAAAAGTGGCGTGCACCGTGCTCACGCAATACGAAGGCGCCGTTCTCTTGAATAACTTTTCCTTCTCTGAATTATCCGGTAAGACGTTCAAGAAGAATTTGGAGAGAACGAATTGTATCTCCCAGAAAATCACCCCGGCGAGGAGCTTGATGATTTCCACCATGAACGGTTGCGAAAAGAAGGAGTTGGAGGAGGTGATTTCATCGCTCAAATCGGTTGCCATCGATTCCATCTCCTCCTAGATTTTCTTTTTCCCTCCTCCTCTGATAAGAAGAGTAACGACGACTGAACGGTTTATATGCGCGCGCACAACTACAACCACAACTGAGAGTAAAGTAGTACTGTTTGTTTGTGCGTGTGTTGGTGATGTCCTGTGCGCGTGGAGAACAGAGAAGAGAGTCTGATGATGAAACGTGTATATTCTTTTTCTTCTTTTATCTTTTTGGGTGGAGTGTTCACTGGTTGAGCTTTTGACAGGCAACATGTATGGGCATAGAGTGAAAAGACACCCTCCTCAAAAAACACGAAGAGGCAAAATCTCTTCTTTATTCGTTAGACGCGCTCGCTCGCTTTTGGAGAGCGCTCTGATAGGTAGAGAAGAACACGACGACGCGGTTGTAAAAGTAGTAGGAGAAGAAGAGGAGGAGGTAGAACAAAAGGTGAGAGTGAGAAGAAGAGCAGAGAGGATCAACAACAACAACAAGAACAAACATGTCGTGGCAAGAGATGATTGAAAACTTGCAAACCGTCGCGTTGCCGGACGGCACGCAGCTCGGGATGTTGAGCGCTTGCGCGATTTGCGATCTGCAAGGGAACTTATGGGGTCAATCCGAGGGATTCCCCGGAATTGCCACGGATGAAGCGCAAAAGTTGATGGAACTCTTCGCGGATCCTTTCTCGCACTGCGCGAACGGGATATACATTGGAGGCACGAAGGTATACTAATATGTTTCCTATTTATTCTTCTTCGCATCGTCGTCTTCCTCATCCGGTTCAACATCAGTCGTTTTTTTATTTTTAAACTTTTCTCACAAAAATACTCACAAAAACTCGTTTTGTTTTACAAAACAGTACGTCTATTTAAACGGTTCGGACGAAGACGGAGGGGTCGTTCGAGGGAAGAGAGGCACGGAGTACGGTTTAGTCGTGAAGAAGTGCAAAACATGCTTCGTTATTGGTATTCACGGAAACAACCTGGAGACGCGACAGTGCTCGGCGCACGTGGAGGGGTTCGGCGAATATCTCGTCGGGCAAGGCATGTAGTTGAAGAGAGAAAGACGTCGTTTATGAAATATACACACAAAAAGAAAGTTCTTATTCTTACGCGCTATTAGTATTAAGTACTCTACATTTACAATTAATCTATGGTTCATCCCGCATGGCGCGCGCTCGCGCGAGCTCTGCTGCGGATGAAGAGCCGCCTGCATTCTGCGACGAAGACGTGCCTTGAATGCCTTCGGCTCGAGTCAACTTGGGCGTTTTGCGCAATCTATCGACATTCAGTCTACCATTCAAATCCTTATCTAAACCACCCGCGCTCCAACGTTCTTTCTTCATGCTCTTTTTCTTCTCGAAACGTAAACGCTTCTCGGCTTCGTGCGCTCGAGACCCAGGCTCGACGTTTTCGTCGTCGTCGGCTACAATTTTCCTGTGCGCCAAATCGTCGTACTCTTCCTCTTCCTCGTCGTCACCTCCTTTCTTCCTATTTTTCCTTTTAGCTTTTAATGGTTTCAGTTCCTCGTCGTCGTCGTCATCGAAGTCGTCGTCCACTTCGTCCGCATCGTCCTCGTCTTCGTCCTCGCCTTCTTCATTTTTTCGTTTCGTCGCGTTCGCCGCCTTTTCTGCTTTTGCTAATCTCTTCAGCACTTGCGCTCTCGCCTTTTCTTTCTCCGCTTTATCCTCCGCTTGCTGCATGGCTAATAAACTATTCTTGATCTTCGTCGCCATCTCCCTTTGCGCCGCTGAAGCTTTCTCGGCCTGCTTCCTCAGTTTCACCTCTTGCTTCAACTCCTTCTCCAACGTCGTGAGTTCCGTGCGCAACTCTTTCGTCATCGCGTTCAAGTCTAAATTATCGTGTTTACACCGTTCCAATTTGCTCTCTATTCTCGCCACCTCATTAACTTTCGTCGTCGACGTCGTTACCTCCTCCGATAACGACGTTCTATCCTTCACGCATCCGTCTAATTTTTTCTGCAGCGTTTGTTGCGATATCTCCAGCGCCTGATTTCTCCTCTCTTTCTCCTTCACCTCTTTTTCCACTTTCGATAACTTCGTCTCTGCCTGCCTCGCGTCTTGCTCTCTGTGCGAAGCTTTCGTCGTCATTTCCCTTAAATTCCTCTCTAACTTGAATTTCGATCGCTCCAGTTGCTCTTGACTCGACTGCATCGTCTCTTTTTGTTGTAAAAACTCGTGATATTGAACGTACGGGAAAAACGTCGCCAATACGAACACAAAGACGAACAGTTTTTGGAGGAAAGAGAAAAAAGCTTCCATCTTACTCCTGCTCCCATCCCAGACAGACGACCCCGAGGTGGAATACTTCACCAGACCCATGAATACTAACAGCAACGATGAATAGTATCGGCGGCGTGGAAAGGAGAGTGAGAGAGAGTAAGAGTAAGAGAGCTCTTCTATCTCTTCCGATGATATGAATGTTTTTGTTGATTGATTTTTTTCTCAAGCAAAAGTCGCTCCTCTTTTCTGTTCTTGTTGTTTTTTCTTAGTTTTTGTTGTTTTTGATTCCTTTTGTTTGAGGAAAGCACAAAGGCAACATCGAAACGTCATTTCTACTCCCCTTAATAATAAACATCACACATCACACACACACATAAAAGAGACAACCACACAGAAGAAGATGTTATCCCCCATGATTTTATCGTCTAATGTTACCACCACTCGCGTGGCGTCCTTCAGATCCTGCTCTTCTTCTTCTTCTTCTTCTTCTTCTTCCAGCGGTAGAAAAATGCTCCAATCATCATCATCATCGACGTCGATGAAAAGAACATCAACAACAACAACAAACTTTAATAAAAGGTTGACAGAACAGAAAAGAGGGAGAAGATCTGCGATGATAATCAAGAGCGGCAACGGCGACGACACGCTGAAAAACTTGGAGTCTCTGTTACCAGAGGACGATTCCGAACGGTTGCAAAAGGAAAGAGAAAGAGAAGCGGAAGAAAAATACAAGGAAAAACAGGAACAGAAAAGATTAGCGGAGGATTTGGCGAGCGCGATTAAGAACCAAGAGAAAAATAAGAAGAACACGTTCACGATGGGTGACGACGGGGAGTACGATTTTGCGCAGAAATCTATCGCCGCGTTGTGCTACATGTTACCTCTGCTCGACTCGTTGAAGTATTCAAAATTTCTGTTGATTCAGTTCCCGCTCGCGTCGTTGGCGTTGTTACCGCTGAAGCCGCTGATTGAGTTATGGTTCGCGCTTGGGTTCTTACAAATTGCCGTATTTTTTGGCATGTATTTGGGCGTAATACAAAACCAGAACATGTCAAGATTTGTGAGGTTTAACGCGCAACAGGCGATTTTGTTGGATATTTTGTTGATTCTTCCGGACGTGTTGACACGATTGTTCGCCGGGATGGACGGGCAAGGACCAACCGGAGGAATAGGTCTCCAGGCGGAAGTGATTATGTTCAACTCAGTGTTTTTGTATACCTACATCTCTTGCCTCGTAGGTTCTGTATCCGCGACGTCGGGTAAAACGGTCAAGTTGCCGCTCATCGGGGACGCGTCGGACTCGCAAACGAGATAATAAAATGGACACTTTTTAATACTATTCGATACAATCACAACTACAGCGACAAAAACGACAACTTCACATTTCTAATTGACTACAGTTTTACATCTCGAGCATGTCGCTGCGTTTACTCTTTGGTCGTCGCGCGGGTGCGGCTTTTTTCTTCTTTTGGCTCGAAGATGCATCTACTCCCGCGTTATCCTTGATGAAGGACACGGTTCCTTTTCGTACTTCTCTGTTCTTCTTCTTCGTAGCCGCCGGCTTCTTCTTCGCGACGACGGCTTGCTTCTTCTTTGCTCGCGCGCTCGATTTACCTCCCCCCGCAGGTGCAGCTGGCTTTTCTTTAATGTCGCCTCGCACGTCCGCTAAGATAGATTCAAAAGATAAACCAGCTTCGCCGTATCCGTCCGAATCCGAGTCGCCGTCATCATCTTTTTCGTCTTTATCTTTGTCATCTTCTTCTTCTTCCTCGTCGTCGTCGTCGCTTCCAAATTTATCGAGAATTTTATCGTCTAAACCAGGACCGTCTTCGTCGTCGTCTATTTCAACATCCTCGGATTCAGAAGCTTCACCGCCATCTTCGTCTTCGTCATCATCTTCTTCGGAACCAGCAGCCGCTCTGCTTCTTTTTCTCGTCTGCCCTCTTTCGTCTTCTACTTCTTCCACTTCGTCGTCTTCGTCCAACGCATCCTCGTCTTCTTCGTCGTCACTACTTTCAATTTCTACATCCTCTATTTCGTCATCTCGCGCATCTTCGGCGTCGAACAATCCATTTGCGCGCGGAATTCGTCGGTTGACTTGTTTCACCAACAAATCTCTCGCCGTTTGCGTCATCGCTTCAGCGGCGTCGCGCTCTGATTTTGATGCGTTTTCGGACACGCCCCCGCCGCCGTTCTTGGCGCTCTTAGCGTCTCGAACTGCCGCTAAGACGTCTTCGCTCGGCGGTAGCGAGGGCGGTGGTGCAAAGTAAGGAATTCGACCGCGCTGCCAATCAAATAGAATAGACTTGGCTACCGAATTTAAATCGGGTTCACCCCCTTTTAATAATTTGCCTTGATTCCTCGCGACTTGTTCGAGAAAATGCGTCGGCGAAGTCCAAGACGCGACTCGGTAGGCTCTTCGCAAATATTCCGGCTTTACTCTCGCTACGACGTCTGGTATGTGGTCCGCAGCGTCATCCATCTTCTCTATTCTAACAACGCCTTTCAAAACGGCATCCGTATCAGTATCCTCGGTATCGTGATACACGACGCCGGGACAATCGATGAGAAAAATACGCTTGGTCAAGTTAACGTATTGCCAAACTTTCGTTTCGCCAGGAATCGGAGCCGTCACGCACACGCGTTTCGTTCGCAAAGCGTTGATGACGCTTGATTTACCTACGTTTGGATACCCAATGAATCCTACGGAAATATTTTGTTTATCGGACCTCAAACGAGAGAATTGTCTCAGGACAGATAAGAGCGCGCCCTTCCCAAATGGATTCGTCACCGAGGCGTGGAACGCGATGGTCGGGTACTCCTTCGATAACGCGTACAACCATCGTTTGGTGACCCATGCGGGAACTAAATCAACTTTATTGAGCAACAGAATCAAGTGCTTGTGCCGTTTCATCGCGTCCATTTTCAAATGCTTCTCTAAATGTTCGCATCGCGTGCCCAAAGGATCCCTCACGTCCAAAACTTGAATCAAAACGTCCGAAGAGTCGACGACTTTATACAATTCTCCCCAAATTCTTTTGGATTGTCCTTTTTGAAACAGTTCATCGCCACCGGCTTTCCGTACACCATCATCTGCAGTCACCAAATCGCGGTCGTGAAGTGCTCCAGTCTCTATGCCTTCGTCGTACGCTTCTCCCGCCAGTTCAGCGGTTTGCGCCATCGCCATTATGTCGTCCATTTGCAAGTTTGGCTTCTTCCTCGTTTTCTTCGCTCCAAACACGCTCGAAAACGGCGTTTGGTTCAACAACTTCACTCGTCTCGATCTTCCTTTCTCTGGGTCCGCCAATAACGACAGAGGAAGTTTCTTCTGCTTCAAAATCACCTGATATCCGTCCGCCGTTTTCTCCGCCATCTCGTCTCTAAACTCAGCCAGTTGCTTCTGGCCTATAACTCGTGTATTCCCGAACCATCTTCGATCGGGAACGATTCTCGTGCTCGGTAACTCCTTCGATTGTAACTCTTGCTTTAAAATCTTCCCTTTTTTATCTCGTATCGGTCGTTGTTTGTACATTTTCAATCGTCTCACGGTCGCCGCGCTTCTTTGCGAGTTCCCGTGCGCGCTTCCTTTCGTTCTGTTTTCCGTGCTCATGGAGTGTTTCGGTTTCGCCGCACCACCACCACCTGCACCACCACCCATCGGCGATTTCTTCTCTCTCGTCTTCTTCGCCATCTTTGTAGTATCTCTCGGTCGTCAAACGTGTGCGTTTGTGTGTGTGTTTGTGTTTCAAGCCGGCGGGGCGGGCGTCCGAACGACAGCACGAAAATGAATGCGGAGAAATTTCTTTACGCCGCCAGACACCAAAAAAAGCCAAACTTTTTGTGATTTGTGTGATTTGAGTTCTCTCGTCTCTGCAAAAGTGCGTTATATAAAAATAAAATTCCTTTCTCTCCTGGGTGAACCAAGAAAGAGCGCACACCTTTTCGGCAAAGGTAAAAAGAATACTCACTGCACGGATAAGGAAAGGAGGACGATGGAAGCGAGCGACGACGATCGCAGCAGTCACGGGTTGACCTGTCACACCGCACCTGTACGTTTTATATTGATTTATATTATATTATAGATTCTTTGTTCTTTCACGTTTCACCTTTTCTCGCTCCAGTGGCTGACGGCGAATCGCACACTTTTCTCTTTCTCTCTCTTCTGTGTGTACTCATAAACAGGGCGTCATCTTCGAGTCTACGGACGAATTGAAAGCGCACTATCGAACAGATTGGCACAGATATAACTTGAAGCGAGACACGAGCGGATTACCGGTGGTTGGGAAAGAACTGTTCGACCGAGTGGTGATGCAAGCGGAAGCGAGTAAGTCGGCGTCGCAAAAAGTGGTATCGAACGCGCACTTGAAGAGGAAAGAGGAAGTGCCGAGATCGGTCGCTCGAGCGAGACGATTGCAAGAGTGGTGCGATCATCACAGAGAAGAAATCGAAGAGGCGGAGAGAAAAATCGCAGCCGGGGAAGATTTGTGGGAATCTTCAGAAGAGGACGACGGGGACGACAACGGTTCGGATTGGGAATCCGTGGACGAAGACGAAGCGGAGGCTGTTTTAGCGAGAATTGAGTCGATGAACATCGAAGAAGGAGAGGAGGACGAAGATGAGTTTCCAGATAACGACGGAAATTCTGCGACGGTTACTCTCGCGGACAACGGCTTTGAGTTAATCATTCACAGACCGGATGGCCAAACGAAAAGAATAGGACCGCGAGAGCTCAAGCGTTACTACAAACAAAGACACAAACCATCGGACGAGAGAGAAGAAGATGAAATCGCGAGAGAAGAACTGTACGAAAGAATGACGAAGCACATCCCGGAGAAGAAATTAGGCACAGTTAAAGGCGAGAGAGGAAACGGCAACGGTTTAGCGCAGAGATGGGTGAAAATCAATCAGCTGCAAAGGCGTTCGGAGAAGAGTCAGCAAAAGTACATGGCAAAGTCGCACAACATTTTTGCCGGTTCTGGGAACAAGAAGTTTGACATGAACATGCAAAACGCAAAGACAAAGTTACCAAAATCTGTTCCGTATTAGTCTGTATGTAGTGAATGGTTGTAACTTGTTGTAGGATACCACAAAGTAATCGTAAAATCACACCATATCGCTTGCCTCGAACATGTCAAACACTTCCCAGAGCAAGTCAAACAACAATAATAATCTCGGTGTGCGTCATAAAAAATCTCACATAACTACCACCTTTTACTCCTCGCTCAACATTGCGAACATCAATACATCACGAATAAAATGAGTAACATACGCACCATTCACGATACTCCAACAGCGAGTAGCAACCGTTTTTCCATGAGTCCCATCGGTGGAAACCCGATATACGTTGGAACTGTGTTTGGGATTGAAATTACTCTTCACCCGTTGTTGCTATTGTATTTCGTAATCTCCGCCGCACTCCCGTGGTTGCTGAATTCGTCCACGATGACGATGAAAGTTTGGTTATATTTAGTCGTCGTGAACATTCCTTTGTTGTTTGGTACCGTTTTACTGCACGAATTGGGCCACTGTTTCGCGACTAGAAAAGTCGGAGGCGAAGTTCATGGCATTCTGTTATGGCCTCTGGGAGGACTCGCATACATCGGTCACAGCGGAGATGCTAAGGATGATTTGATCGTCTCCATAGCTGGTCCTTTAACGCACATACCTCAAGCACTGTTGTGGTATGGATTATCTCAAGCTTTTACTCGGGGGACGTTTATGGACATGTTGTGCGTTCAAGCCTTATGGCTCAATATCTCGTTGATGCTTTTCAATCTCTTCATTCCCTGCTATCCTTTAGATGGAGGTAGAATTTTCGCAGCGTCGTTGCAACTGATGAAAGTGAGAGTTGATATCGCAGCAAAGATTTGCGCGTTCGTTTCATTAGTGTGCGCTCTTGGCATTGGTTTGTATGGCTTTCTTTATAATGAAATAATCGCCATGTTCATCGGCTTTTGGTGCGCTCAAGAATCGTATAATCTCTACGTCCACACGAAAGAAGAACGGTTGCAAGAGCATCAGCTTTTCAGTAAATACGCTATCGAGACGAACGATGGCCCGTACAATCAAATTTAGTAGATTTTCTTTTCTATTTTGTCATGCAGCGTTGTATAATATTACATACCTAGTAGTTCCTAATAATAAAATAAATACGAGTCTTTTCTCTCTCTCTCTCTCAGCGCGCGTTGATGGATGAAGACGACTTCGTTGAAAAATCAAGAAATACAATCGGGTCCAAAGCCTCTAAGCGCTTAATCTGAGCCTCAGTTAATTTTCCTTTTCTGTACGCCTCCTTTTGATCTTCTATCCAGGCTTTGATGCTGTTTGCTTTCTGCAAATTTACTACCCTTTTCCTACTCACGTAATCTGACATTTCCGATAAATTTTTCAACCACGCGGCGGAAATAGGCGTTAAGTCGACGCCGATGATGGCTAATTTATCCAACTGTCTCTCCGTTAACTCACTTTTTTCAGCCATTTCTCTCGTTTTCATCAGCCATACCGCCAAAGGACTTCCCAAAGGAGGCTCTGCATATTGTCCTCGCTCGGCTAAAAACATGGCCATATCCGAAGCGGATTCGTCAAAAGCAGTCAGTCCGCCTTGGAAATTTATGTTCACCACTGAAACGGTACTCTCCGCCTCGTCTTCGTCGAGTTTTAAACCTAAAGTACGCAATCGAAACTCGCGTTTCTTCGAAAGTTTTCCATTCTTGAACAACGATCGTTGTTTCGCAACCCACCTTCCTAAACCGCCTTTCTCGCGTTCGGAATAACTCGGATCGCAGTTCCCGGTGATGCACTGGTACTCAACCAACTCGTCGAACCAACTTTCCCAGACCGTGTTTGCTTGTAAAACCTTGGTCTCTGGTTCTAATGCGTCGAAACCTACAATATCGAGCAAATACAGTTGCTCTTGAGCTAACGATCCGGATGTTCTATTCAAGCGCGTCTCCAAGACCCATTCTCTCAATGTCTCTGGCGCTCTCTTCACCAAACCTTTCGTTCTCGCGTAATACGTTTCCTTCACCTGGCCGCTTTCGTCTCTCAACGGCGGTCTCCCAGTCCGCTCGCGCATTCGAACTCTCCCTAACGTACCTCCACTCTCCGATAACTGTCTCGCGGCGTACTCTAATAAACTAAAATTCCATCTCGACTGCGTCGGTGAAACCGCCAACACCTGCGGCGCCGCTCGGATAACTTGTCGAACTTCTTCCTGAGACAAGCCGCACCTTCTAAAAACTTCTATAGCATTCTGAGCGTTTTCCGCGATGAGTTTCATCCGTTTTCGATCGACTAACGCTCTGCCTCTGGCGGTAATCCGCCACGCTGCCGCGGCTGAAAATGTCGCCACCGCTTCGTCTTCTGTAAAACCGACGACTTCTACCAAGTAATCTTCCACGTACGCTTGCATGTTACTCGGTCGTTTTCGAGACGCCAACGGTTCAATCACGCGTCGTTTCTGTTTCAAAGATGGGAAAATCTCTTCTCCCCATCCTTCGCCTTTCCTCTCAAGCTCCCAGACGAGTTCGGTGTTGATTTGATTAATCTGCGTGCCTCTGTTTGCGCTCGGCGGAGCGGGCGAAGGTGCCGACTTTGCCGAAGATATTCTGCTGCCGCTGCTGCTCCTGCTTTGGACATTTTTCTCGGAAGAACTCGCTTGCAACTTCGATCTGCTCCGTCGATCGTCTCGACTCCTCTCTTCCTCCTCGTCGTCTTCCTCGCTCTCCTCGTCCACGGATCGACCGTAATCGATCGAAGACGCGCGGACGCAGAGAACATCACCATCCCTTCTCCTCCTCGTTTCCTCCCTTACGCAAAAGCCGAAGGAGAACTGGTTTTGGGAGCCAGCGTTGTGCAGATGACGCATTTTCTTTCCTCCTCCTCTTCCTTTTTGCATCGACGACGACGATACAGACGGATGATTGGAGATCCTCGCCAACATTCCGCGCATTATCTCTCTTTGTGCCTCTCTTTACTTCCTCTTACGAACTGTGATCATTTGTTCATCTCGTCGTATGCGCGTGGTAAAAAATTATATGGGGATGATGCAACAAATCGTATCTTCTTCTACGACTTTAAAAGAGATCCAAACACAAAAAAAGCTTTGGTTCAAAAAAATAGATGAAAATTCAGGTCCCAGAACTGACTGACGGACAAAAACCAGTTTTTAAAGCAGTTAGTTCAGTGCAGTTCAGTCTTATAAAGAATACAAACGCCACACACGCGATGGGACTCAGAGCGTCGAAACCAAAACACGTCCTGAATGCTACGACGACGACGACGACGACGGGCACCCCCCAACAAACGACTCCCGGTGGACTTCGCGTGCGTATTTCTTCTTCTTTGTATTCTTCTTTGTATTCTTCTTTGTATTCTTCCCTGCATGACAAAAAATGAACGAATCGAATAACGCTCTCTCCTCTTCATCCCCTTCTTCCTTTCCTACATCCTTATTAAACAACGACAGTTGACGAGTAAGCTTTTGAGAAGGTTGGAAGGGTCCTCCTCCGCCACCTCCTTCTCCTCCGCCTCGTCGAACGCTTCTCAACAAAGACGACGGGAAAGTGGTGGGAGCATTCCCTCAACCTCATCATCGGACCATTATTTCTTACAAACGAAACCGGAACTCGCGCAGTTACTCCAAACGACCTCGAAATATAACGAAGCCTTATTAAAACACGAACAAAATGAAATAGATAGCTTAGCGAAATACATCAAAGAGATTGAAGCCGTGGAGAAGAATCCGTACGAGGAAGACTTTAAGAGCGAGAGCGAACGCGAAACGTTGAGCGCGGCGAAGCGTAAACTCGAGACGTCTTCGAGGAAAGTGAAAGAGTGCTTCGAGAAGGAGTCGGAAGAGTCGGGAGAAGAGTCGCGATTACCGACGAGGTGCAGAGCAGTCGTCGCGGAGTACGAAAAGTGCGGGCAAGAGGCGTTGGAGGCGTTCGTAGAGGCAAATAGAAGTTGAAAAATCACATCACATACGTAGAGAGTAAAAATAGAATTTTTCTTTTCTTTTTCTTTTTCTCGTAACGACCTGCGGCAGAATATCTCACACGCGTTTGGAAAAAAAATGTGCTTCAATGTTTGTCGTCGTGATGGTGGTGGTGGTTTAGGCCAGAGATGATGAAGAAGAAAACATCATCATAAAGGGATACATATCATCATCACCATGCACCTCGATGAAGCCGTCGCGGTCGGATCCTTCCTCGTCTGCGTCGTCTGTTCGCACTTGCTCAATCGTCAAAGGCACGAGCGACGGATAATTCACGACTCTCGCTTTCAGCCGTCCGTGGACGAGCGATGGAGGAGGAAGAGGATAAATATGATGAAGATGAAGAAGAAGAAGAACAGAAGAAGAAGCAAAAGTTACGCGTGGAATGGCGATGATGACGATAACGACACTCCTCGCGCGATGATGAGAGACGGAAGGAAAAGCGGAGAGTCGGAAACGAGATTTCACGACGTGTCGGAATACCTCTCCTCCTCCGACGAAGCGAACGAAAACGACTACGACATCGACGAACTGTTGGACGGAGACTATTTCGAATCCGACGTCGACGAGGACTTTTTCGACACTCGGTCTCGTTTATCCTCAACAAATAATGTCAGCTCGACGACGACGACGACGACGGGTGGTGGTGGTGGTGGTGGTAGAAGAAAACTCGGCGAGTTGCCGGACGAAACGGCGTACCAGATTTGGTCCACGGCAAAGCTCCGCGACCATCCGTGCGTGCCGTATTGCACGTGGCGGCTGAACGACGAAAACGATACAGCTCAAAACGGAGGACGAGATATGCTTCTCGTGAGAATAGGCGCGGCAAATTCAGAGCTATCTCACGAAAACAAGCAACTCATGGACCAAGTGATGGTGTCTACTTTATACCACGGCGTCAAAACGCGCCTATTAGATCGAGACTATCGAACAGTCCCAGGTCAAATAGACGTCCTCATCGACATGCACGGATGCGGTTTAACTAACCCGCCTCCTTTTGACGTCATCGCGAGAGGCTTATCCGCCATCGGAGAGCTCTTTTACGAGCGCGCGAAAGTCCACAGGATCGGTAACCCGCCGCGAGGAACGCAGATTTTAATCAACGCCGTCATGGTGTTATTACCGAAAGAGATGCGAGATTCCGTGAAGATTGTCGTTTTGAGAGACAAACAGAGCGACGAGACCATGAAGCGCGCGTACGAGGCGAAGTGTTTAGTCTGCGATAGCATGAAATAGAAAAAATTTAGAAATGCAATAAGGTTTTAGACGATTAAATAATAAGGAATGCGCAATCGATGAACACGAAAGAACAAAGCAAAAAGCATAAAGCAAAAATAATTGAGTGAATGCGCGCCCTTGATTAAACTTCACTTGAAGTCATAACTGACAAGTAACAACAACAACAACAACAACAACAACAACAACAACAACAACATTAACTTTAACGCAACAACATGGTATCATTATTACGATCATCGCGTCTTTCTTTTTTCCTCCTCGTGTGTTTTTGTCTTGAATTCCTTCTTTCTCCTGTCCTCGCCGGTGGTCACGGAAATTCCGCGTTATATCACGAACTGAAACGGACGTACGGTTTCGGGAACAAAGAACCAGACGCGGTGCACGATAAACCTCCGGAACCGGAGGTTAGGAAACCAGCGAATTTGCACGAAGTCGGGAAAGATTTAGACCACGAAAAGTTAAAGGAAGAGTTTGAGTTGTTTCCGGAGCATCACAAAATCGATAACGCGGTACACTGGTCGGGGATAACCGCGTTGAAACAAGGGATAAAACTCGGGAACAACACGTACGTGCAAACGACTTTAGACTTAGGAGCAAACGTGAACATGACGTTGAAAGGTTCGAGACCGATCCATTTTAGCGCCGCACACTGTCCTTTCCGCGAGCAAGTGCAGATTGGGAAGACGTTAGTCGAGCACGGTGCGAGCGTCGTGGATGTCAACGAAGACGGGTATCAACCCATTCACTTCGCTTCGAGGATGTGGCAACCGTTATGTATAAACTACGTCGAATGGTTGCTACGAAACGAAAGCGTTGACGTGAACGAGCGACGCTCGATGGGTAACGAGACGACGCCGTTGCACGAAGCAGCGTTACGATCTTCGCTGAAAATGGTCCAGATGTTAGTAGAGAAAGGCGCGGTGGTTGACGCCTTGGATACCGACGGCGATACCGCTTTGCATAAAGCGGTAAAAGGAGATCACTTGCCGGCCATGCATCACTTGTTGAAGAGCGGTGCAAATCCCCACTTGAAGAATAAACGAAACGTATCGCCGTTCGAGTTGGCGCAGAAAATGAAAAAGGATTTTGACACGATGCAAGTATTTAAGAAAGATTACGGTTGGAAACACGATGCAGGACTCGCGCACACCGAGTTGTAAAAGATTTTGACTTTTAATATATGTGTTGTACAACAAGAAATTTTTACAATGCATGTACTCTATCGATACTATTATTATTTATTTAGCTTCTATCGCTAATTTAGCCGCTAATTTAGCTTCTACCGATGCTTTTTGGTGGAAGGAAAGGAATGTTCGGATGGGACTCAGGTGAAGCGTCCGGGTCGGGTTTCCACATCTTTATCGTTTTGTCCGCTTCGCAAGAAATCAATCTCTCCCCAGTCTTATCGAAACCCAGCGCGAATATGCCAGCTTCGGCTTCCATGGAACCCGGTTGAACCTGCGTTTGTAACGATTGGAAGCAATGTCCGGTTTCGTAATCCCAAAAGCGCATGCTACCGTCGTCTCCTCCAGAAATCATGACGTTGTCTTCGTTGAGCGCCATGGCGTTGACGATGGCGTTTTGCTTAGATAACATGTTATGCTTGAACTGACCATCTGGCAAACCAAACTTCTTGATGTTATCTGCCGAAGCGGAACTAAACTCCCAGTACTTCTGATGCATAACCATCGCGCGAACCCCTTTCTTGTGATGCGTCAACGTCTTCATGCACTTACCCGCTGCTAAGTCCCACGTCTTGATGGTCGAATCGTAACTCCCCGTGATGATTTGAGGATCTACGTTCTCGGTAATGATCGATCCTACGGTTGATTCGTGTCCAGACAAACAAAAAACTTGCGCTTTTGTGCGCATATCCCAAACTCTGCACGCAGAATCTCGACCACCAGTCATCAATATATCCAAGTCCGGATGTAACGCTATCGAATACACGCCGCTCAAGTGGCCGTGGTAGTTTCTAATCACTTTATTGTATTCTAAATCCCAACACTTGACTTTCTTATCTGCACCGCACGAGAACATGTACGGATGCTTGTCCGAAATGGCTAATCCCATCACTTGCTCGATGTGACCGGTCAAAGTTAACTTCAACCCCCCCGTGGCTAAATCCCAAATTTTTATGCAACGATCTCCAGAACCGGTGGCGAACCACTCGTTCGACTTGTCCACAGCAACCGAGCGCACCCATCCTTGATGACCCGAGATGACTCTGTATAACTTCCAAGGTTTCTTCCACTCCGGTCTCGGCCACTTGGACGCTAAATTTGCCGTCACGAGCGCGCTCGATTTCATATTTGCGTTTGCGCCAAAAACCGAAGACTTTGAAGCGGCGTTTGCGTCTGCGTTGAATTGCACCAACGCCCCACTCTTCTCTCCCAGTTCTTGGCTCTTCAACTTGGCTAAAATTCCACCCGACGCGTTCGCTTCCACCTTTTCGCGAACTGGTTCGTCGATGAAATCGATCAAAGATGCCAAGTCCGTTTTTTCGTTGTCGTCTGTAAGTTTCCTCTTGTTCTTTGCCGCCAAATTCGCTGCTTCGGCTAAACCAGGAATGGTATTTTCGAAGCGCTTGTTATTACTCGCATCGTTTGCTCCCGCGGCAGAGTTTGCTCTGTTGTTGTTGTTGTTGTTGTTGTTGTTGTTGTTCTTATTGTCTCTGGATTTAATCTCCGGCGGTGCCATGTGCCGCACGGCTTCGTATTCGTCCCGAATTTTCACGCTCATTTTTCGTTCGATCGAAGGTCGATGCATGAACATTTCTTCTTCTCCTCCTTCTTTCTCTCCAATCGAGAACAACGCTTTCGTTCTCTTGGCGGAAAGTTCCGCCAGCGCTACCGGGTCTGGACCTTTCACTTTCGTCATTTCTATTGTTGTGGCTGCGTTTTATTCGTCGTATTTAAAGAAGGAAGGAATGAAGAATTGTGTTTCCGAGCGAAGGCGGCTGTCAGCTTGTGAAGAATGCGAAAAAAATGAAAAAGAAAGAGAGAGAGGGAGAGAGGAAGAGGAACAGTGAGTTAGTATTTTCCTATGTTCGTTCATGCATTATTTTTCAATCTTCTTCTACTCTTCTCGCTCGTCGTTAATCACGCGTATTCTGCTCGCGTTTTTGGTCAACCAAAGCGCAAACTCCGGCGAACGCGCTAACGATTCCAAAGCGGCGTTCGTGGATTCCGTTTCGAGCTCGTCGGCTTCCTCGGCGCTTAAAAATCTTCCCCGAGAGTTACTCGCGAGACCAACGGGAGGCATTCGCTTTTTATCCTTTCCGTTGGAGCTACTCGTCGTCGTCGAGAACGGGGGAGGCGATTTCTTTTTACCCCCACTGTTGCTATTTTTTGTCGTCTTTTTACCGCTGGAGGATCCGCCACCTGGCGTCGGTTGCGGCGTGGCGGGTTCGCTTTTGTCTCCGCCACTAAACGGATTCAAATTCCTAACTAAACTGAACGGTGAAAGTGATGACGAGCGCTTATTCCGTGTTTCGGAATCTGCGTTTTTCTCCATTGGTGTAAACGGTGAAGGCGCAACGCGCGGCTCTGGATCCATCGTGGCTGGTAGTCTGCGACGAAGTTCGTATTCAGTTTCTTCCTCTTCGTCGCTGTAAAATTCATCGTCGTACTCGAACGATTTTCTATCGTCGGAAGATTTCTTCTTATCGAACAAATGAAAAGTAAACGCGTGAAATGCAAGCCGTAACGTTCTCTTCACGTCTTTTGCGAACGCTGCGGCGGGACCGGCTACGATTGTACTTCCGGCGAGGAGTGCAAGCGTGTTCCCGGTTTGCGCGTCTCGAGTGCAAAACTTGAGCATAATCACGCCAAATACTGAAATGGAGAAGCTGGTAAACTGTTTCCAACCTTTCACGACTTCCCCGCTTCTGTCGTCTACCACCCATTTCTTGACGAACATGACGCCTAAACCGGAAGATACCAAGAAAAATCCAACGACGAGCAGAGCTATGTAAATCGTCTTTGGTTCATCGGGATCGGCGTTGCGAAGGACGCCCCACGAGGCGCGTATCGGCTTAGACATCCCTCTCCAAAGGTACTCTAATACTATCTTCCACTTATCCACGGGCACAAAATGATACGCAAACGTCGTCACGAGCGTTGAACTGATACCGAAAAACGTTCTCGTCGCTCTTCCCGACGGCGTCAGTCTCGTCAATTGGAGAAGGACTAAACAGAGCAACATGGCTGTCGATAAAGACATCGCGGCTATGTAAAAGCACCACGGAGATGTGGCAATGACGGGTGCTAAGGTCATCGAGCTAATACCACCGACAAATCTCAAGAACAGGTTTGAATCAAAGTACTCTCGAACGGTTATTTCATACGTCACCTTCCCATTAGATTTTCCGCCAGAAGGGTTGCATTGCAACACGTACACCGCGCTCTTCTCTTGGAACGGACTCATGTTTGCGACTAAAGTCGATGGAGACTTCTTCGTTGCCTTTGACGAACTGCTGCGACTATTTTTACTACCGTTACTATTACCACTCGTGTGTGCCTCATTTTTCTTCTTCTTCTCCTCTCTCTTCATCTTTAATCGTCGATATTGCCAATTCTTTGCCGTCCTCTTCCCTTCTTCCTCTTCCAAAACGTCTTCCTCTTTCCCAACCTTCAACGCGCACTGATTCGCTTTCACGCTCCCGTCTGCATCTTTCAACGCTACCTCAATCGCATCAAACGTTCTCCAAATGGCATATTTTGGGTATCCCTTGATAAAGAATCGGCTCTGTTCTTCTACTTTATTCCAAGGCACATCTTTCCCTTTGGATGCGATTTTTGTTTCACCACCGCTCCTCCTCCCATCGTCGTTAAAAGAGACGACGACGTTTGAGTCTGTTTCTTGTGTTCCCCCTCCTCTCTCGTCGTAAAGGTTGTTGTTATCATCGCAGAGACTCGTCTCGCACAACGCGAGAAGAGTGAGAGCGAAAACAAACAGAGCGACTCTTCTTCTTCCTCCTCCTCTCATTATTATAGCGCGGCGCTCTCTCGCAGGGTGTATATCTAAGAATACAGTTCCTTTCTTATTATAATAACGCCGATGTGGTGTCTTCCCCTTTTTTTTTGGTGCTGGCGGTTACTGGTCTCACGCAAGTGTCGTCAAAATCGCTCAAAAAAGCAAAATTGAGCGAGGGAGGATTTTGGCCACGCGATGAAAAGAAGTATCTTTTTTGTGAGAAGGTAATCCAACAATCGTCATCACAAAGAGCGAGGAGTACATACGACAACTCTCGCTTCCAACGTGCCCCACTCTGAACAGGGAAAAACGTGCGCACGCATTTCACCGAGAAACAAGAAGGCTTTTTACTGTTTGACTTTATTTCCGAACGTTCTCACGTAAAGAAAAATGAGCGGCACGCAAATGATGACGACGATGCGCGCTTCGACGACGATCCGTTGTTGCGCTTCTTCGAATCAACAAAAATCGACTTCCTCCTCGTCGTCTTCGAGAAGAATCCCGAAATCTTCGAGCAATAACATCAGCAACGAAGCCGGTAAAGATGCGTTGCCATCGTCTCGCGCAACAGCTACCGCCGCTGTGTCCTCTGTCGCCGCGTTGAGCAGCGCTGGACCGGCTTTGGCCGATGGGTTGAGTGATTTTCAGGTACCGGATATGTCGTCGGCGATGGCGGAAATGCCAAAGGTGGACTTTAGTGGCTTCGCGTCGAAGCTTAAAGATATCAAAGTTCCGGAAATCGACACGTCTGCGTTCGACGAGTTGAAGGAGAAAGCTTCATCGGCTCTGGATGATGCTACGTCGGCTCTGGATGACTTCGACCCAAACGCTCTTCAAGCGCAACTTCAGTCGAAGGTTTCCGAGATCCAGTCAACTCCGGCACCTGTTACCGTTCCGTCTATTCCAAAACCTTCTGTTTCTGTGACTATTGAAACACCGTCCGCGTCCGTAGAGATGCCTGCGATGCCTGCGATGCCTGCGATGCCGGAAATGCCTGCGATGCCCGCGATGCCTGCGATGCCGGAAATGCCTGCGATGCCCGCGATGCCTGCGATGCCGGAAATGCCTGCGATGTCGGAAATGCCCGTATTGCCAGAAATGCCCGCGATGCCGGAGTTGCCAGAGTTGCCTCCTCTTCCAGATCTTCCCTCTGTGGAAGATGTGATGGCGAGCTTCACGAGTGTCATCGATTCCGTGCCTGTCCCGGAAGATCTCCAGCCTTTAGTAGCCGCTATTAAACAAAATCCAGACACGGGCGTTGCCTTGCTTGCTTTCATCTTTGGATCTCCGGTTTTACTTGCAGTATTAGGTGCGGCTTTGCGTGGATACGATGGTGATGTCCGCCCGAAAGCTTGCTATGAATCGCTCGAGAAGAACGGTAACGCAAAGATTATCGACACCCGCTCGGAAGAAGCGATAAGGAACGAAGGCGTTCCCGATTTGAGAGGATCGGCGAGAAACAAAGGGGAAATCGTTCGTGTCGTGAAATTGAACGAGAAAGAACGAAGACAAACGCGCGGCGCGAGACAGATTGAACTCACGATTGCAGCGGAGAAGGTTAAGAAGTTATCTTCGATTGGCTCGAAGTTGTACTTTATTGGTCCAGATGCGAAGGACTTGGCCAAGACGGTCAAAAGTGAAACTTTTGCTCGTAAGTGCTACACTATTTCTGGTGGATTTGAAGGCTACCGATCGTCTGGCTTGAAGTTGAGAAAAGGTGGCTATAAAAAGAACGTTGCCGAGGTTGCTGCCGAGGAAGCGTCGGAGATTGGAAGCAGAGCGACGCGCGCCGTCCAAAGCAGTGTCGGCTCCGTCTCGACGACTGTGAAAACTGCGGACGATTCGATGAAGGTTGTGTACGGGCTCCTCGCGCTCGGCGTTGTGGTCGGAGCGATCGAGTACGAAAAGACGTTGCAATTCATCGGCGTCGTCGGTATCGAATTGACTTTGTTGAACGCGTTCTTGTCGTACGAAAATCCTCTCGATGCGATTTCAGCGTTTGGTAACTTTGTTTCTCCGGTGACGCAGCCGATTACGAACGCGATTGGCGCTAAAGCCGGCGAAGTCGCCAACGAGGCCGTGAGTATTGCGTCGGAAAAAGTGAAGGAGTCCGTTAGCGAGATTTCTGTTCCGGAAGTTGATTTGGACCAAATTCCAGGCGGTTCCGGCCTCAAGCGTTCGCTGGAGAAGCGAGGGGCTTCCAAACAGTCCGCGGTCGAAGAGGACGAATAAAAACAAGAACACTTAAAATAAAGAATAAACAGTAGAACGCACAATATTATTACCATAGCAGAAAAGAAGAAGCAATGCATATGATTGAACAATAATTTCACGCATCATATAAATATATCATCTGATCAAATCCTCGCTTTTCTCACGCGCCTTCTTGGATTTTCCTTTTTCACCCTTTCACAAGCATCCCAAATCTTCTTCTTCTTCATCACAAAATTGAAGCAGACGTACTCTCTCTCTCTGCGATAAAGAGAAGGAAGAGAACACGCACGCATGCACGACTAATATTAAGAGCACGCTCGAGGCGGCACGCACTACGCGCGAGGATGAGAACGCGCCGGTTTACCGCTCTCCTTGTTCTTCTCGTCTTCATCGTCTCCCTCGCGGCTTCTTGTTCCGGAGAAGATGTTGGTGAGCACGTTCCTCCTTTGCCACACGAACAGGATGATGAACACGACCACCATCACCACCACGACGTAACCATGGACGTAACCATGGAAGCGCCGGATGAGTTGTTCGAATACGAAGCGGAGTTGGTGGACGAACGCCTCGAGGAGGAAGAGAATGAGATGGACGAACAATTCTTGAAAAATCAAGAGCAGCAGATTTTACGCGACGGTGATGGCGAAAAGCGTAATATCGTGGATCCTGAAGAAATCTTGGAGCAAGTGGAGGATATCTACGCTGGGTTTGATGAAAAGAAAGGATGGTTATTTGCCAACTACACTTCGCGCGTTTCCACGGAGAAGGCGGTAGATGCGCTTTTGCAAGAAGGACAACGCGCGTTGGATTTCGCAGAACAGAACGATGCACTATTTCACGTTCAGAATAGTCCACATTTTGCAAGGAGTACTAATTTACCGAACGAACAAAGCATTCCTTTAGAATTCGCGCGCTTGTGGATTGCTTCGGAAGCGTTATTCGTGCTAGCTGCGGCGTTGGAAACAGGCACGCTTCCTTTATCCGCCTTGTCGCAATCGCAAAGAGATATGTTTGCCAAGACGAATGATGAACATATTCCATGGACTTTAAAAGCTTTGCGAGCTGCACATTTCGCAGGAAACGACGGAGCTTCGGTAGCTCTCGCAGACAGAGCGCTCATCGGTCGAGGTGGTGTCGCCGAAAATTGTCAAATGGCAGTGCGACTACTGCATCCGCTTGCCGCAAAGCGCGAACTGGAGATTCAGAAAGCAGGTGCGGGTTCTGTTTCTGGTATGCCAGTACAGGCTACGTGGTTGAGAGACCGCGAGCGGGACGCTTCCTGGCACTCCAACGCCATGGAAGAAAGTTTAGCGGAAGAGCATCAAAAAAATTTTGTGGGAGGTGCGGATGATTCGAACGAATTTACGCCTCATGGAAATAGCGGTACGCCGGAAAGCACGAGAGCCGAAGGATACCGAAGATTGATGGGCACAGATGGTAGAGATAGAGACGAGATTGGAGCTTTACAACGTTTTGAGAATGCGGCGCGACGCGGAGATCGTTTAGCCGCCTTCAACGCAGGCTTCATGCACATGAGGGGTACTTCAGAGAATGTTCCCGTGAATGTTACTGCCGCTGAAATATATTTCAAGCAGGCTGGAGATGTGAACGGAGGTGGTGCCTTTAACGGTATCGGAGTCATTTATTACAACAAGAAAGATTTCGTCACCGCAAGACATTGGTTTGAGAAAGGAATGGCAGCGAACAATCCCGATTGCTTTTACAACATGGGCACGTTGCACCTGCACGGACTCGGCAACTTGGAAAGAAATGCCACTCAAGGATTTCTGATGTACGAAAAAGCGTCCAAAAGCGGTCACTGGAAAGCGCCGTTTGATTTGGCCAGAATGCATATGAACGGACAGGGAACGCCACAAAATTGTACGAGAGCTACCCGTTTATTTCGAATTTTCTACGACGAGCGAACGGGATGGGCGGATGAACTAGAGAACGCAATGGCTATGTTAGATGGAGTCGACGAGAATAGAAAAAAACTGAAAGGTGTGCCCCGAGATCCTTTTGGAGCGTTGATTCTGTACTCGCTTTACGCAGAACAGGGAAGTGAAGTTGCAACACAAAATATCGCTTGGATGCTCAGGAAAAATCTCACCGGTATCGAAATACCAAATAGATTTGAACTCGCTGGTTCGTTACTGCGACGCGTCACGCGTTCACCAGGTTTAGCTCCTGAAGCCAACATCGATTTAGGAAACATGCTTTGGAATAAGCAAATCGAAGCTACGCCACAAGATTTTGCGTTGTGTGACGACGAAGAAAGATTTATGGTTTCTCAAGGTCGCGACGCGATCGAAGGTGAATCTGACAACGCCGAACCTACTGGGAATAGTGATGCGAGTGCGATGCATTATAACGCTGCGGTTCACAGATACAGAAGAGCAACAGAAGGGGATTTACAACTTCCGGAAGCGTATCATGCTTTGGCTTGGGCACATTTCACGGGTAAAGGAGAAGGTAAAAACAGTACCGCAGTTCTCTTGCATCTCGACAAAGCGATGGAATTATCCAGATACGACGCGGAAATGTTCCCGAGTATCTTATTCTACGCGTACGTCCGCATCGCTTCCTCTTTCGACGGGTTCATTTCGTTGAAAAGGTTATTCGGTAGATTCCTTTCCTGCATCCTTGATATCGACAGAGATAGCATTGAGAGGTATTACAAAGAGAACTCTACTTTGGTGCACGGGTTCGTGACGATTTTGGCACTCGTCATACCACGTTTCCTCTTTTTTAGATACGCTGCTGCTGCCGCCGCCGCCCAGAATAGATAACTAGGAATAGATGAAATAGATATTATACCGGGATGGTGAACGTAGAGAAATATTTGTATAAAAGAAAATGCTCCACACCCTTCTTTCCGCCGCCACTAAAAGCTACTATTCTAAAATTGTATTTGTTCTTACTTTCTTTTCGTCTCCTTCCTTAGGTCAGGGCGTAAGTTCCTCTTCCATCGCGGTCAACTTATCGTTCGGGTCATCCATCGTCAAATAGTCGTAAGGAGCTTCGATCTGTACGCGCTCAGGTCTTGCCAATTGAATTTTAGCCTTTTTCATGGCTTGGACGAACGATAACCACAACTCAGAACGAATACCGAGGAACTGGTCTTTATTAATGGCTTCGACGTAGAACGAAAACTCCAACATGATTCCATCCGGCGTCACTTCTTCTATAAAAACGCGCCTGTGTAGCGTTTTCAACACTCGCGGATCGTTTTTGATCATCGTTCTAAACGTTGACAGCAATTTGGAGAGTTGACTCGCGTCTTTTAATCTCACTGTCATTTTCTCGTTGAATCTAAACTCTCTTCCTCGTCGAGTGACGTTGATGATTGACATTGCACCGAGTTCAGAGTTTGGAAGTAATATAACTTCTCTCTCTAAAGTTTTAATAGCCGTGCGAAACAAACCAATATCAATGATTTGACCCTCCGCGTAGTTCAACTCCTTCCCTTCTCTTGGAATTTTAACCGTATCGCCAATTATAAATGGGGTCGTTGTGTACAATAAGACGCCCATAAGAGCATTTTCTAATACCTGTTTGGACGCCAAACCGATGGCAATACCGGAAACGCCCCCGACAGTAACTAATGCGCCCAAGTTCAATCCTATTGCTTTGAAACAAAAGATTGCCGTCACGACCCAGGTGATAATTTCCGTCACTCTCTCCGCCCCGTTCACTCTCGCTAAAGTTGCCGGCGCCGCTCCGCTCTTCTCCAACCTACTCCACGCGCTCGAGAAAAACTTCTTCTCCCACGAAAACGTCGCCGCGACCAGGCCGCTCAAAATACACAAATACGTAATCGCTTGCACCGCGTAAATAATTCGAGCGACTTCAAATACAGCAGATCCAATCAATAACGCGCCAATCCCTCTGCTCCCGGAAGCTATCAACAAACCTCTCTCCACCGAACCTGCGATATCTTTAATAATCTCCTGAACTCTTTCGCTGAAACGAAAGAACCCGCTGAACAGAGATAATCGTAAAATCGACCCGAGAAAGAACAATAACGCCGCGTCTTCTAAATACACTCGAATAATTTTATCCGGACTCGGCGCCGGCGTCAAACCGAGAAATCGTCCAAAAGCCTCGAATATAAACTGCGCGACGATAGCGCCCGTTATTTCCGCCGTCTCTCTCGTGTTTATGGCTAAAAAAGCGGCATAAAACGAAAAAGCGCCGACGCATAACGTGATCAGTTTCGTCAACCACGAGTCTTCTTCGGCCAGGACGGGTACTCCCGGGAGTAACGTCCGCGGCGCGTTCTTTCCACCTTTCATAATCTCCGTCCCTCCCTTACTCGAAGAAGAAGACGAGGAAGAATCATCCAAAATGGTATCCATGGAATACATATCGTCAGAGGTTGCGTCTGCTGGTGCTTCGCGCGCTATTATTCTTTCTCGAATTTGTCCTCCTTCTTCTCTTTCCCTTTGTCTTCTTTGTCTTCTTCGTGTTGATGAAATTGTGTTCGTTAGAGAGGCGGCGAAAAAAAGAGTGACTTTGTCATCTTTCTCGTAATTGTTGTTTCCTCTTCTTCTCCTTTGTGTTCTTCTCTTTAACGACGACGAGAGAAAGGCTCGAGAGTAAGAAGAAGAACAGAACCGTGATGATGATGATGATGATGATGATGATGTCGAGCACACACCGCGCGACGACGATTGCATCGCTCGCGTGTTTGCTGTCATCATCGTCCCGGTCGTGGTGGTCATTTTTTTAATGGAGAGAGATGTGAGCGTGTGAAAACCTCTCTCGACATTCCCCCATTCATTTTTTTGCAAAGGAAGCTTCTAGAGGATTTGCGCGAAAATTTGCACAAAATCGGCAGCCAAACCACGTAATTTCATTCATTGCTTTCGCGCCATAATAGTAGTAGTAGTAAATGATGATTATGTTTACCTCTACTTCCCTCTCATCAAAATCAGCCTTGGCGCAGAGAGGAGCACCACGGACGACGACAAGAGCAGCGTCGAAACCGTGTTGTTGTTCAACTGCGACTGCGACTACTGTTGAGAAGAGGAAGAAGAAAATGATGAAAATGATGACGACGACGAGAGGAAGAAGAGGAAAAGGAATGTTGAAATCATCATCATCAGAAGAGTCGTCGAAAGTTGCGATTGAAGACGACGACGACGACGACGACGACGACTTTTTACAGTTTCTGGAAGACTCCATGGAAGTCGCGGCTGGGGAGAAAAGAGACGACGATTGGATCGGCGAACCAGGCTCGGCCATGCGAGGCGAAGAGTTGAGGAAGTTGGTGTTGAAACGATACGGAAAGTTGTACGACACGAGAATTTGTCAGAGACGAGATTCGATGAATAAGTTGCAGTTGTTTTTACAAATAATGTGGAAGTTTGTCGGACAGAAGAGTTTTCCGATGACGGAGGCGGAATACATCGAACAAACCGACGCGGTGGCGGAAATATTGACCATGAAGAATAGGCAGGATTTAGTACGCGCGAACTTACCGATTTGGCCAAAATGGCCGAAGATGGATACCACGGGAGCAAACGCGGTCATGATTCCTTTGGACATCGACGAAGAGGATCTAACCATTGACGGCGAATAATAAATAGTAAACGAGTCTGTCTGTAGTAGTTGGTAGAGCTAAATGTGTTGTATATCTCATAGGTATTAATAAAGTGTGTTTGGACTCTCTCTCTCTCTCTCTCTCTCTCTCTCTTCTAGTGCGCTGTGCCCGTCGCCGCGACTTTCAAGTTTGGCAACACCTCCAACCCGTCTCTAATCTCCAGTAACTCTATCTGCTGCTTCACGCGAGCTAATCTCGCGTACAACGGCCTCGCGTGTTTTTTATCCGCTTTGCTCGCGACTATGTTATTCATTTTCATCAACCTCGCGTCGTACGCTCGAAGTCTTTTTTTCAAATTGCTCTTCTCTTGTAACAACCCCTCTCGACTCATCTGTCTAACGCTGGTTGGATATAACGCTTCCAACGCGCTTCCGCAACATCTCTCGGACTCTGCTCGCATGGAATCAAAACAAGACGGGTCGAAGAGAAACTCCGAGATGAATTCGTCCGAGAGTAATTCTAGAGTGTAATCTCTCGCTAATACATCTTCTTCTTCTTCTTCTTCTTCTTCTTCTTCGATACCATTCTCATCATCTTTTTCCAACGTTCTTCTCACATCATCATCGTCGCTTTTTCCACTACTACTCTTACTACTACTATTACTCTCGCTTTTACGACGAAGAACTGAAATATTTTCAAAATTCTTCCCGCCTCGTTTTGTTCCTTCTAATTCTTCTTTATACGACGACGACGACGACGCAAAATCATCGCGAAGACTGATATTATTCGTGGCGTCGCGAAGCATCAGATAGGGGAAGAAGAATTTTTTGTGAGGGGGCTGTCGAGTTCATTTTTGAATTTTTTCTCGTGCATGCTCTCGTTTGCCCCACACTCTTCTTGGATTTAAAAAAACGCTCGAAAAACTCTTTTCAATTTAATTCAGAGATCTCCAAACACATTTTTGCGCCGCGAGAATACTTACTTACTACGCGCATTTATAGTAGTACCCACCAAAACAACGTGGGAGGAAGAAGAATATCACGCAAAAACGACGATGGTGTCCTTGAACGCGAGAAACAGAGAAGAAGAAGACGACGATCACGATTTTGATAAAAAAAAAACCGATCAGGAGGAAAAATTCGCATGGCAGGAAAACTTGCGCGAGGACGATCCGTGGAAACACGTGAAAGATATCAAAGGGGATTTGCATTACCGAGTGTTGTCGATTCCTCGAAACGCGACGATGAGAGAGATTAAAGCGGCGTATCGGCAAAAAGCGCGCGAACATCATCCGGATAAAGGCGGTTGCAGCGAAACGTTCGATAAAGTGCAAAAAGCGTTCGAGACGTTGTCCTGTCCCAAGAAACGAGAGCAGTACGACAGGTTACAACACGTGACGCAATATCGGTACATACCGGGCGTGACGCAAAGAGCAGTCGGAGGAGAGGATTTACTGTTGGACGATATCGCCCGATTAGGGTTAGAAACAGACGCGAGCACGCAGTTGGTGGTGTTGTGCGAGGTGTGCGGGAGACCGTCGACGAGAGTGTGCATGTGCTCGTTGTATTATTGCGATTTTTGCGAACGGAAGCAACACTGGAAAGGCGAGTTTGGTTTGCACTGGCCGGTGACGCAGAGCGATCGTTTGAAGGTGGATTTGGCAAAAAAAGAGTTGGAGGAGAAGAAAAAAGAAGACGCGAGGAGGTACGAGTTGGAAGATCCAAACTTCAGAGATCCGGCGTCTTTGAGAGAGATTCGCGAGTTCAAAGAACACGCCGCGGAGATTTACGGCGTGAGGAAACGAGATCAAACGAGGGTGTTCGATATGCGTTTGGCGAGATATTACATGTGGGCACAGACGACGCGTCATGTATACGTCGCGATCATGTTACCGACTGGATATAAAGATAAAGAGCTGCACATGGACTTCAGAGGGCAAGTGTTAGTGGTTCAAAGCGAAGACTCGCCTCCGGTGGTGGAAAGACACCTCGCGTTTAAACCGTCGCGCGAGTTTCCCGTGCAAACCATGCAAACGGAGGATAAAAGATTTTTCGTGCTCTCGATTCCGAAAAGCAACATGGGAGAAGATATCAAACAGTGCTTTGAAGGTGATCCAGACTACGCGCGATGTATGCAACCGCCGTATACTTTACACGAATCAAATACTGAAGTCATCATGGAATTTGAACTGCCGTTTTGGATCGACGAGGAAGACGTTCGCGTGGACATTACGAAACGTACCGTTCGCGTTCGCGTGACGAACGAAATCGATACGATACGTCATTTCTGGTGGAAAACGCAAGGGCACGAAGAGTTGCGCAAGAACTGGGAAGCAATCGTTCCTGAAGAGTGCGCGTGGTCTTTAGACGACGAAAGCATAAACTCAAAAGGCGAAAAATGTCGCCTATTGATGATTTGCCTCGCAAAGCCTTTGCCAGATCAAGAAGAGAAAGAATATAAGAAAAACTCGCGCCAAGATAACAGATTTGCATTGGCAAAGTGGGTTGACACTTCAACAACCCAAGAGTCTGGTGTCCGATTCTTTATCGAAGACGAAGACGATTTCGATCTCGAGTCGTTGCTCATATCGATGGTGTTTATGGAAACGGGCTCGTCTTTTGTACCTGCAAAACCGGAATACGCGTATCGCGCACCGTTCGATACTTCGAAAACAATAAGAGACGTAAATTTACTCCCGAAAAGAGTGAAAACGTTGCTGGATAAGATGCTAGACGGAACAGAAGTGTTTGAAAAGAACGAAGAAGAAGGAAGAGGAGAAGGAGGAAACCTCGAGGCGATTGCGAACGAATAAAAAAAAGACAAATTGAGACATGCCGACATTGAATGTAATTCAACTCGCTAAAAATGCGTACTAATAACACTAAATACTAAATATGACTACTAATAAGATGAAGCTAATGATCCTATTGTACTAAAAATCTGGAATGTCTTCATCCGAAAGCTCATCTTCATCCTGCCAAAAGTTTCCTTCCGCTTCAGAATCAGATTCGCGTTCTTCAAAAAATCTGTGTCGATCCGCCACACCAGCGGAAGATAAAAATCTATTATCGTCAGTATTGCCCACCAGTACTTCTTGATCTAATCCAATATACGTGTCTGACATGATAAAGACCGTGATATCTGTAACACTCATACCTCGTGGAAAGTTATCAATTTTTAAAACTGCGTCAAAGGTGTCTGCAAACTGAGCTCGGCGCATTGCCACGAGTTCGCCGGTGCGCCTCTTTTCCCCTAACACGATCCACCAACCTTCGTCTTTCTGTTTCGGAAATCTCGGCGCATACGCCCTAGGTGCGGTTTTACGTCCCGATTTCTTACCAGAACGTTTCAACGATACTTTCACAGAAACATTGCGACGTCCATCGCTGCTGTTGACTTTATCTTCCACTAAAGTGGCTTTCACGTCTAACAGCGGGAGGTTTGCGCAGACGTTGTAAATCGCCTCACTTTTAGATTTCGAGAGACCAGCCTTTGACATAGCCTCAAAGAATGCGCTCTTGCGGTGAATAGCCAGAAACACGAGCTGTGGAAGACACGTTATCTTTGAAAAGCGTTCCAATTTAGAAACCTCCTCGTCGGCAATTTTTGGTAATAGGAGCAAAGAGTTGTCGTTTATGGAGAGCCCTTGAATAATCATTTGCGTCAAGTTCATTATTGATAACGCTGTCGACAACCATCCAGCTTCGCTGACTATTTCCGTCATAGCTTGCAGAATTCTTTGCGATTGGTCGAGTACAGACTTCGTATCCGTATGGTAATCCGACATTGGTAAAGGAAGTCGTAAAAAGTGCGCCTGGAAGAGTAAAGAAGCCTTGACGTGCGGGTCGTCGTACGCTCGTCGATCGACTTGATAACCTCCAGCTTTGAGGACATTTATCGCTAAATCTGCGTTTAACTTATCTTCGTTATGACGAACCGGGATTTCATCGTATTCTGCAACATCACACAAGGTTGTCAAGACATCCTCTAAAGTGTTCGATTTCTTCAAACGTTTGGAGAAAACAGCCATGGTTTTGAAATTTAAGTAATAGAAACTCGCAATTCTGCCGAGCATTAAAGGTTTAATGGAATCATCTTCGTCGTTAATAGCGAGACATTTTGCACTCGCGAGCGTTTCCATGGTGTTTTCAACCATTTCTGATAGGTATGAGTTCACGGTTTCGTGATTCGTATCTTCGAGGTTGTAATAGGTTGGATTTTTCATGGCGCGACGGAAGAAATACGTCCACGTTAGGTAATCCACGGCGTCTTGCTTCGATTTTATAGCTCCACCAACGACCTCGGCGTTGAAGTGATCTTCTAAACATTCATTAAAGCTTGATTCCACTGGAAATGGTTCGTACAAGAACTTTTTGTAAAAATTCTTCTTCGGTTCGTGTACGAGAACGACGCAACAGCCGCTTTTATCAAACTGCGGACGCCCAGCTCTCCCCATCATCTGCAACACATCGGTGATGGGAAAGTCTTGGTAACGTTTTGTTTTCCCGTCGTAAAACTCAGTTCCTTTAATAACAACCAAATGCGCTGGTAAGTTCACGCCCCAAGCTAGAGTAGATGTCGACACCAACACTTGAATTTTACATTCTGCAAATAACTGCTCCGCGACGCCGCGATCTTCCGGGGAAAGACCCGCGTGGTGTAAACCAATACCGAATTGCAACGTATGCTTCAAAGCTGGATCTTGAATCTTCGCGATTCTTTGCTCCAGTTCTTGACTGTTGCAGTGCACAAAAGCATCTGGATTTTCGTCAGCAGCTGCGTAGGCAATTAAATCGAGCGCCGTCAATCTCGTTTGTCTTCTCGAGGAGACAAATACCAACGCCGGTTTCAGAGGCGAGTGCGTTCGAATCGCCGCGTAGGTGGGTTTATTCATAGAAAGCATGCGAGGACAATAAAACTTCCCTGGAAAACCTTGAATGTGACATTCGAGTGGCACTGGACGAACAGATGGACGGAAGTTGAACAAACCTTTATCGTTCTCGATACCAAGCCAGTCCCCTAAATCTCTTGCGTTTGCCAAAGCGGTCGATAATCCGACGATGCGAATTTTCGATTTTGTTCGCGCGGAAATATAATTCATTCTAGAAACGATAGCTTCCAAAATTGGTCCGCGATCGGCACCTAAAAGATGAATCTCGTCAATAATGACGAGTTTGACTTTGCTAACGTAAGAGCGGGACTGCCAATTTCGAGAAATACCGTCCCATTTTTCTGGAGTTGCGACGATGATATCCGCACGTAGTAACGCACGCAAATCCGGTGTATAATCGCCAGTAAGTTCTACCATCTTCTTATTCACAGTTGGACAGAAGTACTTCTTCCAATCATCCACGCGCTCGCGAACGAGTGCTTTCAAAGGCGCGATGTAGACAACCTTACTCCCTGGCGGTTCATCTCGAAACATTTTTAGAATTGTAAGTTCCGATGATATCGTTTTCCCCGAACCCGTAGGTGCTCCCAAAAGAACGTTGTGGTTCGTATGGTACAACGTGTGAAACGCTTGCGTTTGAATCGCGTTGAAATGTGTAAATTTCTTTTCATAGAGGGACTCATACGTCGGATTATTGAGCGCGGATCTTGGAAGCGGTTCCAAATCGAGTAGCTCAGTATTCGGCGGCGGTTCCGTCGGTAAAACAATGTCCTCTAAATCGAGTTCTAAGAACGATTCGCATCCTAACCAATACAAATGCGTTGCCCTTAAGAAGTATTGGGGCGGTCGTGGATCAAAAATTGGAATGGTAAACGCCAACGTCATTCTACCTTCTTTGTATTGCTTTTTGCTCAAAGTGAAAGTCTCCGTGTGATAAATGTGCTCATTCACGGGATCCTCCACCCAAATCAACCATTGTTGCGCTTGCCCGTGAACTTCATCTCTCCACATGAACTCAGGCGTAAGGGTTGCGGAAACTCGAAGCACAGAGCGCGTGATCGGCCGAACTACAGCTTCAAGATTGACGTGAGGGAGTTGTTCGACGCAGCGTTTCACTTGCGCTCCAACGACAGCATTGAGTCGCAGTAAATCACCAACTTCCTTTGCACTCATATCGATCAAGCGATCGACGGTGGCATCCTTCTCTTCCAGCTTATAGATTGTCTCTGGCTTCAGAGTATTTTCGAACTGACGTAATGGTGAGTGGTGTGGCCATAATCTTCGATCTACCGCTTTTGAAAGCGTTAACAGTGTTTCTGCCAGCGATGGCCATCCACGCTTAAGCATGAGCTCGAACAAAGCGCGACATATTCTGCTGGCATTTTGAGAAATGTAACTTGAATCTGCAACTAATGAAAACGATTCTAATCGCTTCCGAGATACGTATACTTGCAAGAGTAAATTAACCTTGGCAATTTTATCGCTCATGTCACCTTTAATCTCAATCGGACAGGCGGAACGACGGTTTCTTCGAAGTGCCTCGAGTTCTGGCATTTCATCTTCTCTCGGCGCGATATTTTCAAACTCAGAGGAGTGCGAGATTACGTGCAACACTTCTGGCAAGGACATGTGTCGATTCATCATCTCTTCGAACAATTCCATGGAAGTAACTTTGATGTAGAAGTGCGACGCGATGCGTCCAGCTTCGGTTTGATACAGTTGGCCTGATTGTTCGTCGAAGCGAATCATCTTAGCCTTGTGTAGCTTTCTCGCTGCTGTTTTAATCAAGTTTCTCCGATGCTCGATGAGCCCGGGATCCAAGCGAACTTCATCCCATGTCAAAGCATATCCGAGTGGATTTTGCTCCATTCTCGTGTGTAAGTAAGAGTAACTCAACCACTGCGCGCCTTCGCGGACATTCGTTACGGTTCCTAACACAATTTCGGCGTTCAAATTATCCGCCAAACACTCGATGAATTGCGACTCAATCGGAGTGGAGTGCGTCAACATTGCAACATATTTCGTGAGCTTCTTATGTTCGGTGATAATGACACCCTCACCACTGGTATCGAAACCCGGCCGACCTGCTCTGCCGAAAATTTGCTGTACATCTAGAACACCAAGGTCCTTAAAACCTCCCGCACTCGCGTCGTAGAGCTGCGTTCCCTTGATGATGACTTGATGGGCCGGTAAGTTTACCCCCCATGCTAAAGTTGCCGTACATACTAATACTTTGATCACACCGGCGGCAAACATTTGCTCCACTAACGTCCGATCTTTTCGAAGCATCCCAGCGTTGTGACAGCCAAAACCTTTAAAGAATAATTCTTTCATCTCTTGGTTTCTTGATCGCGACACTTCTCTAGCGAATATCGATTTCTCCTCGTGTGTGTCGTTCTCAAACAACTCGAGTTCGCCTTCTTCTCCCGCTATTTCAGCCAACTGTCGCGCTGTTTTTACCGTATCCTTTCTTGAATGCACAAAGACCATCGCCTGTTTACCCTTACGAAGTGCCTCGCACGCTTTCTTAAAAGCTATTCGAATAGTCACATTCTGACGTTTCATTGCGTTTGTCTCTGAAACGCCAATGAAAACTTGTGTGAGCGGAATCGGTCTGTACGATTGGTCAAATACGAACAAGCCTTTACCTTCGGTGACACCTAAAAACCGCGCAACATCTCTCGGATTGGGCAAAGTTGCCGACAAACCGACAATTCGAATCATTGATTGCGTTTGCTCGACTTGACGACGCGTTCGCGCCACTAGAGTTTCAATGACCGGTCCTCGCTCGTCGTTCAATAAGTGCACTTCATCGATAATAAGGAGTCTGAGAGTGGAGGCTACGGAAACTTCACCACCTTTTCGCGTGATGACGTCCCATTTCTCTGGCGTCGTAACAATAACGTGCGTTTCTTCTAATTCTCTCTTGGAGAGCTGCGTATCGCCAGTTAGTTCTCGACACACCATCCCCAATTCGTCGAGTCGCTTCTGAAACGTCCGCGTGACTTCAGCCGCCAATGCCTTCATCGGCGCCACGTAAACAATCTTGAAATCGTCGTGTTCGTGCAAGCAATTATTCTCTTCGTCAAAATGTTTAGCTATTTCTTGCATCGCGCATAGCATAGCAATATTCGTCTTTCCTGCACCAGTAGGTGCGCATACAAGAACGTTCTCGTTCGACGTATACGCGCACTCAAAAATTTTGGACTGAATACGATTAAATGTCTGAATACCTTTGAACGCAGTTTGAGCCCAAGCCGGGAGATAAGACACAGAAACTTGTAATTCACCGTCTGCCACGGCGTCAGGGATACGCGCAGGTACGTAAATTTCTTCGTAACCTTCCAAGACTTTACGAGTCGTTCCCGGCGGCAGAGCTTTTTTTCCGCCGTCTGTTCCGAGACCTAGTCCGCGCAAACTGTTCAGAATGTCATCCACACTTCCCGGCGCGGCTTCGTTTCTGTTCGGTAGCGGTAACGAATCGTCGCAGAAAGCGCCATAACCAAGTCCAGAATCGTTCGTAAACCATTCTAACAAATATTCTCCATGACCACCAGCAGCGCGTCGTTTATTCCTCCGTTCTTCTTTCTTTCGGATTTTCTCCATCGCGACGTCCGTCGTTGATCGAACGGAGACGGCAGATTTACTTTTCGCATAATCATCCTGGGCAGATTCTTCTGGATCAAACGCTTCTTTTAAAGCTTGCAGCCGTCGTCTGATGGCATCCGCAAGTTGACCTCGTCTTTCGCAAACGCTCGCGACGAGATCAAATCCACCGTCACCGAGTAAATCGAACAACTCAGATGCAACCTGGTCGTCGCTGCTCGAAGTGTTCAAGCACACGCGACAGATATTTCCGCAAATATCCGTCCAACCTGCAAATGCATCTGAATTCTGATTGTTTTCTCTAAATATTTCGCATTGTTCGCGAAGCCAAGATAGAATTGAGCCAGAGCCGACTTGAAGAGAAGTTGACACCTCGCTCTCAGTACCTAATGCGTCCAGCTCGTGGAACGAAGGAGTCCTCGACCGTTCTAGCTCTAAAGATGCGAACGCATTCGCGCTATCTAAACCGCGCGTCATATTCGATAAAATTGTAGATTCTAAGCCACTGGATATTTGGTCGCAGTGTTGATTACTGCTGTCAAAGTCATTCGCTCCGTAAAATCTCGGTGGCACGAAAAACATATCCTCCCCGTAATACGTCTCTTTTTTTCCCCCTACTCCCATCGACGTGCCATTCAAATCGCCACCAGTACTACTCGTGCTTCCTACTCTTCTTAGTGCGTTTGCGCTTTGCCAAAAATCTTTCCATCGCTGCGCGGCTTCACCGGTTTCGCTCAACACGCCCCCTAGTCTCGCTTTCACAAAACCAAAAGCTTCTCTCTCGTTTCCCCTCCTTTTCCCTTGCACTTTCTTTCTCTCCAATTCCGGCGCGTTCGAATACTCAACGACATCTTCTAAATCTGCCTCCAACTTCCAATCTACATCGCAATTCGTTGCCACCGCTGCATATAAATCTGCCGGCGCTTCTAAAAGTTCATCCGGCGAAATCAAGTCATTCTCCAAACGCAACAACTGTATCGAAGCGTCCGCGACTAAATCGAGCGCGAGCCTCGTCTCCTCGTCAAAATCCTCCAAAGAAGAAGACGAAGTTTTCAAAGCTACATCAGATAACTTCAAAAGTGCCAAATCTCTGTTCTTGGTCGCTTTCTTCGCAGTTTGCCGAAAGGACGATGATGGTGATGATGTCTTTGTCGTCGCGCTCCCTATTTGCTTTGCACGAGCCACGAACGCTTCATCCACATCGCTCACGTACCAATATCTATCGATACTATCATCGCTTCCATCGCCACTTTTGCCTCCACACCGCGCTCGCAAAAATGTCGTCAGACGCGGTGGTGGTCTTCGAGAGGAAGAGGAGGAGGAGGAGAAGGAGGAGGAGGAAGTTGATAATGGTGCCATCGCGTGTGAGGCAGAGGAAGAAATCACCTAGATATTGAAAAGATGCACTTTCATCTTCATCCGCGCTTCACTCTTCTTCCTTATCATCATCCTTCTTCTTTCGAACTTGTACTTGAGGCACTGCATCTTTATCTTTCTCTTCTTCTCCTTCTTCTTTTGTGCTTTCTTCGGGGAAGCGCGAGTGTGATTGATCGCTCAAACACTTTTTGTTTTGAGTGTGACGCAAATGCGAGAGGGTTCGAGCTTCCTGCAAAGTCCCCACACTTTTTGAAGAACGAAACCACTCGACGACATCTTAAACATGTCTTCTCGAAGGAACGCCAGCGAGAGCGATAAAGACGAGACATCGAGCGCGTCTCCCTCTTCTAGTCCTTCTACCGCTGCTGCACTCGAAGGCATGGCGGAAGCCATCGAAAAAGGAGCGCATCTCCCCTCCGTGGATGAAAGAATAAAACACGCTTTAGAATGTCCTTGCGTGAAACCATTGAGAGATACGTCGTGCGGAGAAGAGTTCGACATGGCGTTGACGTGTTTTATGAAAGCAGACGAAGCGACGAGAGCGAGCGATTGTGCGGACAGGTTCGTGGCGTTGCACCAGTGCATGGTTAAGCATAGCGAGGAGTTTAAAGAATTCGCGGAGGAGCTGGTGAAACATAAAAACGTCGAAGGTCCAGCGCAAGTGTAATGTGTTCATACGCAGGAGGAAGTTTCTAGCAAGAGATAGATAGATAGATTGAGAAAAATACGCAGGTATATTTCGATGGAGTATGATAGTGATAGTGATATAGTGCGGTAGTGGTAGTAGTAGTAGTAATAGTTTGCAATTCATTAAATGATATTTGTTGTTGTTGTGTTTCGAACGTCGTTTACAACGAAAGCGTCATCCACTGCGCCGCTTTTGCCGATACCGACGCCTTGGCCGTTTTCAGTTTAGCCGCTAAAAGAGCGTCGGCAATCGTAAACGTACTTCCACACACGTAATCGTTCGCGCCTTCCAACGCTTTTTCGACTCTCGTGACAACCTCGTCGACGTTGGCGTGATGGAACAACTCAATAAGAGCTTCGCACTTGGCGTTGTCCTTCGCGGCGGTTGGTAACAACGCGAGACTGGACGCTTGCGTCATCTTCGCGAGATATCTTGCAATAGCCGTAGCTGACGTCAACACAAAATCACCGTCTGCGATCATAGCCGGACCAACGATGTTTTCTGGGTCTGGAAACAATCCTTTCTCTTCCTCCGTGACGTCCACGGCGATGGATTTTTTCGTCGCCGCGGTGTCCGGAAGCTTTGATAGAATCGATTCCAAAGCCATGGACCCGGCACAATCGCCAGCGTTGACAAAAACGCTCAAAGAATTCGCGGAATCCGCACCATTCACTCCACCAAACAACGGTGCCGGCGCCGGTGAAACCGCTACCAAACGTTTCTTCTTGTCTAACTTGCTCACGAACGGAATGAACTCGATGCCGCACATCCAAGGGCGCAACGCGGGAGGTACCACCAACCCGTCTGGGGTTTGCCAGTTCTCCAACAAGCAACACAATGATCTCTCCGTAGCAGTTAACGTCGAATTCAACAAGTGCACGTATGACTTGGTCTTTTCCGGGCCTTTCTGCGGAGCGCCGTAACGAATTTCCAATCGTCTGGATTGGTAATCTGTACAGTTCGAGCAAGACACCAACTCTCGGTGAGTTCTAGAGGACGGAAACCACGCTTCTAAATCGTACTTTTTCGCCGCGGCGTCGTTTAACTCGCCGGAAACTATGTTCACAACGTTATACGGAATGTTCAAAGATTGGTAAAAAGCCTCTGCGTTTCCAATCAATCTGTCCATTTCTTCCCACGAAGCGTTGCCTTCCGGCGTCACGGCTACGAATTGTTCAACCTTCTCGAACTGATGCACGCGAAAGATACCGAGCGTATCTCTCCCGTGACTCCCAACCTCTTTTCTGAAACACGTGGAATACCCAGACAAACGAATGGGTAAATCCTTCTCGTTCAACCATAACTTTCTTAAATACGAGCAGCACGTTTGTTCGCTAGTAGCGATTAAATACTTATCGTCACCTTCTCCGGTCACTTTGTACAACTGCTCGTCGAAATCGGCTAATTGCGCGCACTCTGCCATTCTGTCTTTTCTCATAAAAAATGGCGTCGCTAGCGGAGAATGCCCTCTCGCCGCCAAAAACGACAACGCGTAGTTAATCATCGCTTGGTTCAACAACACCCCGGCGCCTTTCAAATAATACCCTCTCCCTCCAGCCACGTCTGCGCCTTTCTCCAAATCTGCAATATCCAACATTCCAACCAAATCTACGTGATTCGGTAAATCCTCTTCCATTCTTCTTTCCCCCCACGTCGCATGCACCGTGTTAAATTCCTCGTCGTTATTCACCGGCACCGAGTCGTGGACGATATTCCCAATCTTCAACAACAACTCGTTCGTTTCCTGTTCCAAAGTCTTCTCCAGCTCCACGGTGTCTTTTCTAAGCTGGTCCACTCGCTTCACTTCTGGCATCAACTTTTCCGCCTCTTCCTTCTCCCCTGCTTTCATCTTCAACGCCACCGCTTTGTTCGCTTTGTTAAAATCCGCATTCAGCTTATCGAGATCGAATCGTACCGAGCGCCATTGCGCGTCTTTTTCGATGCACTGGTCGACAATTTCCACGGACTTGTACCGACGTTTTTGCGACTCTTTCACGACATCCTGTTTAGATTCAGTAATATTTCGCGCGCACAGAAGAAGTGAATATTATTAATACTCGTCAGTCCTTGATATCAGAAAGAGAGAGAGCTAATAAAAACGAGATGAATAAAAATCCATGTCGGCGCTTTTTCATCAAAAATCGTCTCCAATCATCATCGCACGACGTAAACGACGACGGAACGACGAAGAACAAAGAAAAACATCGACAAAAACAACGAGCAGCGAAAGAGGTATAAAAGTGGTCGCAACAAAACGCACCGGGTCGCCGCCTTTCTCCGGTCTCAGTAAGTTTATATCGAGCATATTTTTGTTTTGAGCGTGGTTTTCTGTGATGTGTTTTTTTCTTAAAACACTTTCATTTGGGAGGATAAAAAAAAGGTTCGTCGTTCACTCCTTTAAGCAGTCGTCCACCCCTCACACGTTGCACAGTTTTTGCGCGCATACTTAATAATAATGTCGAAACCGTCGAGGTACTCCAATCGCGTGCCTACGACTCGTACTACTACTGCTGCTGCTGGTGCTACTATGAGTACGTATGCGAATAGTATTATGGTGGAGAAACCTTTATCCTACGAAGGACCGTGCCACCGGTGTAACAAACTCGGGCACCAGGCGAAGGATTGTTCGAAACCTCGGATATGCGGGAAGTGCGGGCAGAAAGGACACGTGGAGAGAAACTGTGATAACGATAATAATTATAGCAACAACAACAACAACGCGCATCATCAAAAGAAGAAGCAGCAAAAGTATCGCTCGGTGTGTAAACGATGCGGTCAGAAAGGCGGACACTCTTCGTCGAGATGTCCGAACGTTTCCAGGTGTAAAATATGCACGGAAAACCACGAGACGAGAGAGTGTCCGAGAAATTTAGGCGGGACCGTGAGTAAGAAAAGGAGAGAGATTGAGGAGCAGCAGTCGTTCGTGGAGCAGAAAAGACGAGCGGTGATGATGGAGGAGGTTGGTGGTGGGAGAAGAGGCGACGGCGTCGACGAGGCGACGGGCGGCGACGACGGCGCCGAGAAACGATTACGAAAAGGAGGCGTCCTCGCGAGGAAGAAAGTGAAACTCGTTCGCGTACAGAAGATGAAGCCTCCGTCGTCGGCATTTGAACAGGCGAAGGAAGGCAACAAGTGCGTGCCGCTCGTTGATTACGCTTCGTCCTCTGATGAATGATAGAATTTTTTTGAGAGCAAAGCACTGCTTCTGCTTTAGGGAATAGTAAATAGCTTCCGAAATTGTGAGAGAAATAGATGCACGACGCAAACACACGTAGACGGTGATGATGATGATACCTAATACATACTACTAACAACAGAGTTTACACTCAATCCCTCTCTTCTCGATTTTATCTCTCGACTATTTTATATTCTACTAGTATTTTGATGCGCGTCAATCGAAACATCGATTTCACACGCGAACGCGATCCTTGTTCTCTCTCCGCTCTCTCTCTTCTAAATCGCCATCAACTCTCCAAAAGCTCTCATAAACACCACGGACCCGAAAAAGATGGCCGCCGAGCGCAGTAACTCCACGTTCGCTCTTCGCACTTCCGGCGACGCGTGCGTGAACTCTCTGTCGATGATGTCTTTGACCCCCATTTTTGTTTATTCTTTTGAAGCACTTTTGCGCGTAAAAGACGAGAGAATTTGTGTGGAAGTTGTTCCAACATAATTAGTCCACACTGCTATAATATAGACAGTTACACTGACACACACTGACACCACGAAAGAGAAAGCGCGCGAAATAGCTTTTCATGACGACGACGGAGGAGGAGAAGTCTTCTATTTCTTCTTCGTTCACGGAAACGCTCTCCACAGACTTCATCTCTCGGGAAGAAATCGAGTCCATGGCGAGAACGCAAAAAGAAGCCGTCCAAAAGTTGCAAAACGCGAGTAAAAAACTCGACCTGTTTACGCATAAATCGAAAGAGAACATGGCAGACTCGAAGGAAAAACTCGCCGAAGCGGACGAGAGTTTACGAAATATAGCGGAAGATTTGAGGTGCATACACGGGGTGTGTGCGCGCGTGAAGAAAGGGTTGAAGAGTGCGAGTCAAGCGAACCCGAGAGGAGTTTGAGAGAAGAAGGTTGTTAGATACTTAGAGAGAATTTTAGAACTTAGTATTAGTACATGTAGCTTTATTTAGATCTTATACACGACGGCATTTCGGCCTTTGAAAGGTAAAAACGTAACTTTGATATCCTTATCTTTGCGGAGTAAGTAATCGACAAACTCCTTTTGCGTCGTGACCGTCCCGCCGTCTTCGGTGAGTCTTTCTGGAAACATGGTCGGGAAGACGCAGCAAGGGACCACGGCGAAGGATTTGTTCAGTTCGAGAGCGGCGTCGACGATGCTTTCGGTGGCTTGGTCAGAATGTAAACCAACCAGGACATCCGCAGACTCCAGCTTATGTCGAGTTCTTTCGTTGACGCCCCAAAATTCTTCTCGCACGTGCTCAAACGTGGAGAGCGCATATTCTTCTTCTTCTTCTTTCGCGTCTCTTAAAATTGGAGGAATTTTTACCGCTCGCTTCGGAAATGTTTCTAATTCTTGATTCTTATCGTATTTTGTCTCGTAATACGACTGATAATCAGGAGTATCAACTTTGCCGTCGCCGAGATTCGTGTACGCCAAAACGCGCTTCTCGTGTTGTTTCAATCTTTCCTCTTCTTCCTCGTTGGCGACGAGCATCCAGTTTTCTAATCGCAACCACTTCTGAACAGATGACGCGTTATTATCATCATAGCTATGTTTATTATCGCTATCGCTATCTCTATCGCTATCGCTGCTGCTGCTGCTACTGCTATTTCTGCTATCGACGCTTTGTAATGCTCTTCGACGAGCGTTCTTAATCTTGGCTTGAATCTTCGTCAACGCGACACACCTCGGTTCCCAGAGAATGACATTCTTCCATTTTTCCACGTTGAGTTCATAGGATAACGTTCCTGAACCTCCAGCGACATCTACGAAAGTTTCAGCTTCCGGAAACGTTTCGCATAAAAACGTCGCGAAGAGACGCTCTGCTTCGGCTTTATTCTTCTTATTCTTCGCGTGGGCCTCTTGTTCTCCTTCCACGTACGCCGTCTGCGCGGCATAGCTTTTTCCTCTCTTCGAAGCGTTCACTCTACTTTGCTGCATCGCTTCGAGCAAATCGTCGTTCGCGTAGTGTCTTTTCGTACATAACGGGTCGTTGCACTCGGCGCCCAGTATAAACGTGCGACAGACCGACGGCGATATCAACGCCGCCGCAGTCCCATTGGGAGGAGTCGAAGATGACGAAGCGCCAGATAAAGACGAAGAGGAAGTATTCTTACCATCCAAATCCGCCAAAAACTTTCTCGCGTTCACGACCATCGACGCCGGCGCCATATCCAATAACTCCGGCACATCTTCCGTTTCTACGTACACCCCTTTCGTCCTTTCGCCTCTTCTCCCGCTCGCGTCGTGGTCGTATTCTTTTCCTCGAAAACGAACAGTTGCTCCCACCCTGATGCGCTTCGTCACGTTCGGTTCTGTGACTTTCAAGTAATAATATTGCTGCCGCTGCTGCTGATCGTGTTCGGCGACGCAGACGACGTCGAGAAACGTGAGACGTTTCCCCAACGTCGCGCGTCTCGTCACCACGCCTTGATTCGTTACCACGTTCTCCAAACTTCCCTCCCACGATGCATAAAAAAGCGCATTGGTCCTCTTGTTCTTCTTCGTCGTCGTCCTCGTCATCATCATCATCCTCGTCAGTGGTTTTCGCAACGACGACGACGACGACGACGATAACGACTTCGAGAGAAGTAGCATTTTTCAGCCTCTCTCTCTCTCTCTCTCGCCGTCGTCGTCGTCGTCGTCTTTTGAGACCACCCGGGGAGGTTGCAACAATCTCCTTTTTTGTAGGGGGGCAGAATTGTGAGAAATTTAACCATCAGACCAAGTGGCGGCTCTTCTTTTTCTTCATTCCTTTTGCATTCATTCAAACTCATTACACACACACACACCCTCAGCGCGCAGACGTAAGAAGAGAATACCCTCTCGCCGATCGCTCTCTCTCTCTCTCACTGTATATATATATATGGTGCGTCGTCGTCTCACTCCTCTCTCTCTCTTTCTCTTTCTCGAAATTAAGAATTTTCCCCTCTCTCTCTGCTCGTGTTGTTGTTGTTTCGAAACGACGACGACGACGACGACGACCGACGACGCGTTTTCATCGCGTCACGGCTGACATCAACTCTTTCTCTCTTTTGCTCTGTTTCCTCTGTTTGCGATATAAACAGGCCAGGAAAGGAATCCATCCTCTTCTTCGCAGAGTTCAGTACGTCGGCACGAACGGACAAACCTATCAGTTGTGGTCGACGGTCAAACACCACCAGGATCGATTTTTCTTGTCGCAAGACCAATACACGCATCCAGCTTGGACTGGGATTCCTCCGAAAAGCGCGGCGACGGGACAGGCGGCGAAGTTCAAGAGACGAGGGTTTGACTTTTTGAGCGGGTTGAAAGGGAGAACGACTAATCAGCAGCAACAAGGCGCGAAGAAACAACCAACGAAGAAGTAAAGAAAGAAAAAACATCGATCATCGTTATGTCGGGTAGTTTTGTTCGCGAGACGACGGCGTCGATAGCTTGGAACGCTCGAATTTCAAAGAATAGTACGAATAGCAACAACAAGAAAATGTCAACACCATCAACCGTGAGGAGGACGAAAAACGCGTATACATTTCGCGTTACCGCAACCGGTGGTGACGGCGATGAAAAACCAGATCCGAACGAGTGGATGCAAAACGCGAGAAAGGATACCGAACGTCGAGCGATGCAATTTCGCAAGGCGAGAGAGGTTAGTAGTGGAGCAAAAGAAAAACGCGAACCGCGAAGGTATTCTCGTGCCGGTCGCGATCTGGACAAGATTAGAACGGCGATATCCCGAGGTTGGGTCCTCGATGAAGAGACGGGCGAGTACGTAAAGCCAGAATCCTCCATCGGTGACTTTGAAGCCTCTTCCTCCGAGGAAAACGGCGTAGCCACTGATGCGCCTGGCATCTGGGAACCTGATATGGTTTCCTCGAAAGAATGGAAAGACCAGTGGACGATGACGTACGACGAATGGAAAGTGATTCAAGCGGAAGCGAAAAACGCCATCTTTCCGCAAGATTGTTTGAAAGTTTTCGAAAATGGCGGCTTGCGTCGCGTTTCTCCGAACATTGCCGGTAAAATGCTCCAAATTTTGGGAAATAAAGTTCAAAGCGTCAAAATGGATCGGTTTGAACGCGCAGGGATTCGACGAGACCCGCGATTCGCACACTTGGTTGGTTTAACCGTCGCCGCGGCGCGTCAAAATTCCGAAGAGTTCAAGACGTCAGCCGTGTGTCAAGCAATTTGGGGTCTCGCCGTCGTCTCCGGCGAGGCTGCAAATGCGGCCGAAATGGAAGTGTTGTCGAACCGAGCAGCGCGTTCGGTGGTGGAGATGAAACCAAAGGACGTCACGAATGTTGCTTGGGCGTTAGCGTCATGTCGACACGCCAACGAAGGTTTGTTTTCCGCCATTAATGAATACGCCGAGCAAGGCGGATTGAAAGGATTTGACTCCTTTAAAATCACAACGTTATGCTGGGCCACGGCTCACTTACAAATGGATGGCGATGGAATCATCAAGGGAGTCGCGAAGTGGGCTTCCAATGCCCCAGGATCAAACGAAGGCGAAGACGGTACGCAACAAACCGTGAACAAATTGAAAGGCGCGCAGCTTTGCACGTTGAGTTGGTCGCTCGTGAACTTGCGTAATGACGTGGGATTGAACTCGGACATTTTGAAAACTGTTTGGAGTCACGTGTGCTCTCAAGAAGGTATCAAAAAGTTCATGGAAGACGATAGCATTCGAGGACGAGACTTGAATCAGCTGTACCAAACAGCTATGGCGATTTCATCGTCCGATACCAATAAAAACGCGACTCTCCCGGATGCTTTAATGGAAAAGTGCTCCAACGCGTGGGCCGAACAACGTCGTCCGCCGGTTATTTCTTGGTTTCAACGGGACGTTGCGGCTATTCTCTCGTACATGGGTGAAAAGTACGAGGAAGAAGCTATCGTTGCGGGCTATCGCGTGGATGTTTTGCTCGAATCTATCGGCGTCGTTCTCGAAGTCGACGGACCTTCGCACTTTGCGCGCAATGTGAAAGATCACGCGCTCGGTCAAACGAATTTGAAGCGCAACTTATTAAAAGCGGCTGGATATAAAATCTTTCCCATCGCTGTGACAGAGTGGGATTTGTTATTTAATGTTGAAGATAAATCTGATTACGTTCGAGCTGGGTTAGATGCGCTCGCAAATGGAGAAGACATTCCAGACATTGTGCCGAGCGAAGATTTCTCCTCGGCGCAAAGGGACAGTAAAAACGAAGGCGATAGGGGTGGATCTGCTTGGAACAGACGTCAAATGAGCACAATGTAGATATTATTAATAATCGTTGCTGTTGTACCTAGGTGATTACACCTTGCATATTATTTTCATTTATTATTAATATTAATTCCTCCCTCCGCTCTTTACACTCTCCGGCGAATCTGGAGCAGCGCTCGGCTGACTCTTCGATAAAGATTTCAAGGACGGAAGTGGAAGCAATCTAAACGACGACCCGACTTCACGTAACCGTAACTTATTCCATTCGACCCATTTTCTTTGCTTTAAATCCGGCTCGATGTTCTCAAACGTTGCCGTCACGGCTTCTAAATCTGGATAACTCACTCTCAAACAGGTCAACAGTCTCTCCGGTAACTCTTTTTCGTTTTCGCCTTGGACAACCACCCCGATATCTAAAATCAAATACTTAAAGAACGCGTGACACGTCCTCAACGAATTCGTTGCCAACGGTTTGAACGCGTGTCCATCAATATCAATTTCAAAGCACCCTCCTCTTTTAGTAAAATTCCCAGTTCTATCCGTCATGAAAGGTTTCCCGTTCCCTTTTGAAAGCGCCATGCGTACCGGCCACGGCAACTCGTGCTGCCCTCCTTTCACCATGACCACCACTTTCGTTTTCTGTCTCGTCACGCACTGATGCGGTGGTCCATCGAACCCATCCTTTCCATCTGTACCTTCGATGTATCTCAACAATAAGCTCAACTCTGGCGGTAAATCCTTCCAATCTTTCGTATTCTCAAATGCCTCTCTCGCCCAATCCGATATCTTGCACACCATCGCCACTTGATGACCTTGCCCATCCGGAGGTATTTTCGCCAATTTACTAAACACACCACCTTCGGGAGGATAATCTGGAATCATCACGTTCACAATCAATACCGAAGGCACCCTCTCTCTAATCAATTCTCCAACCTTTTTACCTAATATCTTCTCGTGTACGTCCATCACTTTCTTCTCCGAGCGAAACACCAACAGTTGTTGCACCTCGTACGCCGAAGATTGACTGGTAAACTTCTTTCGGTCTCTTTTATAATGTTTCCCTCGAAGTAAAAACGTGTGCGAATTCCCAAGATTTCCAGACCACGTCGATGGCTTTCCTACTAACGGTTCGTTCACCGGCGTGTCGTATCGCGGTATCGAAGCGCCTTTCATGGAAGTATCGCCTTGCAAGTTGCCTAAAATCGGATGCAAGTGGTGCGCGTACGGTTGAAAGGATTCGTTTCTATCCTTCACCGCGTAATCTGGTGCCGATATGCCATCGTCCGCGTCGTGGAACGCGTCGGTGCCGCTGGCATCTAACGACCTTCGTGTTTGCTCTTGTTTTTTACCGAAGGATGTTTTCTTCTTCACGAGAGATAAAGATCCTCCCCGTTTCTTGTTTCCCGTGTCGGAAGAATTTACGTTTCCCCTGGCGGCTTTATCGTCGTCGGTTTTGTTGTCTTTACTTCCACCACCGAAGCAGCCGCACCCCATTTTTGATGTTGATAGTATTTCTCTTTTCGCGTGCGTGGATCAGTTCGCGCGCGAGAGAAGACGATGATGCAGAGACACTATTGATCCGCGACTACCAAGCAGCGCGTATCAATAAAATATTCTCTGACGATGATTTGAGAGGGGGGGGGTTATTAGAAATAAGAGCAAAATTTTTTTTTTTCAAAAGCTACTTTTGCATTTCTGCAAGCGCAAAATAAAATGTGTGTTCTTCTTTCTTTCTTTCTTCCTTCCTTCCTCGAGAGAGTACAGTCGGTCACATGATGCTCTCTTCGCGCGCGAGTTCGTAACCGGGCGGGACACTCGGAGCGACTTCTTCCATGGAAGTCGAGGTGAGATAAACAACAGCTGGACCCTGGCGAATGAAACCGTGATCTTCCGCGGCTTCTAACTCGCCCGGCTTCAACACCGGGCCACTGGCTTGGCCGTTCAATTGAGCTTTCCAAAGCGTTCCGAGTGATTCGAGTTCGTCCCGGCGGATTTTCTCTCTCTTGTTCACGCGCTCGCAAAGTAAACGCAAAGTTTCCAAACCGACTCTCGCGCGTTTGAGCAAGGTGATTTCCTCAGCCGTCGGCGGTCGTCGCTTGACGCTAGATTTGACGTAAGACGATCCCTTCGTAGCAATTCCCTTAATCTTACTCGGCTTGATCTTTCGGCCGGCGTCCCGTTTAGCTTGCGTCGAATGATTCTTGCAATAGTGTCCAACCGGCGTGCCTTCGGTTTGCGGACCGTACTCGATGTAATAATTTGCGCGTCTCGCGCAGAGCGGGTGAAAGTACATGCGACAGCCTTCCTTCGAGCACTGGACTTTTGCACCTTCTTTACTACTACACACCGAGCACGTCGCTTGGAGCAATCGCGAAGGGACAGACTCTTCGCCGCGAATAGCTTCCGGCTCGTTGGAGAACAAATCGCACGATATACCCGGCATCCACTTTGCGCAGACAACGTGCGCCCATTTCAGCTTGTGCGGACGCATGTTAGCCGGAGAATCGGTCTTCGGCGTTTGATTCACAAGCGCTTTCGCATCGTCTTTAAGAGCGGACAGCTTTTGGGAAGCGGGCGAAACCATTTCTTCCTTGGTTCTATTCATCGGCGTGTCTTGTTGTGTCTCCATTTCAGGCTGCTCGGCATCTGTCATAGCGACGTCTTTTACATCGACATTTTCCATCTTAACCTCCACCTTTCCACCAGGCGTGCTTGAAGTAGTTCCCGGGCGAGGGGAAGAATTCGGGATTGACGCACATTTCTTCATCTCTGAAAGTGGACTCGAAAGTTTCGCCGGAACCATGGCGCGCATAGCTCCACGCATAACAGGGCAAAGTTCGCACTTCACTCTCGGATCGTACATTAAACCATCGCCAGCCTCGCGCATGTATCTTGGAGGTCTAGTTCTTGGCGCGTTCATTTCTCTCTCGCGGTCTTCGACAATTTGACACGGCCAGCATAACCAATCGCCGTCTGGAATTTCACCAACTCCGTAGCAGTCTTGATGTACGGCGACTTCACAACGTTCGCAAAACATAATCTCATTTGGTGGCTCGGATTCACCGCCGGTGCACACGCAACACAGCGCATCCTCCATAGCCACTATCGTACACAAAGGATCGACGAGCGCGCCCGAGGCGTTGAGGCTTTCCAAGGAGCCATCACCCCCATCCGCCAAGGCGGGGAGTTGTCCGCCGGCGCGAAGTTTCTCAACTCGCCAGCGTCCACCTCGATACCGATTCTCATACGCCTCGACGTCTCTCACCGTCCTTTCCATCTTTTCGAAGCGCTTCTGCACGTTCGGTTGATCAGCCTCTATGCGTTCCAAGAGCTCGTTCGCCATCGTTCGGGTAACGTTGACAACTCTCGCTAAAGCCGCTTGCGCGCGGAGAAGTTCAGCCGTGACTTCATCTGCTGGAGCAAACTTCTCGAATAAGTGCTTGTGTTTGTTCAGTCTTTCGAGCTCTTCCTTCGGGGTGAGTATCTTGCTCTCCGACCTCGGACTTTTCATCCCGAGGTTGTTCTCCATCTCCTTCTGAAGCGATTCTATATTTTCCTTCCTACGCAAGCATTTCAACGGAGCGTTTGGCGTGCCGCACGACGTTCCTTTCTTCATCTTGATGCATATCATGCATTTTTCGGCTAAGCTAGTACCACCGCCGCCGCCGGCAGCTTTGTTCGCAGCGGCAGCTTTCATTTTCGAAACGGCGATTTGCGCATCCTGACGTTCGTCCATCAGAAATTCATTGATATCTGATGGAAGTTCCGGTGCTGGGAATTCTAAAGCTTTCTCCATGTGCTCGTTAACGGCATCTGTCGGACCATGTTTTGGAGACATCGGAGATACCATATCGTCTCGGTAAGATGAATTCTCATTCGCAGATTTGTCGTTCTTGTGCGCCGCCGCTGGCGTCGCAATCTCTGATTTGGACGGAGTTGACGAAGGTTTCATTACCTTTGCCGGCGAAGCGCTCGCGCTCTTGTTGCCGCCTTTCTTGTTGTTCTCTTTTTCGCTCTCTTTTTCTTGGTCGTCGTCGTTGTCGTCGTTGTCGTCCTCCCCTTTCTTGTTGCTCTTCTCTTCTCGATCGTCGTCTTTCCCAGACGGATTCGTTCCACCTTCGTCCTGTTGCTGCCGTTGTTCCACGACTTTTGCCGCCTTATCGAGGACTGCCGCGTGCTTTTCGCAGTACACTCGATAATCAACAACCTCTTCCTTCTTTTTATCCGTTCTAACTTCCATTCGCATGCCTGTCTGCACCGCACACATTGGATGCACGGGAACCGTGCAGTTCCCGTACGCGCACTGAATGCAAGCGCCTTGGTTTCGCGTCTTGCAAACCACGCAGTTCATCGATAAACGTTCTTTAACTAACTTATTCATATTCTCAACCGGTTCCATAGCTTTCGTATTTGAAATAAAGAGTTCTGGAATCCATTGCGCGCAGAACAAGTGCGCCCAACGATTATCTCGCGTAGGTTTCAACGCGCCATCCGGGCACGTACACAAACAGCATTGCTTCTTCACCGCCTTGGAACTTCTCGTCGAGCATGCGCGACACATCCAATCGCCTTCCGGTACTTTCTGTAAACCATAACACGCTAAGTGCACGGCAACATCGCATCCTTCGCAAAAAATGATTGGATCTTCTTCGTACGACTCGCCGTCGAAACACACCCCGCAATACTCTTTGATCTCCTTCAAATCTGCAATCGGAGAGATTCGCGTGACGATAAACTTCGCGTCATCGTTCACTGTCTTCGCTCCGGCAACGTACCCTTTCTGTTTCGTTCCGTGTTCTTTCGATTTTTGTTTCTTTTTCTGCTTGGACTGGATGGATTCTATGCGCGCGTTTTCTCGCGCCCGCCGTCTATTTTCCTCCTCCATTTCCTTCATTTTCCTATCCATCTCTTCCCATTCTTCGTGGTAACTCCTCTCCTTCACCGGCAGCGTCAAGAAATCCGGATCTTCTTCCAATTTCGGTTGACTCGTGCTCGGAATCAACTTTTTCGCGTCTTCAGTCGTCACCTCTCGAAAGTGTTCTTCGCACCACGCGATGAACGGTCCTTGTTCGGGATCGGCCAACGAGGCTCCGACGGGTTTCACCCACGGTTGCATCTCGTCTTGCAAATAGTCCTGCTTGTTTTTTACTTTCGGTTCTTCGTTTTCGGACGTTATTTGTTGCTTCTCTTGCGCGTCGCCTATGGCAGACGTTAACGACGACGGCGCTTTGAAGAAGGTTCTCTTTGTTTCTTCATCATCATCATCGTTCAACGACGCCACCAAAATCGTCGAGAAATTCGTCGTTTTTCCCCGGAGTGACTCGTCCAACAGTCGCAAAGATTCTCTCAGAGAATGAGAAGACTTCCTTTTCTCGTCGTCATCGTTCTTCTTCACGCCATTTCCACCTCCACCACCACCACCACCACCACCTTGTGCCATGCTGCTGCTGCTGATGATGAAATGATGATCGTCTCTCTGACTCGCTCTGACTCTCTTACTGTGAGGAAACAAACGACAAGTTTTTTTTTCCTTCTTTTCCTCATCAGACAGACGAGAGAGTTTCACTCGTCAAAATCACCTCTTCTTTTGCTTTTTTGTCTGACCAAAAAACACGAGGCAAAAACAACACACACTCTCTCTCTCGCCTTTTCCTCTCCGAAAAAATAAAAAAAGAGAGAGAAAACGAGCGGAAGATCTGATGTGAGAAACCCCTCACAGAATCTTCTTCTTCTTCTTTTTTCTTTCCTCCGCGAGTGAGTGTTTGTGCTCTCTTTCTCTGACTCTCTTTGCGAACAACAACAACACGTGCGAGAGGACGTGGCCGCGCGCGGGAGAAGCGTTACATAAAAACGATCGTCTCGTTTCCTTTTAAAAAGTATTTAGCATTGATTCGAAAGAAAACGAGAGAAGAGAGAGAAACAAAATCATCATCAGATCGAGGACGAGTTTTTCCACTTTCCACAACAAAAGAGAGAAGAAAGAATAGATGTTTGATTTTTTCAAATCTGAAACCAACAACAACAACGAGAACAACAAGAAACGAGGACGAGAAAACGAGAACGAGAACGAGAACACTTTTGAGAACAAGAAGACGAAGATGGAGATAAAAACAGAAGACTTTGGCAGTGGTGGTGCCGCGTTGTTAGGAGCGACGAATGGAATGAATGGAGCGATGGTAATAAATCCAGGAGAAAAATCAAACACGTTGGGCGGGCAAACCGTCGGACACTACGCGAACAGAGACATGCACCTGAGAAAGCAAGAGGAGGACGGGGAGTTGCAATGGAAGGTGATTAAAAACGATGGGAACGAGCAACACTCGATATGGTTGATTGCTTTGAAGAATATATTTAGCAAACAGCTTCCGAACATGCCGAAGGAGTACATCGTTCGATTGGTGTTCGATCCGAGACATCACTCGATGTTGTGTTTGAAGAACGACGTGGTTATTGGAGGGATTACGTATAGGCCTTTCTGGAGGCAAAACATGTGCGAGATTGCGTTTTGCGCTATTTCTGCGAACGAGCAAGTGAAAGGGTACGGGACGAGGTTGATGAATCATTTGAAGGAGTACGTGAAAGAAGAGGAGGACATGACGCATTTAATCACGTTTGCGGATAACAACGCGGTTGGTTATTTTTCCAAGCAAGGTTTTACGAAAGATATTGTCATGGAAAGAGAGAAATGGGTCGGGTACATCAAAGAATACGACGGAGGGACGATTATGGAGTGCGCCTTAGAAGCGCAAATTTCCTACGTCGATTTTCCAAAGAATATTAGAGCGCAGAGAGAATGCGTGGAGGCTAAAGTTAGAGAGATGACCACCGCACACGTCGTGTACCCGGGATTAACGAGATTTAAAGACGGTGGGGAGTTTGGTAAGCACCGAATTACAGATCCGTTGTCGACCATCAAAGGTTTGAAAGAGGCAAAATGGAAAGCGCCGGATCCTCCGAGGTACCGCTTGGTCCACCCGGGGTGCGGGGACGGGTATCCAACCATAGAAAATTTGCACAAGTTCATGCGTTCAATTGTAGCTATCGTTAAAACGCATCCGGACTCTTGGCCGTTTATGAGCGCGGTGAACAAAGAAGAGGTCCCGGATTATTACGAAGTCGTGAAAGATCCGACGGATATAGAAAGCGTCTCCGAACGCTTGGAGAGCGAGAATTATTACGTGACGTTAGAGATGTTCGCGGCGGATTTCAAGAGGATGTTTGAAAATTGCCGCTTATATAATGCCGTGGATACGATTTACTACAAGTGCGCGAATCGACTGGAGTTGTTCTTCGACGCAAAAATAGCGGCGGGGATTACGTTCAAAGTGCGAGAAGCGGGTTCTTACTTGAATCGATGAAAATTGTTTTCTAAGCGCGCAGAGAGAACACAGCAAATATATAATACGATATAATGTACTAGTAAAGAATGAAATGATGATGTACACTCGCTATGCTTTTATCTCGTTTTTGTCATCGTCGCACATTTCGGCGAGATAAATTATAGAGATACTACGCGGTAAACTGTTCGCCGTCGTCAACGATTAAAAATTCGATATCTCGATACGTTTCCTTCCTCCACCCCCTCGCGTCGATATCGTGCATATCAAAATCCTCGTCGATTTCCCACTCTACGCCAAAATCTACAATCTTACACGCTAATTCTATCACAAATATTCCGCAATCGTGTCCGTTTTTCTGTTGCGGCGTATCTTCCAACGAAAACAACTCCACCTCAAAGTTGTTGTTTTCCTTGCCGGCGTCCCCGTCGCCGGCGGTGGACAAAAAATGCGACCCTCTCCCTTCGTTGATCAAAAGCCCTTTCGCGATCTGTTTCGCCATCTTCTCCGCGTGTGGAATGTTCTTATGGCTCATCGAGTCGATGTGCGACCATCTCGCCGGAATATCCGCCGTCACCGCCGGCGTGTGCACCAACAAGGACCAGTGACACCCACCAACGTGTAAACTCAAATCGGTCTCGTCGTTGACTGGTAAACAAAACAATTTCGACCCATCCAGCTCTAAATCCTTCAACAGTTGCGCCGCGTCCAAAATATCTCCGTGTTGCAAGAAATGCGCGACGTTTGGATCGATCAGTTCTCCTTTTAAATGTCGAAACTGTTCGTCTCTCGCTCGTTCCCGGTGTCTCTCGAAACAGAAATTCATGACGATATCGTTTATCCACCCGTCGTGTTCGCAGACGCGCCACAGGTCCGATCGTCGCACGCGAACGAGGTCTTTGTAATCTAACAAGACCGTGTCGTCGTCCATGCGGTTGTTCGAGTGGCACAGCCACGATTGGAGAGTGGTCGAGTTTGCCATTAGAAGTCTGTGATGAGATGTGTGTGACTTTTTGTGTTGTTTGTTGAATTAAAAAATATCTGTTTTTTCTTCCTCAGTCAGTTTGAGGAGAAGAACTCTCGAGTTGTTGTTTTAACGACTTTACACACGAACGACTTTCACACTTTGAGGACGACGACGTAAAGGATGGAAAAGAACAGAGCAGTTTCTTTGCTTGCGTAAAAAGAACTCTCGAGTTGTTTGAACGACCACCACACGAACGAACGACTTTCACAACACTTTGACGACGACGTAAGAAACGATGGATTTCTTTGGTCCGGTAAAATGAATGGCATCAGCAATAAAAAGATTTTCAGTTGGACGGTCGATCGACTCCCGCGAGACGCGGGACAGAAGAAAGCGTCTGGCGTCCCGTTCGGCGTGTTCGTGTCTCCGTTTGGAGAGATGAAGAAGAGAAGGACGACAGAAACGACAACAACAGAAACAACAGAAACATTAGGGAAGAAGAAGAGAGAAGCGGCGGGGAAAATAGCCAGATGTGAGAGCTGTTTCGGGTACGTCAACGCGTTTTGCATGTTCGACGAGGACGGGTTTAATTGCGCCTTGTGTGGGCACGAAACAAAGTGGAAGAACGAGAGAGAACGGGAACGGTATAAGAGAGTGAGTCGATACATCAACGGAAGAAACGAGGACGACCCGAGAGCGAAGAAGTACCTCGAACGGTTGCCAGAGTTGAGAGAGGAGCACAACGAATTTATCGTGGCGGCGGAAAGGGTCAAGGCAAGAACGAGCACGAGTGGACCAACGAGGGTGATTTTGATCGACACGACGGAAGGTGGAAGCGCTTTGGAGATTGCAAAGTCGTCCGCGATGGCGGCTTTGGAAGCGGTGAGCGCAGAAAATGGCGGACAGACGGACGCGACGTTTGCGATTATGACGTTCGACGGAGGTTTGACGGCGTACGATGTCGTTGGACGAAACAAAGTAAGAGTGGACGATATCGATGAGTTGAGGAGAGATGAGGTGTTGATGAGTTTCGAGAAAGTGATGCAAATGCGGAGAGTTTTCGCCAGGGTGGATAAGTATAAAGAGGACATGTTAGCGGCGATTGACTCGATTAGTAGTAGTAATAGCGGTGGTGAAAGTAATACTGCCTTGAATGGGTTGGGAGTGAAGATGGCCAAGTTATCGACCAGCGCAAACGGAGAGGTAGAAGAAGATCCTGAAAACGGATCAGCAACGAAAACAAACACTCGCGGAGAAACACTGACGGTGAGTAAAAGGTACCAAAAGAAGCGGGCGTTTGGTCCGGCGCTTTCGCTCGTCTTGGATTTGCTCGGAGCCATGGAGGATGAGATTACCGAAGATGCGTTCAAGATGATGGAGAGTGAAGATATAAATATCAGAAACGGTGTAGATGTACTTAATTTGAACGGTATGAACGACGATGGAGATGCTGTCGCGATAGGAAATGGCGACGACGATTTTAACGAATTTGAGGAGAACGAGAAAAAGAGAGAGGAGGAACCGTTTGAATTCGACGGAGCGCGCGTGCTGTGCTTTTTATCTGGAATGCCAAACGCAGGTACTGGAAGCATCTATAGCGACAACGACGAGATAAACACTCTACTGAACGATTATTTGAGTGAAATGAGCGCAGATTTGCGCGCGAAAGCGACGGATGCGCTCTTCATGAAAGAGAAGAAGGAGAGCGCGTCGAAGAGAAGGAACGATGATGATACCAACGCTTTCTTCTTCTACGAACACTGCGGTAGACGCGCGAGCGTAAATAACGTTTGCATCGATACAATTCTGTGCTCAAAGCCGTCCGTTTTTTGTGGTTTACACGCGATATCTCCAATCTCGAGCATCTCTGGCGGCATAGTTTTACGAAACGACGAGGAGAGCGATGCCGGCGACATCAGCAGCTTCTTACCGAGCGAAATTTTCAAACTATTACAGAACGTCGACGGGCGCACGGCGAGAGACTGTGCCATTCGACTCCGCACTTCGTCCGAGTATATTGTCGCGAATGCCTACGGCGACTCGTTCAGAGAAGATAAGAAGTACAAGGGATTATACCACGTCGCTAGGATGGAAAAAGCAGACGCGTTTGCGTTTGATTTTGATTTTTCATCAAAAATTGGTTTCGGCGACGAAGACGATTTATCCGTGGCAGAGAACAGTCCGCCTATTTTACAAATGGCGTTTGAATACACAGTAACGGAGTACGACGACGCTTCAACGTCGTATTACTGGCGAAGGCGCATACGCAGAGTGTGCACCTGTGCCAAGAAAGTCGCGCGAACGCCGAGAGAAGTTCGCGACTTTGCGAAAGACGACGCCGTCTTTTCTTTGCTCTGCCGAAAGGTCTTCCACATCATGAAACTCGACGGTTTATTCGAATCGCGTTTGTTAGTCATCGATTGGCTCACGGCATTGATTTCAAAATTGGCCAAAATCAGCGGCGATACGTACGTCGACGCTAAATTTGAAAAGAAGCACAACAAAGAAGTCTTTTGTCGCTGCGCGAACGCCTTTTCGCCGACGCGACTGGTTTATACTTTATTAATCTCTAAGAACTCGCCGTTGGTGTTAATGGCGTACGACGGGATGAATAATGAAAACCAGCCAGATCTTAGGAGTTTGAACTTGTTCTTGTGCAAAGATAGGTTAGTTGGAGCCGATTTAGTTGACTTTCTTCTCAACGGGTGTGTTTGTGGTGGTAGTAAAAGTTCCACCGATAGAAACGTCGAAGAGGCTCAGGACGAGAAAAAGAT
>ERZ651776.134-NODE-134-length-106246-cov-14.536767_pt1 | contig 106246 bp, 85 predicted proteins | sample MGYA00514761_ERZ651776 | MGnify/ENA metagenome assembly ERZ651776 | reverse complement strand
AGATCGAGAGGACTACCTCAGGATAACCATTCGACGCTCGCGCGTCGTAAGACCCCGTACCTCGACCGCATAGAAGCCACGTGTAAAGGCCGAAACGTCGATGGTTGCGACGCCTCGGACTGGTTGCTCCCAAACAACCTGCCCCAGCGCATTGGTTAGCAGCACCGAAAACGCCCCCTCCCATTTCGAAAGGTCGATCGACAATTGATTCGTAACAGGGTTGGGAAAAAGACTCCAGGACTCCGCAGCCAACGACTCCTCAACCCCGACGTACTCCAGGTCCAATTTCAACGTGACCACACTGTCGCAACCCGCCGCATTGTCCAAAACAATTGTGAACTCTCCACCCTCGGTGTATTCCACACCTTCGTATTCAAACACATTGACAGCCATCGTATCGATGGTATTGTAAGTGGTGTAGTTCACCGTAAGGTCAAGGGTGACAATGCTATCGCAACCTGCGGCGTTGGTCAGGGCAATGGATGGCAAATTCGTGCTTGAGGTGTAGGTGACGCCATCGAGCCATGTCAAGCTATCGCATGCAGTCTGAACATCCAAGGAGAAATCAGGATCCAACACCGTCACAGTGACCGTATCCACCGCCGTGCAATAACCTACTCCGCTGCTGACCACATAGCTCATGGTCGAATCTGGAACAAACGCCACCCCGTCTTCTACACCACCGGTCCAGTCCAAATCCCCGGTTCCTCCAGTTGCTGCCAACACAACCGAATCGCCAGAGCAAATCGCCAGATCAGTGCCGGCATTGAAATTCGTGGTGTTAAGTTCGGCTTCGTAGAGCGAGGTAATTTCACAATCAGAAAGCGCCCTATTCCACACTCCAACATCATCTATTTTTCCATCAAAAAAACCATAACTCCACCCAGAACTGTATAGATCTCTGTTTCCAATCTTTAAGAAATTCTCAGACGATCCCGTGCCTGATGTAATGCCCTCAATTGTTGTAACGGCAGAAGTTAGGAATTGGCCATTTAGATAGATTGCGATCATATCCAACTGTGGACCATACCACACTGATACAACATGATTCCAGGTGTTTAAGGAAAAACCATCTGGATCAGAAAGAACGTTTTCACACCCCGGCTCCCCTTTTATTTCAAAATTCATGCCGTTCGATGTGTCCAGCATAATCATAGAAATGGCCTGGTTGCAGGAGGTCCCTTTCCCTCGCCCAACAATCCCAGCGAAGTTGGTCAACGACTCAGCGCGGAACCAAGCCGAATAAGTCAAGGCACTGGAAATTGAAATTGAAGCATCACTGCCACAATTAATCCAATCATTGTTACCATCAAAATCGTAGGCACTTTCGTCATTACCAAACCGATCTGAGCTGAGCGTTGCACCATTCACGGCACCATCATTCCCATTCCCACTCTCATCATTAGCATTCCCATTGAATGGATACCACGCCACCAACCCATCAGTGGGTAGGTAATCAGGCACATTTTGGGAAGTCGCGCAGAGGCATGTGGCACATAGGGCCATACACAAAGTGAAGAGTTTGGCTTGCATTACAATCGATTTTGTTTAGATAGTTACATCCAAATCTAACACGAATAGTTGTTGTGTGATACTTCGGGGTGGAAAAATTAAAAGAGCCTGCAAATCAATGATTTACAGGCTCTCTCGTGACCGTGTAGGGATTCGAACCCCAAACCTCCTCATCCGTAGTGAGGTGCTCTATCCAGTTGAGCTACACAGCCAAAAAACCGTCGAAACGGGGGGCAAAGATACCAACTCCCCTCCAACCTCCAAATGCAGAAGGAAAATTCTCTCCTTGGCGCCAAAAATCAGCGGGCCATGGCTTTCTGAAGCTCCTTTGGAAGCCCCGATTCATGTACCATAATACCTATGGTGTGATGGCGGAAATACGCCATCGAAACAAATTGCTCTCCACCGTATTCGTTGCCTTGACCCCATGAATTCTTGATAATAAAATACTCCCTGCCGCTCGTATCTGCCGCTCGTCCCACAATGTGCATCAGATGGTCGTCCGTGTTTTCTTGGGAGTCAAAGGCTGATTGGCGCATGGACTGGTCCACCAAAGGTTCCACGGGCATGGCATCGAGCGTGCCCCATTCAGCTTTCGTTGCGGCTGTTTCTGGCATAATCGCCCAACCGTCGCTGAAAGAGAACCCCTTGTTGCTCACGTCAGCGTCCCAAGCAACCGTGTAGCCATTTTCAAGCGCGTGATGAACCGATTCCTCCAAATCATCGAGCGGAACGTTCCAGAAGGAACCTTGGGCGTGGTTGTCTGGCACCTCTAGAATAAACGACTCACCGAATGGGTGGTGCGTGAACGAGGTAAGCGTTGCATACGCATCAGGATCGATGCCCATCGCGTCTCGAAAAGACGCAGGCGTATATTCTTTTTCGTTGTATTCAAACGATTCGGGCAATGCCCCGAGGTAGGCATCCAACGTGGCTTCAACAGCGTCGAATCCTGCTGGATCAATGCGGCCCGATTGCTCAACCAACTCCTCGGCCATGACCTCCAACAGTCCGTCCAAAGCTCCGTGGTCGTAAGCACCGGCTTCCTGGCCTCCTCCGTAAACAGACTGAGGAACAATGCCATAAGCAGCAGCAGCATGCGTTACGTCATGGGATAGCCCACCGGGCCCAAATTGATGTTTGCCTTGATACCGGACATAGCGTTCCACTTTTTCGGGATAAATCACACGGACAGCCGCCATTTCACTAAAATCATGCAAGGCTCCAGTAATCCGAAACGCCTCGGACTCAAGAAAACTCGTAGTACTAAAACTCCAGCAAGTCCCTGTTCGGCCCTGACTGATGACCTCCGTGGCAGTTAGGTCAATTTCGATTTGAGGAGTTTGGGCCTGCAGGGTAGCTTCGGCCCCAAGGCTGACGAGCATCAACATGCTTGCAAGCGTCAAGGTGGGTGTAAATTTCATCGGTCCCGTCGTATATCTTGGATTCAAATTCAAGCCGAACGCCGCAGGGGGTTCCGCTGTGCGCACCAAGTTACAACACATGCTCGCTTCGTCCACAGCAGGGTATTGAAGCTGCCCTCAATCCAACGAGGCTCCACCCCTCGGTCGAGTGTTCGTCAAAAACTCGCGCGAATGAAATCTCCAAGTTGCGGAGGAATGACCCATGTCAAATACAAGGCACCCTGCCAAAGGTCATCTTCATAATTGCCCATCCGCACCTTGTCACGACTAACACGCGCCGTGAGCATCAGGTTGCCTCCCTCTTCGAAAAACAATTCGACGCCAATACCGCCATACCCTCCAAAACCAGTTGATGTCATCGTCGAAGTCGGGTTTTGAAATTGGCCATTGCCCAGGGAAGCCGTGAGCAATTGATAATTTTGATTTTGAATCCGCACGTAATGCTGTTCGAGCTGAGTCGCCAGCATCGTTCCACCTAGTTCGAATACCCAACTGACTTCGTCGGTGATGTACGCTGCTGTCCGATAACCAAGGGACAACTGAAACCGATTTTCTTCACTGAAAATACCAAATTGGCGGCGATTTTCTGAACCACCTCCTTGAACGATTTCATTGGTCACCATGTTCCAGGCTCCTTCTGATTTGAGTCCATTGATTGCATCGATGTGCAACGTGAAGGCACTTTCTGGATTCAAAAACAACATGGTCTGCAACCCCATAATGGTAGCCGGCGTGTAACGCATGCCGTATAGCTTCAATGCCTCGCTGTACGCCGGGTATTCGATGTATTGAAATTCTCCTTGTTCCAATCCGATGCTATTCATCACTTGACTCCATACGATGCTGCTTGGACTCGATATCCCCAATCGCTCCTCAATGGTCATGAGGTTAGCGGTGTTGTCGTTGAGTTCATAAATTTCTCCAGAGTACCCACTAAAAAACTCATTGGCCGCCTTGTGATGCCCTTGGTACACTCCAAAATTCAGCGCAAATTCAATGCCCTTTCGCGCAGAAACATACCCTTCATCATATTCGTCCCAGTCGTCCCAGTCTTGGGCCGTCAATGCCCCTGTGCTCAACGCCAAGGCGGCGCATAGTACAATCCTTTGCCTGAATCCCATGCTTTTCATCTTCTCTAATTTACAACTGAAACGCGCATTTCCAGCCGTTGCAATGGCCAATCGCTATCATCCGTATCCACCTGCGACAGCGCATCCAGCACCTCAAATCCTTTGACGAGTCGTCCAAAGACCGTGTGCTCCTTGTCCAAATGGGGCGTCCCGCCTTCCGCGTAATATCTTTTTCGTTGAGCATCCGAGAACGTCACGCCCTTCTCGCGCTCAATTTGCTGCAATTCTACTGCACTCACTTTTCGACCCACGACCAGGTAAAAATCGTACGATGAAGAGCGCTTATCGGGGTTGCCTTTGTAGGTGCGTCCCATCGCCAAAGCCCCACGAAAGTGGCGATATTGGTCCCTGAATTCACTCGGCAACGTGTGCTTACCAATCAACCAGCGCATCTCTTGCGCGCGGGGATCCTCTGAATTTCCGCCTTGCACTACAAATTCTGGCACGACCCGAACAAATTCGCTTGGTGCATAGTATCCTCGTTCCACCTTGTATCGAAAATTCGCAGCGTGCAGCGGAACATCATCAAAAATCTCGAGGGTCAAGGTGCCAAATTTCGTTTCCACCTCGATCAATTTCCCGAGGAGTTCTGGATGCTCTGAAGTCCATTTCGCTAAAAACTCAGAACACGTCGCATCCGTTATAGGGGGATAAGCCAGAATCTTGGCCTTCGCAGCCACTGCTGCGGAGTCTGCCCGTACTTCCCGTTCTTCTGCGGCTACTGAAGTTGGTTCGGTCTCATGGACCGATTCCGGTGATGAACTGCAGCCCAGTGTGCACAGCATGGGTACAAACGTTAAAGCAGCTCCCCAGATCCTCCATTGACGTATGCGCATGATGCAAATCTAAAGCCTATTGGGATGAAGCACCGGACAACGTACATAGGCGGCGGTGTGGACGCCTTAATTCGAAGTTCATCAACGAACTTTACGACTGCATTCCGCCGCCATGCGCTACGCCATCGTCGACATAGAAACCACTGGATCCCATGCCAAGGGCCATGGAATTACCGAGATTGCCATCATCATCAGCGATGGCGCACGGGAATTGGAGCGCTGGGAAACCCTCATCGACCCTGGTCTCCCTATTCCTCTTCACATCTCAAAACTGACGGGAATCACAGATGAAATGGTGGAGTCCGCCCCTGTGTTTGAATCCGTCGCTGACGAATTGGAGGAGTGGCTGAGCGATTGCGTATTTGTGGCGCACAATGTCGGGTTTGACTATTCGTTTATCCGAGGCCACTTCGAAACGATGGGCCGGGTGTGGAAAAGCAAGAAGGTGTGCACGGTCAGGTTAGCACGTAAATTATTACCTGGGCATGGTAGTTACAGTTTGGGGCGGATTTGTGAGGATCTGGGAATTGATAACAAGGCGAGGCATCGCGCCATGGGAGATTGCGCTGCGACCGTAGCGTTATTTCACCAGATGATGGCACTGGAGCGGGCACCCGAAGTGGTCAGCAGCATGCTCAGCCATGGCGAACGTGAGTCTTGGCTGCCTCAGCACGTTCCAGCCTCCGATTTTGAAGCCTTGCCCACCTCACCAGGGGTTTACCGCTTTTTAAACCAAAAAGGAACGCCGATCTACATAGGCATGTCCCACAATATCAAGCACCGGGTTAGGTCTCATTTCAATGGATCCATGACATCCGCAAGACGGCAAGCTTTTCTCCGGGACATCTACCACTTTGAAGGTGAAGCCACAGGTTCAGTGCTCATGGCACGGCTATTGGAAGACGAATTAATCCGAGCGCATTGGCCCATCCACAACCGAGCCCAAAAGTCCATTCCTGTTCGGACCGCCATCGTTCCCTACATGGACCAACGCGGGTTTACCCGGTTTCACCTGCAACGCCAGCGGCATACCAAGCACGCTATTCGATGGTTTCGTCGAGAGGATGATGCGCGGGCATGGCTTCATCGCTGCGCAATTGAGTTCGACCTCAGCCCTGAATTACTTGGTCTCGGATCAGACGGTCGCAGCCAACCTGTCCCTGACGAGGCGCGCTATGACCATAACGCATCAATGCAAAAATTGATGCACCACGCCCAGCAACAAGAAAACTGGGCGATCGTGGACCGCGGTCGAGAGGAGGGTGAATATGCCGTGGTGCTCATGGAGGGTGATCATGTCAAAGGTTGGGCCTACACGCAAGAGACCGTAGAGCGTTTCGAACAAATAGAAGCGCTCATCAACCCCAAAACCGGCTCATCCACAAGCGATGCCATTGTACAGCATGCCCTGCAAGAGCGAGAACTTGGCACTTTGCGCTTTCGAATCGTACAACCCGAATCGGATGAATTAAATCGGGGGTAAAAGTGGGATCAAAAAAAAGCCGCACGAGGCGGCTTTTTTGGTTTGACATATGCGACTGTTCAATTCACAAGACCCGTGAAGGTTCCAAATTGCCGAGTCTTGGTGGCGCGCAATCCTGCAGAATACTGGAGGATGTTCCGCACGCTGCTGGATCGGGGCATTTTTTGGGTCAACTCTGCGGTAGTGTCGAACCAATCGGATGTCAAATCTTCAAGTGTACAATGGGCCATGGGCAATTGTTTTGAGGTTTGTAATTCCCATAACGCTCACCAATCCATTCTATTGCACGACCACAAAATTTTAATTCAAGGTCAACTCGATTCCGCTTTCATCCATGGCCCTTCTTAGGTTGATCAACGCATAGCGCATTCGCCCAAGCGCGGTGTTGATGGACACCCCTGTTTCGTCTGCAATCTCCTGAAAGCTCAATTCACGCTCAATACGCATGTGCACCACGGCACGCTGCTCTTCGGGCAAGGTTTCGAGAAGGTCTCTTACGTCCTGGTGGATTTGATCTCGAATAATGCGATCCTCGGCATGTAATTCATCCGTCTGGATGGTATCAAAAACATCAAATTGCTCAGTAGCTCGCAGCATCCGCATCTTTTTACCACGACGGAAATGATCAATGCTGAGGTTGTGTGCAATGCGCATTACCCAGGGCAAAAACTTTCCTTCCTCGTTATACTTACCTTTCTTCAATGTATCGACCACCTTAATGAAGGTGTCTTGAAAGAGATCATTGGCAAGCTCGCTGTCGCGAACAATGAATAAAATTTTGGAATAAACTTGTTGTTGATGTCGGTTCAAAAGTGTTTCGAACGCGGGCTCGTCCCCCGAGAGGTACAAAGAAATCAACTGTTGGTCTGAATGTGACGCACGCATGATTTTACGCAGTTAAGGGTAATACAAAACCCGAAAAAATCGGGGCCTTACTTTGAAGCGTAAAATGTTTCTATCGCGTGTGCTTTTTTATTACTCCCTCTAATATACATAATAATTTCGTCCCATCGAAACCCAGAGCCGTTTTGGGGTGTTAACAAAAGCAAATGGAGATCCGAATCAAAGGTGCAAGAGAGCACAACCTCAAGAACATCGATGTCACCATCCCGAAGAAAAAGTGGACGGTGATTACAGGACTTTCGGGCTCCGGTAAAAGCTCGCTGGCTTTTGATACCCTATACGCGGAAGGCCAGCGCAGGTACGTCGAAAGCTTGAGCAGTTACGCTCGTCAATTCTTAGGACGCCTAGATAAACCCGACATGGATTCCATCGAAGGCATATCTCCCGCTATTGCGATTGAACAGCGAACATCGTCTGGCGGACCTCGTTCCACGGTTGCTACGCGCACTGAAATTCACGACCATCTCCGCTTGCTCTTTGCTCGGATCGGACAAACCATCTCTCCCATCAGTGGTGAACGTGTGAAGAAGGACCGTCCGGAAGACGTGCTCGACCGATTGCTCGAGTTACCCGGAGGCCAGCGATTTCTGATCGCCTGCCCCATCCCCAAAAAAGCAGACCGCACATGGCCCCAACAATTGGAGATTTTGCAGCAACAAGGGTTCAGTCGTGTTTTGGACGCACAGGGAACCGCTCATCCCATTGCAGAAGCCTTGGACTCCGAAGATTCATCTGCTGCATGGCAACTCGTCGTCGATCGCCTGGTCACACCCGAGGATTCGAATTCTGAGGACAGTGACTTTTCTTCACGCGTGTTTGACTCCGTTGAAACTGCATTTTTTGAAGGAGACGGTGCTTGTTTCGTTCATTTTCCTGATTCAGGGACTGCCTGGGAGTTCAGCGATCGATTCGAACGCGACGGACTCCGCTTTCCTGAACCGAGTCCGGAACTTTTCACATTTAACAGTCCCATTGGTGCTTGCAGTCGGTGTGAAGGATTTGGTCATGTCATCGGGGTCGATCCTGAGCGCGTGGTACCCGACCCCCGATTGAGTCTATACGACGATGCGATCGCCTGTTGGAGGGGCGAGCGCATGGGCAAGTGGAAGCAACGCATGTGCTTAGCTGCCCGGGACCATGGGTTGCCCATTCACACCCCCTGGCGAGAACTAACCGAGGAGCAGCAGGCTTTGGTATGGAGCGGAGGCAAAGGCTTCAAAGGGCTGGACGCTTTCTTTTCCTATCTCGAGGAGAAGAGCTACAAAATTCAATTTCGCGTGATGCTCAGTCGCTACCGTGGCCGGACCAAATGCCACGAATGTCATGGAACTAGGCTGGGCCAGGGAGCACAAAATGTATTTATAGGGACCTCGACCTTGCCGAGCCTTCTCCGTTTATCTGCCTCCGATGCGCTAGCGTGGGTGGAGTCTTTGGCATTGTCTCCGACGGACACGGAAATCGGAGAACGCCTCATCAAAGAAGTTTCCAGCAGGCTCCGGTATCTCTGTGATGTGGGCGTCGGTTATTTGACCCTTGATCGGTCGAGTAAAACCCTCAGTGGCGGAGAATCACAACGAATCTCACTCAGCACGTGCTTAGGAAGCAGCTTAGTCGGGAGCACGTATGTCTTGGACGAGCCCAGCATTGGGCTGCATCCAGAAGACACGAAACGTCTCATTGGCATACTCCAGCAGTTGCGAGACATTGGAAATACCGTGGTGGTGGTTGAACATGATGAGGACATCATGCGGTCAGCGGATCATTTAATCGATCTCGGCCCACTCGCGGGGAGCTTGGGAGGTGAATTGGTCTTTGCCGGCGATACGCCTTCCTGGGAGGGTCTGAACGCTGATCACCCATCGCTCACAGCCGCCTATTTAAATGGCCATCTCACCATGGGCGCGAAAGTACCTCGCCAAATTGGGCCAGACTTCATTCAAATTGTAGATGCTCACAAAAACAACCTGCGCGGCGTAAGCGCCCAATTTCCACTCCATGCGCTCACAGCGGTGACAGGCGTCAGCGGTTCAGGGAAGAGCACGCTCATTACAGAGGTTCTCATGCCGCTGATGCGAGCTGAACTCGAAGGATTGGGCAGCGTAGCCTCTTCTATTGGGAAATTGACGGGTAGCACCCATAAAATCGGTGCGCTCGAATTCGTCGATCAAAACCCCATTGGCAAATCTTCCCGCAGCAACCCTGTTACGTATGTCAAAGCCTACGATGAAGTTCGGGCCTTGTTCTCTGGCACAGGAATCGCCAAAGCACGCGGCTACAAACCCGCTCACTTCAGTTTCAATGTAACCGGTGGACGATGCGAGACGTGCGAAGGAGAAGGCCAGGTGACCATCGGAATGCAATTCATGGCCGACCTCAAACTCAAGTGCGATGCATGCAAGGGCCGTCGGTTTCAGGATGAGATTTTGGATGTCAAATGGAATGGAAAGAGTATCGCCGACGTGCTGAATCTCACCGTAGAAGATGCGATTGCCTTTTTCAAGCAGGCTCCAGACGACAAAAAAATCAGTTCGTCACAAAACCGCCTCTTAAACAAACTTCAACCCCTCCTCGACGTCGGATTGGGATACGTCACCCTAGGTCAAAGCAGCAACACCCTCAGTGGCGGAGAAGCTCAACGAATCAAGCTGGCCACCTTTTTATCCCGCGGCGATCGGCAAGAGCGAACATTGTTCGTGTTTGATGAACCCACTACAGGATTGCACGCTCACGACGTCCAAAAGCTCTTGATCTCACTTAATGCCTTGTTGGATATGGGCCATACGGTGGTCGTCATTGAACACCATCTGGATGTCATGGCACAAGCGGACTACCTCATCGACTTAGGGCCCGGCGGCGGAGATGCTGGGGGAAATGTGATCTTTCATGGCCAACCCAAAGACATCAAACAGGCCGCCGAGTCCGTCACTGCCCGTCATTTATTGCCCAAACTGAACTCCTTGAAATGAAAACAGCTACTCCATTATTTCTCTTAGCAATACTCTCCATTGTCATCAGTTGCGGACAGGCCCAAGAGCCACAAGTCGCTGCGTCGACTACCATTGATTGGAGTGAGAAACTCACCGACGAGCAATACCGAATTTTGAGGCAATGTGGCACGGAACCCCCGTTCACAGGTAAGTTTTGGGACCACCATGCCGATGGTGTTTATTGCTGTGCAGGGTGTGGACAGCAGCTTTTCAGCAGCGAATCAAAATATACAAGTGGCAGTGGATGGCCGAGCTTTTTCGATGTACTCGAGCGCAGCGCCGTCGATGCAAGGACTGATTACAAATTGGGCTATCCCCGAACCGAACTGCTCTGCAGCGCATGCGAAGGGCACCTCGGACACGTTTTTGAAGATGGTCCCGTTCCAACTGGATTGCGCTATTGCATCAACAGTGCATCCCTGGAATTCATTCCGCGCGATTCGATAATTCAAGAAGTCAATTTACCGAGGTGAGAGTTGCAGTAAATCTTCGCGCGTCAAACCTCTGACATTTGCTGGGCAGGTAAACATAATTCCCTCTTCTTTAATTAGCCCCTTGTGAGCGTCATTGGGTAAAGCTGCATCTCCCGTTGTTTTTCTGCCCATGAGGTTGATTAATCCCGTGACTGTGCCTGCGGTAGTGAACTGAGCAATAAGAACTTTTTTGTCAGTGCCCGCAATACCTTGCGCCTCGTCTGGGCGCACAAACCATGCACCGCCGTTGGGATCTTCTACGTACGAAACAATGGACTCTCCTGAATTCTCAAAATTATCTAAGAACTTTGAACCAGGAGGATGCACAGCTGCGCGGTTGAGATAATTATCAGATAAATCTATTGTAACCCAAGAATCATAGGCTAACGCCAAATCATTTTCTACATCAACACGCCTAATCTCGGTGGCGATGGGTGCACCATTAGGATGCTGATAAAATTTACTTGACGAATGGATGACGATTGGATGCCCTTCAAAAGGCATCACCGCATCCAATCTATCGAGGGAATCCTCCATCACCGCATAGACCCGATACGTAGCACCTGATATGAGCCCACTGTTATCTACTTCCTCAACCTCGATTTTCGAAAATTGACCGATACAAAACTGTGGCAATGTAAAAGCCATAATAGCCATAATAGGTAATGCAGAACGCATGAATTTCAGTTTTATAGTTTTTATGGGTTTTATGGTTTTAAGCTCTGCAAGCTTGAAACAATCTGCGGAAAAAACCACATTTCTTATTTCCAATTAGAAACTCAACCCCTTCCGCTTGGATTAGCTGAGCACCACTTTGAACAGTTCCGTCTTCGCCAAGAATGGCATTGGTCCGTCCGTGGATGTTAATCAATCCACTGACCTTCCCTGTTGTCGTAAACTGGCCAATCAAGATGCGCTTATCCTCTGGAGCAAATGCTTGCCGCTTGTCAGGAAGAACAAACCAAGCACCATTATCTGTCGATAGAGCTCCACCAGCCTCAAACGGTCCAAAGAAATCCGTGTCCGGCGGAAAGGCCGTCAAGGAATTCATATAATTATCCTCGAGACCTATTGTCACCCACGTATCATAGAGCAACGATGCATCATTCTGGATGTCAAACCGCTGTACCTCAGCGGCCAAGCCTCCACCTTTAGGGTGCTGGTAAAACGAGCTAGAACTTTCAATCCGCAAGGGCTTGCCCGACTCACCAAAAATCGCATCAATAACGTCCCCTTCGCTTTCCATTACCGCATATACTCGGTAAGTGCGACCTGCAACAACACCTCCATTATCAACTTCTTCGACGTCAATGTGAGAAAACTGTCCCAATGAAATGAAAGGCAGAGATGCCAAAGCCACCATTGAAATCAAGCTGAATCTGAGATACTTCATGTTTTCGCTTTTCATGGATTCTTCCTTATTTAACGATTCTGTTACGTTGTAAGATACGACGAGAATTCATGGAATTCGAACGGAAGCCTCCCGATCGCGGCACAAAATATGTCAATGACACCTCGTGCGTATGCGGACTCAGATAGCTCGCAGCTGTGCTCGTTAAGTCATACACATAAGCCAAACCAAAGGGACCGTACTCCCCTCCAACTCCGAGCACGAGTGCATCATTCGTTCGGAACCCGAGACTAACCCACGCCATATCCGCATACCATCCACGCATGTATACATCCAGCTGGGCAGGTGTGCGCTCCGTCAATCGCACAAGTGCAGAAGGTTCGATTCGAAAGACATCGGAAATATCGTATCGGTAATGCCCCATGAACCTAAAATGCCGAATCTGCGTGTTATCCAACCCAGAAGCCAGGGATGAAGTGCCCAATCCAGAGGAAGCTTGAATCAAATTAGGGATGGCGAATCCAAAGGCGTATGCCTCACTAAAAATCATCATGCCGAAGTGGGCATCCAAAGCGACGGATTGTTCCATACCGTATTGCAAGGCCGGGTCTTCCACGTCCCAAACATCCAAGTCGTTATCGAAAGACCATTGATTGGCCATGAGGCTCAAACCGAATGAGACCGCATCATAATTATTCAGGTCGATGGTATACGATCCTGCTACTTCGATGCCTGTGCGTTGAATAGCTCCTCCTGTATCGTCTGAGTATACAATTGCTCCGACACCAATTCGGTTGGGCAGTGCTGTGTGACCGCTCAGGGTCATCGTCTCCGGAGCGCCATCAAAACCGGTCCACTGATTGCGGTAATTCATGGTGATGGGTGACTCGGGCAAGGTTCCTGCGATGGCAGGATTGCTCAAGAAAGGATTCGTCATGAATTGTGAACGGCGAAACAACTGTTGTGCCTCAGCGTTGCCTGGGATGAACGACACACCCGCAACAAAAAGAATCAAAGGAAAGATGATTTTCTGCATGGTGCTTTAATATTTTAAGGTAACCGTTCCTGTGATTGGATCTTGATTTCCTGAGAATTCAATCACATAATAATAATCAGCCATTGGCAGCGGAGCATTGTTGTAGCGACCGTCCCACCGTTTTTGATAGCCGACCGAATTGAAAAGTTCTTGTCCCCAGCGATTGAACACACGAACGACAGCCGTTGGAAAGAATTCCAAACCTCCAACTACCCACTCGTCGTTGTACCCATCGCCATTGGGTGTTATCGCTTCGGCAATGAATAGGCATCCGATTGTCGGGTCGACTGTTACAACCCGCGTCAAAGTGCAACCCAAGCTGTCCGTAACGACAACCGAATACGTGTCTTCATACAATCCTGTTGCCGTCGCTGTTGTTTGCGTTAACTCGTCGCTCCACAAATATTCAATGGGCAGATTGCCACCAACAACGGATGCCGTTGCTGTTCCGTCCTGTTCATTCCAACACGTAACGGGCGAACTCAGCATATTGATCAACATATCCGTATCCTCCTCAGCGGAGACCACGAACGCAGTATCCTCAACACACCCGGTAGAGTCAATCGCTACGATGTTATATATCCCTTCGTACAAATTCAGTAAATCAATGCCTTGCTCGATTACGCTCCACGAGATGTCACCTGTTCCGCCAACTGGAAAAATATTCACTTCCCCATCATTCATCCCAGTGCACGTTACGTCAGTCACGTTGATCAAGACTTCGATGGGGTCGGGTTCGGTGATTTCAAACTCTGTAGAATCTTGGCAACCGTTCGCATCAATAACGCTCGCTGTGTAGTCTCCGGCGCAAAGTGCTCCGAAATTAAAGTCTTCCTGACCGTTTAAAGTTAGCGCCACTGAGCCTGTTCCACCAGAGAAGTCGACCACCGCTGATCCGTCGCAATCTCCTCCGCAGACAACATTTTCCAGAAGCAACCACTCCACTACAAGAGAATCGGGCTCTTCAATTTCAGATGCGACCGTTATGATGCATCCATTGGCATCTTCCACCGTGACACCAATGGGTCCTTCATCCAAGTCTTCAATGACAAAAGGTAACATGCCCTCCACGGGCTGCACCAGCATTAAGTCTCCTGTTCCACCTATTCCCTCTACTTCGAGCAAGCCATCCGCGAAGGACGTGCATGTAATCTCAGTTGGAGTGAGAATCAACTGGATGGCATCTGGCTCAACCAACAATTGAGGATCCGAACTAACCTCACAACCCGCTTCGTCCATGACGGTCAGAACATACGTTCCGGCTCCCACGTCAAAGCAACTCTCAAAACCAAACGCGGCACCCGGCGGATCAATTTGATAACTCAAGGCACCGGTTCCACCTGTGGCGTTTTCAATGCAAATGATTCCATTGTCTTCCCCATTGCAGGTGACGTCCGTGACGACCAGATCAAAAAGAATGGAGTCAGGAGCACTGATTGAAAAAGCTTCTTGTACAACACAGCCATTGTTATCGATTGCATTCGCCAAGTAATCCCCTGCACAAAGATTTTCATCGGCGTATTCATTTTCATCCGAATCTGTCACCGCATAATCGAAGGAACCAGAGCCACCAAATGCCGCGATATTGACTTCACCATCGCACGCTTCTGCGCAAGGCAGGTCGGTTATCGTTAATTCAATGGAGACAGGATCAGGCTCAATAATCAATGCTCCTCCTTCTACTTCGCAGCCGTTCTCGTCGGTTACCAGTAAGAAATAGTCTGCCGCACCAAGGTCTGTTACTGAGAAATTAACTGTACCCTCTCCCGAAATATTGGTACCCAGGTTCGGTGAGCCTGACAGCGTGAGAATCCCTGTGCCACCTGACATGAAACCCTCAATGATTCCATCTCCGTAAGAATAGCAGGTAATGTTTTCTGAGGTCACTTCCAACTCGAGCGGGTCAATGCATGTGACGGTGATGCTCGTATCCGTTCCACACCCATTGAAATCTTCAATCTCTAAAAGCCACTCGCCGTTGCCATTGACACATTCTAAGCCAACCCATTGATTATTCCCATCTGGATACTCACCTGAACCCACATTTTCAGCCGAAAAGGCAACAATATCAAATGGACCCGTTCCACCAGAAAAATCAACTTCGATTACACTGCCGAGATCACCGGGGCAGACATTGTCTTCTAAGAGCTCCCAAGCTGCAACAAGTTCTTCTGGTTCAATAAATTCGACTAAGCCTGAAGTATCTCTGCAGGTATTGCCATCCATTATGGCCACAAAATAAGAGCCTTCCGCTATGTCTGCGAATGAATTGTTTCCAACCTGTGTGGCCACCAAACTCGTATCGGTCGCATTGTACAATTCATACGTGATTGGTGCAGCTCCGTTGACATTGACATCTATCGCCGCCAAATCACCGAAGCAATCTATTGAATTCGTCACCGCGATTTCAGCATCAGTATCCAAATAAGGCTCGCACGGATTTTCAACCACTTCAGGCCCATTGCCATCGCCATCCATGCACCACTCTTGGTAAGGTGTTTGGTTACCGTTGATGAAGACTTGGAAACAGGCGTGAAATTCGAAGGAACCGCAGGTCGTTACTTGGGCAAACTGGATGCGTAAGTCATCTCCAGCCGCAACCGGTTCAACCGTAAAAATCAACCCCGAATTCTCCTCTTCTTGGCACATGGTTGACATGTTGTAATTCGGATTGCCCAAGGCCGCTTGCTCACCGTTGGCAAAGCCCAACGTCCAAAACGTATCATAAGCAACACTGGGGAAAAAGTCGAACAAGGCTTCATTCAAGTTTCCGCCGAGAAGCACATTACCCAAGGCAGGATTGAAACATCCACAGGGAGCGTCAATATAAAAAGGAGGCGTCCCAAGCACAGCGGCATCTGAATAAATGGCACTGAGCTCGTCATCAGGATTGGTGAATTCCGCAAACAGCTTGTAGGTCACATATCCATCCAGCTCTGCGAAAAGGGGTTCCCCTCCTGCATCAAAGGTTGTGGGCGCATAAAATGCTGTATCCACCTCCCACGTAATACCTGTTATTTGGGCAGAAGATGAGGCACTTAAGAGCAAGAACCCAGTTAGCCAGGTCAGGCCATTCAGCAAGCGGCGCCGGACAGTCCCGAATTGGGACTTGAGGGGTGTGTATGGATTCACGATGTATTTCATGAATGGGGTTTCAGGGTACGCATAATAAACAAAGCTGATCGTCGAAACGTTGCTTTATCTAATTGAAAGCGCAAAATAGCGGAATTCAGCTACATGAGCGCACAGAAACCCAATGAAGCGGTCAAAATCACTTCTTTCCCCACAGCTGTTTCACTTCATTCTCCGTCAAATGTCGCCATTTCCCCATGGGTAGGTCCAGATCCAGGTCCATGATTCTCACACGTTTAAGCTTCACCACCCGGTGGCCCAAAGCCTCGCACATTCGGCGGATCTGGCGATTTAGACCTTGAACTAAAATGATGCGAAATGTAGTAGGAGATAGCTGTTCGACTTTGCAGGGACGAGTCGTCGTGTCAAGAATGTGCACTCCTTTGGACATGGTAGGCAAGAATGCCTCATCATACGGGCGATTTACCGTCACGATGTACTCCTTTTCATGTCCGTGGCGTTCGCGCAAAATATGGTTAACGATTTCTCCATCGTCTGTCAAGAGAATAAGCCCTTCACTCATTTTGTCCAAACGCCCGACAGGAAAAACGCGCGTCGGATAATTCACATAATCCACAATGTTGTCCTTTTCACGCTTCTGATCAGTGGTACATACAATGCCCACAGGCTTGTGCAGAGCGAGGTAGACATGCTCTTTCTCCTCTTGGCGCTCTGCGACTTGACCATGCACCGTCACCACATCACCGGGCATCACCTTGGTTCCTTTTTCGGGAACTGCGCCATTGATTTGAACCGCTCCTTCATCAATCAACTTGTCCGCTGCGCGCCGCGAGCAATAGCCGATCATGGTAAAATACTTATTAATTCGAATGCCGCCTTCCTCGTTTTCCATGGGACAAAAATAGCGCATGCACGCAACGGTCCTCAACATCCTACCTTTGCTACTCGACAGGTTCAGTTCAATGAAAAAAGAAACCGTTTATACCCCTCGCGAAAAGGTTAGAATTGTCACCGCAGCAAGTCTGTTTGACGGACACGATGCGGCCATCAACATCATGCGGCGCATCATGCAGCGCTCGGGGTGCGAAGTCATTCATTTGGGACACGACCGAAGTGTCGACGAAGTCGTGAATTGCGCCATTCAGGAGGACGCCCAAGCCATCGCCATGACGTCTTACCAAGGAGGTCACATGGAGTACTTCAAGTACATGAAGGATCTGTTGGATGAACGCGGTGCGGGACACATCCGGATTTTTGGAGGCGGAGGGGGAACCATATTGCCGAAAGAAATTAAAGAATTGCACGAACATGGCATCGAACGGATTTACCATCCAGACGACGGAAGGTCCATGGGGTTGCAGGGAATGATCAACGACCTGGTTCAGCGCAGTGACTTCAAAACAGTGGAATCCGCTGAATCCGTTGCGCAAGAATTTCAAACGCTCAATCCTGAAAACATTCAATCCATCGCTCGGTGCATCACAGCTGCCGAACTGGATCCTGAGGGATTTCGGTCTGCATTCAGAAGCGTGCACAAAGAAATTCCGGCGGTTCCTGTTCTCGGGATTACGGGGACTGGAGGTGCAGGAAAGTCCTCCATGGTTGATGAATTGGTTCGCCGATTTTTAGCAGCTTTTCCCGACAAGCGCATTGGAATCATCAGTGTCGACCCATCTAAACGAAAAACAGGAGGCGCTTTGCTCGGTGATCGCATTCGCATGAATGCCATTAACAGCGAGCGGGTTTACATGCGATCTCTGGCTACTCGGCAATCAAACTTGGCCTTATCCAAGCATGTTTCGGAAGGATTGGACGTGCTTCGTGTTTCTGGATTTGATCTCATCATTCTTGAGACAAGCGGAATAGGGCAAAGCGATACCGAAATCATGGACCACAGCGATGTGGCCTTGTACATCATGACTCCCGAATTTGGAGCCGCAACCCAATTGGAGAAAATCGACATGCTGGATTTTGCAGATGTCGTTGCCATTAACAAAACGGACAAACGCGGCGCACTGGACGCCATTCGAGATGTCCGAAAGCAATTCAAGCGCAACCACGATTTATGGGATGCCTCCGATGCAGACTTACCCATTGTCGGCACCATCGCCTCGCAATTCAACGATCCCGGTACAAATCAGCTCTTCGGCATGCTGATGAATTTACTCACGGAACGCACCCAAGTTTCCCTATCTGTCGATGTGCCAAGCGTCGCAAATTTGAGTGAGAAGGTATTTGTCATCCCGCCCAAGCGCACCCGCTATCTGAGCGAAATAGCTGAGCAAATTCGCCATTATAACGAGTGGGTCAAGCGACAAGCTGAAGTTGCGGGTCAATTGCAAGCTCTCAAGACGGCGTCAAGCCTTCTAGACGAAGGGACAGATGCATCTGTGGCGACGAAGGCCAAGGAAGTACAGTTGGAACTCGACCCGAAAGTCCTGGAATGGCTAGAACAATGGCCTGAATTGCGCGGTCGGTATGAGGCAGACGTTTACACGTACGAGGTGCGCGGTCGTGCAATTCACGTTGACACCCACTCCAAAAGCCTCTCACACCTCAACATTCCCAAAATCGCCACCCCTTCCCTCAGTGGCTGGAAGGACCTGACAAATTGGGCTTTACAAGAAAATCTCCCCGGATATTTCCCCTACACAGCTGGTATATATCCATTCAAACGCCAGGGCGAAGATCCGGCTCGGATGTTTGCAGGAGAAGGTGGACCCGAACGCACCAACAAACGCTTTCATTATGTATCCCAAGGCATGCCCGCCAAACGGCTTTCAACGGCTTTTGACAGCGTCACCCTGTACGGACGAGATCCCCATCGACGACCCGATATTTTCGGCAAAGTAGGCAATAGCGGGGTCAGCGTCTGCAGCCTTGACGATGCCAAAAAGCTATACAGCGGATTTGATCTGTGCGATCCAAGCACCAGTGTCTCAATGACCATTAACGGTCCCGCTCCCATCATGCTGGCCTTCTTTCTAAATGCCGCCGTGGATCAGCATTGCGAAAAGTACATCCGCGAACACGGCTTAGAAACTAAAGTGGAAAACGTTCTTCGTTCGAAATGGGATGAAAAAGGTTTGGAACGGCCGATTTATGCCACAGCCCTTCCAGAAGGACACAATGGACTAGGATTGCTCTTACTCGGTTGCACGGGGGACGAAATTCTTCCCTCTGAAACCTATCAGAAGCTTAAAGAAGAAGCACTCAAGCAAGTGCGCGGCACGGTGCAGGCTGATATTCTCAAAGAAGATCAAGCACAAAACACGTGCATCTTCTCGACCGAATTCGCCTTGCGCTTGATGGGGGATGTTCAAGAATCGTTCATCCAACGATCCATCCGAAATTTTTACAGTGTATCCATTAGCGGATATCACATTGCAGAGGCCGGAGCGAACCCGATCACGCAATTGGCTTTTACTCTTTCGAATGGCTTTACTTACGTCGAGTACTATTTGAGCCGCGGCATGGACTTGAACGAATTCGGACCCAACCTGAGCTTTTTCTTTTCCAATGGCATCGATCCTGAATACGCTGTCATCGGTCGCGTCGCGAGGCGCATCTGGTCCAAAGCCATGAGAGAGAAATACGGCGGCTCTTCAAATGCTCAGAAACTCAAATACCACATTCAAACTTCAGGCCGTTCGCTCCATGCACAGGAAATAGACTTCAATGATATCCGTACAACCCTGCAAGCATTGTATGCGATTTACGATAACTGCAACTCATTGCATACCAATGCATACGATGAGGCCATTACAACGCCAACCGAACACAGTGTGCGACGTGCGATGGCCATTCAATTGATCATCAACAAGGAATTGGGCCTCACGAAAAATGAAAATCCATTGCAGGGCTCCTTTATCATTGAGGCCTTGACAGAGCTGGTCGAAGAGGCCGTGTTGTTAGAGTTCGACCGCATCACGGAGCGAGGAGGCGTCATCGGAGCCATGGAAACCATGTACCAGCGTTCTCGCATTCAGGAAGAAAGTCTGCACTATGAAACCCTGAAGCACACCGGAGAATTCCCCATCATCGGCGTCAACACGTTCCTCGCTAAGAATGGCTCACCCACTCTCACGCCTGGAGAGGTCATCCGAGCAGAGACCGGTGAAAAAGAAAGCCAGTTGGCGCAAGTCGAGCGAATGCACAGTGGCTATGCCAAAGAATCGGCACAAGCTATTGAACGCGTCAAAAAAGCGGCTGTTTCAGGTGAAAACGTATTTGAATCACTCCTAGAAAGCGCAAAGTATTGTACGCTCGGCCAATTGAGTGAAGCCTTATTTGAGGTGGGCGGCGCCTACCGAAGAAACATGTAATGGATTCAACCAAAGCGACGGCGGGAGTGGCTTGGATGCTCTTGGCCACTGTGCTCTACACAGCGGCCAACCTTTGCGTCAAAGCGCTCGCTCATTTGCCTACCCAAGAGTTGGTCTTTTTACGTTCCATTGTGTCTCTGCTCCTCACGGGTGGATGGCTCTGGTGGAAGGGATATCCGCTGCTTGGTGTGAATCGTAAATGGTTGCTCATCCGAGGCATTTTTGGCACCATCGGGCTCGCAACCTTTTTTCATACGCTCCGCTTTATTCCTATTGCAAGCGCGACAGTCATCCAATACCTCTCCCCTATTTTCACGGTGCTCTTGGCACGGTATTTTGACGGCCAACGGTCTATGAGGCCCATACAATGGGCCTTCTTCGCAACGGCATTTCTAGGTGTGCTCATGGTCAAAGGATTCGACCCTCGCATCAATTGGTTTTATTTTTCGCTGGGAGTCATTAGCGCTATGGCCGCAGCTATGGCCTACCTCGCCACCATGAAATGCAGGGAAACTGATCATCCCGTGGGCGTGGTCATTTGGTTTCATTTGGTCGCCGTGCCCGTTACAGGAAGCTGGACAGCATTCACATGGGTGGCGCCTGTAGGACAAGAGTGGCTGTTAGCCTTGGCTGTAGGGTTACTGAGTGTGATTGCTCAAATTGCCATGACATTTGCACTGCATCAAGGACAGGCCAATGTCATCATGCCGTTTAAATATTTCGGTGCAGTGCTGGCTTTTGCCTTTGGCTTGCTCCTTTTCGACGAAAGGCTCAGTAAATGGGCGCTTGTTGGCATCGCCATTGTCATCGCCTCCGTTACAATCAATACGATCCTCAAGCGCCGTTGGGAACAAAGAACGGGCTAAGACTTGCGTGCATTCATCGCCAGGTATGAAGCAACAAAGGCAACGGGAAGATAGCCAGCTAAATCCGTGAGGAGCATCCACTTTGGCAAGGGAATCATTGCAGCGTTCGCTGCTCCCGCAAAGAAAAAAACCACGCCCAACACCCAACCCGGAAAGGAGGCCCGCAGCAGCGGTTTACATTGAATCCACTCCCTGCTCAGCGGAGCGACAAGCATAGCCAAGAAAGCGGCCAAAGCCGTGCCCAGCCAATGCGAAACCATGACCGCCCACTTAGCGGAAGACGGAAGCTCCTGAATGTGCGACTTCATCGCTTCGGGATCGTCCATCGGAAGTAATTCCATGGACGCTTCTGGAATCAATTGTCCAGAAACATCGTGAAGCCAGAGCATCAACATACTTCCCGCACCAATCGCTATTGGATAGACTAAAATCCAACGTATGATTTTCATAGCGCACAATGCTTTAAGGGCACTGCGTGTTCCCAAATGTGTTTTTGATAAGCCGTCTGCAGGCGCTGCGTCCATTCACCCATGGAAGCATCGAGGCCAATCTGACGGCCATCGATTTCGACTACATGAGCCAATCCCCCCATGGTCCCCGTCGTAAATACCTCGTCAGCCGTATAAAATTCAGTCAACGAAACTCGCCGTTCCTCCAACGGCATATTCAGAAGTTTCCCCAACTCCATCACCATCCGTCGGGTTAACCCAGGCAAACATGCTGTCGCAAGTGGAGTAATCAACCGGCCATTGCGAATGGCGAACACATTGGTCGCATTCGTTTCAGCCACAAAGCCTTCCAAATCTAACATCAGTGCATCATCCGCACCTGCCACATTGGCTTCAATCTTCGCTAGAATATTGTTCAATAAATTGGCGTGATGGATTTTTGAATCCAGGCAAGAAGGGCTGTTGCGGCGGATGGCGGAGGTCACCAACCGGATGCCTGCATTGCCATACACCATGCCTTTGTATTCAGCTAGGACGATTAAGGTAGATCCCATGGTATTCAATCGAGGATCCATCCCGCTGGTCGTTTTTTGCCCCCTCGTTAGGGTGATGCGCGCGTGAACGCCATCGCACATACCATTCGCCTCCAAGGTTTGAAATATCGCCGCGCAAACTTCTTCCCTGCTTGGGATGGATTCGAAGGCCAAAGCATGTGCCGAATCCAACAGGCGGGTAACATGCTCATCGAGTTGAAAGGCGCGCCCCTTCGTGATTCGGAGTCCCTCCCAAACCGCGTCTCCTCCTTGAACGACACTATCCAGCACACTCACCTTTGCCGCTGCCCTCGGGACCAGTCCATTGACCCAAACCATAGTGGATTCATTGCGAGGATCAGGTTGATTGAATTTTGCCATGGTTCAAATGATGGATTTCCGTTTGAGTTGATCGTATATCGGTTCTACTTCCTGAAGGAGGGGTTTAAGCGACTTGGGCAGCGTTGGATTGGAGTCAATGCTCCGCTCTTCCGCGGGCGATTCCCAGCCGGTGGAAGCATGCACGCGCTCATACCAATACTTAGCCCAAATGCCATCTTCCTCTCGAGGACCTCTCGGCCATTGGAGCATCGCTGAATCAAATAGCAGCCCCAACCAATCACAAATTGTGCGCAACGATGCCTCTGGATTGGCCACTAAAGCATCCGACTCAATGACAGCCACTGGCCACCCCGACTGCTCACAATGATTAAACCATTTCCACTGATGGTTGTACGCCAGGTCCATCGTGGTAGGCCGCTTGATATGGGCGCGGTAAGAATTCAAAACGTTTCGAGGGTCACGCACCAAAATCAGATGCTTGTGCATCTCAAAATCTGAGGTAGACCATCCTTCTAAGTGGTTTCCCATATGCTTCAAAAACACATGTTGATTCGCTCCTTCCCACTGCTTCAAAACTTCCTCACGCTTCCATGGCATGGACCGTATCACTTCTTTACGCGATGGGCGTTCAACACCCGTTTTTCGAAGGAAGTGACCAAACAAGGGCTCGTCGACTACCTTCATGTCGCTGCGTTGCGCAAAACTGTACATCAGCGCTGTACTGCAATTGCGCGGACCGGACCACAGCGAAATCACCATGAATATCCTGTTATCGAACGACGGTAACTGTGCCCGTATATGTCCGAGGTACCATCTCATGGACAGATTGTACCTCAAGACGGTACATGAATTGTCCGTCACGGACAAAATGGCCACCTGACTGGTGCTCTCCAATCCAAGGTTCTAAGGGATTGAATGATTCAAAGACTTTCTCCCCCCATCGATTGATGATCAGCAAATGATATGACTCCGTCATAAAGGACTCTCCCACAGGCAGAAAAGCATCATTGAGTCCATCGTTGTTTGGACTAAACGAATTCGGAACATAGATGGCGAATTCAATGGGGATGAAGTAGGCAACCAGTTCCTCCTGATCTTGATTGGGAAGCGTGATACTGGCCGATGTTGGACCAGGATTCGGCTCGGAGTAAGCAATTTCCCAGCGATCAAAGGCCCAATTTTCAACCGGAGCCGCCTCCGCGTTCAGCAAACCGGCAATTTCGAGTCCACCTTCCCACTCATCCGTCACAATCACGGCACCGCCTTCTATTCGGACGACACCCGTATTGGCCGGTTCTACCCGCACCTTCAAGTCAGAATGTTCGATCACATCAAAATTCGCTGTAATGGTCGCAGACTGGGTAACTGAAATGGTTCCTTCGCTCGAGGTCATGGATGGATTCACATCCGGACCCGTAGACGTCCAACCTGTAAATACGTGCCACTCGTCCAAACCAACGGCCGCCAGATCGTGACCGCCATATGACAGCAACTCAGTGGCTGGATAATCCAACAATGCCGAGCCATCAAGGTAAATTTCACCTGCTCCAGGCGGGTTAACCACGAACGTCAACTCCTGCGGATCGGCATTCGAGGCAAAGTAAGCCACCAAGGTCGCATCGCCTGTCAACGTGAAGCCCAAACTGGGATTCGAAGGGTCAGCCAGGACTATATCGCCTTCCACAACCTCCCAAAACAGGAAGATTTCACCGTATGCTTCCTCGGCCGTAAGATCCATAGGAACGCCCGCAAAATACGTAGCGTCCATAGGAACATCATACGGGCCAATTTCCACAGAATTCACTTGCACATCGCCGAGGCCATCAATGATGAGTGTGAGCGTAACAGATTCGACATCGTAGCAATCTTCAATACCACCGATTAACGTCTCTGCGCATCGCTCCTCAATGAAATCATGAATTTCCTGAACATTCGCCTCCCATTGCGGATAATTTCCGCCCCAGCGGTCCATGTGACGATCCATTTCGGGTTCAATGACCATGATCATGCTGTCGAGCACAGCGTGCATGTTATCGCAGCTGAAATGGGTGTTGCTCAAGTCTGCCCACCGGTTGATGTAAGTGGCCCAGAAATCCTCGTTTTCGAGCAATGCATTGAAGATGGGAATGTGTCCTTGCCCACCCGGATTGTCCAACGATTCGGGATTGCAAGGATCAGCGTCTGATGATTGCGACGGGATACCCGTGTAATTGGCACCGTGCCCAAACGTATTGTCCATGTCCCACAGGGCATACCTCCATTTTTTTCCGCTCCCATCCGGATGACGACCACGCCACCAAGCTGTATTCCAATTTAACCAATCGGCGCAAACCGTAAACGAATTGAGCAAGACATAATCGATCAAGCTCATGGTGTTAAAGACACTCTGCACGTACTCGTAGTTGTCCGCGTTGGTCATGTCTTGACCCGTAACAAAATTGACAAACGGATTCCAATCGTTGCTGCTTCCATACTCTACCCACGTGCCTCCCCACGTTTTGATAAAATCGACAAAGTGCCGAGGTTGGTCGTAGTACTCCGTAGTGAAGTCCAAGTCATCTACCTTTTCGCGGAATTCATACACCCCCCAATACTCGCCATTCAAGTAGACAATGCAGCTCTCGTTGGTTCGCTCATCGATCTTCAAATCAGCCAAATGACTGAGCGTCTGAACGTACGCATCCCGGATATGACCGCCTCCTGAACTGGGATAGTTGTCATTGGCCGCTGCTTTGAAAATCAGGCGTTGGTAGGCATCGCGCTCTTTCACATGAAACAAGGGCTGTGTGATGGCGTAGCTGTGGCCCATTTGATCTCGCGTGATGTAGTCAAACCCTTTTTGCGGATAAGCATTGGAGTCGTTCCCGTGCTCATTTGAATCGCCAGAAGCCTCGCACCAAAAAGAACCATCCGGATGGAAAAACTCGACGTGGCAGGGCTCATCCGCTCCACCGCCCCATCCACCTGGCCAATTGCCGTCCTCTTGCTCATCGCCAGACACCGAAACAACTATGATCGTGTGCGCGTCATCTCCTGTAAAATACGAATTGGTGGTGATGTGTGAATCGGTCAACGTGCCGGAAGGATCAAAGCATCGTGCGCGGATCACGGTCGTCTGATTGACCGCAATGGGTCCGCTGTAGAGCGCACTGCCCGCGTTGGGTGCATATCCGTCCAAGGTGTAGCGAATCTCAAATCCAGCTGGTGCAGTGAGCGTTACGTTGGTTCCCCCAGGGTAGTATCCTGCATCTTCTACAAACTCCGGTGTAGGCGCATAATCGTCAAACAAATCTGCAGCGACTCCACTTCCCGGAGTGGGATTTGTGCAGACCTTCCATTGTCCCATAACTCCATCTTGATCCCGCGCCCAGCTGTGGTCAGCTTGGGTAGGCGTCCAATCTTCGTAAAAAGTATACGACTCCAACACGTTGCCGTTGGGATCGGAAAAGACGAGCGATTCACCCATGGTCTGGGTGATTTTAAAATTGGTATTCAGATTGCCTCCTACGTACAAATTTTCAGGGACCTCTCCTTCATTGGAGCAAATAACCAATAAATACCCCCCAGAATTAATCGTCGTACCTGCCGGAATTTCAAACATTTCCGGGTTGTCAGGATTGTCCGACAAAAAGTAGCCTTCTAAATCTACTTGCGAGGGACCTTCATTATAGAATTCAATGAAATCTTCGTTGTCGCCATTGACCCCTAGCGTGTAATTGGAGGCTGAAAACTCATTGATAACGACTTGAGCAGACGCACCAACTGCAGCTGCTAAAATCCAAATTACCGTCAATAATTGCTTCATCATAGTGATTGAGGTGCGACCCAAATTATTGGACATTTAAGCGTCCCGTGAAAGAAGTCGAATTTCCACTTAAGGTGTACATGTAAGAACCGCTTCGCAGACCATTTCGTTCAATGACGTGCGATGTTCCATTCACACGTTCATTGTAGACCACTCTTCCTGTAGCATCGGAAATCACCAGATGCAGGAATTCTCGAGAAGGATTTGAGAAGCGCAAGGTAGCCTGATCCCTCATTGGATTCGGGTACAACATAGGTGCAATGGCATCAATATTATCCGCTACCCCACTTGAAATAACGCATCCCTCTTCAATGACTGTCAAGGTGTTGTGGTAACTCTCATTCACTACATCGGTGATGAAGTCTATGCATACCTCCTCTTCAACGGCCGTCCAGTACAACCGCACCAATGGCACGTAGTCGTAATGCTTTGGAAAGCTCATATTGTCATAAGACAAGCCAATAACTTCCACCCCACCTGGCGCAAAGGATGGCACGATCGGATATTCAATGGGGTCGGCAATGCTAATCGCGGAAGAGATGGAAATGCCGCTCATTGAAAATTGGTAGCCTACAATCCGGTTGTTGGGATTGAGAACGTGGATGTCCATGTACTGCTGGCCCCAATTGACCGCACCGATGGTAAACTGCACCGTATCGAATGGATTGACAATGTGATTCACCGGAAAGTCGCATTTGTCGTGGTACCCCAAACTATCGGGGTGCTCGTGGAGCACATTGTAGAGTTGACACAAAGCAAGGTGCGCGGCATCGGTAACCGTGATGGCATCGTCTTGATCAATGTCCGTGCAAGGAAGGGGCTCGATGTCGTCGCCGAGGATGTGCTCGACGTACGAAACTGCATCCGCAAATTCTTGCTCACCGTTGTTATCGAGGTCGCCCATTAAGGCCGTTCCGCCGCAATCGCCGTTGCAATCGACTTGCTCGGTACCAAATGGGGTTCCTGTGCAATCGTTGAAGGGCTCGCAACCTTCCAGACTTTCCACAACAAGCTCTCCGGAGCTGCGGTCTAAATTGATACAAACCGCCGCGTGGTTGTTTTCGTAGGAGTTCTCCGATCGACCAAGCGCATCTGGAATGAAGTCATAATTCGCACGAACAACCAGGTAATAGGTTCCGTCTTGAACTTCCGTTACATCAATCCATTGACAGCTCAAACCCGCTCCGTAAATGTCTCCACAACCAGCTGATATGCCCATGTTACCGCAGCCGTATTGACCTGTGCCTCCTCCACTGCACTCCAGGTCCATCACACAGAAGCCATTTTTGAATCCAATGGGAATTACTTGGCCTTCAATCGTAAACAAATCATATTTGGCGTAACCCTGATGATGCCAGTGGTTGTGGCAATCTCCCCACTCGAACTGATTGTTATCCGCTTGGCTTGGCACTCCGATGTAGTAATCCAGGTCACCTATATTCAGGATGTGGGTCGTAAATCGGACCAACTCGCGATCTCCATATCCATTCAGGCAACCCTCCTCGATGTAGCAATCTGATTCATTGACCTGCATCACCTCGGTCGAAAGGCTGTTCACAATGGCCTGAGCACTCACAATCAAATCCGGCCCCGTACAATCGGGGTCGCCCGGATAGACACAATCCCCGCTGTCTACTTCCGCAAGCGGATTGAAGTTGCACGCTGTGTCATCCATGCATCCTGTGGGTGGACCGACAAAGTCAAATTCCCAGTCAAAACCAGCTGCACACGGACCATCTGGATCATCCGTTCCAAGCCCCATGCGCACCCAATACGTAACACCGCCCTCGAGAAGCACTGTCAAATTCGCTTGCTCACCGCATCCCCCTTCTTCATCGTCGTAATAAATCGACCCCTCATTGGTGTCATCAAAATTGCCCATGTTGCAATAGTCATAGATCCAAAGGCGCGTGTCGCAGTCGACATCGCACGTTGAAAACAAGTACATGCCATTGGCTGATGGAGTAAATGTGTACCAGGCGTTTTCCGTGTCTTGTGCCACTACTCCATAGTCCGACTCATCCAAGACCAAGGCATCATTGCAAGTGGTCCCTGGAGCACAGTCGAAACTAATGGTCTCGCCATAGCCGTACGCATAGCCCGTCGCTATTTCAACGCTATCCTGGTAAATCCAGTACCCACCTGGAGCGTAAATGCCATCTCCGTAAGAATCAAAAATTGAGAACTGCAAGCAGGGCTCTTCGATTTCTGAATCGAAACATACAACGGCACCCTCGGATTCTCCTGAAGCAATAATTTCTCCATCATGGAGCAGTTCCCATGAAATCTCATTTGGCCAGTTGTCAGGCACAATGACAATCTCGATTTCCGTTTCATTGGCCTCACATTGTGCGGAGAGGCTCAAGGGTATCAGCATGGCTGGCAGCGCAAATAGCGCAAAAACCATCAAAACTCGTGAAGGTTCGAATCGAAGCATTGGTGGACAATTTCAGGTTTGAGGACGAAGATAACCAATCCTAAAGACAGGAACACCTTACGCCCTGAGTTGGTTGCATCATCTTGGCATGAATACCACGAATATCCCTTAATTTTGCAGCATGGCACATGAATCCTCACACGACCACGGGCATCCCAGCGAACCCGAGCAAAACGAAATCGGCGGACCCGTAATCTTCGCCATTATCCTTTTTGGACTCATAATCACCGTCATTGCCTTCCTGGCTTGACGGTCTGATTATCGCACCAGGTCCATTTCTTCGACCAGGTGCCCAGCACCGGCATAGACATCGGTAATCCAAAGGACGTACCGGATATCGACCATGATATTCCGACAGCGAGAGCCGTCGAACAGGATGTCGCTCATGGTGGATTCCCACGATCGATCAAAGTTAATGCCCACCAAATGGCCATCGCCATCAATGGTTGGAGAACCAGAGTTTCCTCCCGTCGTGTGATTCGAGCCGGTAAAACAAACGGGTAATTCTCCTTCTGAATTGGCATAAGCACCCCACTCCTCTGCGCGAAGTGCTTCAACCAAATCCAACGGGAGATCAAAGTCCGGATCGCCCGGAACATACTTTTGCAAAATCCCCTTGGCCGTGGTAAAAGGCAAATAATTCATGCCATCATACGGCGCGGATCCTTCGACCTTTCCATACGTCAGGCGCAATGTGCTGTTCGCATCTGGAAAGAATGCTCGCTCGGGAAAGAGCATGCGCAATCCTTTCGTGTACTGACCCGTCAAGGAATCCAAACGCAAAGAGGAGGATCCGTAACCCGCAGCAACTTTCTCAAAATACGTCGACCGCAACGACTTAATCAACCTAAAAACAGGGTCTTTCTCTAGTTTCGCGAAGGACTTCTGACTGGCCTTGGCCAAGAGCGATTCGATCTCGATTTGATTATCAAAGATTGATTTTTCATAGAGTTTTTCAGCCCAGATCTCAGGATCACCCGTTGCATCTTTCATGGCTTCTGGCACAAACTCTGCCCCTACATGGTTCAAATAAGGATCGACCAATGCTGCCATAAGCGCTTCATCAACAACCGCGTCGTATTGCCGAAAATGATCCGATGTCGACGATTTCAGAGCTTCAATGGTTCCATCGAGCTCACCCGCCGCCGCCAACGATTCCCAATTTTCAATCAAGGCAGCAAAAGACCAAGCGTAATTCAACACATCCGGCCCGTAGAACAGCCATTCAATGAAAAGACTTCTCGCCAACATATAGGGCTGTCGTTCCGCATTGGCATCCTGCATCTGCGCAATGAGCTGCATGGCATTCACATCTCCGTTTTCAGCAGCACGCTCCATAAAAGCGGCCTCCAACTCCAACTTTTTTCCGATAGCATCCAGCTCCGTCAACCCACTGTTTTGGCCAATCCACTTTTTCCAAGCGTTTGCGATGGAACTTTGTTTGTCTGCATAGGCAATGCGCAAAGCTGCCGATTGGGCGCGGGCTGAGTTAACCACCGAAAGCGAAGCATCACGCATATCGATTCGAGCCGGATTCAAAGTTTCCACCACGTACTTGACTGCATCGCTCGTGAGGTACTGCTCTGTTCGGCCTGGAAAACCAAACACCATGGTGAAATCGCCCTCCTTCACCCCACCAATGTCCACTGGAAGGTGATGCTTGGGACGGTAGGGAACGTTATCAGCACTGTAGTCTGCTGGCTCATTCTCGGCATCCGCATAAATGCGAAACATGCTAAAGTCCCCAGTATGACGCGGCCAAACCCAATTATCCGTATCACCGCCAAACTTCCCTACAGCCGATGGTGGAGCACCCACCAAGCGCACATCTCGGTACGTTTTGGTCGTGATCAGGTAATGGCTGTTTCCAAAATCAAAGGCAATGACCTTGCCTTCCAATCCGTTTCCATCCGTCGCAGCCGCCACTAATTCCGCCTTGGTTATCGCCGGATCATCCGCATTCGCAATAGCCTCTGAAACGTCCACAATCCTGTCTATGAACGTCGCCACCAGATTCGAATTGGGCAATTCATCCGCTCGTGTCATCGCCCAAAATCCATCGGTCAAATAGTCACTTTCAACCGTGCTGTGGAAGGCAATTTGCCCATAACCGCAGTGATGATTCGTCAACAAAAGGCCTTCAGCACTTACCATTTCGGCCGTACACCCTCCATTAAAATCAACGATGGCGTCCTTCAAACTCCCTTCGTTGATGCTGTAAATATCCTCTGCCGACAAATGCATGCCCATGGCTTGCATATCGCCTTCAACCGCTTGCAGTAAGGTGGGAATCCACATGCCCTCCTTGGCGTAGGAGAAAAATTGAATTCCGCAAAAAATCAACAGCACCCCTGTCCGTATGATCACTCGAATCATTGTTTTTCGTTTTGTTTGAGGGGTTGAAGATAATGAGAGCCGGATTAGTTTTGTAGAATGGAATGGAAGGCAGATTTTAGATCCGATACGTTGACCCGGCCAACAGCGGCCATGTTGAATGCAATGCACGTGGCAGAAACAGGTGACGATGTATTTGCAGAAGACCCAACGACCGAGGCTTTTCAATCTCGATGCGCAGCCATGTTCGGCCACGAAGCTGCACTTTTTTGTCCTTCGGGAACCATGACCAACCAAATTGCCATCAATGTGCATGTTCGTCCCGGTGACGAGGTTATTTGCGATCGCATGGCGCATGTTTACAATTATGAAGGAGGTGGAATTGCTCGAAATTCCGGGGCCTCCGTGCGCATGGTACATGGGAACCACGGGCGGTTTACCTGGGAAGATGTTCGGTCAGAAATCAATCCATCAGACAGCCACTATGCGCGCACATCCTTGGTTTGCATCGAAGACACCTGCAACCGCGGAGGAGGGTCAGTTTGGTCATTGGATGGCATCAAAGACGTCAAGATGGGATGCCAGGAAATGGGATTGCCCTTGCATCTCGATGGCGCTCGATGTTGGAATGCCATGATTGCGCGAGCAGATGATCAACTTCCAACGGATGAGGCTTGGCGCTCCTACGGTCAATTATTTGATTCTATCTCCGTTTGCTTTTCCAAAGGCCTGGGCGCACCTGCAGGTTCAGTGCTTATCGGGTCAACCGAATTTATTGCTGAAGCGCACCGAGTGCGAAAAGTGTTTGGTGGGGGAATGCGGCAAATCGGTGTATTGACCGCCGCCTGCGATTACGCGTTGGATCACGAATTACCGCGACTCCACCAAGATCATGCACATGCTCAAATGCTTGGAAAGGCACTCGAGCCATTGAAGCACGTGGTGGCCATAGATCCCATTGAAACCAACATTGTCATTTTTGAGATTGCTCCCGGAATGACGGCATCCGAATTTGTAAAAGATGCCGAGTCCAATGGTTTGCTTTGCTTTGCTTTCGGACCCCAGCGAGTCCGCATGGTGACGCACCGCGACCTCAGCACGGAACAAATCGAAGAAACTTGCCGAGTATTAGCGTCCTCCTCGTTGAACCGTTAACTGCCGTGTAACCACCCGGTCGGCGTCTGAAAACTGCACGACGTACTGTCCTTGTGGCCATCCTGACACATCAAAAACCGGAGCGCCACCACCCGTCCACCAGGTGGTTGCGATAGGTCTCCCTGTCAAATCGTAGGCTTGTGCGTGCCAACCGCGCTCACTTGGATTGAGGTCAAGAAACACCGACTGAGCAGCAGGATTCGGATACAGTGTCGCTTGACCCAAGCCCACCTCATTGATCCCAAGGGAACAATCGTGCACGGTCAAAATCAGAGCATCCGCAAAAGAACATCCTGTTTCAGTGCTTCCATTGAGGATGATGCTGTACGTACCGGGTGCAAAGGTGCCGGGCTCGACATAGAAAAACTGGTTGGAAGATCCATCCTGCCACTCATAATCGTAGCCCAGCGGACCGTATAAAAGCAACGGCTCATCTTCGCAAATAATCGTATCATTTCCGATAAAGAAATCGCTTGCCTCCACTTCTGGAATAAACGCCGTTACGGGGTAAACGCACCCGCTCGCATCCGTTATGTCCAATTGGTAGGTTCCTGGGAACAGCATCTCCAGATCCTCTTGGTCAGAGGTGAACTCATTCGGCCCCGACCACGCAAACGTGTAGGGCGCATTCGCACCTTCCACCGTGACGTCCACTGATCCATCCGCTGCATCTTCACAGCTAGCTTCTGTTACATCGGTCTGCACAGACCACGCTGTAGGTGCCGAAATAACACGCTCAATCGAGAATGTCGTTCCGCATGCCGTCGTGATATCAGCATTGTACACGCCTGGAGCTAAATCAAAAATCCAACGGTCATCGGAACTGAAACCTCCTGGCCCCGACCAAGAGCAATCAAAATCAGAACCGCCTTCATTGACAAAGGGAAGAATGAAACCATTTGGCTCGCTGTCTTTATCCAGTGGGCATGTAACATTTCGAACCTGTGCATCAGCGGATGTCTCAAACGACTCTGAGGTGTAGACTGACACATCCGCGTCGCCTGTTTGACCTGCCCATCCATCCACTTGAATCAAGTACGTTGCATCCACTTCAAGACAACTGGTAAACATGGTAGATCGGTATCCAGCGCACCAGTCGTCATTGGATGCGACCAATTCGTAAGAATCAAAATCGCCACAATCATCCACACGGTACAAGGCCAACTGGGTATCAAAGGTCGAGCTATCCGAACAAGTCGTGATCGTCAAAGGATCTGTCGATACCGGAGTAAAAGTCAACCAGACCGAGCTGCTGACATTTCCGTCTGAACCGCACCAAGAACCCGATAAATTACACGACCCACTAGGAGCAGCAGGTGGACTGACTTCTCCAGATTGGACAGACCCCCCTCCTGATGTGACGGTAACCGAAGGACCGTCCACTTGAATCGGAGCCGCATCGCATGGAACATCGTGGTCAATGAATAAACTTTCTCCAGCAGTGAAGGTCCAGACGTTGCCATAACCAGAACCATTGAAGATACCCGAAAGCGCGCCATCCATGTGCAGATTGAATCCGCTTCCCCCATCTCCGTAACTATCTACATGGATTAAATCCAAAGTCACTCCTTCTGCTACACAAAATGGGCCTTCCATGTAAATAGCATTGTTGTCATAGGTGGATCCGCCGTTGCCGCCATTGCCGCCACCGTCGCACCCCACATTGTCTGAATTCCCGCCGCTCGCTATATAATTCTCACCGCCACATGCTTCTCCAGAAGGCGCCAATTCCCAATACATTTCATACCCCCAAGCATCCGTATCTATGACAAATTCCAGGGCTATTTCGCCCGCTTCACACTGGGCGCTGGCAGTCGTCAGAGAGAGGGAGGCACATAATAAACTAAGCAGAGGAATTAAGTTCTTCATTACGAAATTTCTTAGAATCTGAACTTCGAAGATAAGTCAATTGGAATGCCCCGTACCAAGCCCTAATTTTGGCACTCTGAATGCGAATCCTCCTCTCTCCGTCCAAGACCATTTCATTCGATGATGCTCCTGTAACCAAGAGGGTGTCTACACCCGTCTTCTTGAGTGAAGCCGCATTACTGATGTCTAAATTAAAGTCGCTCGGAACTTCAGAAATCGCTGACCTCATGAAGGTAAATGCCGGTTTGGCTGAGACAGCGGCTTCGTACATCGCGCACTGGAGAGCCCCTTTCACCAAAGAAAATGCCAAGCCTGCTGCTGGCTGCTTCAAGGGTGCCGTATACACAGGGCTTGATGCACGTCAGTGGTCGGACGACGAATACGAATTCGCTCAAGCCCATGTGAGAATACTCTCCGGCTTGTATGGAGTCCTGCGACCGCTCGATCTAATCCAACCCTATCGCCTGGAAATGGGCTTAAGGTGGTCGGTGACGCCTCAGATTTCGAGTCTTTACGCTTTTTGGGGAGACCGTATTCAAAAAGAGGTCGAGCAAAATTGCGATGGGCTTATCATCAATTTGGCCAGCAAAGAGTACAGCAAGGCGGGTCTGTCCAAAGCCTTTGAAGGGCGTGTTATCACGCCTGAATTCAAGGAGTTGGTAGGAGACGAATACAAACCACGCATGACCTACGCCAAACAGGCGCGAGGCACCATGGCGCGGTTTATTGTTCAACATCGATTGACCCAAGCTGAAGACCTCAAAAAATTCAATGGAATGGGGTACGCGTTCACCCCACACCTGTCCCAGGCAGATCGCTGGGTTTTTACCCGAGACAGCAGCGCAGCATAAGCAAAATAATTTCACACCCATGAAGCAATTTTTCAAAGCGAGTACGCTTTACATTTTAACTATTTCGCTGGCCACATCGTGCCAAGCACAAAAACCCGATCCAGCTATGGAATCCATCAGTTATGCCCTCGGCATTCTCTTTGCAAAAAACCTACAAGACCAAGGAATGAGTGAAATCTCTTCCGATGAAATGTCGAAAGGGTTGGCCGAACAAATGAGCGGAAACGCTACCCTCACCCCCGAGCAAGCCAATGCCATGGTCGGAGAATTTTTTCAAGCTAAAAAGGAAGCTATCGGAGCCGCATACCGCACGGAATGTGAGGATTTCTTGACCGAAAATGCGAAAAATGGAGACGTCGAAGTCACAGCCTCCGGATTGCAGTACACCCATCTCACGGAAGGCAGCGGCGATGCACCAACAGCCGAATCCACCGTCACAGTGCACTACCGCGGCACACTCTTGGACGGCACTGAGTTTGACTCCTCCTACAACCGAGGCGAGCCAATTTCGTTCCCTCTCAGCGGTGTCATCAAAGGCTGGACCGAAGGTTTACAACTCATGAAGCCCGGTGGAAAGACCAAATTCTTCATACCGCAAGAATTGGCATATGGAGCCAACCCCAACCCCAACGGCCCCATTCCTCCTTTCGCGGCACTCATCTTTGAAGTGGAATTGATTTCCATTCAATAGCACCGTTTACCATCTCATTTAGAAAGCCCTGGGTTCGCCCGGGGCTTTTTGTTGGATATCAGTGAAGCAGAACGACGCTTTCCAAAGCGAAAATTCTTAGTTTGCGTAGCATGAACGCATTGATCACAAACGACGCCGTTGTCCTGGGCCTGTTGATTGCCACCTTGGCACTGGTTTTCCACAGCAGCACCCTGCCCCGCTTCAAGAAATTCTACACCATCATTCCAACGCTTTTGGTTTGTTACTTCTTACCAGCGATGTACAATTCGTTTGGATTGGTGGACGGTGAAGAATCGAATCTTTATTTTGTGGCTTCACGCTATCTCTTGCCGGCGAGCTTAGTATTGCTGTGCCTGAGCATCGATCTCAAAGGCATCTGGAATCTGGGACCCAAAGCACTCATCATGTTTTTCGCAGCCACTGTCGGCATCGTCATCGGTGGACCTTTGGCACTATGGGCCGTGAGTTTCATTGAACCCAACGTTCTAGGAGGAGACTCACCTGAAGCCTTCTGGCGGGGCTTGTCTACGGTAGCAGGAAGTTGGATAGGCGGAGGCGCGAACCAAGCCGCTTTGAAAGAAATTTCGCACACGACCGATGATCAATTTTCAGCAATGCTCATCGTTGATGTTTTTGTTGCGAACCTGTGGATGCCCTTTCTGCTGGTGGGTGCTGGCATGAGTGCGGTGTTAGATCGAAAACTCAAGGCCGATTCATCGGCTGTGGATGAACTCAAGACGAAGGTGGAGAAATTTCAATTGGGCATTGCGCGCATCCCTTCCTTCACGGATTTGATGATCATTGGTGGCATTGCCTTTGGTTCAGTAGCAGTAGCCCATTTGTCAGCGGACTCTTTGGGGCCCGCTTTTCATGCGTGGTTCGCGTCTATCCTTGAGTCCAACCCCAATAGCTTTGTTCAATATTTAAGCAGTCTGGAGCAAGGGTTCTTTTGGATTGTCGTTGTTGCGACGGGGCTTGGCATCGGACTGAGCTTCACGGGCTTGCGCAACTATGAGGGGGCCGGAGCGAGTAAATTAGGCTCCGTCTTTTTGTATGTCCTGGTGGCGACTATCGGCATGAAAATGAATGTCGTCGAACTCTACCACAACTGGGACGTGTATTGGTCCGTCATTTTGATTGGACTCATTTGGATGTTGACTCACATTGTTGTGCTTCTCACCGTCGCGAAGATCATCCGGGCACCTTTTTTCTTTGTCGCTGTGGGTTCACAAGCGAATGTTGGGGGTGCAGCAAGTGCGCCCATTGTAGCCAGTGCATTTTCTCCTGCTCTGGCTCCTGTAGGCGTCTTGTTGGCGGTCTTGGGGTATGCGGTTGGAACCGTGGGGGCCATCGTATGCATGGAGCTTATGCACGCCATATCGATGTAGGGTTGAGTTTAAACCCGCCGGGTATTGCTTGAGACTAAGTCTGATTACTGGTTGGCTTTAATCGAGCCAGTGTCCCATCAATGCCTTCTTCACTGCAAGGTACCGGGCATTCTCTTCGATTGGTTCAATCACCAGTCGTTCCCGAGCTTGCACTTCTATCCCATTGGCTTCGAGTTCCCTGACTTTCTCGGGATTGTTCGTGAGCAGTCGAATGGTCTTGACATTCAATGAATTCAGAATTTCAGCGGCCACCGCAAATGACCTCCCATCAGAGGGGTGTCCGAGCGCTTCATTGGCTTGGATGGTATCCATTCCTTCATCTTGCAGGTTGTAGGCCTTCAGCTTTTCTACCAGCCCAATGCCCCGGCCTTCTTGCCGGAGATAAATGAGAAATCCTCCTTCCATAGCAATTCGCGCAAGAGCCTGATCCAATTGGGCACCGCAATCGCAGCGTGTGGAGCCGAATACGTCACCTGTCATGCATTCACTATGAACGCGCACCAAAGGAGCCCCCCCTTCCTCAAGCATCTTCGATTTTAGAAGGACATGCGGATACATCTCCTTTTCCTCACCAAATGCCATCATCGTAAAGGCCCCATAGGAGTTGGGCAGTCGCGCTTCAACAAGTTTTTTCACAGAGCAAAGGTATGAAGTGTTGGTCGTCTAGGAAGGACCAAGATGGGAACCCATAAAAAAGGCCGGTCCCAATGGAACCGGCCTCTTTATTGAATGTTCTAAACGTTCGATTACTCCTCGCACTGTGTTCCGAACACAGACAAGAAACCGAGCAAGTCAGGTGTCGCCACCAAACCATCTCCGTCCAAATCACCAGGACATGCATTGAGTTCAAACTCACATGAACCGTCGTCGGTGTTGGCCGAAGCATCATAGTTTTCAGCTGCATCATAGATGCAACCGAACACCACTGCTGTCGCACAAGAACCATCATCCTCTGTTGCATTCATATCGAATTCAGCAAAGAATGGGTCCGTGCAACCAGGGATTGGGCATGTCGCTGAGCAACTGCCTGCGCAGTATGCCACAACTCCGCCTTCGGCTGCTGTGAAAATGTAGTTTCCTCCACCAGCGCCAATTGGCAATCCTGGATTCGCTTCACACTCTTCTGGTGCATTAAAGATGGATCCCCAACCAGACCAACCGTCCGCTGGTCCAGTCGCTGCAATGACGAATTCAACAACCGTTCCTTCTTCGAGCGAGAGTGTTCCAGTGAACACACCGTCCATGTCGTCATCCGCAAGGGTAACACCCCAACCACCCCAACCGTTCCAACTTCCGTTGATCACGATGTTATCGTAATCTGCGTTCGGGAATCCAGTTGTGTTCATGTCAATCGCAAATGCGACATCGACAATAACAGGAGCATTGATTTCGGCGCATGTCAAGCATGTACCGTAGGTGTCCGCTGTTGTGCTTCCTGAATCTCCCAATCGGTTGGCATAGCTCGAACCGTCTGTAACAGGAGCGCATGTTGCACCTTCGTTGACATCGTCAATGAGGTCTTCCTGATGCGCCCAGTAATCGACCATGTACTTGTACTCAATGGTTGGACCGGGTACATCCATTGTAATCGTGTAAATACCATCGGCATCATCGTCCGACATCAAGATGTCAGCCGACCAACCCCATACTGGTCCCGTGATGTGCACGGTAGAGAATTCAACACCAGCACAATTCATGTCTACATTGAAAGTGGTGCTGTACAAGCATGACCCATCATCGGTGTTCGCTTCTGCCGAGAAATTGACTGCGCTTTCATCCGTACATCCGTATACCTCACCTTCATTGATGTCGCATGCCTCACATGATTCGAAACAAACCACATCGAGTACCATGTCAACTCCCCCCTCAACGGTAACCAAACGGTTCGTGAAACCGCCCGTTGTCAAGGTGCAAGCTGCATCTTCCTCAGGATCGAGCTGCTCGTCAGAGGCGGAATTAACAAATTTGTATTCGTGGCCACCTGCAGGCAATATCGCTGTGTAAGTGTAGATACCATCGCCATCCGAATCATCCATAACCTCACCTGGGAAAGACCAGCCATTCAATGTTCCACCGAAAATAGTCACATCGCCTGCAACGGCAACTGTGCTCATATCCACTTGGAAAGTCACAGAAGCTTCTGACACTGATTCACATGTTCCATCTGTGCTGCACTGCCCAAAGCAAGTCGAGATTGACGTTTCACCCGCTATTGCCGGCAAGAAACGGTCGTTATAACTTGCTGGGTCACCACAAGGAAGGCCCGTTAGATTTTCTTTACATGACCAATCTCCGCACGCACCGTTTGTAAAGGTGTAATGGCTAGAAAAACCTTCGTCCAACATCATGGTAATGCTGTAGGTACCGTCCCCATCAGGGTCGGTCATCTCATTGTCTCCCGGATTGCCGAAATTTCCGCCACCTGCCAGATAGACTCCCGTTTCAGCTACGGTTTCGTTGGACATATTCACATTGAAGGTTACGGCATATTCTACAACCTCAACATCACAACCTGCACACTCACTGAAGCATACCAAATCGAGAACAGCATCTTCAGTACCTACATCAAAAAATCGATTTGATCCTGTATTGCAGGCTGCAGGCACTGACTCTTCATATTCCCAACCTGGTCCATTGAGGAACTTCCACTGAAGATTAGAATTGGCAGCAACTACTTGTGTATAAGAATAAACTCCATTTCCTTGGTCCGTCATTTGACTCGAACCTGCGTCCCAGCCTTGGAAACCTCCAGCGATGAAAACACCTGCTGGGTTCGCCCCTGCCAAAGACATGTCAACTTGCCATGTCACACTTACATCCGAACAAGGGGTTCCTGCACACGCACCGCAAGAATTAAAGCAGACCGTATCCAAAACTTCATCCTCAGCTCCTACAGTAATTGTTCTGTTCACATACCCATCGATGGTGGAAGTGCAAGACTCGCCTCCACTGAATGATTCTTGAACAGCCCAGTTGTTGATCGTGTACTTATACTCATAGGTAGCTCCTTCTTCCAAATCAACGGATATCTCATAAACGCCGTCACCCATGTCAGCCATTTGGGCGCAATCACCACACCAACCATTCGCGCTGCCGCTGAAATTGACAAAACCAATCTCATCACAGTAGTCATTCATGTCGACTCGAAAGGTTACCGATGAAGTTACTGCAGCAGCAGAACAACTTCCATCTGTAGAGCATTCGCCAAAGCAAAAGTCCAACGTAGTATCTTCGGTAACTTCCGGCAGGAATCGGTCATTCCAATTTAATGCATCAGCGCAAGGAAGATTCGCTAAGTTTTCTTTGCAGCTCCAATCCGGACAATTGCCATTTAAGAATATGTAATTCCCGCTTGTACCATTTGCCAGGGAAACATCGACGCTGTAAATGCCATCGCCGTCTGCATCTAGAAGCTGATATGCATCATTCGCACCCATGATTCCTCCACCAAGGAAGACCCCCGATTCTGCGACCGTTTCATTGGCCATATTCACATTAAACGTAACGGTCGAAGTCTGTGCAGCTGCACTGAGACCGAGAACTACCGTGAATAAAATAGCAAATAAATTTTTCATTTTTCTAAAAATTTTCTACAAATGGCCTTATTCTGACATTAAGAGGGCACATTTAATCGTTCGAAATATACGCCAAATTCGTGTAACATCCACACGAGGGGAGAACAAATTGCTCCTTTAGGTGCTTGAATCCTCCCCTAAATATTAATTAACAGAGCGGTTCACCAGGACAAGTGCAAGTGCTGCAAAGCAACAACTTATGCCCGCAATGAGCATCGTAAACGCCACATCTCCATCGAAAAGCCAATCATTCAGCACATTGATTCCCCCCAATGCAGCAAGAATTTGTGGAATTACAATGAACATGTTAAAGATGCCCATGTAGATGCCCATTTGATCTTTCGGAACGGAGTTCGACAGCATGGCATAAGGCATGGATAGAATCGAACCCCAAGCGATGCCGACCAAAGCAAAGCACCACCTCAAATTCGAAGCGCTCTCAGGATTCAACAGCAGCATCCACGCGAATCCCATTCCCCCTAAGAGTAACGAAACCGCATGCACAGCGCGCCGATTGATCTGAAAGCGGCTGGTATAAAAAGCCAGAATCAAAGCGAAAGCCATGGAACTTAATCCATAGATCCCCATCGCACTCGATACTGAATTCGCAGCCGCATTGAACGCAGCATTGGCCATTTCGAAATTGGGCGCGCCGGGTGCTGGATTAGGTGAATCAAAAACGAGTTCCGTCAATGCCGGAGTGGCAAAAGACCACATGGTGAAAAACGCAAACCAACTGAAGAATTGAACCACACCGAGCTGGACCATCACCTTCGGCATCGAAATGATTGACCGGAAAATTGCGCTCAAATCCGAAATAAAGCCACGCGATTCCCTTTTTTCTCGCTCAAATCGCTCCAAGTCTTCTGGTGGGTCCTCTTCTGTCTTCCAAACCGTAACGGCAATGGTTGCAAGAAAGACCAGCGCACCGATTGCAAAAGAGTAAAACACCGAGTCTGGTATTTCTCCCGCGGGTGCCTCGTTCTCAGCCCCAAGTTGGGTGACCAGCCACGGTAAATTGGATGCGATCCACGTCCCGATGCCAATGATCAGGGTTTGCACTACGAATCCAAAATTGCGTTGGTCCTCGGGGAGCTTATCCGCTACCAGTGCCCGAAAGGGCTCCATACTGATGTTAATCGAAGCATCCAATATCCACAAAAGACCCGCAGCCATCCATAAGGCTGAACTGTACGGCATGATAAAAAGTGCCGCAGAACTCAGAATAGCGCCGATGAGAAAGTAAGGACGCCTTCTACCCCACCTCGGACTCCAGGTGCGATCACTGTAGTACCCAATAATCGGCTGAACAAGCAACCCCGTAAGCGGTGCCGCAATCCAAAGACCTGGTAGCTCCTCTGGACTCGCTCCTAACGTTTGAAATATGCGGGACATGTTGCCGCCTTGTAGAGCAAACCCAAATTGAATCCCGAGAAATCCGAAACTCATGTTCCAGATTTCCCAAAATGAAAGGTGTTTTTTGCTGTGCAGCATGGCGGTCGATTTTCAACCGAATTTACAGGTTCGTGTCAAAACAACACAATCGGAGTTATGAACAAAAAAAAGCACCGAATCCGAAGATTCGATGCTTTCCAAGTCGTGTTGACCAAAATCTTACTCTGGACAAGGGTAGCTGTACGCAGCTAGGAATTCAAGTAAATCCCCTGAACCAATCAAGCCGTTTCCATCCGCGTCGAATGGGCAATCACTCTCCCCCGCCGGCATCTCGCAACTTCCATCGTCCACGTTGGCCTCCGGATCGTAGTTCGGAGCCTCTGCGTAGGTGCAACCCAATGCATCATACACACACGAGTCGTCATCCGTCAGAGCGAGCGGGCAATAATTGCTCGCTGCCTCATCGGTGCATCCCTCAAATTCACACGAGCCATCATCGAAGGAAGCCAGTGGATTATAGTTCGAAGCGTTGGCATAAGCACAACCACCCGCGATGCAGGAGCCGTCATCAAAATTTGCATCTGGGTCATAGTTCTCTGCATTGGGATTCGTGCACCCTGGGTACTCGCAAGATCCGTCGTCATCCGTCGCAGTTGAATCATAGTTCTGTGCTTCATCATCCATGCAACCTGGAATCTCCAGTTCATCACAAATCCCATCCCCATCGGCATCGTTCAGGCAATCTCCATTGCAGTCATAATACGTTTCAGCATAAACACACGAGCCGTCATCTGTGTTGGCGCTGGAATCGTAATTGCAGGCCAATGAATTGGTGCATCCTTCAAATTCGCAGGATCCATCATCGTCCGTGGCAGTTGAATCGTAGTTATCTGCCTCCGCATCAGTGCAACCCGGAATTTCCACTTCATCACATACCCCATCTCCATCTGCATCGTTGTTGCACTCGCCGTTGCAATCGAGGTATTCTTCGTCAGCGTATTCGCAATTTCCAGCATCCGCCTCCGCCTCGGGGTCATAATTGCAGGCGGCCTCATCCAAGCAACCAAAAGCCAAGTCTGGGAAGACCAATTGCTGATCCAAAGCTTGCGGATTGCTTCCGTCCTGGGCCCGGTACTGAAGGTTCACGTTCAAGGAAACTTGTCCTGAAGTTGTAAGTTGTGCAATGAGTACTTGTCCATTTTCATCTGGAAAGGCCAGCGGCTCCATGTCTGGCAGAACAAACCAACTGCCACCGAGTGAATTGTCGACCGTAAATGCCTCACCATCTTCAAATTCGTCGGCAGCTGCATCCACTCCGACAGTTGACAGATTCACGTTGCTGTTTTCCCCACCAATGGTGAACCAACTATCGTAGACCACATCGGCATCTACCAAGTCTGCAAAGGGGTTGATTTCACTGGCGAATGCCCCTCCAATTGCGTTTTGATAAAAACTTGATGTTGTGCTGATGTCCATTGGGTATCCATCCTGTGCAAAGACCGCTGTCAATTGGTCATTGGGGTTCGTGAAGTTCGCATAAACGCGGAACGTTCTCAATCCCGTTTCAGGCTCGTTTTCAGCAATCATCTCATAACTTAATCCAGCATAACTCGGCTCAGGATAATCACATGTCCCGTCATCCAAGAGTGCTTCAGGATCATAGTTGGTGGCCGCTGAATCCGTGCAACCGGTTCCGGTCACTTCCACTTGCGGGAATGTGAGCGACAAGCCTTCAATTTCAATTGATTCGTTATTCTCATCGCGAATTTGCAAGTTGATCAATGCATCCACCGTGCCGTCTGTCGTGACTTGGGCAAGCAGCACCTTACCATCCACAGGCACAGCTTGCGTTGATTGACCTGGAATGAGGAAAAGTGATCCGCCCAAGAACGTATTAACGTCCAGCGCATTTCCTGCCTCAAATTCTGGGAAGAAAGCATCAAGACCCACCGTGTTCGATGAATCCTCTTCTCCTGGTGCAGCTCCAATCGCGCACCATGAGTCAAACTCGAGCGAAGGTACCACTAGGAAGAACGCAGGGTTGATTGCACTGGCAACGGGAGAACCTAATTCGTCTTGGTAGAATGTCGATGAAGGAATCAGCTGCCACGGTGCCGCTTCCGTTCCATATTGCGCTGTCACCTCTACTTCATCGCTGGAGAAATTGGCATACAAACGGTAGGTCGTTAAGCCATCTATTCCATCGTCGGCATACACTTCATAACTCAAAGATTCCACTAATCCGTCGAGCCATTCACACGTACCGTTGTCGGTAATGGCCTCAGGATCATAGTTGTCTGCTGTCTCAGAAGTACATCCGAACACCTCCAACTCATCGCACAAGCCATTCTCATTTAAGTCATTCACGCAAGTTCCATCACAGTTGTACAATTCATCAGGATAGGTGCAAGAATTGTTGTTGTCCGTCGCACTTTCATCAAAATTGCACGCTGAAGCATCTTGGCATCCAGGGACTTCCAATTCATCGCACACCCCATCCCCATCGGTATCCTCCAAGCATTCTCCTTCGCAGTCGTAATAGGCTTCTGGCAGGTTTCCGTCACAATCACAGGTTCCTTCTTCAATGCCATCACCTCCGCAAACACCGCATTCATCCAACGTGGCACATGTTCCATTCTCTACATTCGCCAGAGGGTTGTAATTGCATGCCGATGCATCCGTGCATCCTTCAACAATCTGCTCTCCGACACACGAACAATCAGCCGTGTACGCATCGTTCATGGTCATGGCATCGCCATCATCACAGGCATCATCTGGATAAGTGCAACTCCCGTCGTTCGCTTCGGCTGCTGCATCGTAATTGCAAGCCGATGAATCCGTGCAGCCTGTTGCAACTTCAGGGTATGTCAAAGTCAACCCCTCCGTATTGTAGCTGTTGCCTTGTTCATCGTCGTATTGAAAATTCATCACCAAAGAAATGACTCCATCCGTTGTGAGTTGAGCCACCAATACCCGGTTATCATCACCGGATATCGCATCAGCCGATCCCCCTGGAATGACGAACCATGATCCTCCGACAAAGGTGTCAATGGTAAATCCATTGCCATTGTTAAAGCCATCATAGTACGGTTCCATTCCCACTGAACCGACGCCTCCTGAGCCAGCCGTGTTTTCTGTTCCAATCGTCAACCAGCTATCAAACTCCACTTCTGGAAAGGAAGGGAAAAAAGCTGTATTGATAAATTCACCATAATTCGCCCCCAACGTGGAGTTAAAGAAACCAGTCGTGGAGAGCATACTCAAAGGAGCATTTTGATCCCCTCCAACTGTGCCGTAAACAGCGATTAATTCGTTGGTAGGCGAGTCAAACGTGGCATAAACGCGGTAAGTTGTTCCGTATTCCGACGTTGCAAATTCCTCCACCTCTAAGCCCGCAGGGCCGGTCGGAACCAATTCTCCCTCGCAAGAACAATCACTTTGGTAGGCATCATTCACTGTATTTCCAAACCCATCATCGCACGCATCTCCTGGATAGACACATGATCCATCCGACGCTTCTGCCGCCTCATCATAATTGCAAGCGGCACTGTCTGTGCATCCCATGACAATTTCCATCCCTGCGCAATTGCAATCTTCGCCAATCACATCCCCACCGGTCGTTGAATCCCCATCATCGCAGGCATTCCCTATGTAGAAGCAGGAGCCATCATCGGTATTGGCTGAAGCGTCATAGTTGCATGCTGATTCTGCAAGGCATCCCAGCACCACCGCATCCCCTGTGCATTCACAGTCCGAGTTATAGGCGTCATTGATGGTATTGACATTCTCATCATCACACGAATCAAAAGGAAAGTAGCAACTTCCATCATCTGCCTCTGCCGCATCATCGTAGTTGCACGCCGTGGTGTCCATGCACCCTCCCGCTAATTCAGGAAACGTCGCGGTCAAGCCATTTTCAGTATTAGTGTTGCCATTCACATCATCGTACTGAACATTCAAAACAACGCTGACAATGCCCGTGGACGTTAGCTGGGCAACGAGTACTTTGTTGTCGTCTCCTGCAACTGCATCTGCAGAGCTGCCCGGAATCACAAACCACGAGGCACCTGTGAAGGTATTGACCGTGAAGCCGTCACCGTTATTGAAGTCCGAGAGGTAAGAATCCAACCCCACCGAACTGACCCCTCCTGAACCCGTAGAATTTTCTGACCCTATCGTAAACCAACTATCGAATTCGATTTCAGGAAAAACAGCGATGAAAGCGAGATTGATGTCCTGCCCGTAATTCGCACCGAGTGGGGTGTTGTAAAAAGACGAGGTTGTCAAGAAGCTCAAGGGGGCATTTTGAGCCTCCCCAACCGTCCCGTAAATAGCTATAAGCTCGTCATCTGGAGTATCAAATGTGACGTAAACTCGGTACGTTGTGCCGAATTCTGACGTTGCATATTCTTCGTATTCTACACCCACCACACTCGCCAATGCTGGCAACGCCAGAAGGGACACCAAAAAGGTTGAAAGGAAATTTCGCATAGGAATTATGAATCGGTTAAAGACGTTCTGTGCTGGAAATCTACGATTTACATCATGGATGCGCAACTATTCTTAAAGACAACTCACGAGGTGTCTCGCAACCTGAGTAAACGATCAACGCAGCCTCTCTATCAATGCCGCTGTGCTGGCATCGTGATGGACAGTGGGCGTGGCTTCCTGCCATTCTGAAAGGATATTTTTTGCAAGAACCTTTCCCAGTTCTACGCCCCACTGATCATAGCTGCACACATTCCAGAGCAGGCCTTGCAAAAAGATCCTGTGCTCATAAAATGCGATTAACATACCAAGTGAATGCGCGTTCAATGCATCCAGTAACAGAAACGTAGACGGTCGATTGCCTTCAAATACACGGTGCGGTCCAACCCGTCTGACCTCCTCTTCTGAAGCTCCCGCAGCTCGCATTTCTTTCTCTACTTCTTCGCTGTTCCTGCCGCACATCAGCGCCTCAGCCTGTGCGACAGCATTGGCCAATAATTTTTGATGGTGCGAAGAGAACTTGGACATCGGGGCCTTGATGGCAATCAAATCCACCGGATGAACTGTCGTTCCTTGGTGCAAAAGCTGATAAAAAGCGTGTTGTCCGTTTGTACCCGCCTCGCCCCAAACCACTGGACCGGTCGGGTGTGAGACTGGTTTTCCATCTCGTCCAACGTATTTTCCGTTGGACTCCATATCCGCTTGCTGCAAGTACGCCGGAAATCGATCTAAATCTTGGGCATAGGGCAACACGACATGTGTGGGAAGTCCCAAATACTCCCGGTACCATACCCCGAGCAAGGCACTTATGAGTGGCATATTCTGCCGGGCCGATGCACCTGCGAAATGACGGTCCATTTCCCGGGCACCTTTCAGAAGCGCCCGAAACGAATCGCCTCCCACGGAACAGGCGATACTCAAGCCCACGGGGCCCCATAAACTATATCGGCCTCCAACCCAATCCTCAAATCCGAAAATATGAGCCCTTGGCACGCCAAATTCTTCAGCCGCTGGGACGTTGGTTGATACCGCTGCAAAATGATTCGAAACGGCGGCGGCTCCGAGTGCTTCAGCTATCCACTTTTTTGCCTCTTCCGCATTGGCCATGGTTTCCTGCGTCGTGAAGGTCTTGCTGACGACAACAAACAAGGTGAATTCCGGGACAATCTCACCTAAAACAGATTCCAAATGCGCCCCATCGACGTTGCTTACGAAATGGACGCGTGGACCCGCCTCTCCTTCAATGCGTAAAGCTTTGGTAACCATGAGCGGACCCAAATCAGAACCTCCGATGCCAATGTTGACTACGTCCTTGACCAGCCCCTCCGAGCGGACACCATCGGCATACGCCAACATCGCTTCGCGGGTCGCCAAAACTTTAGGCATCACAGGGGCACCTTGAACGTGGAAAGGATCATGCGCCTCACCTCGCATGGCCATATGAAGAACAGAACGTGATTCCGTTTGGTTAATGGGGGCTCCACCAAAGAGCTGCCGGATTCCACCCTGCCAATCCGCTTCCTCCGCTAATTCAAAAAGGGCTTCCATGACCGACTCATTCACCCGATGCTTCGACCAGTCCATGTACATTGGACCCACTTCCAGGTGCATATTCTGCAACCGCTCAGCGTCCGTCTCAAATAACTGCAGCATGTGCATTTGCCCCACATCTTGGGCAAGAGAGAGTAATTTCGCGTGGGCGTCAGAACTCCGCAGGTCAAAAGGTTTCAGCATGCTTAGGCCTTTTTAGGCGTTGCGGTTCACGCAATTCAAATCTTCAAAAGCCTGCTTCAATCGATCCACGAAATAGGCCTCTCCTTGCCGCAGCCAAACACGCGGGTCGTATTTCTTCTTGTTCGGAACATCTGACCCTTCCGGGTTGCCAATTTGGGTCTTGAGGTAATCCAAGTGTTCGGTCACATAGTCGCGAACTCCGCTCAAAAATGCCCACTGCATATCTGTGTCGATGTTCATCTTTATCGCACCATATGAAATGGCTTCTCGAATTTCTTCCTTGCTTGAGCCACTGCCGCCGTGAAAGACGAAATCAACCGGATTGGAATCGGTCGCATACTTCTGTTCGATGAATTTTTGGCTGTTATCCAAGATTTTCGGGGTCAGCGAAACATTGCCCGGCTTGTACACTCCGTGAACATTCCCAAACGCTGCTGCAACCGTGAATTGGTCGCTAATGGCCTTCAATTCTTCGTATGCATAGGCGACTTCCTCGGGTTGGGTATACAGTTTACTGCTATCAATGTCCGTATTGTCTACCCCATCCTCTTCCCCGCCAGTCACGCCCAATTCAATTTCCAAGAACATCCCCATACCGTGCATCCGCTCAAGGTATGTTTTACATGTCGAAATATTTTCTTCAATCGGCTCCTCACTTAGGTCAATCATATGAGAACTAAACAGCGGACGTCCCGTCGCATCGAAGTGTTGCTCGCTTGCGTCCAGCAGTCCATCAATCCAAGGCAAAAGCTTTCGTGCACAATGATCGGTGTGCAATATCACGGGTACACCATAGGCCTCAGCCATGGTATGCACATGGTGCGCCCCAGCAATCGAACCGAGCACGGCATTCTGCTGATCGTCCATTTTTAAGCCCTTTCCGGCATTGAAGACAGCTCCCCCGTTTGAAAACTGAATGATCACGGGCGAATTCAAGTCACGCGCTGTTTCCAAAACAGCGTTGATGGAATTGGTGCCAATTACATTGACAGCGGGCAGGGCATAGCCATTGCGATGAGCATCTTCGAAAACTTCTCGCACTTCTTGACCCCAAAGCACGCCTGACCTGAATTTTTGACTCATAATGTTCGATTTGGGGCACAAAACTACACCTCACCTTCGACATTACACGTCCAAACCCAGCTAATTTCTGGCCATTGGACAATCATCATTCAGTCCACGACTCAATTAACGTTAAGAGCCTTCAGCGATTGCCTTGCCCATTCTGCCGCGTCAGAATCAGGATGAAGCTCCACTACTTGCTGGTATGTTTTCTTGGCCTGCTCCCGGTCGTTCAATTCAACTTCTGCAATGAAGCCTACGAGAAAAGCACAAACAGCTCGTTTATCGAAGGTTTTGTAGTGATCATGTATATCCCTGAGCTGCGTCATCGCCTCTTCAAATTTGCCCGCCGAGCGGAGGAGATCTGCTCTGCGGAACAACATTTCAGGTGTTTCATCGTGGTCGTGACATCCGTTGGCAAAAGCTGCATACGATTGCATCAACTTGGAGCGAACATCCGATTGAACCTCTTGGGATTCGACAAACAATTGGCCTTCCAATTCACCAATCTCTCTGAGTTGTTGGTCACAATTATCCGCTTCGACCTGTCCGCATTGGGTCAACCCCAATAACATCACTCCCCCAACGAGATAGAGATACTTCATTTTCGTTTAACTGAAGGATACCGCATGCGGTAATCAGCAGGCACTTTGCCCAAACCTATATCGCGCAATTTTCCGTGCAACAACCGCCGGCGCATCGGGTTTACATGGTCTGTAATCAAGACTCCATCGAGGTGATCATTTTCGTGTTGCACAATTCGTGCAGCCAGCCCTGAAAGCCGTTCTTCGATTAATTCCCACCGTGCATTGTAGTACTCAACTGAAATACTGACTGGTCGCTCAACGGCCTCCCGAATTCCCGGAATAGAAAGACAACCTTCGTCCATCTCCGTCCGCTCTTCTGACTCATCAAAAATCACAGGGTTAATCATTACACGCTTAAAGCCTTCGCAGGATGGATCTGCCTTCTCACCTTCTCCAAATGGTGAACCATCGCAAACAAAGATGCGAATGGATTGCCCCACTTGAGGACCAGCAAGTCCGACACCATCCGCTTCGTACATGGTCTCCCACATATTCGCAATGAGCAAATCGAGTTCAGGATGATCTTGGTCGATGTCCTTGGCCTCTGTTTTCAATACCGGGTCACCGTACGCAACAATGGGTAATATCATAGGACAAATTTAGGGCATAGAATCGCCTTGAAGCCCCTACTTTTGCAACATGAAAATGCTCGACTCCATTCCCGATGCCATCCAAGCCATTCAGCAAGGTGAAGTGATCATTGTGGTTGACGATGAAGACAGGGAAAATGAAGGTGACTTTTTGGTCGCCGCTCGCCACGCCACACCGGAAGTGGTTAACTTCATGGCAACCCATGGCCGCGGACTGATTTGCGCTCCTTTGGTGGAAGAACGTTGCGATGAATTGGAGCTGGAGCTCATGGTTCCGGCCAACAATGCCGCATTCGAGACACCATTCACGATTTCGGTCGATTTACTGGGAAACGGTTGCACGACTGGAATCTCCGCGCAGGATCGGGCCAAAACGATTCAAGCGCTCATCCATCCGAAAACCCAACCCGATGAGCTTGGGCGGCCTGGACACATTTTTCCACTGCGTGCTCGGAAAGGAGGTGTATTACGCAGAGCAGGACACACAGAAGCGGCCATTGACTTCTCCCGACTCGCCGGTTTTGAGCCCGCGGGTGTGATTGTAGAGATCATGAACGAGGATGGAACCATGGCCAGGCTGCCGGAATGCCGGAAATTAGCCGACAAATTCAATTTGAAATTGGTTTCCATTGCAGATTTGATCGAACATCGATTGCAAACGGAAACGTTAATTGAACGAAAGGCAGAGGCCACAATTCAAACCGCTTTTGGTCCCTTCACAGCCGTGGTATTTGAGCAAATGACCAACCAGGTTGAGCATTTGGCACTTGTCAAAGGAACATGGAATGAGGGAGATGAAGTTCCTATACGCGTTCACAGCACCAGCATGCTGGGTGACGTCTTTCAAATCACGGACTTCGGAAAGGGCCCCATGCTCCATGCAGCGATGCAAAAAATGAGCGAAATTGGAAAGGGAGCCATCATCTACATCAATAAGCTGAGAGAGGGAGGCGGCCTATTCGATGAACTTCAAGCTTATAAGACGTTCAAAGAATCGAAAACTTCTCAGCACGCACCCATGGATCGTAAGGATTACGGCATCGGCGCTCAGATCATTCGGCAACTCGGCATCCGCAATTGTCATGTTTTGACCAATGCTGATCGTTCACTCGGCCCAATCGGTTATGGTCTGACGATCACGAAAGTTTCTAAGTTGACGGTCTAAAGGCGGATTGAAGCGTAGGCAGTTGCAGAACACGAAAAAAGGAGCCAATGCGGCTCCTTTTTCAATACAATTCTATTTTCATTTTCGCACCAGGCCACTTCTAACGCAGCTCAGGTCGCGAGCAACTCAATCCTCCGTCTGCTCTTCAGGCGCGTTAGCGTCCTTCTTATCAAACTTCTGGTACTTCTGGCGGAACTTATCAATTCGGCCTGCAGTATCCACAAATTGTGCCTTGCCCGTGTAGAAGGGGTGAGACTTATGACTTACCTCCACCTTAATCAGCGGATACTCATTCCCATCTTCCCACTTCACCGTCTCTTTGGAAGAAGCTGCAGAACGGCTAAGAAATGAATATTCGTTTGACATGTCTTTGAAGACAACCAATCGGTAATTATCGGGGTGAATTCCGGATCTCATGACTTTCTTTTAATGCCCACTAAGGTGAATGCCCAAATGGGGGCGCAAAGATAGGATAGATGAAGGGAATTTCAAACACTCGCATTTTTTAACGAATGGATGTCAATAACCATTTTGAACTTGACGTTATACCATTACATCACGCACGATGTTTGTGATGGTTTTAAGTGAGTTTAGCGCAAGCTAAGCATCAAGTGATAATTTGGTTAAGTTGGTCCTGTTCCAGAACGCTGGAACAGGACTTTTTTATTGTTCTCTTTTTCACACGCGATCCGAAAAGAATCGTGCTCATTTAAGGAGCGAACAGAGCCGATTCCCCCACACCTCGATGTTGGCAAATACACCTTTCGTCCGATTTCCAAACAGAGACAAAATGTAGCTTGCCTCTATGTCCGTTCGATTGATTTTTACGTGGAGCATTGTCGCACTGCTCGCAGTAACTTCCATTAGCTGGGTTGCGAACAACAAAAACAACCATTATGGTTTGGTCGAAGAGCACGACTTACCCCAGACCCTTGCACAAGGGGCCTCCTGCCATGTAACATGGTCCTTGGACATCCACAACACGGCCGGATTCGCCCGTTTTCAAATTCAATTCCCTGACGGCATTGAAATCGTCCCCTTGGAATCGGAAGGCGCCTCGTTCACCTTTCAAGATGGAAAAGCTAAGTTCATTTGGATGGAACTTCCTCCACAGCGAACGCTGGAACTTCACCTCACTGTTAGCGCAAATGAAAACTTTCAAGGCGGCGTAATTACCCAGTGGTTTTCGTTCATCGAAGACGGAAGCAGGAAAGATGTTGAATTTGAACCCCACCCGCTCGCACTTGACGTCTCTGCTCCTCCTGCTGGTGAAAATCTCGCGACCAACGCTCCCATTACCTCCGATAAGCCACCACAGAGGAGCGCGCAGACAAGTGCCGTTGTAGCGCGGCGCACATGGAGCTCCACGAAAGCGACTTCAGGGACGATGGAAATTGAAATCACCGGTTTCGAATCCGGCCAGTTCTTGAAAATTTCCGAAAAGCTTGGCGACTTGGTCGCAATGCCATTGGATGATGGAGCAGCGCATATCCGAGACCAGTTTGATGGTCAATTGGTTTATATCTGGCACACCGCTCCCGAAGTTCCAAAACTCAAGGTCACCTATGAGGTAGCGGCCTCCTCTCCGCAGTCCATCCAAGGAACCGTTTCGACCATCGTGAACGGAGAAGCCTTGGAATTGCTCATCCCTCCTGCAGAAATAGTCGCTCCGCCATCCGATCCACCATCCGATCCTCCTGTGAGCGAACCAAGCCTTGCCGACATCGCATTTCGCGTTCAAGTCCTTGCCACCCATCAGCATTTGAGTGGAATGCAAGTGCAACGCGCTTATGCCTACCCAGGAGAAATAAGAAGCGAACAGCACGAGGGCTGGAATAAATACACAACCGGATATTTTACAGCATACCGAGCGGCGAGAGATAAACGTGTCGAATTGCGCAAAGACCACCTATTCCCTGGTCCATTTGTCACGGCCTACAGCGGTAAGCGGCGCATCACAGTGCAAGAAGCTCTACTCATCTCACAACAAAATTGGATTCGCTAATGACTCGAATAAAATCTGATTGGAAATCTGCAATAGCTGGCTACGAAACCTATTTAACCCTTGAACGGGGGTTGAGTAAGAATTCAATCGTGGCTTACCTCCGGGATATCTCCAAATTTGAGGGCTTTTGTGTTGATCAAAAAACCATTTTAGACCCGGGAATGATGACCCGAGAGGACATTGAGCATTATCTCGGGTTCTTGTACGATGAAGGCATCGCGCGCAACAGCCAAGCTCGCATGCTCTCTGGAATTCGAAGCTTTTGCAAATATTTGCGCACAGAACAAATCTTGGAAGGCAATCCGGTCGAATTAATCGAAGCCCCTAAGCAGCAACGCAAGTTGCCAGATGTTCTGTCCGTCAACGAAGTCAACGATATCATTGGAGCAGTTGATCTCTCCCGGAGAGAGGGAGTTCGCAATCGGGCGATGCTTGAGATTCTTTACAGCTGTGGACTTCGGGTAACTGAACTCTGCGAGCTCCAGTTATCCAAAGTCGATTTCATCGACCGTGTAGTGCAAGTAATCGGCAAAGGAAACAAAGAACGAATGGTTCCCATTGGAACCACGGCGTTGGAGGCTGTAGATGATTATTTGGCTCAATACCGTTCGGAAATCATCCCCATGAAAGGCCATGAAGACGTCCTCTTTTTGGGACGTCAAGGCCGAGGACTCAGCCGTCAAATGGCTTTCACCATGCTGCGACGTGTAGCGATTCATGCGCAGGTGCGCAAGAGCATTAGCCCACACACCTTTCGCCACAGTTTCGCGACACATTTACTCGAGGCCGGAGCTGATTTGCGCGCTGTCCAAGAGATGCTGGGCCACGCTCAAATCGCGACCACAGAAATTTACACCCACCTCGATCGTCGATTTTTACGCAACCAAATCGAAAAATTTCATCCTCGAAGTCAGGCCAAGCAAAGCAAACCTGTAGGCGAAGAATGATTGGTGCAGCTCGATTGGGTCTGTCTCTGCTACTTAACTGGATAATCCTCGTCACAATTGGGCAGGCTTGTCCTTTCTCGGTCGACATTCCAGTCAGCGATTCAACGAAATTCCAAAAAAGTACGCAGTCCTTTATAGCAGGTAACCATCAGGACCTGCTGCTATTGGACCTGTATGTACCACCTCAAGAGGTTGCTCCTGGATGGGGCATCATATTTCTCCATGGAGGAGGATTTAGTGCGGGCAGCCGCGACGACTCCATCAATTCTGCGTACTGCGGAGCATTGGCGACGAAAGGTGTCGCGGTTGCGAGTATGGACTATCGTCTGAGGCAAGTTGATCAGGGCTTTCATTGCGACGTCCCAATCTCAGACAAACGTGAGGCCATCCGCTGGGCTGCGGAAGATTTGGAACAAGCGCTTCTGGCTTTAAAAACCACATTTCCAAAAGGAATGGTCGTTTGCGGCACCTCCGCAGGAGCTGAGGCCGCCTTGTTTGCCGCCTTTCACCTGGAACTTCCAGAAATCAGCGGTGTCATAGGTATTGCAGGAGCAATGGAGCCACTTGCAGTCTTTCGTTCAATTCCCATGCTTGCGTATCACGGAACGTGTGATGCCCTCGTGCCATTCTGTCAAGCCATCCACCATTATTGCCCTAGCTCCAGTCTAGGAGCACTTCACCTTATGGGAAGCGGCGCCATTGCAGCCCAACATTCACTGGTAAAACTGAATGCCATGCACTCGGCCGGACATGAAATTTCTTCCAGCCTGCTCATCGATTCCGAATTCGTTCAAGCCTCGGTGGACTTTCTTCTTGCCTTAAAATCCAGTAGCTTCCAACCTGGAATTCACGAAATACACCTATCACTTCCATGCGACTCCTTGCCAACCAATTCGCTTCCCTGCGTTACCCCTTGAGTTTGCTCCTGCTCTGCAGTAGTTTGAGCGTGTTTGTGCTGCGCGCAACCGCACAAGCAGATGAACGCGGATTCATTGTACAAGTCGGCCAACCCATGCCCGCATTTACCTTAACAGACTTGAAAGGGAATCAATATTCCAACGAATCACTTCGTGGAACGACCTACGTCCTTCAATTCACGGCCTCTTGGTGCGGTGTATGCCGAAAGGAAATGCCACATTTGGAAAAGGATGTTTGGCAAGCATTTCGGGATCGCTCTTTCATCTTGTTAGGCGTTGATTTGGATGAGCCAGAGGAAAAAGTCGCAACATTCGCCGCCTCTACTGGTGTTACCTATCCCATGGCGCCTGATTCAGAAGGTCAGGTCTTTTATTCAATTGCAGGCCCCAAGACAGGCGTCACACGCAATGTTGTCGTTGACTCTACAGGAAAAATCGTCTTTTTGACGCGCCTTTTTGATTCAGCTGAATTCGCTGAAATGATTCAACTGATTGACCGCTTGACCGAGAATTAATCAAAGAGTCGGAGCAATTTTCGACCTCCAAGAAGCCACCGCCGATTGCAACATGGTCTCCGGCGCTGCCACATCCACCGACGGTAAGCCCAAATGATGAAAAACTTGATTTAACACGTCCTCCCGGCGTTCAGCCACAATGGCAGGAGCATGTGTCTGCTTGGATAATTTAAAGCCCTGCGCATCATACGCCAAACCCAGGTGATGGTATCGAATAACTGGACCTTGGAGCTCCTTTTGCAGATACAGATGCGCGACGGTCGCCTCTTTTAAATCTTCTCCGCGCACAACGTGTGTCACGCCCATGTGCATATCGTCGACGACGTTGGCCAGGTGATAGCTAAACAAGCCATGAGCATTGCGTAAAACAACATCTCCGATGGCCTCCTTCACGCGGAATTTGCACGGCCCCAAACCGACATCCACCCACTCAACCTGTTCATCCTTCGCCCTTAAACGGACCAGTCGCGCCTCCACCTCTGTTCGATCACGGCAGGTTCCGGGATAAATAGACTGACCGGTCAAGTCTTTCCGGGTGCATTGACAAAAATAGGTTTGGCCGCTCTGCTGCAATTTGCTCAACGCATCTTCATAAGCTTCGTTTCGCATCGATTGATAGACAACCTCACCGTCCCAGTTCAGGCCATACGCTTCGAGCGTCCGTAAAATCGAATCGATGGCTCGGGGTTCGACACGCGGCGGGTCCAGGTCGTCCATTCTCAGAATCCAACGTCCGTTATGCGCCTTGGCATCCAACCAGGAGCCCACTGCCGCGACCATGGAGCCGAAATGCAAAGGACCCGATGGCGTGGGGGCAAATCGACCGACGTAATTAGTCACGAACCAATTTTCTGTATTTCACACGTTGCGGTCCCTCATTGCCCAACCGTTTCTTTCTGTTCTCCTCATACTCGCTGTAGGTTCCCTCAAACCAGTACACCTGAGAATCACCTTCAAACGCCAAGATGTGGGTGCAAATCCGATCCAAGAAATACCGGTCGTGGGAAATGACAACCGCGCATCCAGCAAAAGATTCGATTCCCTCCTCAAGTGCACGCAAGGTGTCCACGTCAATGTCGTTCGTGGGCTCGTCCAACAGCAGAACGTTTGCCTCCGTTTTGAGGGTCATAGCCAAATGCAGTCGGTTTCGCTCACCACCTGATAGCACACCGCATTTCTTTTGTTGATCCCCTCCATTGAAGTTGAATCGTGAAACGTAAGCCCGGCTGTTGAACAACTTCCCACCGATTTCCAACTGTTCATTTCCACCGCTGATTACTTGCCAAACCGTTTTGTCGGGGTCGATGTCTGCGTGGCGCTGATCAACATACCCGATTTCGACCGTTTCTCCGACTTTGAACCCCCCACCGTCTGGTTGTTCTTCTCCCATGATCATGCGAAACAGCGTGGTCTTGCCCGCTCCGTTAGGGCCTATTACACCCACAATGCCCGCAGGTGGTAAATTAAAACTGAGGTTCTCGATCAGCAAACGATCACCAAATGCCTTTTGAAGGGTCGTCGCTTCAATAACCGAATTGCCCAAACGTGGCCCGTTTGGAATCGGAATAGTCAACCGAGCATCTTTCTCATTGGTGCCCTCTGCGAGCATTTGCTCGTAATTGTTGACCCGCGCTTTGTTTTTGACGCGTCGTCCTTTGGGGGATTGCCTGACCCATTCCAACTCTCGTTCCAACTCTCTCCTGCGCTTGGACTCCTGCTTTTCCTCTCGGGCGAGTCGCTTTGATTTTTGCTCCAACCACGAAGCATAATTTCCTTCGTAAGGAATGCCCTCTCCTCGATCCAACTCCAAAATCCACTTGGCGACATTGTCCAAGAAATACCGATCGTGCGTCACACACAACACCGTGCCGGGGTATTGCTCTAAATGCTGCTCCAACCAGTCAATGGATTCTGCATCAAGGTGGTTGGTCGGCTCGTCCAGCAGCAGGACGTCGGGCTGCTGCAGCAGCAGACGGCACAGCGCAACACGCCTGCGTTCTCCACCTGACAGCTTTTCTATTTTTTCATCATCCGGTGGACATCGCAATGCATCCATCGCAATGCTCAATTTCGTGTCCAATTCCCATGCATTCAACGCATCGATGCGGTCTTGAACTTCTGCCTGGCGGTTGATGAGCGCCTCCATCTTATCGGGATTGTTCAGGATTTCTTCGTCCATGAACCTGGCATTGATCTCTTCGTATTCCTTAAGCACATTGACGATTTCTGCCGTGCCTTCTTCCACAATCTCACGGACCGTTTTGCTCTCGTCGAGCTGTGGTTCTTGCGACAAATAACCTACCGAAATGCCTGGAGACCAGGTTACATCACCTGTAAAGGACTCATCCAAGCCGGCTATGATGCGCATGACGGTCGATTTACCAGCGCCGTTGGCCCCCAAAATTCCAATTTTTGCTCCATGGTAAAAACCGAGCGTTACATCTCTCAGGATGTGTTTTCCAGCAGGGGTCACCTTATTGACCTTGTGCATGCTGAAGATGACCTTTTTATCGTCTGACATTTTCGAAACTTGAATTCATTGCAATATTAACCATACACCTTTACACCCGGCTTATGCCCGGGTCAATTCGATCAACGTGATTTCAGGTGGCATGCCCACTCTCCCATGAAATCCCAAAACACCAAACCCCCGATTGATGTGCAGGTGTTGCCCCTCTTCTTCGTACAGCCCGGCCCACCGCTTGTATCGCCATTTGCTCGGAGACCACTTGACCCCCAGCCAGGGAATCTCAATCCCAAATTGCATGCCATGGGTATGTCCACTCAAGGTCAATTCAATCGGAGCTTGGCCTTGCATCACTTGCTGCTCCCAATGCGTCGGATCGTGGCTCATCAAAACGGTTGGCAACGACTCACAACCGCTCCCCTCCATGGCTTTCGCCAAATCACCAGACTTTCGAAAACCGCGCCCCCAATTTTCTACACCAAGCAAAACCAACGATGAACCTCCCCGACTGAGTTTGACGTTTTCATTCCGCAGGAGTCGAAACCCCATTTCACCATGAATTTCATAAAGCCTTTGGCGGCTCGCTTCGCGCTCCTCCTCTTCAAACGGACCATAATCCGCGTAATCGTGGTTGCCCATGATGGAGAACTTACCCAATGGTGCCTGCAGTTTGGAAAAAGCAGGAATCCAAGGCTCTGCCTCATCCGCATGGGAATTGACTAAATCTCCCGTGAACAAAATTAAATCCGGATTGAGATCTTGTATGCCATTCAACGCATCCAACACCGGCTGGGGCGTATTGATAAAACTTCCGAGATGAGCGTCGCTCAGCTGGACGACACGCAGACCTTCGAATTCTTTCGGCAGCCCCTGAATGGGCACCCGAACATGCTCTGTTCGGTACGCATATTTCCCCCAAGTCACCCCATACAAAAACCCCGCAAAGGTGAATCCCGAAAGCGCAAGTCCGGTTTCCGTCAAAAAAGATTTGCGGGACATCGGACGAGCAGAACCTGTTGCCCTCGCTCCCATGCGGGCGAGCAGACCTCGAATTAATTCGAGGATTTCAAAGGCGGCCATGAACATCTTAGGAACGAAAACCGTGAAAAAGGAAATGGACAAAATCGACAACAAGCGCGGGTGCGTTACTCGCCATGTCGGCCACATGAATCCATTGATAATGAATCCCACCCAAATCAATGCGACGGCACCGATCCAAAACCGCCTTATTCGCCACCAATTTGGGTGTTGGTTGTATTTCCGACTGAGCAATCGGAAGGCCAAGATTTCAATCACTGTCAATAGCGTTGCCATAAACAAGAACATAAAAATCATTCGGCTAATGGACGGCATATCGGATGCTTGAGGTTTATTGGAGCGGTGCAAAATTAGGGCACCACTTGGGCTTTCACCACTCGGTTTGTTCCAATGTTTTACAATTCTACCATTAAGGCAGCAGTCCAATCGCTTGCACTCGCTCGGACTGAAAGTGGCCGGAGTCTATGATTTCCAACCATCGCAATGGAATCGATTTCTGCATGACCCTGAATTTCTCCATAATCGTGTGTCGCGACAAGAACCCCAACTCCCTTGGATGCAGCGGCCGTCAATTCTCGCCAAAGTGCCAGGCGGGCAGGCACATCCAAAAATGCGGTTGGTTCATCCAGCAGGATCCAATCTGTGCCTTGAAGCAAGGCTCGTATGAACATGACCCGCTGCGCTTCACCGTCACTTAATTCCTGCAACCTGCGTTCCCACCATGATGGGTCACCTGCAGCCTGGAGCATCGAGCGGTTCCGCTCTTCATCATCAGCGGCTAATGCCAGCACTTCGTGCACGCGCAGTTCACTCGTTCGAGGAGGGACACTGCTCACAAAAGCGACCCGTTGTGCTCGTTCATTGGCAGGGAGGTTGTGCAAGGAAGTGGCGTTGAGTTGGACCGAACCTGACAAAGGGGCCTGCAATCCTGCGAGGGTGCGAATGAGCGTGCTCTTACCTGCTCCGTTTCGGCCAATGATCACATGAAGCCCCTTGGATGGAAATTGGTGATTCACATGCGCCAATACCGGAGGACGTCCCTTGTACCCTGCCGACAAGTCATCCAAAATCAGCGGTTCATTGTGTGATTCGCTCATACCGCCGATTTTGTTTTGGTCACTAAAACCCACACAACCATGGGGCCTCCGATTAAAGAGAGTACCGCATTAAGTGGCCATCCATGCTCCATTCCGAGCATTCCTTTCACCCCCCAATCTGCCAATAAGGCTAAATTAGCCCCAACTATTGCTGTCAACGGAATCAACACAGCATGCCGTCGCTCCCGCGTTAATAATCGCACCAAATGAGGGGTCGCTAATCCCAAAAATGCCACCGGACCGCACACCGCCGTGATCCCTCCGGTAAGTAACCCGCTCATCCAAACAATCGCCCAGCGGAACCTTCGATCGTTCACTCCCATGCTACATGCAGTCAATGCACCAAGGGTCCAAGCGTCCAGGTCTCTTCTCATCATCCAAGCGCCCAACAAAGCGCCGCATGTCAGGATTCCAAGCGACCAAGCTGCCTCAACCGTTCCTTGTCCAAAGGTGCCCATCCCCCAGAATACGAATTGCTGCAATGCCGCTTGATCCGCCTCGGCCTGCAAAACCGTAATGAGTGCGCCCAAGACGTAGTTGAGCATCAGGCCAAAAATCAACAAAGACGCGGCCCCACGGAAGCGATTCGCCACGAACAAGATCAGCACTAAGGCTGCTCCGCTTCCCAATACTGCGGCGGCCGTTGTAGCCATCCAACCACCTGCCATCCCTGCTAAAACAACAAGCGCCACCCCCATCCCCGCGCCAGAACTTACACCAAGGACAGAAGGACCGGCGAGCGGGTTGCCAAACCACGTCTGTAGAAGCAATCCGCAGAGACTTAATCCCGCTCCAGCGGCCATTGCAATCGCCGTCCGTGGCATTCTCACATCCCACAGGATGAGCTCATGCATGGATTCCATCGGCGCTCCATCCAAGAACCAAGAACGCCAAGGCAACGGCACCGTCCCCCATGCCAAATGGCTGAAAACAAGCAGCGTGAGGAGGACAAAACTGCCCAACCAAATCATTCCATTTACTCTTGAATCCATCGGAAACAGGCTTTCGTTCTAGACTCACTTAACCCAGCAGTTCCAAGAACGTGTTCATTGGGGCCGTAGAATAGTTCTCGCAAATTGCGCAGCAAGGCATCAGGATGTGCTACCCACCAGCCGAAGTAATCACACTCTGCCGTATTGGCGACAAACACCCGTCCAGAAGCGGGGATGAGAAATGCGTTTTGAGGATTTTGTGCTACCAAATCCGCTCTGGTAATTGCATCCGTGTTTGACTGAAACATGACCACACCCCATGCATCTGCTCGCCCACTCAACTCGATGATTTTCTCCAGGGATACATTGATGTTTTCGGGACTCTTCTGATCTGCAAAGACATACCGGGCACCCGCATCTTTTAAAATATGAGCGATAAAACTATTCCCGCTGGGTGCCGTCCATTTTCCTTGGTCCACACTGCCGGTAAATACCCGCAAGGAATCGGAGGTTGGCAGGGGCTCCTGTTGAATTTGCTGGTACCGGTCCGTGATTTCATCGAATGCCTCATTCGCTCGTTCCAAGGCTTGATCATCCACCATCCACGCGAAAACCTTCATCCATTCGGCCCTGCCCAACGAAGTTCGCTCTGCATACTCCAATATGGGCACCACAGGAAGCGACTCAGCCCATTCTTCCCCTTGAAGAGGGTTGCCGTATGGATAGATGCAAAAAGCCCTGAATGAAGAAGCAATCATCGCCTCGTGATTCCATTCTGGATTGCCTCCAAAATCGACTGTTTCCCCATCACGCATCCGCTTATTCGCTGCTTCAGATTCTACATATTGGAGAAAACCGCCGCCTTTCCACTGGCTCAAGCTAGCATCCCAAGGTTCCATCAGCGCTACGTGGGTGGAGCTCAATGTTGTCAGGCCTTGTTCTAATCCCAGCACAACCACTGCACCGGGCACAAATGCCTCGTCGTTTTGCCAGTGCACACTGTCTCGATAAACCGTAACGGAAACTGCTTTCTTATCGCCATCCAATATTTCGAGGCATGTTGCTTCCGCATCTGGCCCACCACCGCATGTTCTCCACCTGAAACCTTCTGCATATACCGGCATGATCAGGTCCCCCTTTTGCAATCTTTCATCAAGCTTATCGGGTGCACTGCACCCCATGAGCAATCCCATCGTGACACCGACTGTCCCGATCATCAAAAGACCGCTTTTTTCGAATTGCATTTAACAAAGGTACTTCTCCTATTAACTTTACCGTATGCCCCAATCTGTAACACCCCGAGAACTGGAGTTGAATCGCAACGAAGATGCAATGCGCCTCGCATGGGCTCCCATTCGGGACCGAATCGAAATTGCCGCTCAAGGAGGCGGTGCCAAGCGCATCGAAAAAGAACACGCTAAAGGGAAACGAACCGCACGGGAACGACTCGCCTTGCTCTTTGATGAAGGAACAAAGCCTATTGAAGTGGGCGGTCTAGCTGGTGAAGGCATGTACGCGGAACACGGTGGGTGTCCGGCCGGTGGAGTCGTTGTTCAAATCGGACACGTCCAAAAGCGGTTGGTTGTTGCCGTCGCCAATGACGCAACGGTCAAAGCCGGTGCATGGTTTCCCATCACGGGAAAAAAGAACTTGCGCGCGCAGGAAATCGCCATGGAGAATCGCATCCCGATCATTTATCTCGTTGACAGTGCTGGCGTATTCCTGCCATTGCAAAGCGAGATCTTTCCCGACAAGGAGCACTTTGGTCGCATGTTTCGAAACAATGCGCGCATGAGCGCTATGGGCATTCCCCAAATTGCAGCTGTCATGGGATCGTGCGTAGCAGGAGGGGCCTACCTGCCCATCATGAGCGATGAGGCCCTGATCGTCAAAGGAACGGGATCTATTTTTCTGGCTGGCAGCTATTTGGTCAAAGCTGCAATCGGTGAGGACATTGACAACGAAACCTTGGGTGGAGCGGATACCCACAGCAGCATCAGTGGCGTAGTCGACTACGCGTGCGAGAATGATGAAGAGGCGCTGGCCACAATCCGGCGCCTTGTGGGCCATTTGAAGGCGCCTGACACGCTTGCAGGTTTTCGGCGCGAAAAAGCCCTCAACCCTTCAGGCGATTCCATCTGTGGGATTCTGCCCGCAGAGCGCACACAGCCCTATGAAGCCCGTGCACTGATCGAGGCCTTGGTCGACGAGGACAGCTATACTGAATACAAGAAGGACTACGGAAAAACAATCCTCACGGGCTATGCCAGAATTGACGGGTGGAGTGTAGGAATTGTCGCCAATCAACGAAAGTTGGTCAAGTCAAAAACAGACGGCATGCAATTTGGCGGCGTCATTTATTCAGACAGTGCGGACAAGGCCGCGCGGTTCATCATGAACTGCAATCAAAAAGGAGTTCCGCTTGTTTTTTTACAGGACGTGACGGGGTTCATGGTCGGATCCAGAAGTGAGCACGGAGGAATTATCAAAGACGGCGCCAAAATGGTCAACGCCGTAGCAAACTCCACCGTTCCCAAATTCACAGTTGTCGTTGGAAATAGTTATGGCGCGGGAAACTATGCCATGTGTGGAAAGGCGTATGACCCCCGCCTTATCGTCGCCTGGCCCAGTGCTAAAATCGCGGTGATGGGGGGAGATCAAGCTGCCAATGTGTTGCAACAAATCGAAGTTTCACGGCTGAAAAAAGCCGGGGCAAAGCCAGACAAAGACGAACAGGCGGAGTTGTTTGACACCTTAGCCGCCCGCTACGAGGAGCAAACTTCGCCGGTCTATGCCGCGGCGCGATTGTGGGTGGATGCCATCATTGATCCTGTTGATACGAGGCATTGGATTAGCACGGGCATCGAAGCCGCGAATCATGCGCCAATCGAAGCCTTTAGCACGGGGGTGATCCAGACTTGAGCTTATTGATCGCGTTCCAATCCTTGCAACGCTGAGAGCATCGCTTGAAACAAAGGTTTTCGTTCATCACCTGGCTCTTCATCCAAGGCACCACGAACGAGCAAAATAGAGTCAAGTAGGATGTTCTCGTCATCAGCGCGTTCCAATTCTTCAACCCACGTCAATGCCTCCATTGCACAAGCAAAGTCTCCATCCACGGCATTGGATACCACAGCCCTCAAATCATCCTCTGATTGAAATCCACAACTCCAGAGAAAGCGGATAATATCCGCACGAAGCGATTCAAATTCCGGGTCTTCTAACGCGTCAGAAAGCACAGAAGCAGCTTCAGATATTTTCAAGGATCCGAGCATTTCACCAATTTCGTTTCGCACATCCTCCTCCGGACGATCTCGATAGGCTTCGAGGAGCGGGCGCACCCATTCCAATGTGCCGCGTTCACGCGCCTCCTCAATGGACTGCAGCGCCATCTCTTTTTTTTCTGAGAACAAACCGTTAATTCCGCTCATGGTGCAAAAATACGTTACTGAAGCGCCTTCATTTCACTCCATGCCATTGCAAATTCAGTCAAAATGATCGCTGTAGCTCCCCAAATGACATCTCCGTTCCAATGGTAGGCTGGTAAGGAAGCTTTTACACCGGGCTGAAATTCTATCGATGTGGACTGCAATGCGTCTGCTTCCAGCAGCACATTGACGGGAATAGTCAACACTCCTGCAACTTCTTTCTGATCGACTCGCCAATTCGGCTCGTCTTGAAGGACGGCAATAAATGTTGATACAGCGAAGCGGCTTGGTGGAATGTAACGGTCGGAAAGCCCCGCCACCAGCAAATCCGGTTGCAATTCCACTCCCATTTCTTCTCGAAACTCGCGAATGGCAGTCTCTAAGCGCGACCCGTCTTGCGGCTCAACCTCCCCCCCTGGTATGGAAACTTGGCCACTGTGAACACCTGGATATTCCGTGCGTTTCATCAATGAAATGCACCAAGTACCCTCTCTACGAAACACCGGAAGTGCCACCGAAGCCAGACGAATCTTTTGCCCAGAACGAATCGCTTCTTCTGGAGTCGGCCGATCAAAAGGCATGCGCTCATCCGCAAGCTTGCTGAAAGAATCCCCCTTTTCTATCAGAACCCTCCTCAACAACTCAGCAATTTTTACGTTTACCGCTTCCATTCAACAAAAGTCTGACTTTCTCACCAAAGGCCCATAAATTCGTTCAGTCGCTCTGCACCATGAACAGCTCCCCCAAAATCATCCAACTCGATTCGACCATCTCCTTTCCTCCAGTGGAAGAAGCTTGGGAGGGACTGTTGGCCATCGGTGGTGATTTACAGGAAGCTCGGCTAATCGCAGCCTATGAATCCGGCATTTTTCCTTGGTATGGCGAAAACGATCCCATCCTTTGGTGGGCGCCTGAAACACGCTCGGTTTTGGACTTGGACGACCTGCATATTTCGAAAAGCATGCGAAATATCTTGAATCAACAAAAATTCGAGCTTCGCATTGATACCGCCTTTGATGAAGTCATTCGACAGTGCGCTGACGTGCGCAAGAACTCGGAAGGCACATGGATTTCCAAGGACATCATCCAAGCGTACTCCCGGCTTCATAAACTAGGTTTGGCCCACTCCTTTGAATGCTGGAGAAACGGAGGCTTAGTCGGAGGCCTCTACGGAATCAGCATTGGCCGCATGTTCTTTGGAGAAAGTATGTTTTCGCTCGAGAGCAATGCATCCAAGGTTGCCTTTATCCACCTTGTGCACTGGGCCAAAGCACGAGGTTTTGGTCCTATCGATTGTCAGATCAGCAATCCTCACTTAAAATCCTTAGGAGCCAAGGAAATCTCGCGAGAAGCTTACATGAAATTGCTCAGAACGCACTTAGCTGGAGGGAAGACCGTGCGATCCCCATGGACGACCGAATCGACTTAAACGGCTGACTCATGGTGGTTTAGACCTGTTAATTCACAAGAAATTAACATTCCGCTGAATACCGTTAACAAATCGTTCATATTTCCTTTCTCTTCTCGACTGCATTGCACACGGTGCCGTCTAATTTGCAGCTGTTCGTAACGTAGATCACAGCATGAACGCACAACTTAGAATCGCCTCCCTAACCTACACCAAATCAAAGCACCATGGATAAGTACGATTATATGATCCTGGATATCATCCAAACGTATAAGCAAGAACAACAATCTCACATCCGCCTCGCGGTGTTGGAGCGAAACTTCTGGAAGCGAATCGAAGCAGACACGGATTTGAGTGTTGGGCAAGCACGAATTGGTGAGCGCATTACCAACCTATACCTGGATGGCATGCTCCAGAATAAAAATGGATATACGCTTACGAAAAAAGGACGCGAACAACTCGCATTTGCTCCCTGGAAGCAGAACGAAGTTGCTTAGGAATTAAATTCCTTCGTTTGAATGCATTTCAAACATCTTGACACAAAAAAGCCGGGTTTCCCCGGCTTTTTTAATGCAATGAAGTTAAGCGCTTGCGCTTACTCCTCTAAAATTTCGAGTCCGGGGTATTTCTCTTTCCAAAACGCCAATTTCTCCTGATCACGCACCGTAATGACAGTTCTTCGATCCAGTCGTACTTTGATATTCGGCTGAAGTTCTTTTTCTCGCTTTTTACGGGCCATTCTTCGGTTTGTTAGTGCGCTGCAAACGCGTTTCAGTATCTCAACAACGAAAGAACACAAAAACTCGGCAAATAGTTGTCACTGTGCAAAAAGATTCCCTCTTTGTTAAGGAATTTTATCTAAAAGACAAGAATTCGCCTTCTAAACGTCACGATTTCGCAACTTGTGTAGCAAAATACTGAATGTACATGTAGCAAAGGACAGGAAGCACCAAGGCAACTGCAAAGCCAAAACCATCGGCCAAAGCACCTACAGCGGGAGGAATGAATGCCCCCCCGACAATAGCCGTGCAAAGGATTCCGCTGCCTAATGGTTTCAGGTCTCCCAACTCACCAATCCCCAGAGTGAAAATAGTCGGGAACATGATGCTATTGAAGAATCCAACACCGATCAAAGCTAAAATCGCTGTTACACCACTCGTCACCATGCTCAGAATAATCAATGACACAGCACCAAGAGCAAAAAAGCCTAACAAGCGCTGCGGCGCCAGCTTCTGCATAATAATCGAACCGATAAACCGGCCAATCATAGCTCCTCCCCAATAAAACGTCAGAAGTGCTCCGATGAGCCCCTTCGCGTCCATCCCCTCCAGTGTCTTGCCGCTTATGGATGCTGCAACCGCTGCCATGGACGAAAGCCATGAGGTTTCTCGAATGACCGATTCCACTCCCAATTCTAAACCGTATCCAACCATATACGAACCGATGGCGACTTCAGCACCTACGTACACGAAAATGCCGAGCGCTCCATATCGGAGTGTCTTGTTCGCCCACGCCTTGGCCAAGCCACCTCCCACACTACCACCCAAAATTCGGGGAAGTTTACTGACACCAATGAGCACAGCAAGCAGCAAAAAACCCAATGCCAAAGAGACGAAAGGACCCTGAACTGCCGCCGCCTCCGCTAATCTATACGACTCCATTTCTCCAACGGACAAGCCCACCTGTTCCTTGGTCGAGAGGATTTCATCGCTCAACAGAAAACTAGCCGCCACGACTGGAGCGATGGTTGTTCCAAGCGAATTGAATGCTTGGGCCAGATTCAATCGACTCGAAGCTTTCTCAGGATCGCCCAGCACGGAGATGTAAGGATTTGCAGCCACTTGCAACAAAGTAATTCCTCCTGCTACGACGAAGAGAGCAAGCAAAAACAAGCCGTAGGTTCGGGTCGCTGCAGCGGGATAGAACAAAAGGCAACCCATGGCGGCAAGGCTCAACCCAACCAAAATTCCCCGTTTGTATCCAATGCGCTCAATAAGGTTACCACCTGGAATACTCAATAAGCCATAAGCAGCGAACCAAGCAAATTGAACGAGACCCGCTTGGAGTAAGGTCAATTCAAAAACGTCTTTCAAACGAGGAACCAAAGCATCCACCATGACCGTGATGAATCCCCACATAAAGAACAACGTCGTAACCACGATAAATGGTCCTCGGAAAGAATTAGAACTAGATTTCATGGTCGCAAAGAAACAGCATTATCGAACACTGTGGCAGAAGAAGTCTTTTTGACAGCCAACGGCTTGACCCACTGCATGGTTGATCCGGGCATTAATTTAAATTGACTTTTCAAGCTTGATTTCCTAGGTTTACCCATTCAAAAATCAATCCTTCTCTCGATGAAAACTTCAACGACCCTCACAATTCTAGGCGCCTACAATGCGCTTATGGGCATCATCATGCTTTTTGCACCCGATGCAATGGCCATGCAAATGGTAGGCGAAACACGTGCAACTGAATCTCCTGAACTGCTTGAAATGGCAACCATGTTTCACTATGGACTTTCTCCTGCACTCTTAATGATTGGTCTCACACTGATCTTGATTCGGTCTTGCTCAATGGATACTGCAAAGAATGCCCTCATCGCCTACATTATCGGCACGGGTGTTTTGTTGGCCTTGTTCTTTACCGTGTTTAGCAATTCCACAGTGATGAACTTCAGCGCTGAAATGGCCGTTCCCGACATGCTTGCCATTGCGCTGGCTGTTTTCGGTTTAGTCAAGGCCAAATAAATCCACCAACCATTCGCAAAAAGACCGCTTTGAAAGCGGTCTTTTTTTTGCTCAAACAAATCTCGAACCTTTATTCACCCAAAGTACCCAACCAAAAGACTCCTTACTGAATCATTCGTACTATCGCATCAATTGAAGCGTGCCAGAATACTCCTCCGCATCGGTGTTAAATCCTTTCAAGCGAATCAGCCAATTGTAGATGCCATTTTCAGCATAATGCGTCCCTCCTTGCACATCCCCAACCCATACATCCTCTAAGCTCGTGCTGTGGAAAACCAATTCGCCCCAGCGGTTCATGACCCAGATTTCATAGTTCATGATTTGGCTTCCAATCACCTTGAATCCATCGTTGATTCCATCATTGTTCGGCGTAAATGCCGCTGGCACATACAAAAGAACGGGGCCGCGAACGACGGTATAGGCTTGATTTGTGCAGCCCACCGAACTCGTAATGTCCAATGAAACCGTATAATCACTCAAACCGTCAAAGAGATGCGTCGTTATCGGTTCATCTGCTGTAGAACCATCACCGAAATCCCAGTGATATGAATAAGCGCCATCAAATGGCTCTTCCGGTGAAGGAGTCGCGCGGAACGTGTAAAGATTTTCATCCGTCTCAGACATGCTCGCCACGAAGTCGCTGAACAGATACTGAACTTCAATATTGGTAGAAGTATCAATCGCATCCCCGCAAATATCTGTTGCAACAACAGGATAAACAGCCGACTGCAGCGGGGTGATGTATTGTACCGGGCCATATGCATCAAGCGTAGGCCAGAAGTACACAAAACCATCTTCTCCTCCAGTGGCCTCCACTTCCAATGAGATACCATCTCCAGCGCAAATCGTCTGAGAGGGAGTCATTTGGACGCCGAGCGGAATATCGGGAATGTGGTACACCAATGAGTCCTCGTCCGCTCCACCGCATCCATCGGTGACCGAAACGGAAATTGGAATCGTTCCATAGGATTGAACGGTAATGTCAGGACCTTGATCGTATGGCTCACCGCTCACTGACCATTCATACGCGTATGCACCCGACCCACTGACAATATCCACCGGAATGTTGGTGAAATCGATGCAACTCGCGTACACATCGGGACCCAACTCGATGACCAAAGGCGGATTATCAATGGTGACCATTGCGCTCGCGCTGCCACTTTGACCGCATCCATCGTCAACATTCACGGAAATCGTACTGGACTCCGAAAGTTGTACGTCGATGCTCGAACCGGATTCATTCAAGTTGATTCCGTTCTGATACCATGTGTATTGATAGCCGCCTGACCCGCTGGTGACGCTTGCCATGACATCGAAAACTTCTGTACACGGTCCGACCAAGCTTTGAGGCAAAGAAACTTCAACGTCAGGAGCATCAACTGTAATCTGGACGATTGCTTCCTCGGATTGACCGCAATTGTCCGACACTTGTAACGTTAACGTTGCATCGGTGCTGGTTTGCCAATTCAACGTATTGTCAAAATCTAACCACTGGTTGCCATTCAACCAGGTGTAAAAAAACGGAGCCTGGCCACTGGCTGAAGCCGCGACTGTGAAGGGGTCGTTGCACAAAACGGTCACCTCATCATCCACTGTAATTTCAATCGAGGGGATGTTGTATTCAACTTCAATGCTGTCAACTACTTCGAAACCACAACCGTCCGTCAAGGTCACGAACACCTCATCGGCGTTGGCCCAAGTGCTTAACGTGAGGATACTTGGATCCCACCAAGAAGGCCACAGATTCGCCCCATCTTGGTCCGACCAGGTGTACGTATAAACGCCATCCCCGCCTGATGCTGTTGAGCTAATATCCGCCGAACCGTTGCATTCCAAAACAATGGGCCCCTCTTCATTGATTGCGATTTCCAGTGGTGGAAATTCCAATACTTCAATGGCCACTTCGACCGTCTGAGGGTTCAGGGCTAAATCACATGTGTCACCTACTGTTACAAAACACGACCAGTCGTCCAGAGGTGCCATCAACAATAATGCCTCATCATCCCCTTCAGGACAATCCCAATCAAATGTGTAGTTTCCGTATCCTCCTGTTACAACAGGGCCTACCTCAATCTCATCCCCTTGACATATGGTCGTGAAAAAATCTTCCACCACAAAAGGAGGCGGATCTTCCGCCACGTAAAAACTGAAGTAAGTTGTCAGACCACCTCCGTTGCAAGCCGCGACGTTCTCAATTTGCATCTCCACCAGTTCAGGCCCCTCATCTATGCCATCAATATCCGCGACCAATACAAATTCCACAATGCTCACAAAAGGCTCAAAAACCACAGAATCCGGCAGAGGCAGCAAAGACCCGTCAGGCTGGGGCTGACCATAGTCAACCCCATTGGTCGCTACACTGTTGCCGTAATCGATGTATACCATCTCTTGAATTTCGAGAATGGTCTCCACGGGGCGCTCAAACGTCAGCGTAGCTTGTCCACAATCTTCATAAATCGTATTCGCATCTGGTCCTCCCACATCAATGGACAAATCAATTTGAACAACCGCATTGGATTCAAAGGAGCCTTCTTCCAAGACCACAATGGACTCGAGCGCTGTATCTGAACCGTCTGCGATGGCTAGTTTGATGTGATAGGTCTCTCCACATTCAACCGGGTGCATCGCCGTAAAAGGAACGGTATATCCGTTGATGCAGACATCTGTCCCCCCCTGATTGTCGATGTAATATTCGGGGTTTGTACCCGAGTTTACCGAAGAAATGGTAATCGGAAGAACCGGGTCCGTATCCGGAACGCCTGCGATGTTGACTGACCCATCTGGGAATCCTGCAGGGCTATCGTATGGCCCCGTGATTCCTGGTCCACTCAAGAAAAAAGCAAAAACATCGTTGTATTGCGTATTAATCCAGGTCTCGTACTCATCAGACCCAAACACATAATTAAAGCTGATTGTATCACCTGCCGCTACAAAGTCGAATTCAAGCACACACCCATCATTGACAGAATTGACAGAAAAAGATTCGCCAATCAAGGGTGGGACAGAGTTTGCAATGTCCAATAAATCAGGATCATTGAATCCCCCCCCTAAGCATCCGTCGCAGGTCAGAAAGTCTGTCGGACATTCTAAGTTTTCTGCAACGTCACAACTCAAGATCAATCCTGAATTGATTGAGAACACGTCTTCAGCCCCTGTCATGTATCCAAGCTGGTTGGTCCCTCCCGTATACGTGATATTCGTGGCTTGGATTCCGCTGCCAAGGAGAATATCGTTAACGTATTCTTCAAGCGTCAAGTTTGTTTCAACTTCGAGTTGAGAAATTGCTTGATTCGGCATGAGGGCAAAAGCCGAAGAGAGGAAGAGAACCCCCGAAAAGAATGACTTAGGCAAATGAATCATTTCAGACGCTTTGGAGTAAAAGGTAAGTATACCACAAAAAAAGAAACCAATGGAGATCACCATTGGTTGCTTCTATTCAATAAAATCGGCAAATTATCCCGATCATCAATATCGGAACGCTTGGAGCTGGGCTCCCAGCTTACGCCGGGCATGGAAAATGCGGCTCTTCACCGTACCCATCGGGATGGATAATTCTTCTGATATCTCATCGTAATGGTATCCCTCCATAAACATTTTGAAAGGGACCTTGAACTCTGGTTTCAACTCTTCAATGGTGCTGAGGATGTCTTGCTCATTGATTACAGATGTGACCGTATCAGCTTGCATCGACCCGGAGTTTAAGTAATACTGATTGTCTGTCGTGTCTAAGATGGTATTTTGAAACTTCTTCCGCTTGTAATTATTGATGAAGATGTTTCGCATGATGGTGTACAACCATCCCTTAATGTTGGTTCCTTCCTTGAAGTTGTTCTTGTAACGCAGGGCTTTGACCATGGTGTCCTGAATCAAATCTTCTGCATCTTGTGAATCTCGGGTAAAACCGAAAGCGAAACCGTTTAGAAAGGAGCGATTCGCAACGAGGAGGCTATTAAATTCAATGGAACTCATGGTCTGTTTGTTTAACGTTACGAGGCAAAGATTAAACAAAATGTCCTATGTTCCAAAGTTTTGTCTAACTTTTATCAAAAAAGTTTAAACATTTTGGCTAATACGGGATATCGAAACAAGGTGTGTCCGGCAAATTACCCGAACAAATTGGCTACCAACTCCTGACCGTTCGCGGCAGTCTCCACACAGGATGACCCTTGCACGCCCTCGAAGACTCGCCCCCCTAAGAGAAATTTATTTTGTGTGTCCCCAAACTCCGCTTCTACCATCTCCACATACGCCGCTGCCTCGTTGGAGGAAGGATGCGTCGTACAATATGAAACAAAGCGAGCATTTGGAAACTGTTCTCCCACTCCTATTAAGTCTGCAAAGGGCACATTTGCGCCTAAGAAAACACTCTTCACTCCACGGGTTTTGCACAGATAATGAACGAAAAGGAGGCTTATGTCATGTATTTCACGTTCGGGTAAATACAAGATAACCGATGGCTGATCGCCTGAATTAGGAAAGGAAGACTGAGCGACGGCTGCATGCAGCTCTTGTCTCATGAGGTGACTAATGAAATGCTCCTGAGAAGGGCAAATGCTATTGGTCAGCCACAACACACCTATTTGAGAAAGGAAAGGAAGGAACACATCCAAAACGGTCGCTTCCAGGCCGTGCTCGTCCGAATACGCCCCGACAACTTCACGGAAAAGAGCTTCATCATAGTTGAGCATGCTCAGTTTCAGGTTGCTGAAAACGGCGCTCACTCCTCCTTCCTCTAATTGAAGCATTTGAACCTGATCCAGAAGGACCTGCTCTTCCATGCCAGCGATTTTAGAAATCTTGAATCCGTGATGCATCAAGTAGCTCACATTCAATAATTTTTTCAAATCATCTCCACTGTAGTATCGAATTTTGGTCGGAGTCCTTTTGGGCTCCAATAAACCATACCGCTGCTCCCAGGCTCGGATAGTGTGCGATTTTACACCCGTGAAGTGCTCTAGATCACGAATCGAGAACTGCTGTGCGATGCCTCTTTCTTTCATCTCAATTACATTTGGCGCATTGGGCTTGTAGTACGTTTGTACCTTTAGCCGAGACGATAGCTTCTATGAAACACGTTCCATTTTTCACACACAGCGGGTGGTCTGAACTATACCCGATTGGCAAGACCCACCAAAAAGGCAAGTTATTGATCGGTGCTTTCGAACTGAGTGAGCTATGGGCTTGGGCAACATATGAATACATCACAGAAAATGAACAACTTGAGCAAGAGAAAGTTCACTTTGCATTGCAAAATGGATGTTTGAATGACCGGTGGGTTCCTACGGAGGCATCAACGGGGCTCATTGCCGCCCTGGAGCCCGGACAGAACTTGAAATGGAATGGTCTGACGCTCTTCCGCTGGACAACAGAGACCGAAGCTCCACGGGAAGCCAAATCCGAAGAGATTTGCTACCTGCAAAGTCCGATGGATTTGTTCCGGAAATCCAAAGAATGGATTCTGAACCAGTCCTCCACGATTATCCATGCTTGGGGATTGAATAACCCCAATCAAGTGGCCCTTGAGAACCATGCTCTAATCATAGGTGATCAACAGTCCATTTGGGTTCACCCAACGAGCAAACTAATCGCATGCACCTTAAACTCTACTGACGGACCTATTTTCATCGGTCCCGACGTTGAAATCCAAGAAGGAAGTCACCTTCGAGGTCCATTGGTGATTGGAGAAAAAACGGTTGTCAAAATGAGCACCCGGATTTACGGTTCGAGTGCAATCGGACCGCAATGCCGCGTTGGAGGGGAAATTTCCAATTGCACTTTTCTAGGGTACAGCAACAAGGGACATGACGGATTTTTAGGGCAATCGGTCATCGGACATTGGTGCAATTTGGGTGCAGATACGAATTCAAGCAATCTAAAGAGCAATTATGGTCCGGTCCGGATTTGGAGTGAAACAAAACAAGAATTTGTAGATAGCACACTTCAATTTTGCGGACTTCTGATGGGAGATCACAGTAAATGTGGCATTAACACGATGTTTACCACAGGAACAGTCGTTGGGACTGGATGCAACATTTACGGTGCAGGATTTCAACCCAAGCACATACCTGATTTTGCATGGGGCGGCGGGAATGAATGGCAATTGCATGATTTCAATCGGTTCTTGGAGACCGCTCAACGGGTTATGGAACGGAGAGGGAAATCCCTGGAGGCAACAGAAACTGCATCGCTGAAGGAACAACATTCTTCGGCGCATTTGCGTTTTGATGCCCGAGACGCCTGACAAAGTCGCCTGCCACAATGTCCGAATCGAAGGTGGCACGAGGTTTGAACAACAGGAGCATAACGTGAAGAAACTGGAAGATGATGTTTGACGACCTAAGAGAAGAGCACTGGGCAATGAGCGACGCCCAAGACCACGAATTCATTCCTTTGATTTCTCCTGAGGATGAGGAGGCCATGCAGAAAGAAGAAGTCCCCGAAGCACTCCCGTTGCTCTCATTGCGCAACACTGTTTTGTTTCCGGGAGTTGTCATCCCCATTACTGTCGGACGAGACCGTTCCATCCGGTTGGTCAAAGAAGCCCACAAAAAAGAGCACCGAATCGGTGTCGTAAGCCAAAAAAACGATGACATTGAGGTGCCCAATGGCGAGGACCTCAATTCAGTAGGGACTGTGGCCAGAGTAATCAAAATGTTGCGCATGCCCGATGGAAGCAACACCGTGATTTTGCAGGGACAAAAGCGATTTAAATGGACATCAGTTGTCCAGGAAGAGCCTTACATGAAAGCCCGAGTCGTCGAATACGACGCAGAGAATCTACCTCCCAAGGACGACGAACACAAAGCTTTGATGGAGAGTCTCAAGGAACTCGCCATTGAAATCATTCAACTCAGCCCAAACATTCCTTCCGAAGCTGGATTTGCCATAAAGAGCATCGAAAGCCTGACCTTTCTTGTGAATTTCATTGGCTCCAACATGAATGCGCCCGTGGAGGAAAAACAAGCTTTGCTTGAAGTCGCAGGGATCAAAGCCAGGGCACGAAAGGTCCTTGAACTGCTCAGCAAAGAAAAACAAATGCTCTCGCTCAAAAGGGACATTCAAACGAAGGTGAAGGGTGAGTTGGACCAACAGCAGCGGGAGTACTTCCTGAACCAACAACTCAAACAAATTCAGGAAGAGTTGGGCAACAATCCTCAGGCCCATGAGGTAGCCGAAAGAAAACTCCGCGCAGAGAGCATGGTCTGGCCCGATCATGCCCAAGAAGCCTTCAAGAAAGAAATCCTCAAGCTGGAACGCATGAATTCTCAGTCAGCTGAGTACAGCGTTCAGGCAAATTATGTGGATTTAATGCTGGACTTGCCTTGGAAGAAAAAGTCCGCTGACAACTTTGATTTACATCATGCACAGGCCGTTTTAGATGAGGACCACTACGGTCTTGAAAAAGTGAAGGAGCGCATCATTGAACACCTAGCCGTGCTCAAAATCAAAGGCGATTTGAAAGCCCCCATCATCTGCCTGTATGGACCTCCGGGAGTGGGAAAAACATCCTTGGGCAAAAGCATTGCCAAAGCCCTCGGTCGCGAATACGTGCGCATGAGTTTGGGCGGGCTTCGGGACGAAGCGGAAATCCGTGGCCACCGGAAGACATACATCGGCGCCATGCCCGGACGCATTCTCCAAAACTTAAAGAAAGCTGGGACCTCGAACCCCTTATTCGTTTTGGATGAAATGGACAAACTTGGTCGGGATCACCACGGCGACCCATCCAGTGCCATGCTCGAGGTTTTGGATCCAGAACAGAACCATGCATTCCACGACAATTACCTGGATTTGGACTATGACTTGAGCCAAGTCATGTTTCTGGCGACTTGCAACAATTTGGCGAGCATCCAACCAGCTTTACGCGACCGCATGGAGATCATTGAAGTGACCGGTTATACCGTGGAGGAAAAGGTGCAAATTGCCAAACGCCACTTGGTCCCGAAGCACCTAAAAGACACCGGTATCACGGGAAAACAATTCAAGCTCCCTGTGAAGACCTTAGAGTCCGTTGTGCAGAAGTACACGTCAGAGAGCGGTGTCCGTGGATTGGAGAAGCGCATCGGGAAATTGGTGAGAAATCGGGCCAAAGAGCTGGCGCTGGAAGAAGAGTTTACTCCAGAAATCTCCTCCTCACACCTGTCCGACATTTTGGGGCCTTCGCGCGAAAAAGACCGGTACCAGGGAAATGATACACCTGGTGTAGTCACGGGACTCGCATGGACACCGCATGGCGGTGACATTCTGTTCATCGAAACGTCCCTCACACGCGGCACGGGCAAACTCACGTTGACCGGAAACCTGGGAGATGTGATGAAGGAGAGTGCCATTATTGCTCTTGAATACATCAAATCGCATGCAGAACAAATTGGATTGGATGCGGAAGCTCTGAGCAAGCTCAACGTTCATTTACACGTTCCGCAAGGAGCTATTCCGAAGGATGGCCCCAGTGCAGGAATCACCATGATCTCGGCAATGGTTTCAGCCTTTACACGACGTAAAATCAGAAAGGCCTTGGCCATGACTGGCGAAATCACATTGCGTGGAACTGTTCTGCCCGTCGGCGGCATCAAAGAGAAAATTCTCGCTGCCAAACGAGCAGGCATCAAAGAGATCATCCTCTGCGAGAGAAACCGACAAGACATCGACGAAATTGACGACCGTTATCTCAAAGGGCTTTCATTTACCTTCGTTAGTGAAATCATGGAAGTAATTGAACGTGCGCTGCTCCAGGAAAAAGCACCAACCGTCCGATAACCCCTTTGACCGGTCTCATCATGCGCCATCTTTATATAGCCGCTCTCCTTCCTTTATTGTCGTCAGCGATTGGCTTTGGACAAGTCAATGAGTCCTTGCTATTTGAAATCACGACAGACGCTCGGGGGGCAGCGCTAGGATCAAGCGTACTTGCCGACCTAGAAGGTGATGTGCATGGTGCTGCATACAATCCCAACCTCATCGATAGCACCAAATGGGGAGTCATCGCCTTGGACTATGTGGATTATTTCGCTGGAATGGGCTTGGCCTCGGTCAATTATCAAATACAGCCAAAAGGGAAGTGGCGGCGGCAAGTCGGAGTTCGCTTTTTAAGTCTAGGGGAATTTACGGGGGCGGATGCCTCAGGAAATCCCGCGCCCAACTTTAACGGAGGCGAGAACATCGCTTTCTATGGCACTTCGAGAAACCTAGACTCTACCTGGCAATTTGGCATTCAGGCATTTATAGGTACCCGATCGCTCGACCGAGAAGTGGCCGCATGGACGGGCTTGGAGTGCTTCATCAATGGGACGTGGCCTGAGCGGAATACCGCTGTTGCTTTAGGTGTGACCGGTTGGGGGAAACAATGGGGATGGAAGGGATCCCAACCCAGTGGCTGGCTCCCTTGGAATTTGCAGGTGGCGCTGACCAAAGGATTTGAAAACGCTCCCTTCCAGTTGTTTTTAAAAGGCCAGCACTTGGAGACGTGGGACTTAGCTCCGCCCGGCACCTACGATGACTCCATCGATCCGATTACAGGTGAGACCATTGAAAACACCACCTTTAAGTTAGGAGATCAGTTTTTACGGCACATCACCCTTGGCACTGCGATCGCACTCGGAGACAACATGACGCTCTGGACCGGGTTTGATTACCGCCGGAGAATTGAATTAATGGCAACGGACCGACTAAGCGCGAACGGAATTTCCTTTGGCACCCACTTCGCTCTCGGCCAATTTGAGCTGAGAATCAGCCGTTCACGCTATCATTTCGCCGGGGCTTCGACGCAATTGGGGTTGCAATTCAATCCGAGTCAGTTCAAACGCCAATAATCCAATTGACATTGCTAAATTGCCCATCCGATGGAGAAGCGTAAAATCAATATCGCGATCGATGGTCACTCATCGGCAGGTAAGAGCACTATGGCGAAAGCCTTGGCGAAAGAATTAAATTTTATTTATGTGGATACCGGTGCCATGTACCGGGCTGCAACATTGTTTTGCATCAAGGAACGTTTGGTTCAGACCAACGAAATTGATTCAAGCAAGGTAGAAGTGGCGATTGACCGGATGTACTTGGGGTTCAAATACAATTCTAAGACTGAGCGGTCCGAAATTCATTTGGGTGGAGTCAACGTTGAAGAAGACATTCGATCCATGGAGGTTTCTCGAAAAGTCAGTTTGGTGGCTGCCATACCCGCAGTTCGACACAAGCTGGTTGATTTGCAACAGCGGATGGCCGAAAATGGCGGTGTCGTGATGGATGGTCGGGACATTGGAACCGTGGTCATCCCCCATGCCGAAGCAAAATTCTTCATTACAGCCGATCCTGAAGTTCGCGCTCATCGGCGGCTTCGGGAAATTCAGGTGTCACAGCCCAATTTCCAGTTGAGCGAAGTCCTAAGCAATATCTTGGAGCGTGATCGGATTGATTCCAATCGATCCGCGAGCCCGCTGCGTCAAGCAAAAGACGCCATCGTTTTGGATAACAGCCAATTATCCGAGGACGAACAACTTGCGTTTTTATTGACTCATGTTCGAAAAGCCATAGCCGGCGCATGAAATACAGCTTGAGTCGCCGTGCGCTTGTGCTGACAGCGCTTATCCTCTCAGTAACCCTTGCCCAAGCGCAAAATCCCCTTCCTTATTCATCGTCCGAACATCGGCAGTGGGCGGATTCGGTGCTGCTTGAATTGACCCTTGAGCAGCAAATTGCTCAACTGCTCATGCCGCCTATCTACGCTCATGCGTCGCGTGAAAACTGGGCGGAAGTCGAGTCATGGGTGAAAGACTACCAAATTGGAGGTGTAATCGCAATGCAAGGTGCCCCCTCTCCCTATGCTGAACGAATTCAGCGATTACAAGCCAACGCTGAGGTTCCCCTGCTCGTATCAACAGACGGAGAATGGGGATTGGGAATGCGCATTGATTCGACCCGTTCTTGGCCCCGGGCACTGACATTTGGCGCCGCGAACGACACGTCGCTAACGGAGGCCATGGGGGAAGAAGTTGGAAGGTCATTAAAAAGCATGGGGTTCCATGTCAACTTTGCTCCAGTTGTTGACGTCAATAGCAATCCGAGCAATCCTGTGATCGGAAGCCGGTCTTTTGGAAGCAATGTCGATTGGGTTGGTAAGCAGGGTAGCGCCTATGCGCGTGGCATGCAAAACGTAGGGGTTCTAGCAACGGCCAAACATTTTCCCGGCCATGGGGACACCGATGCGGATTCACACCATGCCTTGCCCGTCATTCGCCACGATAGGGCCCGATTGGATTCAATTGAGCTGGAACCATTCAAACAGCTGATTCAAGAAGGTGTCGGAGCTATGATGGCGGCTCATTTGTTCATTCCGGCTTTGGATAGCACCCCCAACCTCCCCTCCACACTTTCAAACCGAATTGTCGATTCCTTGCTCCGCCAAACCATGGGGTTCGAAGGGCTGATATTCACTGATGCGATGACCATGAAAGGATTCACCTCTTTTTCGTCAACGTCCACTCCCCACGTCGATGCACTCTTGGCAGGCAATGATATTTTATTGTTTCCGGAACATCCTGCGATAGTGATCGAAGAAGTCATGCAGGCCGTCACAGCAGGCCGAATGGATCCCTCATGGATTGCGGAGAAATGTCACCGCGTCCTGTGCGCGAAGTCTTGGTGCCGTGCTGGTGACAAACCTCAACAGCGAGTGGATGGAGATCGAGCTGAGCAGCTGCATCAGACGGTCCTCGGTCAGTCCTTAACCGTTCTAAAAAACGGATCGCCGCACTGGCCTTTGAGCAATCAGGTCCAACAAGTCAATCATTTATTTATCGGTTTTGAAAAAGAGACCGCCACTCTGGTGGATGGCAACATGATGCGCATCATGTCACCTGAATTCAAGTCAACCAGCCGGGTGATGACGAGCACTGCATTTGAGCAGCGGGGTGCGGCGACGTTCGCCGAAGTGCTCAGGTCAGAACCCGATTGGGCCATTCTTCACGTTGGAGGCACATCCCATTCTGCTGCGCGAAACCACGGCATCAGTGATGCAGAAATCCAGACCATCCAGCGATGTGCTGCACTTGCTCATGAAAGAAACATTCCCCTTGGACTGGTCGTGTACGGCAGTCCATACGTGCTAGACCGCCTGGGATTGTGCATCGCATTGAGCGACGTTGTCATGGTCGCTTATCAAGATGATCAACGAACCGCCAATGCAGTTGCTCAGGCCATCACAGGTGCTGGTCCTGCCGGCGGTCATTTGCCCGTTGGAACCGCGGAATACGAACAAGGCTATGGATTGCCTTGGATCGGGCGCAATCGGCTGGGCATTGCGGCCAACTCAATTGCTACCAAAGCCGCCATAGACAGCATTGCTTTGAGCGCTATCGAAGGCGGAGCCATTCCCGGATGTCGGGTCTTGGTGGCCTATGAGGGGCTTATCGTTCATGACGGAGTGTACGGAACCTTGGATGGACAAAACCCCGTCAAGCCCAGCTCCATCTACGACCTCGCAAGCATCACGAAAATTGCAACGACGGTATTGAGCCTAATGCACTTGGAAGAGGCGGGGGAATTGGATGTTCATCAACCTATTGAAAGCTACCTTGAAGAGCTGGAAGGCACTTCCTTGGGTTCTCGCACCATTCGGGACATTCTGGCACATCGCGCGGGCTTGAAGTCATGGATCCCATTTTATCTGGAGGCCATGGAAGATTCAATGGCACTTGCTCCTCACAAAACCCCATTGCATACCCAGCGCATATCGGACGCGTGCTACATGAAACCTGCTTGGAAAGACTCCATATGGCAGCATATTTTGGATTCTGACGTCGATGCCGTTGGAACCCATCGATACAGCGACTTGGGATATTATGCGCTGCAGCGCATCATCGAGAATAAAACAGGGATGCTGCTCGACGAATTCGCTGCCAAATCCTTCTATGCACCCGCCGGCTGGACAAGCTTAGGTTTCTTGCCGAAGAATCGATTTGATGAGCGAGACATCGCCCCTACCGAAAAAGACACCTTGTTCAGGAATGTCATCGTGCGAGGTGAGGTGCACGACCCTGGGGCTGCCATGCTGAATGGTGTGGCTGGACATGCGGGATTGTTTAGCAATGCTTACGATCTAGCTAGGTTAATGTACATGCTGCGATTAGGCGGATATTATGGGGGGACCGAATTCTTCCAACCCGCTACCGTTCAGCGGTGGGTGCAGCGCGTCGATCCTGATCCCGACCATCGAAAGGCCTGTGGCTTTGATCGACCGGCCAATAAGCCTGATGCCGGCCCCACGTGCAATCAAGCGAGTGCATCTAGCTTTGGACATTCGGGTTTCACCGGTACCCTAGCTTGGGCTGATCCCGATCACGATTTGATTTTTGTTTTTTTGAGCAACCGCACCTTTCCAGATGCTGAAAATCGCAAGCTGATTGAATGGGATGTAAGAACAAAGATTCAACACGAAGTTTACAAGGCATATGATATTCCATCTCGATTTGAACCTCTGGAGAAATGAAAAAACTGCGCATTGGGTTTGTATGTTATCCGACCTTCGGTGGATCGGGAGTTGTCGCAACTGAATTGGGAAAAGCCCTTGCCGAAAAAGGCCATGAACTGCATTTCATAACCTATAGTGCTCCAGCTCGCATGGGGAGCTTGAAGCAGAATTTATTTTACCACGAGGTCCATATGACGGACTATCCGCTCTTTGATTTCCAACCGTATGAGCTTGTACTCGCCTCCAAAATGGTGGAGGTCGCAAAGGCACACCAACTGGATCTACTCCACGTGCACTATGCGATCCCTCATGCCAGTGCAGCCATAATAGCCCGCAACATCCTCTCCGACGAGGGAATCGACCTACCGGTGGTAACAACTTTGCATGGCACAGACATCACCTTACTCGGCAAAGACCCCGCGTTTAAGCCTGTCATCGCTTACGCCATCAATAAGTCCAATGCTGTAACAGCCGTTTCCCACAGTCTTAAGCGCGACACGGAGTCATTATTCGGCGTGAAAAAACCCATTCACGTCGTGCATAATTTCATCTGTCCCTCTCATTTTGAGCGTCCCGTTGACGAACAATTCCGCGCAGCCGTCGCTCCGAATGACGAAAAAATTGTGACCCACATCTCCAACTTCAGACCGGTAAAACGAGTGGACGACGTGCTGAAAATTTTTGCACGTATTCTAAACAGGATACCCGCCAAATTATTGCTGGTCGGCGATGGTCCGGAACGATCCCGCATTGAAAAATTCGCAGAAGAACTTGGAATCCGATCTCATGTCATCAGCATTGGAAAAATAAAAAATCCCGTGGAACCATTGCTGGTAAGTGATTTATTTCTTTTGCCTTCAGAAACTGAAAGCTTTGGGCTTGCAGCGCTGGAAGCAATGGCAGCAGAAGTCCCCGTTATTGCCTCGAAAGCAGGTGGATTGCCCGAGGTCATTGAACACGGGAAGTCGGGGTATCTCGCACCCGTTGGTGATGTAGAAGCAATGGCCAATTTTGCTTTGGAAATTCTCGGGTCCTCCGACAGCCATCAAAAGTTCAAAAAAGCGGCACGTGAACGTGCTTGGGATTTTCATTTATCGGGAATCGTGCCCCAATACGAAGCCATCTACGACGGCCTTATCTCCCAAAACGATACCACGCCAAAGTGAAAAAAAATCGCCTTGAATCCATAGGTAAGCGCATTACGTATGCTTGGCATGATGATTCTTTGACCATCATCATCAGCCAAGAAATTCCCCGAATGCAACAAATTATGCTCGAAGTATGGCTCATCGCCTGGTGTGGTGTTGGAACAGCTGTCGGGCTAGAATTTTCAGGAGCTGAAGGGAGCGAGCGTACTTTCTTCCTCATCTTCCTCTCTTTTTGGGCATTTTTTTTCTTTCGCGTTTTCAAGGTCATTCTGTGGCGACGCATTGGACGTGAAATGGTGCGCATCACTGCAGAAGGCATGTCCGTGAAGAACGCATTCCGCGATTTTGGTAAAGCTCGCTTCTTCATGAAAGAAAACATCAAAAAAATGGAGGTCATACGCCGCAACCCCGCAAAATTCATTCAAAACCTCGATCAGAGCTTTTGGATCATGGGGGGCGATTCCATTGAATTTACCTACATGCGCGGCCGCTTTGTTCTGGGAAAGCAGCTTCAGAAAAAAGATGCCATGCTTTTGGCCAAACTGATTGATAAAGGGCTGCGAAAGTTCTAAAGTATCTTTTCTTGCACTCACAAAGTCTCCGTATGGAACGGTGAATCAGACTTCTTTAGCTCATGTTGAGGCCCCAAATTTGAGGCATGAGATGGAGGAAGAGGAGTTTTAAAATCACGGGTATTCATCGTGTCTTTTGCACGGGCATCCTATGGATCCACGGGTGTACATGTGCCGAATTGAAGCCAGAAAATGCCGTGGTGCGTATTGCCCATCGAGGCGGGGAACCATTCGCACTACAATGGGTACTGCCCGTGGAATTCGAGGCAAGCACTTCGGGGTGGTGGTCGAATTCTACGTGGGTTCCAACAGGTGATACGGCGTGGACGGATCACAATGGAAAAGTCATTCTCCTGAATTTTGCGCCACACACCCAGGGGTTAATTTGTCAGCTTTTTGAGGGAGAGGATGTGCCTTACTACATCAACCTTGCTCGCGATACCCATCCCTCTTCCAGCGATGTCAATCTGACTATACCGCAAAACGTATGGTTCCGTTTCATTGGCAATAGGGAAGGTGAGCCTCTGGGCCAACCCATGTCCATTCGGCCTGACTTGACCGCCTCTGACGCCGAAACTTGGCAATGGTTCACTCCCGGTACCTATCCCCAACCGGTTGCGATTATCAAAGACTGGATTCATCCTTTAGAGACTGCGCCTGAGCGCCGCTTTCACCTCTATACCGCAGCTGGTGAGTTTCATCAAACATTGTCCACGTTCATACCGGAGACAGCGCTGGGCGACACCCTAATCATTCCCATACATTTTTAACCCATTCACATGAAATCATTTGAATTTGTAACATTAGCCTTATCCATCGTCGTCACGTATTCCATGTCATCTCAAACGCTTGCGCCAGAACAGTCCCGACAAATCCAATTCATTTGGGACCAATCGAGCACCGCATTTGATGGCCAATCCAAGGTGGTTTTAGATTCCATTTTTCGCGCAGAAGCCCATCAAGGAAACGACCTGGTATTGGCCCTTGCACATCGCACGGAGCCGCTGCCTCCGGATTGGACCGTTCTTGCCGAGGCCGCGGATGAATCAATCCTGAACATATTGGCTTCACAGTCATTTTTACATCCCGGAGCCTTGACAATCCTCGTACCCAAATCAACTAACCCAACAACATGGCATTCAGCAAGTTGGACCCTCATTGTGGATGGAGTCGAAACCTCCTTGACGCTCGATGAACCGGTTCAAATTTCAGTCCCCCTCAATTCAGAATCGACCTCTATTGGCGTGCGTGTCGAGCATCAAGGATCCGTGCATGAGAGGCACCTGTTGTTCCCAATCTATGGTCAGGAGAACTGTCCAGAACCTGACGACCCACCCTGGCCAATCAGCAATCAATCTGACCCCTATTGGGTAGGTGTATTCGATGATGGCACTCCTGTCACTGGCCAAGCCTTAGTTCGGCTGGGGTCAGACCAGGTATTTGACCGTCCTATGATCATCCTTGAAGGGTTTGATCCCAATTTACAAGGCTCCAACCCCGAATACGGCTTTGGAGACATGAACTGGGATGTTCTTTGGGACTGTGAGGGCGAGGCGAACTCCTCATTTGCAGGACTTTCCGCCATGCTCGACTCTGTGATGCAGGAAGGATTCGACCTGGTCTTCCTCGATTACCAAACGGGAACCCACTCCATTTACCGCCAGTCTAAGCTATTGCAACATGTCATCGAACTATGTCGCGATGCGCGAGTGGGGTCTGAACCCTTGGTGGTCATTGGTCCGAGCATGGGGGGGGTTGTGGCACGCCATACATTAAGCGTTATGGAACATGAAGGTTTTTCACATTGTGTGCGTCTGTTCATTAGCATAGACTGCCCTTATCGGGGCGCCCATCTTCCTTTAGCATTTCAGCAATCCATCGAATTTTTTAGTGCCATTTCGGCTGATGCTGCCAGCTTGGAAGAGGCACTTTCGTCACCTGCAGCTGGGGAGCTTCTCGTGGCTTCACCTTTTCATCCCGATGAAATTCGAGAACTCATAGAAGCCGATCAAAATGAACTTGGCTTACCAAAAATACCGATCAACTTGAGCATCGTCAATTCGAATCCAGCGACCCCCTTCACCCCTCCCACCATTTGGTACCAAGCAACCGATGATTTTCTTTGGTGGGACTTGGTGAACATCACTCTCTGGAGTCAACCGGGCAATGCGTTGCATGCGCAGTCTACAGAAAACGATTGGGTTACACTTGATGCCACGCTAACAAATCCCGATTGGCAATGGGGTGAACCCATTCAATACGAGAGCATCGCCTGGAATCCATCGGGCGATATGAACTTAGAAAGTCTTCCTGGAAGCTATTCTGTTCACCTTTCTCAATTTATAGAGGCGCTTGCGCAAGCGGGAATCGAAGCCGATTTATGGACAAATCAATCGATGTTCATTCCTTGCCATTCAGCGCTCGACATCCCTCTTGCTGAACCTTTTGACGCACTCACCATACCCTTTGATTTTTGGCAAACAGAAAATGCCGCAGTGGGCAGTGCTTTTCATTGTTCCGTCGAAAACCACTTCCCCTTGATTTGGGATGCAATTGTCAACGGACAACCTACAGGACTTGCCGAGTCAAGTGCTCTGATCGACACCATTCAAATCGGTTGGAAACAACCCTTTAATCAATTTTTGACGGATCATGACTCGGCTACAATCGGGCACATAGAGATTGGCACAACTGCAGCGAATGGCCCAGGTACTTGGCCACATTTCCAAGCAAGCAACTCCCCTTGTAACGACAACCTGGTGGTTCCTACTGAAACTACCATGTTCATTGGAGATAGCACGGGAAGTGGACATGCTATCTTCACGCTTGCAGCAAATTCTACGCTTGAAATACAAGGGGACCTGCACATCGGAGCTCATTCGAAACTCGTCATTGAAGAGGATGCCCGGTTGGTGCTCCACAATGGACGGATCCACGTTCATGCATTTGGTGAGATTGAGCAAAAGCAGGATGGAAAAATAGAAATTCAGGGTTCATCTCAAATCGCACTCAATGGCTCTACCGCTAAATGGAAAATGGCCGGAGACTTGATTCTATATGGGCCAGACTCTTTGCTTATCTCGAGTGAAATCGAGGGGAGCACAGGCATTTGGGAATGGACTTCTCCTCAAGTCTACACCTTTATCGGGACGCATGGTAACGTCACTTTTGAAGGAAATGACAGCGGGTTTGGAGACATCGTGCTACACTCCAACGCAGGCCACTTATTCGATGGGCCTGGTGAAATCTCATTCGCAAATTCAACCCTGCATTTCCAAGGCAATTCACACCTCAATCTCAGTGCTCAAGCTGACTTTAATGATGTGCTTTGTGCGGGCATAGGGCAAGGCAACCAAATTACGACCAGCAATCGAATCAGCTGGCACAATGGCACCATAGAGAATTGCGCCATCCTATCAACAGCTGGCACGATTGCAGCCTTCCAACTCCATCATGTAGAAGCGATCAACAGTCTTCTCGACTTTGATTCAACTGGCGTTCGATTGAATCATTGTTCCTTTATTGATTGTTCCGTTCGAACCCATGCTCTTGCCGCAAATTCGTTCATCAAGCATTGTGAATTCGATGGCGGGCAGCCCGCTCTTCCTCAACTGGAAATGCAGCCATCCCTTACATCTCTTCTACTCGAGAGCAATGAATTCAAGAATCATTCCGTCGGAATTTCTTGTCAAGGGACGGAGCTTGAGGCCTCATGCAATGTGTGGTTTGATTTGGAAGTGGGGCTTGATTTAAAAAACGCATCACTCCTCAATGCATCTCCTCCAAATGGGCAAAACCGGTGGTATTCGAATGAAATTCACGTTCGCTGTAATCAGGCGTTGGTGCCGAATTTCATAAATGGATGGAATCTAATGGAGGATGCTGGAGACGCCCTGTTCCTTGGCTCTTTATCACTCACAGGCCTAACAGAAAACACAAATGCTCCTTACCTCATAGCTCAAAATCAGAATTTTTGGCCCGCTGCGTTGCAAAGCGTTCCGATGGTTATTCCGTACACCGAGCTCTTCGCCTTCGGCACGGAAAATCCGGTTGTTTTCAAAGATGCTTCACCTTACTTCGAGTCTTGCAGTGCCTTGCCACCCATGCCACACGACTCGGATGTCAAAAAGAACCCAATTGCAGACTTGACCGAAGACAGTCCAATGAGATGGCGCGTCTTTCCTAATCCTGTTCGCGATGGCAAAATCAATATTGTTTTGATGAATAAGCTGTCCGAAAGTGATATCGACTTGAAATTATTTACCTCCAACGGTCAATGTGTTCATTCCTCCAAACTATCGATGACATCAAGCGCTGAATGGTCGATCGATGTCTCGCAACTCGAACAAGGCATTTACCACCTTGAACTTCGTGGATTGCAAAACACTCTTTTGAATCAATCAAAAATTGTCATTCTGCATTGAGCAAATGACGCAGTATCATTTCATACGCCTTAACTCCCATTCCGCTCACGGCTCCAGCGCAAACTTCCCGAACCAATGAGTTCTTTCTAAACTCCTCCCGGGATTCTGGGTGTGAGATATGCACTTCATACACCGGAGAGGTAATCGCCGCAATCGCATCGCGAATGGCCACACTCGTGTGGGTGTAGCCTCCAGGATTAAAGATGATAGCCTTGGCTTCAAAGCCATGTTGCTGAATGGCATTAATCAATTCCCCCTCTACGTTCGATTGCATGCAGATGACCTCCGTGTTGTTTTTCTCCCCTATGTCTTGCCATTCCTTCACTAAATCGTCCAATGCCATCGAGCCATATAGGTCAGGCTCCCGCTTCCCGAGCAGGTTGAGGTTGGGGCCGTTGAGAATGAGGATGCGTTGCACAGAACAAATTTAAATCAAGTCAAGCCAGGAAGGCAACACCCAAAGTGCCCAAAACCATGCCAACAAAGCAGCAAGGACATTCAATATCAAACCGACTGCGGCCATTTTTTTCATGCTCACCCGGTTACTCCCAAAAATAATCGCATTGGGAGGCGTGGCCATGGGGAGCATAAAGGCACAACTGCTGGCCATGGTAATGGGCACGACCAGAAGCAATGGATCCATTCCCCATTCTATGGCAACCTGCCCAACGACAGGCACTAAAACAACCGTTAATGCCAGGTTGCTCATCACCTCTGTCAGCATCAGCGCAACCGACACAAACAACAGAATCAATATGGAGATACTCATCCCTTCCATGCCCGCAATGCTCTCCGCCACCATCGACAAGACGTGGGCATTTTTCAACGCGTTGGCCAAGGTCAGTCCCCCACCAAAAAGCAGAAGGATATCCCACGGGAGGTTCTTGGTATCTCGCCAATCCAATAAACTACCCTTTTCTTCAGAGCCATTCGGAATCAAGAAGAGCGCAATACCAGCTGAAATGGCGATGGTCGTATCATTCAATCCCCAAGCAAACCACTCTTCAATCCAGCGGCGTCCCACCCAAAGAAGGCCGGTTGCCGCGAATACCATTGCCACTCGTTTTTCGGCATGGCTCCATTCCCCAAGAGCACGAAGTTCTCGCTGAATATTCTCAACGCCGGCTTCCAACCTTTCATTCGATACGGGTGTTAAGACTCGAGTCAACAAAACGTACACCACAATGAGCATGATAACAGAGAACGGCAAGGCCATCAATGACCACTCCAAAAATGGAATTTCGATGGCAAATTGATCGTCTAAAATCCCAGCCATTGCCACATTGGGAGGCGTACCCACCAAGGTAGCAATACCACCAAGGTTGGCCGAATATGCCGTACCTAACAATAAAGCCAGCGCAAATCTAGGATGCCGCTTCACATCCACCTTAGACAGAACGGAGATCGCGATCGGGAGCATCATAAGGGTTGTCGCCGTATTGGAAATCCACATACTCAATGCAGCCGTAGCAAGCATAAACCCTCCAATCAACCTGCGCGGTCGCCCTCCCGCAGCGGCTAAAACGGAAAGGGCAAACCGTCGGTGCAAGTTCCACCTCTCCAAGGCTATGGCAATCAAGAAGCCACCCAAAAAGAGAAAGACAAAATGCGATCCATACGGCGCCGTGGTTTCCGCAATGCTCGAGATTCCAAACATCGGAAATAGCACCATGGGCAATACCGAAGTTACCCCGATGGGAACCGCCTCTCCCACCCACCAGACGAGCATCCAAAGTCCAGCAGAAATAACACGAATGGCTGCTTCATCTAATCCGGCTTCTCCGAGTGCAAGCCAACTGCATAACGCTGCGAATGGACCAGCAATCAGGGCCAAAAGTTTCAGGTTTCCCTTCATTTAAAAATCGCGTGATACGGCATATGATCCGATATGTAGACACCGAATTTGATCACCTCATCCGCACACGCCCATTCCACGTCAACATCACCTCGATAGAAGATGTAGTCAATTCGCGTCGCGTTCGCTAGATTTTCGGGCAAAAACGTGGTAAACGTTCCGAATGATTTGCGGCAGCGGTACTTGGTCGTGTGATAGGTGTCTTGAAGCTCCGCCAGTTCAAGCAAAGACTGAATTTCAGGTTGCTCCTCTTCCGCATTCAAATCGCCACAAACCAGAACCAGATCCTCCGAATCGTCGGACTCCCAACCGCTCCAACCCGCTATTAAAGCAGCCGCATTCATCCGCGCTTCAGACCCCACATGGGACCAATGGGTGTTGATAACACGCACCGTCTGCTGTCGCTTTCGATCAAATAACAAAACCACCGTGGCGATCCGCGGTAAATCTGCATCCCACCCTCGACTTCCCGGTTGAGTAGGATCCAAGGACAACCAACGAACATCACCTTGCAGAAAATCAAAGCGGTCCCGGTTCCAAAAAATAGGACAGGCTTCACCCGTTCCATCCGCATTGCGCCCCTCTCCGAACGAGTCGTGTTCAGGCATCCGCTCCTGCAAATCTGCCACCTGATTGGGAAGCGCCTCCTGGATCCCAATAACATCGAAGTAGCGCACAGCTGTGGCTACCTCGTTTCGCCGTTCATGCCACTCCAAGGTGTCGAGAGGATTATCGTATCGAATATTGAATGTACCTAAGGACAATTCCTCCAATCCTTGCCCAATCGATGCCAAAGGCAGCCCCAAGCAAAAGACCAGGGTACAGCTCCCAATCCTTCCGAGCACACCCCTCCAACTATTTTGGCCGCATTCCAACATGCTCGCAATATACCGCGCGTTCGGAAGTACTTTTGTCTTCGTGCGAAAAGAACGATTATTTCGAAAAAACGAAGTCCTCACGCTGGACATCGAGGACATCGCCCATGGAGGCAAAGGCATAGCGCGGTTGGAAACTGAACGCGGACCTTTTGTGGTGTTCGTTCAGAATGCGCTGCCCGGCCAACAAGTTCGGGCGCGTGTTTCCAAATGCAAATCCAAGTATGCGGAGTGCAAGCTTGAAGATGTCATTCAACGCGCACCGGAAGAAGTCTCGATCCCATATCAAGAAATTCCAGGGGCCCCCTATGCGCACTTGCCCATTGAAATCCAGCATACGCTCAAGGAAAAAACATCCCTCGATCTGTACCAGCGCATCGGAGGCGTAGAGAACATTCAGGGTTGCTACCAAGGTCTGATCGCTTCCCCATCCCATTGGCACTATCGCAACAAGATGGAATATAGTTTTTCAGCCATCATCCATGATCCCGTTGCGAATGAAAAAGTGGACGGGTTTGGGCTTGGCTTTAAACGACGTGGAACGTGGTGGGCCGTTGAGAACCTAAATGGGGATTCTGGACTATTCGATGCAGAGGTTGAAAATGCCATAAAATCGCTCCGTCTGTGGTTCGAACAAACCGGACTGCCGGCTTGGCATCCACCAAGGAGAGAAGGGTTCTATCGTTTTTTGGTGGTGCGAAAAAGCATGGCCAGTCAGCGACTGCTCTTCAATTTGGTGACATCTTCTGAGGGACTGGCATCCTTTCCCACAGCGGCATTCGTTGACGCAATGACCGAACGATTCGGAGACCGCTTACAAGGAATTTTGCATACGATCAATGACGACAAAGGAGAACGCGTCGAAGCCCGAGCAGGAGACAGCACGTGTATTTTTGGAGAACCATTTGTGACCGAGCGATTGCACGGGTTGGACTTTGATGTGGAAATGGCCAGTTTTTTTCAAACCAATCCGGCCAGCGCAGAACGGCTTTATGAGGAAGCCTTAAAGGAAGCGATTGAATCACTCGACGGCGATTCTGATGATGGTAAACTCATCATGGACCTCTTCTGCGGCACAGGTACCATTGCTCAATTGTTAGCGAGGGCCTCAGGACGTCGCATCATCGGAGTCGACATTGTTGAACAGGCCATCATCGACGCGAAAAAAAGTGCTGCAAAAAATGGCATCTCAAATGTTGAGTTTTTCGCCGCCGATGTCGGGAAATTCCTTCTGGAATACCCCGAATACAAAGGGAAAATTCAGACCATCGTATTGGATCCTCCTCGGGCAGGCATCTCACCCAAGACCCTGCGCAAAGTCATTCGACTTGGTGCTCAGCGCATCGTTTATGTTTCTTGTAATCCCGCAACGCAGGCGCGCGACATCTTGACCCTTAATGAATTTGGTTACCAATTGAAGAAGCTGAAGTTCGTGGATCAATTTCCGCATACAGCGCACGTTGAAGCAATTGGAGTATTCGAAAAAACGGTCCAACTTTGAACCGGCATCAACCGAACCTCAATACCATGAGCAGCACACGAATTCTTGAATCCCAACAGATCGAACGAAAACTTCAGCGAATTGCGCGGCAGGTCCTGGAAGAATTTCATCATTCCACGGAATTGCACTTGGTCTCTATCGCAGGAAATGGAGAGCCCATGGGAGGTCGGCTAGCGGCGATTGTAGCCGAAATTGGAACTTGTAAAGTGTACGCTTCCACTTTGAAACTCAACAAATCTGCGCCGCTTGACGGCCCCATCACATTGAGTTGCGACTTGGCATCCTTTAAGGACCAAGATGTGCTTATTGTGGACGATGTGCTGAATTCAGGAAAAACACTGATGTATGCCGTGCATCACATCTTAAGCTCGGGTCCAAAACGTATTTCGACTGCGGTGTTAATTGATCGCATTCACCGGTCGTTCCCAGTTCGGGCCGATTTCTGTGGGCTCAGTCTCAGCACCAATTTGAAAGAACACATCGAAGTTCAACTGGCTCAAAACCCCAGCCCTACCGACGAAGCGGTTTTACACGATTAATCGGGAGAGCGGCAGATCAGTGTGAATGCAACTGATCGCTCCACCGTTCTAATGCCGAGGTGTCCACCGTGCCTTCAAACCGTTCATCGCAGGCTTGATAACAAGCAGAGCGAAGGGCATGATGGGATCGAATGGCCTCCTCATCCTTCATTTCACTTCCTGCCTTCAACAGGGGACGCGAACCGTCACCCTGCAACCGGGTAAAAAGAATCTCGAAAGCAGGGTCCAACCAAATAACGAATCCATGGGACTGCATAAGCTTCCAATTCTCAGGAGAACAAGGCAAGCCGCCTCCACACGCGACAATGGGGAACGCCGGATTTCCAGCAACCTCCGCCAAAACAACGCTCTCCATATCTCGAAACCGCTGCTCTCCTAGCGTTTCGAAAATGCGCGAAATCGACATGCCCATTCTTTTGGAAATCATGGCATCCAAGTCTGCAATTGCGTGACCGGTGTGATCTCCCAATCGCTTAGCAGTTGATGACTTCCCGGCTCCCATGTAGCCAATAAAAAAAATCTGACTAGCCATGAACTTGGACCCTAAACATCCGTGCTCCGTCTAGCGTGCCTTCCAGCACATCGCCGTCTGCAACCGCCCCAACACCGGAAGGAGTTCCTGTAAATAGAATGTCCCCCATTTTGAGGGTCATATACTTCGAAACATGGGCAATCAACTGATCTACGTGAAACAGCATGGATTCCGCTGTAGCGGACTGGACAACTGTTCCATTCTTCTTCAATTCGAACGGGACGTGCTCCCATCCCTCGGCCCAATGATCTTTGGCTATCCATTCGCGGCTCACCACCGCAGAGCCGTCAAAGGCTTTGGCCTTCTCCCATGGGTGCCCTTCCGATTTGGCAGCTGACTGCACATCCCTCGCTGTGAAGTCTATTCCCAAAGAAACCTCTTCGTAGTATCGATGAGCAAACTCCAAAGCGACAGATTTTCCATTCCGAGTAATCCGCACCAAGAGTTCCACCTCATAATGCACTTCTTGGGTCCACTCCGGAATATAAAAAGGGTGCCGGTGCGGAAGTATAGCACTATCAGGCTTCAAGAAAAAAAGCGGCTCGCTCGGAACCTTGTTTCCCAATTCTTTCGCGTGATCCGCGTAATTACGACCAATGCAGATGAGTTTCATTCAGGACCTTTCTTCCGCGAAGTTCTTTAAAAAGCGGCTTGCCTCCCATCAATTGACATAAAATCGCACTTCCACGCGACGATCTTCAGCACCAGCAGCCTTTGCACGTTCCTCTCCAAAATAGTTCAAGAGCACCCGTTCTGCCTTGACCCCGCTCTGCAATAAATATGAACGAACAGAGGAAGCGCGGTTTCTTGAAAGGGCCATATTGAGCGATCGTTCACCTTGCATATCCGCATGGCCTGTGCAAACAACCCTGAGTTGGGGATACCTTCCCATCAATTCGATGACCTCATTGAGCTGAAGTTGTGCATTGAGGCTCAACTTGAAGGAGCCCGAATAGAAAGACACATCCATATAGTCCGGCAAGCGAAGATGCTTCAACCGAGCATCCGAGAGTACGGGAGGCAGCCACGAAACTTCGGATGCACTTTCGGACACACCCGATTCCAATGCCCGCAGTCGACCGTCCTGTTGCTCCAACAATTGTACGATTCGCTCCAACATGTCTTCGAAGTAAGTCTCACCATTGCCTCCGCCGATCCAACTCGAACCGTCTGCTGCAGAAAGCGCCGCAGACGAGCCATCGGACAGCGTCCAATCGGTAGCTGGCAGGGGTGCATTGTCGTCCACTTTTAACCAATCAGCATCCTCCTCCTTGATGGCACTCAATGTGTTCTCTAGCTGCTGGAAAAGAGCTCTGTTGACGCGGTATTTCAATTCAATTGCGATTTGCATTTTCAACTCATCAAGTGCGGTCTGCACCATGACATACCATTGCTCGCTCTCGCTCAATCCTTGTGCCATCCTCCAATGCCTCAAATCACGGATGGTCAATTCATTTACGTGATGGATGGCAGCCTGCACCTCATCTGTGAAAGCAACCTCGTCCATCAATCCTTCAATCGCTTGCAACTCTCCTACTTGACGCACGATGCGCGTCACTTGCTTTAAAACGTCCTTTTCCGATTCTTTCCAGTCCACCACGCCTTCATCCAAATCCACCTCCACTGCCCCATCCAAATAAAACCCGACATTTTGGAGCATCAAATTCTGGGCTTCCGTGACACGCAGTTGCATTGCCGTGATTCCCTGAACCTCCTGAGCTGATGTTGACGCGCACACCCCCCATGCAAGCAGGACCAAAAAGGAGCACATCGTGGCCCACAGAATGGAATGGCGATTCATGCCTTAAATATCGCCCAAAAATGTTATTAACCTTGCGAATTTGCTATTTACCTCGACCACGAAGCACTGTGATGACGGTATAAAACAGGATCTTGAAATCCAACGCGACGGACATGTTCTCGATGTAGATTAAATCAAACCTCAAACGCTGAATCATTTGATCCACGTTCTCGGCGTATCCGTATTTCACCTGACCCCAAGAGGTGATGCCTGGGCGAACTTTTTGCAAGTGACGGTAATGTGGGGCACGCTCCATGATTTTGGAAATAAAATGACTTCGCTCCGGACGTGGGCCAACCAATGACATATCCCCTTTGACAACATTGAAGAATTGAGGCAATTCATCCAACCTCGATTTGCGCAAGAATTTGCCTACTGATGTAATTCGAGGGTCATCAGAACGACTTAGTTGGGGACCTGCTTTTTCTGCGTCCAACACCATGGTTCTAAACTTGATGATCTTGAATGGTTTTCCGTGCCAACCAATTCGCTCTTGCAAGAAAAAAACAGGTCCCTTGCTTGTCATTGAGACGGCCAATCCAATGATGACAAATACAGGAAATAGAATTACAAGGGCCAATATGCTGATAACCCAATCCATTGCTCTCTTCACTGAGCGCTGCCACTGGGGCATGATTTGGCGGTCAATCTCAATCAATGGAGCCCCATAAATGCTGGACATCCGAACGGAACCACTCAGAATATCGTAAATGTCTGGGATGATTCTAACTTCAACAGCCAACCCTTCCAATACATTTAAGACAGACTCCAAAATGGCATGATCTCCTGATCCAATTGCAATGATTACCTCTTCAATCTCATGGGTTTCTATGACAGATTCGAGGCTATCCACCTTACCGAGGTTGGGCATAAACTGTTCCAAGGCAGTATCAGCACCATTGGCTTGCAGGAAGCCCTTAAAAGCATAGCCAGGATGCTTTCTCAACCCATTGATTTCCTCTATGGTCTTGACCGCCCGCTCATTCCCGCCAATGACGAGCGTGGGAAAGCTCCATTTTCCTGAATGGATTTTCTTTACGGTCCGTGTCGTGATAACCAGGCGACCAAACAAAGTGAACGTCCAATGCCCCAAAAGCAATACACTCAGAGATGCATAGTACTGCTTGTAGGAAACAATGGCATCATCGAGTAAAAGAGCAAAAAACAACACCAAAACGCCCACCAATGTGGTCCATGTAACTTGCCCTACCTCCAGAATTCGATGCCTTTTGAGCGGCTTTAGATACATCCCGGCGATCGCATGCACTCCCAACCAAAAAACAGGTATGATTGCCAAACCGAGAGAAAAGCGATCATCCTCGAAGCATATCTGCCAGTCCGACCACGTACCCTCCTCAAACATCACATTTCGATAAACAAACAACAGCGTCCACGACATTGCGGCACTTAGCCAGTCCGTAAATAAATATGCCAGGATTATTCTCCGTCTATTCATGGGTAACGGAGAAGTTTGAAATTATCCACCATCACGAAGGTCGACTCCGCTGAACCGTCATAATAGGCATCAAGCGTAATCTCATAGTGGGTGGCATCAGGTGATGTCCGGACCACTGGGCCAAGGTCCAGATAAATCTTATTCCGTTCACCGTCTGTCGAGTTAAGAATCAAAATGGGAACCCGCTGAGCGTTAACGGCATTTTTGACGTACAATCCAATCCAAAAAGGCTGGGTGCATGAATAATCCAATTCAAGCCACACAGGACCATTCGTTCCGAGGTCATACTCTTGTTCGTTCGTCGATGAGATAACCGTGTGATGAGCAGAATCCAACACAATCAATCCACTTCCAACTCCATCCAAAACAAACGCGGGGTCTTCGGTTCTGATCACTTGCCCTGAACTGGTGACAGACTCCTGAAACCGGTTGGCCGTTTCAAAATCTTCCGCAACGATAACCTCCGTCAATTCTGTATACCCTACAGTCAGAGCAAGTGTATCGAAACCACCATAATCGATGTCCAAATTTTCTACCACAGCATCGTAGAACGGATAGGGTTGGCGAGTTGAACTAATCGCATTGGCTCGGATTCCCGCAGAAAAGGTAATCTCAGCGCTAGAACCTAATTGTTCTGGGGATAACGGAATGTCCGCTGGCAATGGAAAAGCTCCGAGGACGTCTGTCTCAGAATACACCCAGACCTCCTCAATTCGTTCAGTTGCAGCGCCTTCTTCAGGGGAAAGCTCCAGTTGGATCGCATCAATGTGCACAAAATGCGGAGGACCATCCCATGAATTCACACAACCCGTTAACGCAAGAACGAGCAAGAAGCCCACCATAATATGAGGGCTGCCGGAGAATCGAGCGGTGTGAAACGTTTGCACGGTTTGGTTTGGTGGAAAAGACCACAAAAATAAGCAGTGAGCTTTCCTTACACCGGATTTAACGCGAGCATTCAGCGATTCGTATGCAGGGTTTCGAACAAAAAATAGCAGTTGTAAACAATCGAGCTAAACTGAGCACGATACACATCTGGTAGCACCCGGCACGAGTAAAATCCGACCGATCGGAATTCGCTCCCCGCACGCATGGCACAACCCAAACTTATGGTCGTTCAACCGTTCGAGGGCTCGGAGCAAGTCCGCCTTTTGTTTTTCAGCCGTTCGCAGTGCGGCCTCATTGACGCTTCGGTTGTTGATGGCATCCATGCGACTCACACGACCAATTGCATTTTCTGGTGGTATGGGCTTGGTAATTTCTCGGTATTCTGCAATCTTTTCTTCAAGCAGCCCAAGTTTAGATTCGACACGGCGACGAAACTCAACCAATTCCATTTCACTCCAATTCGACATGATTCGATGCTTTACACCAAGATACGAGGAGATACCATGCGTTGCAAGCTCTTGAAATTTCTTACTTTCGCGCCATGAAATTCTTCATTGACACAGCTAATCTCGAACAGATTCGAGAAGCAGAAGCCCTCGGTGTACTAGACGGTGTAACCACCAATCCATCGCTCATGGCGAAAGAAGGCATCACGGGAGACACCGCAGTCAAAGCGCACTACCAGGCCATCTGCCAAATTGTGGACGGCGATGTGAGTGCCGAGGTGATTGCAACAGACTTTGAGGGCATGATTGCCGAGGGACAAGAATTGGCGGCTTTGCACCCGAACATCGTGGTCAAGGTACCTGCCATTGCGGATGGCATTCGCGCCATTCGGTGGTTCACGGACCATGGCATTCGCACCAACTGCACCTTAATTTTTTCGCCTGGACAAGCTTTGCTCGCAGCGAAGGCAGGTGCTTCATATGTGAGTCCGTTTGTTGGACGCATTGATGATATTGGCTCAGATGGCTTGCAACTGATTGAAAAAATTCGTGTCATTTACGATAATTACGATTTTGGGACTGAAATCCTCGCTGCCAGCGTTCGCCATACGATGCACATCATCGAATGCGCTGAAATTGGTGCGGACATCATGACGGGCCCGCTCAGCGCAATGAAAGGACTCCTGAAGCATCCATTGACCGACAGCGGCCTTGCGCAATTCTTGGCCGACCACGCCAAAGCCAAGGCGTAATGTTGCTGCGGATTCACCCGGGAAATCCGGATGAGCGCCGCATACGACAGGCAGCAGCGCTGTTGGACGACGATGCTGTATTGGTCATTCCCACCGATACGGTGTACAGCTTTGCTTGCGTTCTTGGTTCTTCAAAGGGATTGGAACGTCTCGCGAAACTAAAGGGCATAGCGCTGAAGCAGGCTCGATTTAGCGTCGCCTGTGCTGATTTAAGCCAACTTTCTGCGTATACCCGCCCCTTGAGTAATGCTGTTTTCAAAATGATGAAGAAGGCGCTTCCCGGTCCTTATACGTTCATCGTTCCTGCGAATAACAACATTCCCAAGTGGTTCGTAGGCAAGCGGAAAGAAATTGGCATCCGTGTGCCCGACAATGCCATACTTCGTGCACTGGTGCATGAATTAGGACGCCCCTTGGTCGTTAGTTCAGTGCGGGATGAAGACGAAGTCGTCGAATACACAACAGACCCCGAATTGATCAGCGAACGCTTTGGAACCCGAATTGACGGAGTCATTCATGGCGGATTTGGCACGGTGGATGCCTCGACTGTTATTGATTGCACTCAACAAGAACCTGAGGTCGTGCGAGAAGGGTTAGGCAACCTGGAAGGGCTACTCTAGCTTGCTGGATTACTGATCTTGAGCCCTTGAAGCCAGCATGGGAACAAAAGCAAATTCACCGTGTTCTTGGCGACTGAATTCTTTTTCTTCCTCTCGTGTGTATGAAAACATGCGCTGCTTTTCGCCTTCTCCCACCGGAATAATAAGACGCCCGCCTAGGGCTAATTGCATCAACAATGCCTCTGGAATATCGGGTGCTCCGCATGTTACGATGATGCCATCGAACGGCGCAAACACAGCCTTGCCCTTGTAGCCATCGCCGTAAAACAGATCGGGCTTAAACCCCATTTGCTTCAGCAGCGGACCCGCCTTATCGTAGAGCAGCCGCTGTCGTTCGATGGAGTAGACTTTGTATCCCATGGCGCATAAAACAGCGCATTGATAACCGCTGCCGGTTCCAATCTCCAGGACTTTGGCGCCCGGTTCTAATTGGAGCAATTCCGTTTGGCGTGCCACGGTGTGTGGTTTGCTGATGGTTTGTCCCGAACCGATTTGGAAGGCTTTGTTTTGGTAGGCAAATTGTTCAAACGCAGAGGATAGAAAAAAGTGACGGGGCACCTTGTCCATGGCTTCTAAAACCGCGGCATCTTGAATCCCCAATTCCTTCAATTCCATCAGCATTCGCCGACGCTGTCCTTTATGTCTATACTCATCCTGCATCCGAGTATGAATTTACATATACCGAGCGCATACCGCCCTCAAGTCTTGCGAAGTTTTTGAATGCACATTGTGGATGAAATGTTCATCGAATCAAGACCATCAACTTCCATCGACCCCATAGGCACCGCGTACTTTTGAAGCATGACAAAACACTGGTTTACTTGCAAGGTAAAATACGTCCGACACGACGCTGATGGTGCGGAGGTGAAGGCGACAGAATCATTTGTTCTGGACGCATACAATTACACAGAGGCCGAAACCCGAATGACGGGTATTTGCGAGCAGGAAGGCATCCGTCCATTTGAAATCGTCCAAATCACCAAATCCAATTTGGTGGAGGTCATCCGATTTGATGACGGGGACCAGTGGTTCAAAGTCAAGATTGCCCTGACCAGTCTCGACGAGGCCAAGGGGAAGGAAAAAGAATCTTATCAGCACATCTTACTCTCAGCCGCTGACATCCGAGATGCATTTGACAAGGTGCGGAACCACATGTCCAAGGTCGGGGTTGGATTTGTTATTCCTTCCATTGTCTTCCAAAAAATTACGGAAGTCTTTCCATTGGAAGAAGAAGGAGGCTCCCATGCACTTAATGGAGCTCCTGCCACTCCTGAAGAGGAAGTGAAAGCCGTTGAAGAAGCCGTTTGAACAACCGGGGATTTTGGAAGACGTTCTATTGCATCCACTCCCAAGCACTGCGGTATGCGCCTTGAGACTCCGCTTGACTCAAGAGTGATTCAAAAAATGCATCTTGTCCTACCGTCGCTCCGTCTCCGATCATCAGCAGATGGTGCTTGGCTCGGGTCATGGCCACATTGATTCTGCGGTACTCCTTCAAGAATCCAATTTCTCCGGCGGCATTACTGCGCGTAAGTGAAATGACAATGATGTCGCGTTCTTGACCTTGAAAGGCATCCACGGTTGAACAGGCTATTTGATTTTCTCGGTCCGTGCTAATCCCTCCAATGTCAGCCCCCTGTGCTTTCCATATTCGATCCAATATCTCTGCCTGAGCCCGATACGGAGCAATCACCCCTACTGTCATTTTAGGATGCCTTTCCAACAACTCCAGCATCCGTGCAACTACGAATTGCGCTTCCTCTGCGTTGATGGTGCTGTGCGAGCCTTCGATGCGCTCTTCATCAAATCCACAACCAGCCGTATCGATGAATTGAAAGGCCGGATCTTGGCAGCGATGAGCGATATCCAAATCTGCCGATTGAAGCAATCCCTGGTAAAACAACTTGGAAGCGGGCATCATGATCTCAGGATGCATCCGGTATTGATGCGTTAACATTCGATGAGGTAACGTTCCTGATTCCTCTGAGGACCTTCCCATAGCGCGTTCCAATAAGCTCACCTCCAGTCCTGCTCGGATGGCTTCGTCACTTTTGACGACAGGAGGAAGTTGCATGGGATCACCGGCTAAAATGACGCGCTTGCCCTTTCGAATGGGTATCCAAGCGGCTGGCTGCATCGCTTGAGCAGCTTCGTCGATGACGACCCAGTCAAAGGATTGACCTTTCAAAATCTGATCCGCAGATCCAACCAAAGTAGCACAAACAACAGGAGCATTTCGAATCAATCGTTCTGCTATGTAATTCTCCAGCGCAGATGCTTCAGCACCGAGGGATCGAGCTTCGATTCTGTTCTCTTTTCGTTCCGCTCGTTCCGCTGCACCAAATGTTCGGTGAAACTTATTCGCTGCCTTCCAGGCCAATTCAGCCCGCTTGCGGAATGCCTTCACTTGCTTGAAATTCCCCTGACGCTCTACTTGAGCATCCACGCCCCATTCGAAAACAGAATCGTCCATGCGCATAGGGTGTCCCAAGCGGATTACCGATATCTCTCGCTCAACACAGCCCTTTACTAACAGGTCCACAGCAGCATTGCTCGGCGCGCAAAGTAGAACCCGCTCCCCTCTTCGAATTGCCCGGTCAACAAACGCCAGAACCGTGGTTGTTTTGCCCGTACCCGGTGGACCGTGAAGAACGGCGAACTGATCAACGCTTTCTGCATGCAACACCCAGCTCCTTTGCTGGGCATTGAGATCACCTAAAGTCTCAGATGAATCCTCAATCGAGCCTGAGAGCGAGCTGGGAAGATCACCAAGCGTGCTCAATAGGCTGGCACGAGAAGACCCAAGAAGCGCATCCCGAAGCGCACGTTCTGAAGGGTCTTCCGTATTGATCCAATGATTCAGCGCAGCCCCCATTACTCGATAGGATCGATCGTCTGCCCGCTCATCGAGCGTCCAGCGCTCATGCAGGTCGGCGCTGGAAAGTGGGGCACCGTCCAAGATGACCTCCGCGCTGCCTCGGCTAATCTTGCGCACAATTCCCCGCAAGACGGCTGATGGATCCGCCGGTTGCCCCCCTTCGTTTGCTTGATAAAAATGCACTGGGGTACCCGAACGAAAAGCATCGTCCAGTCCACCGTTTGAGCCTTTTTCCAGTTTCAATCGGACCCAACCCCCGAACGTATAGTCTTGCTTTTGGATTTGAACCGGTGACCAGGTCAACCCTTCCGCCTTGCGAAGCCGCAAACTCTGCTCTTCAATAATTGCCCCTAATCGACGCTCTTCATCGCGTTGCTCATGAACCAAGGCATGGGCTAAGGCGCCCAATTCCTCCACCGGACCCTTCGTCTCCATGTTGCGGATTAGCGCACAATGGTGAAGGATCCATTGAGGTACTTATAACCCTCGCCTTGGTCGATGGTCTGACCATTGACATCGTTGATGACCAATTCTGCGTCTACTCGGGCAATGCCCAGAATGTAGTAATAAGTTCCCTCCGCCGCCTCGTCAGGACCTGGGCTCCAGCCCGCTGTTTTCCCAAAATCATTGCTGGTGTACATCAACTGTCCCCATCGGTTATAGATGCGAACGGTGCTTCCATCGTACCGATCGCTGTCCAAACCGAACACTGTAAAGGCATCATTCTTGGCATCCCACTGCCCATTACCAAAGGGACTAATGACATTGGGGATGGTCAACTCACACACATCTTCTTCAATGGTCCACACGGTGGTGGCCGTCCAAGTGCAAGGTGCAATCATGGACACCTCGACTTCGTAAACGCCTTCGTATTCTGCTTGGAAGCTCGCCTCAGTGCCGACAACCTCGCCCTCATATGTCCATGCATAGATGTAATTGCTTTCCAGTGTTCCTTCGACGTTAAAATCCAGTGCCAGCAAATCAATGGCGTCATCCGGGCAAACAAGTCCCTCGTCATTGATACCTGTTGGGGGAGGAATGAAGTCAACTTCTACATCTTGGAAGACCTCACAATTATCTAAATCTCCTCCTGTAACCGAGACGTTCAATGTCATCACGGTGTCTTGCGTTAATCCGTCAACTGTCACATTCGCACCATTGCCACTGACCAAGCCCGCAGGGGTCCACTCGTAGGTGTACGTAAAGCCCATTTGCTCATTCAATACATCACCAAACAACGAAACAGGTGAGCCACAATACCCCGATGGTTCTTCCACCACCACTTCAGGTCCATCCACAACAGTGACCTCCACATCCGTGCTGTACGTGCAGCCAAAGTTATTCGTAGCCGTGTACGTATATGTGCCAGTCTCAACCGCGTTAATGGTCACATCATTGCAATCGGCACTTTCGTCATAAATATAGGGACCGGTCCACGAAGAGCTTTCGCAATCCTCGCCAAATTCTGGTGTAAAAACGATGGGTTCCGGATACAAATCCGGGTTGAAATGAATTGTCCAATCAAAAATATAGCCGTCGTCCGCCCCCCAGCTATCGCACACTTCAATTTCCCATGTCCCATTCAATGGGCAACCCTCCAGCAACGTGAAGGGCTGAGCGGATTCATACGTACCGGCTGGTAATTGTCCTGTTGAATTTTCAGCCCATGTGCCATTGGTGGCTGTCGGTGACCAATAATAATCCCAGCCTGTTCCAGGACCTGTGCCGTCGCCTTGATCCGGAATTCCGAGGTTCGTTCCTCCCCCTCCTTGCTGATGCACTGCCATGCTCTGTCCGTTGGGGCAGATGAAGGTAACGGTCAAATCACCCATGAAACTGTGTTCAAAGTTGATGAAGAAGTCGACAATATCGGAATTGGCATTTTCAACGGTTGCGCCGGGCGAAAAAGCGGTGAAGGTCAATTCGGCATTGAAACATTGAGATTGATCATCTGGAATAAAAAGCCCCCCTCCAAAGTCTCCTGTTGGCTCTGAATCGTATGTTACACCCTGCACCACTCCTTCTAAATCGAACAGCTGACCAGAACAAATCGTCGCGTCCACGGACGTTCCTGTCCAATCCGGATCAGTCGAGACCAGCACGAGGTGGTCGATTAGGTTGTTGTTTGAACAACCGTCTGGATCATCCTCTGTGACGTTATTATCCGCGATGTCGAGTTGAACTTTATACGCTCCAGGGTTGGCAAAAGTATGCGTGACAACCGGACCTGTGCTGGACGTATTATCGTCCCCAAAATCCCACTCCCATGAAACAATCTCGAAATTATCCGCTGCTGTGGAACCTGAGGCATCGAATGTAATTTCCTCCCCTGGACATGCTAAATGCGGGATGGCCTCTCCACTTTCGACCACTGCAAAAGGCCGCTCACACGGATAGCCACAACTCATTTCAGCAACAAAGCTGCCTTCTCCTGAAGCATCACTGGTAAAATGCAAAGTCAAGCACCCCCCAGGGTTATCCTCCGTTGCGAAAATTTCCAATCCTTGGGCGTCATACTCTATGTAGGTGCCGAGAAGCGGAAATGAATCGTCTGGGCCATCAAAAATTTGCAGAATATCTCCTGGGCCTAAATTAGCCAGAGCCCAATACAGGGTAACAATGGTTTCTGGAGCCTCCGGACATATGGTCATGGTAATGTCCTCGTTGGGTCCGTAGTCACCCGCACTCATTCCGGTATCGACTAAAAACCCCTCGCAAGTGGACAGTTCAGTGTTGGATATGGGGATCTCCTGACCTTGAACAGCGTTTGTCCATAGAACGGCAATCAACAAGAGGGGCATCGATGAAAAGTATCGGTTCATGTGATGGCTGGTTGTAATTTTTTCCTGATTTCAAACGTCGAGCATGGCGAAGAGACATCCCTGCTCTTTAGCCTTTGAACCCGCAATATAAACAAGACACAAGGAGTGAAGGTTGCACAAGTTGAAGTACTTCTTTTCACTACTTTGGATGATTAAAGTTGAGTTTTTCTGTTCGACTCGCTTTCAGATAAAAAATCTGTCTATCTTTGCCCCCCCAAACGTGGGAATTGACTCCTTAGCTCAGCTGGTTAGAGCATCTCACTTTTAATGAGAGGGTCCTGGGTTCGAGTCCCAGAGGGGTT